>Ga0208589_1001195_pt1 | contig 11062 bp, 9 predicted proteins | sample NGESurshal092012_2_FD_184486 | JGI IMG/M metagenome (GOLD analysis project Ga0208589, IMG submission 184486) | Arctic peat soil microbial communities from Barrow, Alaska - NGEE Surface sample F53-2 shallow-092012 (SPAdes) | ecosystem: Environmental > Terrestrial > Soil > Wetlands > Peat ... | reverse complement strand
CCCGTATCACCCATGAGCGTCACCCAAAAAGAAATCGCCGAAAAGCTCAACATCTCCCAGGCCCACGTCGCCCGCGCTTTGAGCGCGCGGGGGCGGGTTTCGGAGCGGACGCGGCTGCGGGTGGCGCAACAGGAGCCGGGCTTCGGCCAGCAGTTCCTCGGGGCGACCCAGACGATCGACCACACCCAGCGCCAGCGCGCGTCTGGCCGACAGCGATTTGCCGGTGAGCATCAGCGGCAGGGCCTCGGTGGCGCCGATCAGTCGGGGCAGGCGCGCGGTACCACCCCAGCCGGGGTGGATACCCAGCATCACCTCGGGCAGGGCGATCTTCGTCCTGTCGTCATCCGCGGCAATGCGCTGAGCACAGGCCAGGATCAGTTCGGTACCGCCGCCCATGCAGACACCGTGCACGGCGGCCACCGTAGGGCAAGACAGTCGCGCCAGCGATTCGTAGACGCGCTGGCCGTGTTCGATGTTTTCCAGCACGGTGTCGTGCCTGGCGTACTCGACGAAGGCCTTGATGTCGGCGCCTACCGCAAATCCCCCTGGTTTGGCCGAATGGATGATCACACCTGCCGGTTTTTCGATCGCCAGCCGCTCGACGATCAGTTCAAGCTCGTCCAGCACCGCCCGGGAAATCGCATTGACGCTGCTGTTGGCGCGGTCGAGACTCAGGATGACGACGCCATCGCCGCTTTCGCTGGTCTTCCAGTGGTTGAAACGCAATCCTTCGAACATGGGCGGTGCGGGCGCGTGATTGAGGTGATCTGAACCATACCGTTCCGCCGCCTTGATTGCGAGATGTGGCGGGGGCGCTTGACCATCAGGTGAAGCAGGTGTGAAATCGAGGAACGACCGGAGATGATTTGTCGAGTGCCGCTGACCATGACGAAAAGGTAGCGGGGGCAATCCGGCGGAACAGGGGATCAACTGATCGTGGTTCAATGGGCCAGACGGCGCGGGCAAGGCCTGACAAGCTGCCGATCAGCCGTTGGCGCCGAGTTTGGCCATACCGGCAATACCACCGGCACTGCAGTACGGGGGATGCTAATGACTACCGTAATGGCCTCCGCTCCACCGCAAGCCGGTACCGAGATTTTCGAACGCATCCTGGCCGCATCCAGCGGTCTGGTCGTGCTGGACAGCAACGACGCGCCTGCGCTGATCGAGCAGTTCCGCGTGATTGCCCGGCATACGGGGCAGGCTGTGTATTTATGGCAGCCTGATACCGGCCTTGGCAGCCTGCGTGATGTGCATGTGCGCGTGCCGGATTGCCAGCGGCTGGGCAATGCGCTGCGCTACATGCAGCAGAGCATGCATTTCGGCGTGTATTTCCTGGTGGGGCTGGAGTTGCCGTTGTCGGCAATGGACGCCACCTTGCTGCGCCAGCTCGCACGTGCACCGAAGGAGCACTTGCGGCGCATCGTGCTGATCGATGCTCCCGCGGCACTCGTGGAACATCTGGGTGAACTGGCGACGCATCTGCGTTCTCAGGACAGTCAGCCGCAACGCTTGCGCCTGCGCGATGGCCGCTGGCTGGTCTGAGGCCGGATACTTTGAAGTGGAACTGCGCATGAATTCCGGCATTCTGGTGGTCGCTGCACAGCGCGAGTTGCGCCGCCGCCTGTTCGATGCGCTCGACCAGGCTGGCTATCCGCATATTCACAGTGCGCGCGATGTACCGCACGCAGCGATTCTGCTGGAAGGACGGCCGCCGCTACAGCTGATGGTGGCGGTACTAGGCGGTGACGTGCAGCAGACACGCAACTATTGCGAGCAATTGCGTCACTTGCCAGGCGGGACCGATGCACCGCTGATCGCGGTATTGGCCGAAGATGCTGCAATCAACCCCGCCGATTTGCCGGCAGGTGTCGTCGACTGGATACACGCCACGCAGATCAGCGCCGAATTGGTGGCGCGCTGGCGACGCTCGCAAACCAATCCGGGTCCGGCAAACGCAGCAGCAGAGCCGGTCGACAGCGGTGCGCATGAGGATTACCGCTACGTCTTCGAGGAAGGCGACAGCGAGTGGATGATTGCCGACCCACAGACAGGTCGATTGCTGGAGGTCAGCCCGACGGTGGCCAGACATAGCCGTCTGCATGCCAGCCAATGGCACGGATTGCCGTTGTCACAGGTGCTGCGTTTTGAAGGCATCACGCTCGAGCAGGTGCTGGCCGAGGCCGACCGCAGCTGGCATCCGTGTCAGCGCAAATCGGCACAGGGTGTCGACACCGGTCAGGCCAGTGTGCGGCGCATACGGCATGTCGGGCACGCTGCGCTGGCACTGATGTTTCGCAGTGACCGGGCAGATCTGCGGGCCGAAGCGGCGTTGTCGCTACTGTCGCGCATCTATACCTCGACCAGTGGTGTCGATGCGCAAATCGCGGCCGGACGCCTGTTGTTCGATGAGTTGGAACTGGATTACCTCGCCGTGTGGTCGGCACGCCAGGACGCGGCCGACACGCCGACTCAAACGCTGCAGCTGTGGAATGGTGAAGTTCCACTCTGGCCGCCAGCGCCATCGCAGAGCTCATTGCAGCTCGTGCTGAGCGGAAAATCCATGCTGTATCGAGCCGATGCGCGGCAGCTGGCAACAATTGATCCGCTGCTGCAACAACTGGATCTGGCGGGATTTGTCGGGTTGCCGCTGTTTGACGAACGCCACACGGTGCTCGGCGCCATGCTGGCCGGCAGCCGCAGGGGTTTCAGCGAAATGGGCATCATCGAGCCGGTGTTGCGTTGCGCCGCAGCCCGTTTCGCCCAAGTGCTGGAATTGAGCCGGACACGTGAGCAGGGGCGTGCCGAGGGGCTGGTCGACGCATTGACCGGGTTGCCCAACCGGCTGTTGTTCAACGATCGGCTGGACACGATCATTCGTGAAGCGACCCGCCATGGCGAGTGTTTTGCCGTGCTGTTCGTCGACCTCGACCGCTTCAAGGCGATCAACGACACACACGGTCACGCCGCCGGCGATCATGTATTGCGGATAGTCACGCAACGCCTGTGCGGCAGTATCCGGGCTTCCGACACGGTGGCGCGCTACGCCGGTGACGAATTCACGGTGGTGCTGCGGCATATCGTGAAGAACGACGACGTGTTGCGGGTTGCCGAAAAGATCGTGCAGGTGATGGAGACGCCGCTTTATCTCGAAGACGGCATCGAATTGCGAGTCAGCGCTTCGATGGGCCTGAGCTTCTACCCGGACGATGCCGGCGATGCGGAAACCCTGCTCAAGCATGCCGACGAGGCGATGTATGCGGCCAAACGTCAAGGCGGCAACAATTTCCAGATCTATGAAGTGAGCCCGAAATACGCGCAGGAACACGGCACGGCGTTGAGGTCGCGCCTGCGGCATGCCGAGGGCAATGGAGAACTGCGGGTGGTCTATCAACCCCAGGTCGATGCCGTCAGCGAGGATATCGTCGGCATGGAGGCACTGCTGCGCTGGGAGCACCCGGAACTCGGCATGATCAGTCCGGCGGTGTTCATCCCGTTGGCCGAGGAAACCGGCTTGATCGTCTCGATCGGAGAATGGGTCATGCGTACTGCATGCCTGCAGGCGCAGGAGTGGGAACAGCGCCATGGACTGCGCTTGCGGCTGGGCGTCAATTTGTCCGCCGTGCAGCTGATGGAGCCGCAACTGCTGGACACCGTAGCCAAGGTGCTGCACGAAACCGGCCTGGATCCCACGTTGCTGGAGATGGAAATCACCGAGAGCATCAGTATCAAGGAAGCACCGAATCTGGTCGAGAATCTGCACGCGCTGCACAAGCTGGGCTGTCATATCGCGATCGACGATTTCGGTACGGGCGCGGCTTCGCTGGATTATCTGCGTCGATTGCCGGCCGACCGGATCAAGATCGACCAGAGCTTTGTGCGCAATATCGGCGTTGATCCCGACGACGAGGCGATCGTGCGCGCCACCATCGAAATGGCGCATCGCCTGAAACGTGCCGTGGTGGCGGAGGGCGTGGAGATCGAGCAGCATTTGGAGTTCCTGCGCGCCCATGGTTGCGACGAGCTGCAGGGGTATTTGTTCTGCCGCCCGTTGCAGCCGATCAGCTTCGACAATCTGCTGGCCGAACGGCAACGCCTGCTGGATGTACGCGTGGTCGAGCCGGCTTGAGCTGGTGGCAGGCGTCCCCATAACTGGTGGCACTTGACCCGTTGCCAGATTGAGGGGGCACTATCCCCGCGCATGACAACCTGCCAACAGGCCGTGCGTTATGGTGCAACAGCACACTCACGCATGCTGAACTTGAACGCTCGGCGGCGGTCTGAGCGGCGCGTTCGGTTCCAAACAAGTTTCCGCAGCGGATGACGGCATTGACGATGGATACGGCCCGGATGGGCGAAAACGAACTGGACCGTGCGCTGGTCGAGCGTGTCCAGAGCGGGGACAAGCGGGCTTTCGATCTGCTGGTGCGCAAGTATCAGCACAAGGTGATCGGGCTGGTTTCACGCTATGTGAGAAGTTATGCAGAGTGCGAGGACATCGCGCAAGAGTCGTTCATCCGCGCGTGGCGGGCGATCGGCTCGTTCCGCGGTGACAGTGCGTTCTATACCTGGCTTTACAAGATCGCGGTGAATACGGCCAAGAACCATCTGGTGGCGATGGGCCGGCGTCCACCAACCGATGATATCGATGCCGAGGATGCCGTATTCATGGCTGGCGCCGAGCGCATGCACGACAGCGCCACCCCCGAGCGCGAGATGATGCGTCAGGAAATTGAACAATCCGTGTTTTCCACTGTCCAAGCCCTGCCCGAGGAGCTGCGGACCGCCATCACGCTGCGTGAAGTGGATGGTCTCAGTTACGATGAAATCGCCGAAGCCATGGGTTGTCCGATCGGTACGGTGCGTTCACGTATCTTCCGGGCACGCGAGGCAATCGATGAGAAGCTGCGGCCTCTGTTGTCGGACCGCGAGGATTAGGCAAGCATGAATCAGGCAGACATGAATCAGGATGCGCGAGAAAACCTTTCGGCTGGCATTGACGGCGAATTGTCGAAGGAAGAGTTGCGCTTTCTGTTGCGCCGGCTCGATCACGACGCCACGCTGCAGCAGGCATGGGTGCATTACCAAATGGCCCGCGACGGTCTGCGCCGACAGCTGCCATCGATGGCGGCACCTGGATTTGCCGCACGAGTGATGCTGGCGATTGAACAGGAATCGATACCGGCAAGCGCCAGGCGCAGCGGCCACTGGCTACGCTGGTCAGCCGGCGGTGCGATTGCCGCCAGTGTGGCGGCAGCTGCGTTGATGATCGGCCAACCTACCGGTGACGCCAAATTTGGTGCGGGAGTGACCACGCAACGTACCACCAGTGCGCTTGCCAGTACCGCGCCGGCTAGCAAGCCGGCCATACCCGCTGCGGTGCCACCGTGGTTGAGTGGCGATTCTGCAGGGCTGCTCAGTCAGCAGGCTTCCGCCACGCGGGGCGCGCCGCTCGACATGAACCAATCGATTTATGCAGGCAGCCTGTTGGCCTACCCGCCGTTGCATCGGTATCGAACGCTCGACAACAACGACGGCAGCTATCTGTTGCTGCTCGATCCGTCGCCGAAAATTGTGCCGGATACCTCGCGTCAGGCTGCTGCCGGCGCGCAATAAGACGAGACCGCGTGTGATTACCCGCGGTCTACCCCGTGTTTTCTGCCAGCGGTCTCTTTCATGCGGACCGGGCGACAGTCCGTGCCCGAGAATCCGGGGTTCGTGGAACCCGAAAGCTGCAGAACCTGTCGTTTCCAAGCTGAAGTCAACCAAGGAGGAGTCATGAGTCGTTCCATCTTGCGCATCTTGGCGTGCTGCGCGTTGGTGAGCGTAGCTGCCGTTACCGGGGTGCAGGCGCAAACAACACCAACCGCAGCCGGGCTGCCGGATTTCACCGGCATCGTGCAGAAAAATGCCCCTGCGGTGGTGCATGTCGAAGCCAAGTACACCGGCAAGAACCAGCAGCCGCAGAAGATGATGCCCGGTCAGGACATGCCGGGCGATCCGCAGGCCGAGATCTTCCGACGCTTCTTCGGCATGCCGATGATGCCGTCACCGGAGGAGCAGAAACATACCTCGCTTGGTTCGGGCTTTATCATTTCCAGCGACGGCTACATTCTCACCAACAATCATGTGGTCGCTGGTGCCGATGAAGTCACTGTGCGCCTGCAGGACCGACGCACGTTCACCGCCAAGGTGGTTGGTACCGACCCGAAGTACGACATCGCGTTGCTCAAATTGAATGATGGCGACAGCCTGCCGACGGTGAGCATTGGCGATTCGCGCAGTCTGAAGCCCGGTCAATGGGTGCTGGCGATCGGTTCGCCGTTCGGCTTCGACTACACCGTGACGCAGGGCATCGTGAGTGCGGTCGGGCGCAATCTCGGCAGCAGCGATCAGCCGTATACCTCGTTCATCCAGACCGATGTGCCGATCAACCGCGGAAATTCCGGTGGCCCGCTGTTCAACCTGCAGGGTCAGGTGGTCGGCATCAATTCGCAGATCTATTCCAGCACGGGCGGTTATCAGGGCGTGGCGTTTTCGATCCCGATCGACGTGGCGATGAATGCGGTACAGCAGATCAAGACCAAGGGTTATGTGTCGCGCGGCATGCTGGGTGTCGAAGTGCAGCCAGTCAGCGACGACATGGCCAAGGCATTCAAGCTCGGTAGCGTGACGGGCGCCGCCGTGGTTTCCGTTACTGCCGGCAGTGGCGCGGAAAAGGCCGGGATTCAAGCCGGCGACATCATTCTTTCCTACGATGGCCAGGTGTTGATGCAGGCGTCGGATCTTCCGCCGCTGGTCAGCATGACCAAGCCAGGCACGAGGGTGCCGGTGCAGATTCTCCGCGATGGCAAAAAGCAGACCATCGAAGTGGCGATCGGCGAAATGCCACGCGACCAGCATGCGGTGGATAATTCCCAAGGCAATGCGGCAGCGCAAAGTGGCGCGAACGCTCTGGGACTGACCGTGCAGACACTCGACAGCGACACTCGCCAGCAACTGGGGCTGCAGCCAGGCCAGGGTGTGGCCATCAGCAACGTCAGCGGCGAAGTGGCTGCACAGGCAGGATTGCAGCAGGGCGATGTCATCCTGATGGTCAATCAACAGAAGATCGGCAGCGTGGCCGCGTTCCGCGATGCAACCCGGGACGTCAAGGCCGGCAGCACCGTGCTGTTGCTGGTGCGTCGAGGCAATCAGAGCAGTTTCGTCGCCCTCACGGTACCGACCGGCAAGTAATCGGCATCAACCGGATTTGGCTTTGTCGGCAGGGTTCATCCTCAAACGGTTGGACCCTGCCGACCGATGATCTGCCGTGCAGCGTGAGGCGGGTCGCAACGACGGGTTCCATGCGATAATGCCGGGTTAGCGTCGCTCAATGATGACGCGCTGTCATGCATGGTGCGTGGTGGCAAAACCCAAGCCTGACAGGCCGCCCGCGTTCCATGGAATTGATCCGCAACTTCTCCATCATCGCCCATATCGACCACGGCAAGTCGACTCTCGCCGACCGCATCATCCAGCTTTGTGGTGGCCTGGCCGATCGCGAGATGGAAGCGCAGGTGCTGGACACCAACCCGATCGAGCGCGAACGTGGCATCACGATCAAGGCGCAGTCGGTGTCGTTGCCGTATACCGCGCGCAACGGCAAGACCTATCAGCTGAATTTCATCGACACTCCCGGCCACGTCGATTTCTCCTACGAAGTCAGCCGCTCGCTGGCTGCCTGCGAGGGCGCACTGCTGGTGGTGGACGCGGCGCAGGGCGTCGAGGCGCAATCGGTGGCGAACTGCTACACCGCGGTGGAGCAGGGGCTGGAAGTGGTGCCGGTGCTGAACAAGATCGATCTGCCGACCGCCGATGTGGAAAAGGTGAAACTCGAAATCGAGGCGGTGATCGGCATCGACGCCACCGACGCGGTGGCGATCAGCGCCAAGACCGGCCTGAACGTGGTCGAGGTGCTGGAAGCGATCATCGCCCGCATCCCGCCACCGAAGCCGCGCGATACCGACCGGCTGCAGGCGCTGATCATCGATTCCTGGTTCGACAACTATCTCGGCGTGGTGTCGCTGGTGCGCATCATGCAGGGCGAGATCAGGCCCGGCGACAAGCTGCTGGTGATGTCCACCGGGCGCACGCACGAAGTGAGCGACGTTGGCGTATTCACGCCCAAGCGCAAGAAGCTGGACAAGCTCGGCGCCGGCGAAGTGGGCTGGATCAACGCCTCGATCAAGGACGTGCACGGTGCGCCGGTCGGCGACACGCTGACCCATGCCGGCAAGCCCGCCGACAAGGCGCTCCCCGGCTTCCAGCACATGCAGCCGCGCGTGTTTGCAGGGTTGTTCCCGGTGTCGTCGGACGACTATCCCGCCATGCGCGAGGCGCTGGACAAGCTGCGCCTGAACGACGCCGCGTTGTTCTTCGAGCCGGAGTCCTCCGAGGCGATGGGCTTCGGTTTCCGCTGCGGCTTCCTCGGCATGCTGCACATGGAAATCGTGCAGGAGCGGCTGGAGCGCGAATACGATCTGAACCTGATCACCACCGCGCCGACCGTGGTCTACGAAGTGCTCAAGAGCGACGGTTCGATCCTGCTGCTGGACAATCCGGCCAAGCTGCCGACGAATTCCAGCCTGGTGCAGGAAATCCGCGAGCCGATCATCGTCGCCAACATCCTCACACCGCCGGACTACATCGGCAACATCATCACGTTGTGCGAGGAGAAGCGCGGCATCCAGCGTTCGATCCAGTATCTGGCCACCCAGGTGCAGATCAGCTACGAGATGCCGCTGGCCGAAGTGGTGATGGATTTCTTCGATCGCCTCAAATCCGTCTCGCGCGGTTACGCCTCGATGGATTACCACTTCGATCGCTTCGAAGCCGGCCCGTTCGTGCGCACCGATGTACTGATCAACGGCGAGCGCGTCGATGCGCTGAGCCTGATCATGCATCGCAGCCATGCCGATCGCCGCGGCCGCGAACTGGTCGAGCGGATGAAGGATCTGATCCCGCGTCAGCAATTCGACGTGGCGATCCAGGCGGCTGTGGGTGCGCAGATCATCGCGCGATCCACCGTGAAAGCCCTGCGCAAGAATGTTCTGGCCAAGTGCTATGGCGGCGACGTCAGCCGCAAAAAGAAATTGCTGGAGAAGCAGAAGGAAGGCAAGAAACGCATGAAGCAGGTCGGCCGGGTGGAGATTCCGCAGGAAGCCTTCCTGGCCGTGCTGAAAGTAGACAAATAGCGGGGAACGGGAAACAGGGAACGGATGGCGCGGCTTTCGCCGGCTTGCATTTGTTTCCGGTTCCCTGTTCCCTGTCCCCCTGATTTCGGGAGCAACACATGGAATTCGACTTTTCGGCGATTCTGCTCGGCCTCACCGTGCTGTTCGGCGTGGTGTGGGGTCTGGATCGTCTGTTCCTGTACAGGAAGCGCAAGGCACGCCTCGATGCGGCCGGTGCCGAGTACCACGATCCGATACCGGTGGACTGGGCGCGCTCACTGTTTCCCGTCGTGCTGGTAGTGCTGTTGCTGCGTTCGTTCTTGGGGGAACCGTTCCGCATCCCCTCCGGCTCGATGATGCCGACGCTGGATGTGGGCGATTTCATTCTGGTCAACAAGTTTGCCTATGGTTTGCGCCTGCCCGCGTTCAACACCAAGTTCCTCGACCTGGGCGAACCCAGACGTGGCGACGTGGTGGTGTTCCGCTTTCCGGGGTATCTGTGCGAGGACGATGGCCGGATGGTGCGCAGTGGCGACATGAGTTGCAGTGATCCGCATGCGCCGGTGCCGCAGCAGAACTGGATCAAGCGGGTAATCGGCCTGCCAGGCGACACCGTCGAGGTGCATGGCGCCGATCTGCTGATCAACGGCCAGGTCGTGAAGGCCGATGAAATCGGCCCGTACGCGGGCAACCCGCAGCGCGACGTGGATCGGACCATGCTGGACATGGGCGCCACGATCTGGAACGAACATCTTTTGCGTGAGGACGGCAGCGTGGTCAATCACACGACCGCGCAGATGCCGGCTTACAACACGCCTCAATCCATTCCGAACGACAAGGTGCCCTCAAAGGTGCCGCCGGGCTGTTATCTGGTGATGGGCGACAACCGCAACGACAGCCTGGACAGCCGCTGGTGGGGCTGCATGCCGGAGCAGAATCTGGCCGGCAAGGCGTTCCTGATCTGGATGAGCTGGAAGGGCTGGGGCACCGGCGGCGTGGATTTCTCGCGTATCGGCACGCTCATCCATTGATGAAAGCGTGACGGAATCGATCCAACCTGCACGCTGGGACGCCAACAGTGCGAGAATCCGCTGGCATGACCGTTGCGCTGGATCGATGAACCGTTCGGCGCACCAAACCACAGATGGGCACGCCGCAAGGCGGCATAGCGAGGGGACTATGAAATCGAAGCAGTCGGGTGTCACCCTGATCGGGTTTCTGATCATCATGGCCATCGTGGGCTTTTTCGCCTACATGGCGATGAAATTGGTGCCGTCATATATCGAATATCTGGGTGTGGTGAAGGCGATGAACCAGATAGTCACGGAGGGCACGAACGGCAAGACGCTGGATGCCATTCGGCGCGAGCTGTTTTTCAAGATGAATTTCCAGTACGTCGACGATGCCACCATCAAGCCCGCGGACATCACCATTCAGCGCGATGACAGCGGTACCAACCAGTTGAATGTCGCCTACGACAAGAAAACCCCGTTCATGTACAACATCGATTTCCTGCTGCACTTCGACAAGAGCGTGACCTTGCAGGGCAATCTGGGCGAGTAACTTTTGGAACTGAATTACCGGTTTCGCGATCCGGCGTTGGCTGAGCTGGCGCTGACCCACCGCAGCATCGGCAAACCGAACAACGAGCGACTGGAGTTTCTCGGTGATGCATTGCTCGGTGCGATCATCGCCGAAATGCTGTACGAGGTTCACCCCAGGGCAAGCGAAGGCGAGCTTTCGCGGCTGCGCGCGCAGCTGGTCAATGGCCAGGAACTGGCGCTGGTGGCGCGCGAACTGGCGCTGGGCGATGAGCTGAAACTCGGTCCCGGCGAGTTGAAGAGTGG
>Ga0208589_1001193_pt1 | contig 11072 bp, 13 predicted proteins | sample NGESurshal092012_2_FD_184486 | JGI IMG/M metagenome (GOLD analysis project Ga0208589, IMG submission 184486) | Arctic peat soil microbial communities from Barrow, Alaska - NGEE Surface sample F53-2 shallow-092012 (SPAdes) | ecosystem: Environmental > Terrestrial > Soil > Wetlands > Peat ... | reverse complement strand
CGCCGCGAAGTCGAGCTTCTCCAGTTCGCGGCCGATGGCTTTGCCGGACGAGGCTTTCGCGTAAGCGGCTTGTGCATCGGGCAGCGGTTTTTCGAGAGTGATGATAATGGGCTGGGGCATGCGGGAATTGTATACGGCGAGGCTCGTCCAATCACCTCGACGTCTCGCCTGCTGCCTGCTGCCTCAGGGCGTTTGGAAAAGTCGGCGAATTGCAGCCCTCAATTGCAATCGCGTGCCTATGCTCTTCGCCGGAACCCGCACGGTCGCGCGTCCTATTGGCATGAGGCCGACAATCGTTACGCCCCGTAACGAAAAGTGATCTTCCCAAAAACGTGGAGTCGAGGTTTGAAGAGCTGAGCCATCGTGCCGTTGCTGGGACTGATCCCGGCCAGATTTGGCCCTTTGTGCAAATTGCAATGATGGTGCGTCTATCTTTTCAGTATCCCTCAGCCTCGTTGCCTGCACCCCTCACAGTTCGTGCCCTGGTGTCGCTCTTCGGACCGGACTCATTCCTTCGGCATAATCTCGCGCAAATAGGTGAACGAATAAATCCCGCTCCCATGCTCATCCGACCAATCGAGCCGGATGGCGTAATTGCCGACTTTCTCGGCCGCGGTCACCGTCAGCGGCTGGGAATAATTCCCCGGCAAAATCGTGAGCGAGCGCTTGCCTTCGGGCTTGGCCCCGCGCACTTCCTTGCAGCCGGCGCAGGGGCAGAGGGTGCGCAGATAAGACAAGCCGTAGTGGGAGACCTTGCCGTCGGACCAGGTGATGTCCAGGCCTTTGTCACGGATGAGCACGAGCTTGGCGGGCATGGCCTGCCCCAGGCCGGTTGGGGTTTTCTGTTGCGGGTCGTTGGGGCGGCCCTGAGGATTAATTGAGATCGGCGTATGGCTCATGAAAGCACTCGCTGAAACAATCCGATGGCCTCGGCCCAGACCGCATCGGCGGCGGCGGGGTCGTAGCGGTTGCCCTCGTCGCGCATGAAGGCGTGCTCGCCGGGGGACATGCGAATTGTATGCTTCACGCCGCTGGCGGCGAATGCGCCGATGACAATTTTGCGGCCTTCGGGGGCGACGTGCGGATCGTTCTCGCCGAAGACGATGAGCATTTCGGCTTTGATCTCCTTCAGCCGGGCCAATGTTCCCGCGTCCTTGTCGCGCGCGAGTTTGCCGTCGTGAATGCCGGTGGGGTAGCAGCAGACGGAAGCTGATACGCGAGGGTCCAGCGCCCCGCGGCAGGCGAGGTGGCCGCCGATGCAGAAGCCCATGGTGCCGAGCTTGCCGGGGGCTACTTGCGGGTGGTGCGAGAGATAATCGAGCGTGCCTTTCGCATCGGCGTCGAACTGGGCGACGGTGGATTTATAAGCGGCTTCGAGGCCCCACATGCGGCCGATGTCGTCGTAGGGAATGACGACGCCGGGGCGCTCGACGCGATGATAGATTTCGGGCGCCGCGACGACGAAGCCGTGACCGGCGAGGCGCTCGACCGAGCGGCGGATGGGGCCGGTGAGCTGGAAAATTTCGGAATAGAGCAGAATGCCGGGATATTTGCCGGCGGGTTTTGGCGCGGCGACGTACATGCGCATGACGCTGTCGTCCACGCGAATGTCGACGTCTTTGGTGATGATTTGCATGAAAACCTCCTATGGATCGTCCCTGAGCAGAGCTTGGAAACCAGCCTGTTGGAAATGGTGGTCAAATGCAAGGGCTCGATGCAAACCGTCTCGATTCATAATCCCAAACGAGATGCAATCTGTGAGCGACCAAGCCTGATCCCGGCGGGTCTCATAGAGTCCAAATCCTAATTCGAATAGCTCCGGTGAAGCCGCCACGAATGTGCAATCGGCGTCCGAACGAATTTGTTTGACCAACTCACACGCGTGACGCCGACGTCCAGTAGCGGCGAAATAGTTCAATGTCTCACAGATAACGTATTCGGTAACCAGAGTTGATTCATCCAGACGACGGCTCCACGCCAAGGCACGCGCATGCAACTGGTCTCGTGGCTCCAAAAGCGCAATGAAATAACCGGTATCAAGAAGAATCATCGCTTTGGTAAACCAAAGAGGTAATGGTCGTGCTGCTCGGCTCCGTCCTGGCGGCCATTGGGATCGCCAGGAAGCGTTTCCGCAAAATCAGCCAATGCCGCCAGACTACTTCGAGCCTTGACGGCTGTGTTCCCACGAGCGTTGCGATTTTGAGCTTCTTCTAGACGCCGAACAGTGTCTGACCGCAATTCCACAACGCGAACCTCGCATCCCATTTGCTTTATAGCTGCTGACATCCACGAGCGCCCCTGGCAATAGACTGCGGCTTCTTCGCTTGCGAAACACAGGACTTTCTTCCAGTCGCCACCCAGAGCTTTGTCGACAAAGACGAGCTTCAATACGTCGGCCGCAACTTTGTCTCTTTGCGACGGTTTAAGCTTCCCAATGTGGCAATTGACCTCGCACAAAATCTTCTTTTCGCGATCAATTCCATCGACCTGCGCGGTGACACCATCACCACGATCGACGTCCTCAGGACTCAAATGGCAATCAAGTTGCCTCTCGACCGTCCTGAGAACTTCTCCCTCGGATTTGCAATGCTCGCTCGAATCCGAGTCATGGCCTTTGCCAATCCCGTGGTTCTGACGGTTCTTTTCCATAAGGTCTCCTGCAAAGTCAGCACATTATATGTCATGGTTCCGAGCAAATCTCAACGCAAGCACTGAAGGCTGGCGCTGCGGACAAAATCGGAAAGACCTCTGAATCCGCGGCTGCGGGCGGCTTCTTCGAGCATCAGCTTTTCTTCAGCGGTGAGGCGCACGTTGATCTGTTCCGTCCGCTTCTTTTCGGCGGCCGGCGCGGGTGGAACCTGACCGGTTTCGAGCAAGTAAGCGATTGCAGTTGCGAGAATATCGCGCGTCGCCTTCACGCACGCATCGGGCGTCGCGCCGTCGTTCATCACATTCGGTAATTCCAATGCCCGGCCGAAATACTCGCCGCCTTCCTGGTGCAGAATGATCTGATACGCATCGGCAATCTCCCGCGCGCGGCGCAAGAGCTCGGGTGCGAACGGCCGGTCAATCGCCTTCGAGGATTTTTTTGATGCGACGGACATAGACAGGCTTTACCTTGCCTTGATGGACCGGGATGACAAGAATGCTATCGCCCGGCCGCCGGAATATATGGTGCGAGCCGTTGACGCGGACCAACTTCCAGCCGCGCCTTTCCAATTCCCGTCGAATATCGCCGAACTGATCTTCCGCGGACATGACGCCTCCAGATCAATGGGACAATGTCGTCCTCAACGTGATAGGGCGTCCTGCCCGCCTTCAGCCATCCATAGATGTACACGCCGGATCTATGATTCATTCACGTCCAGCTTGCAACCCAAAGTATAGCGTACTCTATACTTTGGGTCAATATTCACCCGCCCAACTTCTCCTTCAACCTCTCCTGCACCACTTTCGCGTTCAAGCCCTTCGCGTTCTTCATGACCATGCCCACCAGCGCTCCCAGCGCCGATTGTTTGCCGGCTTTGTAATCCTGCAGGGGTTTGGGGTTGGCGGCGATCATCGCGTCAATCGCGGCGTCAATCGACGATGTGTCCGACACTTGAATGAGGCCCAATTCATTTGCGATCTGCTCGGCGGGGGCATCGTGTTCGAGCAATCTGTGCAGTACCAATCCGGCGGGTTCGCTGGCGGCTAGTTTGCCGCCGGCGACGAGATTCGCCACCTCGGCCAGTCGCGCAGGTTTGAGACCGATCGCGGCCAGCGGAACATTCTTCTCATTCGCCAGTCTGCGGCCGTGCGAGAGGATCAGCGTTGCCACGCGGCGGCCGTCGCCGCCGGCGGCGATGGCTTGTTCGTACAACTCACCCGTGAGGCGGTCTCCGGCCAGTGTCGCGGCATCGATGGGAGACAGGCCAAGCGCCTCAACATATCGCTTGCGGCGGGCGACGGGCAGTTCGCCGACCTGCGATTTTAATTCGGCCAGCCAGGCCTCGCCGACCTCCACCAACGGCAGATCGGGGTCGGGGAAATAGCGGTAGTCGTGGGCGTCTTCCTTGATGCGCTGCAGGAAGGTCGATTGCGTCGGCTCGTCCCAGCCGTAGGTGCTCTTAACGCCGAGGTCGCCGGTTTGAATCCATTGATCAAGTTGGCGCTGGATCTCAAACGCGGTGGCGCGCTCGAGCACGCTGAAGCTGTTGAGATTTTTGATTTCCGTGATGGCGGTTTTGTGGACCTTGCCTTCGCCATCAGTGATATGCACATTGATGTTCGGCTCGAAGCGCATGTGGCCCATCTGCATCTGGCCTTCGCTGACGCCGAGGAACTGAACGAGTTTTTGCAATTCCTGTCCGAATGCGGCGACTTCATGCGGGCTGGTGAGGTCAGGCTCGGTGACGACTTCCAGCAGCGGCGTGCCGGCGCGGTTGAGATCGACGATGGAATAATCAATCGAATATCCGCCGGGGGCTTCATGCAGCAGCTTGCCGGCGTCTTCTTCAAGATGGGCACGCCGGATGCGGATGGTCTTGCTGGCCCCGTCCTTCAGGCCCAACTCGAACGTGCCTTCATAGCAGAGCGGCATGTCGTACTGGCTGATCTGATAATTTTTCGGCAGGTCGGGATAGTAATAGCTCTTGCGATCCCACTTGGTTTTTTTGGCGATCTGACAGCCGAGGGCGAGGCCGACCTTGATGGCGTACTCGATGGCTTTCTTGTTCATTACCGGCAGCGTGCCGGGGAGGCCGAGTACCTGGGGATCGACCTGGGTGTTAGGCTCGCCGCCGAACCCATTGCGGGCGGCGGTGAACATTTTGCTCGCGGTGGCGAGCTGGACGTGGATTTCCATGCCGACGAGAACTTTGTATGAGGCGACAGTGCGGGTCATGGAGGGGAGTATAACGGGAGGGCAGGGAAGGTTCGAGGTGAAGAGGACAGCAACAGAGCCGGCTATGGCTCCATCCTCTTCACATCGGCAAACCGATCCAGATCGCGGTCGAACGAAGCGACAGCCGTTCCGGTCTCCGCCGCCGTCGCCGCCAGATAAGCGTCGCCGAAATCCACGTTGGCCGATACCACGCGGGCCAGCGAATCGAGAATCCGCCGGCGTTCAACCATGTGGAAAGCGGGCGTGCGAAGCAGATCGGCCACCACCGCCGACGCCTGGCGGCGGTGGATTTGATAGGAGGCCTTCATCGCATAAATGATTTCAGCGACGGTGACCGCGCTGATTTCAAGAACGACCTGCCCCTCATTGGCCCGCCGGATCAAATCGCGGGCGCGCGGCGCGAAATCCTTATTGTCATCCATGAGGAAGCGCAGGATTACATTTGCGTCGAGCTGATAGACGGGGACGACGCTCAAGCGGCGCCTCTTCGCGCCGCCCGGCGGCCCATCGCGCGGCGGCCTTTAATCTTCTCCGCCGGGTCAAAATCGCCGCGTGCTTTGAATATGCCAAAAAAGCTCATCGCATCCGGCAATGTCTGGAGAGTTACAATGCCTTTCTCAGACAATGAAACTCGCACGCGCCGCTTGCTGCCGAGCTTTAATCCGCGGCGCACTGCGATGGGCAGTGTGAGTTGGCCTTTCGTAGTGACTGTCACGTCCTTGTGAAACTCTTGTTTCATATGAGAATTCTTACATTGCAAGATATAAGAATCAAGTTTTAAGATCGCCGGTAGGCGAGTTTATTTGCATGGTTGGAGCGTGATTTTCAGTAAATCATATTGCAATGGCGATTATGTGCTGATAGGTGTCGGGCCTGGAGAGAATCGCGATGGCTTCACCAGAAGCAAAAAAGCCGTTAGTCCAGCTATTCACCGACGGAGCCTGCATCGGCAATCCCGGCCCGGGCGGCTGGGGATTCATCCTCAAACATCTGGCGACCGGCAATTCCAAGGAAGGCAGCGGAGGTGAGCACGACTCCACCAACAATCGCATGGAAATTGCTGCCGTCATTGGCGGATTGGAAGCACTCAAAGTCCCCTGCAGAATCGATCTGTTCAGCGATAGCGAATATGTTGTGAATGCCATCAAGGAGTGGATGCCGAGATGGAAGCAAAACGGCTGGAAGCGAAGCAAGACATCGAAACAGCAGATCAAGAATGTTGATCTTTGGATTCGGCTTGAAGAATTGCTCCAACCGCATTCACTGAAAGCCAACTGGGTGCGCGGCCACGCGGGGCATGTGGAAAACGAACGGTGCGATGTACTGGCGACGACCGCAGCGGCGAAGATCGCCAGGACTCCGGCGCCGCCGAAGCCGGCTCGGCTGACTGAGAAGGCAATCGCGAATAACGGGCTTTTTGTCGATTCCGGCGCGGCAAAAGAGGCAGACGAGGAATGAACAGCAGGGAATTAGCGAAAGTTGTCGAGGGGGCACGATGCAAGATCATCGGCTGGGAGGACGCCGGCAACAATGGACACCGCCGCACACTGGCGATGCTGATTCAGGCGTTCAACAACACCGAATCGGCCCTGCTTTGCGAGCCGAGCCTGGCGCGAAGGACGCGGCGGCCGCCGGATATTGTGGTGATTGATCCGGAGGTGGGGGCGCATGTCATTGAAGTGAAGAGCGTTGACCTGGATCGAATTGAGAGCCTGGAGGCAGGCGGACTGCTACGCATTCGTTACCCGACCAATATCAAGCCGATCAATCCCATCGCGCAGGTGCGAAGCGCGATGTTCGATATCAGGGATGCGACGGTTCAATCGTTCGGCGGCGATATACGACTCCCATTCAGTTATTGGGTGGCGTTTCCGATGATTCGGCGGGCGGCGTGGTTGGCACGGTTTGGCGAGAGCGGGTTTTGCGCGCCGGAATATTTGTTCGCGGAGGCGATTGAGCCATCACTATTGATGCGGAGGTTCGGCGCGTCGGATCGGGAGCGGATGGTCGGGCCGATCAAGGTGTGCCCGCTGGAGCAGTTGGGTTTTGTGTGGCGCGCGTTCGGCGATACGTCGGTGTTGTATTGTTCACCGGGGTCGAGGGAACCGCGACAGACCCGGGATGGAACACTCGGCAAGCAATTCGATGAGGCAGCCGATCGCTACAAGGTTCTTTCCGACGAGCAGCAGCGTTTGTCAGTGATGAATTGGGACGGTGGTCCGCGGCAGATTCGCGGCGTCGCCGGAAGCGGCAAGACGATTGTCCTGGCGAATAACCTGGCGCGCAATCTGGAGCGGCGATTGATCGCGGGCAGCGAAGATCTTTTTGGCAATACCAAGCCGCCGCCTAAATTGCTGGCGGTCTGCTACAACCGAACTCTTGCTCCATTTATCCAGCGGAAGATTAATATCGCGTTTGAACAGCGGAACGGTCGGCCGGCGCCGGAGGGGACGGTTGAAGTTTGCACGTTCAACCAGTTGATGTGGAGTCTGGCGGAAGCCGGATTGTGGCGATATCAGAACGTGACGAATGTGCAGGACATCGCGCGGGCCATTCAGTACTGGACGGAATTGGAACAAATCAAGCAGCGAAATCCCAAGCGATTGCAGACGCTGGGCTACGATGCGATTTATGTTGACGAAGGGCAGGACTTGCTGGAAGAGGAGTTCCGCCTGCTGAAGGATTTGTGCCGGAACACGGAAGCCGGCGAGCCGAATTTGTATGTCTTTTACGACGATGCGCAGAATCTTTACGGGCGGAAGCGACCCAACTGGCAGTCACTGGGCATTAATGTGCGGGGATTGCGATCATTCGTCATGACGCAGTGTTTTCGCAATACGAAGAGCGTCTTGGAAGCGGCCTTCAACGTGCTCTATGGAACCTGTGCCGACACATCGAAACAAGTTCCAACCAGGGGGTTTGCGGACATTGCCACGCTGCAAGAGAAGGGTTTGATCATCGACGACGGCGGATTCTGGAGAGTTCGATTCGCGGCGCGAGAAGGAGCGCCGCCGCGAATTTCAATCGTTCAGAGCGTGCAGAAGGAGAATGACGCGATCATCGCCCGGCTTCGAGAGTTGATCGGGGAACAGGAAATCCGGCCCGCGGATATTATGGTTCTGGCGTTTCATCGTGACCGCGTGTTGAGTTTAGCCAGTGCCATTGAAGCGGCGCGGATTCCGGGGGTATCGGGCGTGCATGTCGCGTTTGAAAGGAAGGATGAAGTGTTGGGGCAGAAAGGACGACTGACGCTTTCGACCGTGGCGTCGGCCAAGGGATATGACGCTTATTGCGTGCTGTTGGCGTCCGCGAACAATTTTACCGCCGACGTAAAGGGGAGGGCCAGTTTCTATGTGGGATGCACGCGCGCGATCGAGCATCTGGAGGTCTTTGCGTATGAGGAGGCCGGCCTGGCGAAAGAAATGCGGAAGGCCATTGTGAAATCAGCGTCCGATAACCGGGAATCCATCTGATTACCCCGCCACTTGGTTGTGCCGAAGTTACATTCGGTGAACTCTCCGCAGCTTTCCGTGCATCCCGAACCAATGAAACCCCCGGCGTGGGCGATTGCGCTCGTACTGGCGGGGATGACTTTCGTCGCGCTACTGCCGGTATTGCGCTGCGGGTTCATTAATTTCGATGACCAGGTCTATGTCACGGAAAACAGCCACGTCGTTGGGGGCCTTACCTGGCAAAACCTGCGCTGGGCCTGGACTGATAAGAGCGTGGGGTATTTTCAGCCGCTGAGTTGGATGTCGCTTCAGCTTGACGCGACGCTTGGCGGCGGAAATCCTTTCATGTTTCATTGGACCAATCTGCTGCTCCATGTGCTGAGCGCGGCCGTGGCGTTTCTGGTGCTGAGCCGCATGACCGGAACGATCTGGCGGGCGGCGCTGGCGGCGGCGATCTACGCGGTGCACCCGCTGCGCGTGGAATCGGTCGCGTGGATTGCCGAGCGGAAAGACGTGCTGAGCAATCTGCTCGCATGGGTGACCATCGGCGGATATGTCTGGTATTGCCGGGCGCCCAGTCCGCGGAGGTATCTGGCGGTGCTGGTTCCGTTTGCGCTGGGGCTGCTGGCCAAGCCGATGATTGTGACGCTGCCGTTCCTGTTGCTGTTGCTGGATTTTTGGCCGCTCAATCGCCTGTCGGAAAAAAACAAAGAATTCACCGCGAAGGCGCGAAGGCCGCGAAGAATGGAAGAGGGACGACCTGGAGAATTGAATTTTGATCATCTGAACTCTGAAACTCCCAAAGGTGAAGACGCTGTTCCTCATTCTTCGCGCTCTTCACGCCTTCGCGGTGGATTGATCCCATTAATAGCTGAGAAGCTGCCGCTTTTCCTGCTGGCGTTGGCGGCGGGCGCGGCGGCTCTATCCAGTCAGCATGATTCGCTGGCCATGGCCCCTTGGGCGGCGTATCCGCTTTCGCAGAGGCTGGGGAATATTCTGGCGGGCTATGGTTTATATTTGTGGAAGACGGCGTTCTTTTATGATCTGGCGGTTTTTTATCCGCTGCCGCACGCCTGGACCTTGATGCGATTCGTTCAGGTCTTCGCGGGGGCGATTGCATTGGGCGGCATCAGCATTTTGTGCGTGCGGCAGATCAAACTGCGGCCGTGGCTGGGGGTCGGATGGTTGTGGTTTCTAGGGGTTTTGTTGCCGGTTGCGGGGATTTTTCAGTCGGGGCAGCAACTGATGGCCGACCGGTTCAGCTACCTGGCCTCGGTGGGGCTGATCATCATGATTGTCTGGTCGATTCCGTTGCACACGCTGGAATTTCCGCAGTGGGTGCGCGGCGTGGGGGCGGCGGCAATGCTGGCGCTTTTGTGCGCGGCGTCATGGGTGCAGGCCGGATACTGGCGCGATAGCAGTACTCTCTTCACTCGCGCGATCGAAGTAACCGGAGATAACTGGCTGGCCCATGATCAGCTCAGCATTGTTTTATGTCATGAAAACAAACTGGATGAAGCCATCGAGCAATGCGCGATCGCCCTGCGAGATAATCCAACCGACGCGATCGCCAATCTGAACATCGGCGTGGCGCTTTCAAAGCAGAAAAAGTTCGGCCAGTCGATTGCGTTCTTCCGGCGTTCGCTCGCGGCGCGGCCGGATATGGCGACATCACACAACGGGCTGGGCGTGGCGCTGCAGCACGCGGGCGATATTCAAGGGGCATACGACGAGTTTCGACAATCGGCGGCGCTCAATCCCGAATACGAAGCGGCGCACAGCAACCTGGGCGGAATCCTGGCAGAAGTGGGATTGCGCGAGCAAGCCATCGCCGAACTGCGACTGGCGCTGAGACTTTCGCCCGACGACAAACTGGCAAAGTTGAAACTTAACGCGGTGTTGGGGATGAAGCCGCAGGAAGCGGCGGATGTGAGATGAGGATGGACAAGAAGTTTGAAGTGTTCAGTTTTCAGTTAAAGACAGGGCTTCGTAGCTGAACACTGAAAACTGAACACTTCAAACTGCGGCCTGTCAGTCCTTGAATTACACCGGTGTTTCGCCCGGCGGGATTTCCACGGGGGGTTCGCCCTCGATGAGGTCCTGGACCATGCGGCTTAGGAAGAACTGTAGTTCGGTGACGGCAACCGTCGGCGGGAGCGGGTCGCAGAGGTCGTATTGATGGCTGTGATCTTCGGCGCTGTCTTCGCCGCGTTTTTCGCCCTCGGTGATGACGTGATGTTCAAAGGTAACGGCATCCTCGTGGCTCTGCATGATGACCAGTTCGCCCCAGCGCCAGGCGAGGTGGATGCGGAGGGAAAGCTGGTTGCCCCAGGTGCTGACGCGATGGACGACGCCGTTGCGGGCGAGCGTTTTGACCAGATCATCGACCGCCGGGAAAACGGCGGAGTTGAGGAAATCGGCGTAATGAACGTTGAATTCGCCCTGCCGGCGTACCGCCTCATGCTCGGCGGTGAGCTTTTCAGGCGGAACATCCTTGAAGGGCTGAACGCGGGTCAGCCACCACTTGGCGAACGATTTGTCGAGCATGAAGATTAAGATACAGATTTTGTTCGGAAAAGCCGAATGTGCGGAGATTAGGACTGAGGACTGAGAGGAAGAAAGAGTTTTCAGTTTTCAGCTAGTGTAGTGTTGCATAAATAATCTATCTTAATAGCCGCTTGCGTGTCTTATCCTTCAACAGGAGGATAGGCCCTTGCGCATCGCACCCAATGTCA
>Ga0208589_1001191_pt1 | contig 11085 bp, 11 predicted proteins | sample NGESurshal092012_2_FD_184486 | JGI IMG/M metagenome (GOLD analysis project Ga0208589, IMG submission 184486) | Arctic peat soil microbial communities from Barrow, Alaska - NGEE Surface sample F53-2 shallow-092012 (SPAdes) | ecosystem: Environmental > Terrestrial > Soil > Wetlands > Peat ... | reverse complement strand
GCGGAAATACGTGGCTGTCCCGTGGCTGTCCCCGATAATCGCGATGGTTCGAACCTTCCGACCCCGTGAAAATGAGGAGTTCATACAGAATAACACCTTGGTATGATTGGACCTCGCCGCGCTTTCAGCTTCCCGCTTTGGCGCGTCACAATTCGTCCATCGAAGTATTCAAATGGGAGAGACATGAAATTTCAACGATATTTTCGCGTCGCGTTATTGGCGGTAATTTGCATACTCGCATCGTTCGTTGCATATGGTCAGGATGCGTCGCCGGGAAATGCAGATTTGAATCAGTCAGCCCAAACGACCGACGTTCCGCTCGGCGGTGCCATAAGTGCTGACGACGCACAGGCACGCCACAATGCAAACCTCCTTACCGCCAAACAAAAATATTTGCTTGCCGTCGCTGAAGCACACGCGGACTTTTTCAAATCCCTTATTGGTGCGGACGAACAATACATAGGGCAATTAGACGGCGCGATTAAATCCGCCATGCAGGCAGGCGAGACAAAAGTGGTTGAGCGAACCGACGCGAAACGGGAACAGGCGGTGGCCGATAGGATGAGCCATTACCGCTCGTGGACTCGGACTCCGGCATTGATAATTGTACATGTTGTCGCTGGCGATCCGCGCCAAGTCGACGTAACGAGCAAGGTGAAGGACATAATTACGAAGGGAGGTCCGGGTACGGTCTTACCATTTGGCGTCATCAGTTCTCTCGGCGGCAGATCCCTAGACATGAAAGTGAAGGATGCCGCTGGCAAGATCCAGACGATAACCGTTTGGACGGAGGAAAAGCTGCCCGACGATCTATTCCCGCCTACCGACGACCCGAAGGCCATAATCCCGTAGAGCGCAAAACAACCCGCGCCGCGCTAGTGTAGTGTCTCATAAACACGGCATCTTATGGCTTGCGTCTTGGAGCAGCCTTTTACGCGAATGTCGGCGAGAATCATCGAGTTTTCTGTGGCCCATAAGATACAATCAGCTTGAGACACTACACTAGTATTTCGACGTTCTATTCAGTAATTTCGCACAAGGCATTTGCTTGAACGGTGCCGCTTTCCGCACTGTCGTGGTTGAAGTACAATTTCAGCTATTATAGTCGCCGGTGTGGCGGCCACTTCTGGACTGGGTCATTCGATGCGGGCCAAGTCTTTAATCCTCGCCCGACATATGCTCGCGGGGGTACTCACGCTGGAGGGGAAAATGTCTACCCGTAATTTCTTAACCACAGTTGCTGCGTCGGTTCTATTGCTGAGGTGCCAGCGCTGGTCTAGCGCTGATCAGATTTCATATATCGGAGAGGCAGCCAACGTTGGGTCTTTTGCTACGACCACTTATGACTCTAATGGCTACGATCTTTACGCGACGACCGCGATTGGGACAAACACGCGTACCTTCGATCCATTTGACGGCCCGTTCGGCAGTGGAACACGCCTGACCAACCTGCCAGGCTTCGTGACATCCATTACCGCGCCCGCCCAAAACGCTTCGGCTTCCGGTTACGTCTTCTACGCGACTATCAACAATCCAGTCGGCGGTCAGGTTGAGGGCGGGTATACTTTTTCCATTGCGTCAACTCCTGGAGTACAAAACGATCTGGCATCGATTCACATCGGATCGGATGTGCCGAGCGAATTCGACATTGGTATGCTGGAAAATCTCTCGCCCGCCGCAGTTGGCCAATCCGCTGACTATCCGGATGGCATTCGCCTGAGGCAGGCCAATAGTGCCGGCGACAGCGGCCTTATTACCACGAACAAAGCGACGGCAGATTTTGGCGCAGTGGACGTCTATTTCTTTCAGATTGATGGTGCAGCCGTGGGCGACACCTTGACCTTTTCAGCGGTTGAGAATTCGCAAAACGTTGGCGATGGCAACTATCACGCTACGCTGGCAGGTGTGTTGTTTCCTAGCGCGGCCTCGGTTCGCGAACCGATGGCGGTTAAATGGAATGGACTAGGTGATGGCATCAACTGGAACAATCCCAACAATTGGTCGGATCAACTCGTCCCGTATCGAAACCAAAGCATTACTATTCCTGGTGGGGTTCCTGTGGTTGATGTTGGCGGCGGAGCGTTTTCTGTCGGTGCTTTGACTAGCGCAAGTTCGATTGAGGTTCTTCCCGGCGACTCGCTGACGTTGTTCGGGCCGGCCGTCATCAATGGCTCTCTGACTCTCGATCCTGGCGGCGCAATAGACATTCAAAACAGTTCCCTCACGATCAACTTTAGTGCGGGAGCTGATCCTGTCGCGACAATCCGCCGTTATCTCAGGTTTGCTTATGACGATGGCCTTTGGGATGGTTCCGGTCTGACGAGTAGTGTCGTAGCGGCTCAAGTCGCCGCGAACAAAGGCACCACCAACGGCACCTACTCCATCGGCTATTCCGACGGCAACACTGACGGCTCCATCGGCGGCGTGCAGCCGGGCCAGATTCTGATTGAGCCGGAACTTGTGGCCGACGCGAACATGGACGGCAAGGTGGATTTCAACGACTTGCTCATTCTCGCGCAGAACGTCGGCTCCACCAACGCCGACTGGACTCACGCCGATTTTAACTTTGACGGCCTGGTGGATTTCAATGATCTGCTCCTGCTGGCACAGAACATCAACCACACCAACGGCTCCACGCCCCTCGGCGAGCAGCTTCCCGCCTCGTTCGAAGCCCAATGGCAACTCGCGCAGGCCGAGGTCAAAGCCGCCGGCGGATCAGGTTCCGTGCCGGAGCCGGGGATGATGAGCCTGCTGTCCGTCTTCGCGGTGGGATTGCTCAAGCGCCGGCGACGAAACCAAGCGCTCCAGGGTAACAGCCGCCAACAAAATGACGAAAGGCCACAGAGATCACAGAGTGCACGCAGAATATACTGAAATCCCGCTCCTTGGCCGAGCCGGGCGTCGAATCACTCACTCCGTCGCGGTCGATATCGCCCCCGCTTTCCTCCGCAACTGTCCGCAAGCGGCATCAATATCCCTCCCGCGGCTCTTGCGAAGATGGGCGTTGACGCCCGCGTCGCGAAGAATCGTCTGAAATTTCATGCAGGCCTCCGCTTCCGGCCGCTGAAATCCCAGGTCGGCCACCGGGTTGTAGCGGATCAAATTCACGTTGGCCCGCAGTGTCCGGCAGAGGCGGGAAAGCTCGCGCGCGTGAGCGGGCTGATCGTTCACGCCGGCTAAGAGAATATATTCCAGCGTTACCTCGCGGCCGGTTTTCTCGAAGTAATATCTGGCCGCGTCGAGAATGTCTTTCAGGGCAAAATGTTCGGCCCAGGGAATCAGTTCCTGCCGCAGGGCTTCGTTTGGCGCGTGGAGCGAAATCGCCAGGTTCAGCGGCAGTTCTTCTTCGGCAAGCTGGCGCATGCGCGCGGGCACGCCGACCGTGCTGATGGTGATCTTCCGGGCCGACAGATTGAAACATTTCGGATCATGCAGGATCCGCACGGCCTTCATCACATTGGCGTAGTTCGCCAGCGGCTCGCCCATTCCCATGAAAACGATGTTGCCGATCCGATCCTTCGCGCTCTTAGAGGCTTCCTTCATCACGCCGTCCAGGGCGAAGACCTGCTCGACGATTTGGGCGGCCGATAGATTGCGGTCCAGGCCGTTGATGCCGCTGGCGCAGAATTTACAGCCGACCGGGCAGCCCACCTGCGAGCTGACGCATGCGGTCCGACGAATACCGTCGGGAATCATGACAGTTTCGGCGTTGCTTCCGTCGGGCCAGCGTAACAAAAGCTTTCGCGTGCCGTCTTCACTGAGTTGGTTGGCCGCTAAGGTAGCGGTCGCAAACTCCAGTTTGTCGGCGATAAAGCCCTGATCCCGCTTGGAAAGGTTGCTCATGGCCGCCGGAGAGACCGCGAGCTTGTTATAAACCCAGTCCCTGATTTGAACCGCACGGAAGGCCGGCCATTGCCAGTCCACGAGTTGCGCGTCCAGTTCCGGGGGGGTTAACCCAAAAATCGAAGATTTTACATCCGATGTCACTAGACCGCGCATAATATAAGTAGTGGGCGGCACGTTCAAATGATAGAGAACGCGCCGCCGCGGTTTGGCCAGCGACAAACCGCTTAGCTGTGCGGCCCCTGAGACCTTCGCCTAGAAGGCGTTTTTGGAAGGAGAAGGGCCATGATAGACCACACCCAGTTGTCCGACGAGCGGCATTTTGAAGCCTCCGCATCTGTTCACGGAGGGTCTGAAAACTACTCGAATTCGAGCCACCCGGAATGGTCCGGGCACTCCAGCACGTCGGCGGCGCCGAGCGCGGGGCCCGAGCCTTTGGAGCGGCAGGTCTCGGTGCGGACCACCGACGAGCAACTCCTGGACGATTATCGCCAGGGGCAGAAATCGAGTTTCCCCGCACTGGTTGAGCGTTATCAGAGGGAATTGTTCCATTTTTTGGTGCGATTCCTTGGTGATCGGGCTACCGCCGAAGATATATTCCAGGAGACCTTCCTGCAGGTTCACCGGTCGGCGGGGCAATTCGACATGCACAGGCGTTTTCGGCCGTGGCTATTCACCATCGCCGCCAACAAGGCCCGCGATCTGCTCCGCTCGCAGGCTCTGCGCCCGTCGGCCCCGTTGCAGGCCCCGATTCATGGCGATGACGACCAGTCCACGCCGTTCATAGACCTGATCACCGAGGAACACGAACTGCCCGGTGACCGGCTTGAGCGTGAAGAGATCGCCAAACGTGTCCGGTCCACGGTGATGGACATGCCGGACGGCCTGCGCGAAATTCTCCTGCTTTCCTATTTTGACCAGTTTCCCTATCGTCAAATCAGTGGAATCCTGGGAATTCCGCTGGGAACGGTTAAATCGCGTTTGCATACCGCAGTCGCGGATTTCGCAAATCGATGGAAAGTCACGAACAAGTCCAATTGAAAGGCGTAATAAGAGAGACTAAAACATCGGTCAGGCTTGTTTAGCCATACGGTTGATCGGCAAAAAGTGCATTCACGTCAGTTGCTGATTGACTGTTAAGAGGGGCGCGGCCGGGACCGATTTGGATAGAGGTTGGATGTAAGTTCGGCAAATCGTGTGATCAGGGATTTTTTTTGGGAACGTCGCGCCGTCGGCGCTTTGGGTGCGTCGGCGCACATATCGTTAGGAGCGGCCATGACAGGGCAGAACATCAGCAATTCTCGCGCCCGGTCCCATTCCGGAGTCGCCGGCAAAAAGAATATGAGCGCAACCATCGGCTCTAATTTGGCCATTGGTGATGAAGCCGAGTCTGTAGAAGACGGACTGTCGATCGCAGGGGCCAAGGTCCAGCGCTTGTTTTCGCTTCTGAATGAACTTCCCGATGCAAAGCCGCCGGCTGGTTTGGTGCAGCGCACGATGAAGAGGATTGCGCGTTCGGACGCCTGATATCATTTCTTCAGACGGATTACCGCATCCAGCAAAAGATTGATTTCCGCGTCGGTATGATCACTGCATAGCGTTATTCGCAACCGGCTCGCCCCTGGCGCGACCGTAGGCGGGCGAACCGCTGTCACCAGCAATCCCTGATTACGCAACGATTTCGCCGCATTCAAGGCGGCCTCTTCCGAGCCAAGAATGATTGCTAGAATCGGCGAGTCGCCCGCCGGCAATTTGAATCCGGAGTCGATCAGTCGTTGCCTTACCAGTCGCGCTGAATCGCGCAGACGCTTCTGCCGCCACGGCTCGGTCGCCATGACTTCAATCGCCGCCTGCGCCGCCGCCGCCGCGCCGGCGGGAATATTCGTCGAATAAATAAATGCCCGCCCGAAATTAATGACGCCGTCGCAGAAAGTCCGCGACGCACAAATCGCCCCGCCCATCGCGCCGACGGCTTTGGAGAGCGTCACGATGCTCGCATCCGCCAGATCACTCAGGCCGCATTCACTGGCGTATCCAGCGCCGCCCAATCCGTATACGCCGCTGCCATGCGCCTCATCGAGCACCAGAACAAATGGATGCGACTTCTTCAACCGAGCGAGGCCGGCCAGATCAGCGGCGTCGCCGTCCATGCTGAAAATGGATTCGGTGATGACGACATTCAGTTGATCCGCCGGCGATTCCTTCACCAGCCGCTCCAGCTTCTCCAATCCGTTATGCGGAAACACCCGCATCGGCAGGCCGGTTCCGGCCACCGCATCCAGAATCGAGGCATGAACCAATTTGTCCAGAATAAAGCGAACCTTCACTGGGGCGACTTCGCCTTGAGTGTGCGCCAGCGCCGCCAGCGTCTGCACCGCCGCATGATTCGCCTGATACCCGCTTGGCAGCAGCACGGCGGCTTCGGTCTGCTTCCAGCGCGCGATGGCAAGTTCAGCCGCGGCGTGATAAGCGGTGTGTCCGCAAACCAGAGCCGCCGCGCCGGTACCGGCGCCGCATTGGGAAGTGGCTTCAATCGCGGCGGCGATGACGCGCGGATGAAGATTCAAACCCAGATAATTATTGGAGGAAAAATTGACGTAGCGCCGACCGCCGATTTCCAGGTGGGTTGCATCAATGCAATCAGTTGATTGAATTTCGCGGAGACGCCCGGAGCGTCGGCGATCTTCCAAGCGTGAATGCAGTAAGGGATCAAGTTGCGAGGGCGGTGAAATTGGGCGGCGCATCATTCACCGGAATCATCGCCGTCATGTCCGTCCCCGCTCGCGGCGCCGTGCGTAGAGGCGATGCCGGCCAGCTTTTCTTTCATCAGGCGGCCGACCTTGAATTTAACGGTGCGTTTTTCCGCAACGTTCACCGGCTCCAGTGTTTTGGGGTTTTGCGCCCGGCGCGCTTTCCGCAATTTGGTTTCAAAGACGCCGAAGTCGCGGAATTCCAGGCGGTTGCCCTTGCCGAGTTCATTGACGATCTCATCGAGGAACTGCTGCACCACGCGTTTTACCTGCACGCGCTTGCCGTTGACCGTCCCGGAAATGCGATCGATCAATTCCTTCTTTGTGATGGTGGCCATAAATCCCTCTGGGAGACCATTAACCTACGACGGGAACGAGGCTTAAATAATATGGCCAAACGTCGAGGGGAAAGCAAGTGAAAAGCGATTAATGGTAAATTGTCCCAATGCGATCAGAGATGACCCGGCGTTCAAATGTGGCCGGATAGCTGTAGAAGAGCTGGTCGTCGTCGGTCTGAACATCGTAGGTTTCGGTGGTCAAATCCTGGAATCCGCCAAAGGCCGAAGCCCCACGGTCATCGCGGGACAGTGTGATCGGCGGCCCACTGATCGCGGGATCAAACGCCAGGGCTAATGCGGGGGCCGAATGGCTTGTGAATTCGCCCATTGCAGCCGACCCGGAGATCGCCACGCGAGCGGATTCCGAACTCTTCGGTGATGTTGCCGAAGCACATCCCGCAAGAAGTGAAGCACTACAGATGATGAAAACCAACCGGCTCATTGCCCATGACAAGTCAAAGTCGATGCCAGAGCCTGACCGAACGCGGTTTTATCGGATTCTAGGCCGGTATATCGCATATTCGCCAACTTCCCCAGATTCCGCCTGCGGCCGGATGTTGCGTTTGGGCATCATTGGGGGTTGGAATATCGCATCATGTCATCTGTCGTAACTGTTTTGTTCGCGCAGCAGATGAGCCATATTGAAACCCAAATAGGTGGATTTGGCCCAAAGCAACATTGACAAGTTCCCTGTGAATTTTTGACGCCCGGCTGGGAATACCGAGCTTTGAGTTCGCGGAGGAGCGCAAAGACCAACTCGGGATGCAATGGCCCCCTTCTCCATTGCACCACAAATAGCAGTTCAAACGGGCATCACTTCTTCAAATCGACAAGCAGGATAGGTTGGTCTCTGCGCTACTCCGCGAGCTCTAGCCGCGGTACGCCGCGGCGGGCGTAAAAATGAAACGCGGAGAGGCTTTTATTGATCCATCGCTCCAGACAATGAAAATTTATGTCATACAAATGAACGCGCCTTCCAGCCCGCGCGTCATTTGAATCCAAATGCCGCAGCCGTTAGAAGTGCCTATCATTCATTGAAGGATTTTAAGCCCATGCCCATTTACGAATACGCCTGTTCTTCGTGCAGCGCCAAGTTTGAACGCCTCATCAAATCCATGTCGAGCAAGGAATCGGTGAAGTGCCCCGAGTGCGGCTCGGCCAAGACCAACCGCGCCCTCAGCGTCTTCGCCGTCGGCGGCGAACCCGCCAAGTCCCAGTCGTCCGAACCCGGCATGTGCGGCCGCTGCGGCGGGCCGGGGCCGTGCGGCATGAATTGAAGAGGCGATTTTTCGTCAAAACGGCAGCGGCGTGGAAAACGCCGAGATGATATTGAGGCGGTCACTATTGATTATGAGCATTAGGCCAAGCCCGCCATAATCCAGCCGTACCTGATCTGCCACAACATCCGCTTTGGAGGCCGGGCCATAGGCGGCTTCGATCTGGGCGCGGCTGGAGCCTATTCCAATTCCCTTGTCCGTCTTGCCGGTAAATGCGCTGTAAGCCGCCATCGTCGCGTCGCGTCCCACGCACATGACGCAGGCCAGGCCGCTGTCAGCGTTGTAGGTGAGAATCAATCCCCGGGAGTGATATTCCATTTGATGAATTTCCGGCATTTTGAATGGCATAGCGCGCAGATGCGTTTCAGGCACGCTGTCTTTATCCGGTTCGCCAAAGGCAGCGACGATTTTTTCCCGGTTGTCGCCGAAATGGAGCGGGCCGATCCCCACGAGCGGCGTGATGGTTAAATCGTTCGTTTGCTGCGTCGTCAGTGGAAGGCTCGGCTTTGTTGACGAGTCGGCAGTCAAATCGCGCAAGTGGTAACCGGCCGGCGGAGTCATATCAAACAGCGCATCATCCACCGGCACATCGAATTGGCACGTCTCGTGAACATCCAAAACCGGCGGGCCGTTCTGGTGTAATTCCATTTCGATGGGGAGCTTGGTGTCGGGATCAATCCAGTAAACGCTCGTCGAGCCGGATAATGCGGGAAACGCGTTGGACATGGGCAGCTCAAAGCCAACGACGAGCCGGCCGTCGATTACTTTTTCGCCAATGCGTTTTTCCTTGCCGATCACCAGATCCCGGAACATTCCCCCAAAACGGGCCGCCTGCAGCTTGATCTTGTCCATCGGCAACTGCGATAGGACGGCTTCGTGTGCGGAAGGATATAAGTTCAACGTTTTGCCGGTCTCTTCGTTGGAAATGGTGACGCTATCCTGCATTTCCATGCGTACGATTTTGTTCTTCGTCACCACGCGCATGGAAGGCATGCCGCTGGTGGTGATTGTCAAGATATAGGTATGCGTCTGCTTGAGTTTCTGCACGACATCGGCGAAGGCGACCGTTGCCCCGCGCTGCCCGAAAATCATCCAAGCGAGTCCGATGGCCAATGCAATACCCGCCGCCAGCGCCGACGGCAGACGCCACAGATTTACCTCGCCTAATCGCGGAATTAGCATGGCACGCTCGATCACCGAATCTGGAGCCTGCGGCATTGTTGCCCGGTCACGCAACGCGCGGGTAGCCGCGGCAAGCCGATCATCCTGGGGAGTTTGAAGTTCATCAGACATATAGCACCGTCAGTCTTTCCGGTCAGTGACCATAGGCGAAAGTGCTTGACGCAAGCGCGCGGTCGCCTTGTGCAGAGCCACGCCGACTGCATTGACCGTAATTGCCAATTCCCCCGCGATCTCCTCGTAACTCAGGCCGCTCAAATGGCGCAGTGAAAAGACGACGCCTTGTTGCTCAGGCAGTTCCGCCAGCGCGCGAGCCAGCATTGCCGCGAGTTCAGCGGCCTCGGCCTGGGCCGATGGTGCTTCTCCCATGCTGGGGATTTCGCTGCTAAAATCTGATTCTTGCTCCCGGCTTCGCTCTCGGAAGCGCCGGCGCAATTGATCCAGTGCCCGCGCCGTGGCCAGCCGATGTAGCAGGCCGGGCCAATTGCTCACGGTTTGGCGGCGCGACAGTTGCCATGCGGAAACAAAGACTTCCTGGAAACAATCCGCCGCGTCCGCGTCGTGATTCAGGAGACGATAGACCGTGCCCCAGACCAAGGCGGTGTGTTGCCGGACGATCTGCGGCCATTGTTGCATTCAGTCGCCTTGGGCTGATTCCGTGACGCTCGCTTCAATAGTCGTCGGCCGCGGGCCATTTCTTACCCGGCGCTTCCAAATGTAAATTAATACAGCAAATAGAAGTTGCTCACCGCGGCCAGCCCGTAAAGCAGTCCGCATGCCAAAAAAATCCACCGACACCATGGCTGCCACCAAGCGGCCACAAGTACCACGCATCCCAATTGAATCGCTTTTGCCAATGGAACCCCCGCCTCGACTCCCACGATTTGCGATATCCAACGCTGTGCCAGATGGACTTCAATTCCCGGCCCATATGCGCGGAGGTTCCAGAGCGTCGTGAACAAATCAGCGGAAGCCCCCAGCACTAAAACCACCAGCATCGGCCGATTCAAACGCACGAATTCCCCTGGCCGGCTCAATAGCATGGGTAATGCCGAATCTTTCGGCAGCCATGAAGGGGAATGACTTGATGGATTCGCCACAACGGGTTTGTCCGTCCGCGATTTCCCCATGATTGATCGACCGGGCCAAGGCTAAGTTATTTGGCCCTTCCAGGGCAGGAAATATCAGGGTGACCGACGGGGCTCGAACCCGCGACCCCAAGGACCACAACCTTGTGCTCTACCAACTGAGCTACGGCCACCGTGAATGAGAGGTCGATTTTAGCGATGCAAGGCTTGCGATCAAGCGGTGTGCGGATCGGTGTGCCAATCGAACGGGTCAGGCAGGTTTCCGGCGCTGGCGAATATGATGAGCCAAAGACTGATCAGTCTGGCTCAATTCCGAGTTGTTTGCAGGCTCATAGACGGCGTCGGGTAGGGGACTATTCGGCATGCCGCGAACGTTCCCAAAATCACCGCGTGCAATGGCGGCGGATCGTTCATAACGCATTCGCCGTCGCGGCATACGCGGACGAATATAGAAGTGATCACGCGATTTCTGCCCGGCCCCATCGGCCTGCGCAAAATCGGCCGCGACGCGTGGCTAACCCGCATTATTCACGGGCATCTGTAATTCGAGGGCAACTTGCAATTTGCTGCGGTCTTGAGTCATCTTGTGTGCTCAAAGAACCAAAACCGA
>Ga0208589_1001189_pt1 | contig 11087 bp, 9 predicted proteins | sample NGESurshal092012_2_FD_184486 | JGI IMG/M metagenome (GOLD analysis project Ga0208589, IMG submission 184486) | Arctic peat soil microbial communities from Barrow, Alaska - NGEE Surface sample F53-2 shallow-092012 (SPAdes) | ecosystem: Environmental > Terrestrial > Soil > Wetlands > Peat ... | reverse complement strand
AGAAAACTATCTGTCATGCTTACCTGCTGATTATCTTTTAAATGATAAACTCTGAATTGAAAAATCTCCTTATTTGCCTGCCTCTCCGGAAGACAGGTTGGTTTGCTGTAAATACTTTGGGAGAAAACTAAAAAAGAAAATAAAATGAAGAAAACTTTCATGATGAATAGTGATAATTAATAATTAATCTAAACCAAATTCTTTTTAATGTAAGCAATACTTTCTGCGATACTAACAAACGGATCACCAGGGCATATATCCTGCTCTACAAAAAAGTATTTCATCCCGGCCAGGTTCTTATATTTAAAAATCTCTTTAAAATTGATGATACCATGGCCCACTTCAGTAAAATTTTGTTGTGGTGTATTGTCCATGTCTTTCACATGCCATAAGGGATAACGCCCAGGATGTTTTTTGAAAAGAGCGATAGGGTCCTGTCCTGCTTTTTTGATCCAGTAAATATCCATTTCCATTTTTACCAGATCTTTATTTGTTGACATTAAAATATCATAAGGTAATTTTCCGTCCTGTGGTATAAATTCAAAATTGTGATTGTGATAGCACAATTGAATTCCTGCTTTTTTACATTTTTCACCGGCCACATTTAAATCATCTGCCACTTTTTTATAATGGTCAAGTGTGCCGCGCTCCTCCGGCGACAGCCATGCGCAAACCATATATTTTAATCCTACTTTAGTGGCATCTTCTATTGCTTTATCCCAGTCATGTAAAATCGTTCCTTTCATCACGTTGCCATTTTCCAAATCTTCTCCAAGTCGGTAATGGCTGCTATACATCACAAGACCGTTGTTCCTTAAAACTTTTTTAAATTCTACAGGATACATTCCGTAAAATTTCTCATCTCCCGTATAAGTAGCGCCTTCTACAGAATTATATCCAATCTTTGCAACATGCGCCAACGCTCCTTTTGGATCTTTTGCCATTGCGTCACGAACCGTATATAATTGCAGGCCAATCAATTGGTCTTTTGATTTAAAAGCGGAAGGTGCAATCATCAACCCGGCAGAAAGAAGGGATGAGGTTTTTAGGAAAGAACGTCTTGTCGTCATTGTTTTAATTTTTAAATTATGAATACAATTATTGAGTTTGTTATTTTATTCGCGGAATCAAGATTTTCCTGTTTTTTTAAAAGATCATTATTCCTGCATTCCTAAAATGAATTACAGCTAATAAAAAAATTTATTTCTCTTTCATCCGTCTTATTTTTAAAATCATAAACAAGATAAGCTTTTCGTATTTTAGTTAATTAGCAATTGCGAAAAATATTTTCTGATGTGATTATTTAATAAACATTTTATTCATAAGACAACAATTCATTTGCGATCAAAATAAAAGTCTACCAGTTATGCTTTATTCATACGTTTTATCAATTCAATACAAGCCCTGCTATTGTGATACGGGCATTTCCATACACCAACTTTATCTTCATTCATCACACCACCATCTTTATTGATTCCCCAAAACCATTCCCCGTTTTGCTTATCAATAATATGTTCCTTTATAAAATGCCAGCCCGATATAGATTTATCCAAATATTCTTCGTTATTGGTAATTTCCCATGCATTAAAAAATCCGATCATTGCTTCCGCCTGTGGCCACCAATGTTTTTCTTTTACCAGGTTATTATCTGCTGCATCATACTCGTACCATAATCCTCCATCTTTGTCAAGGCCTTCCGTGGCAGCATCCGCACTCAGAACGGAAGCCTGCTTTATTTTTTCAATTATTTGCCTGCCTGTCCGGTCGTCAGGTTCGTTTGCTATGATCTCTGCAGATTCTTGTACCAGCCACGCCGCTTCAATATCATGGCCATAAGAAACGATATTTGACTTTACATTCCATTCATCATCAAAAAATAAAATAAGGTGATTCGTTTCCTTGTCAATTATGTGATTAAGAAAAATATAGGTCAATTCTATAATTCTCTCCTTCAAATTCTCGTCTGTCCATATACGGTAGAGATTGGCAAATCCTTCCAATACATGCAAATGAGTATTCATTGATTTTTTTTCATTTGCATCTTTTTTACTCAATCGCAGGTCAGCAATTGGGTTCCAGTCGCAGGTGAGCGCTTCAATATAACCGCCATTTTTATTATCATAACTATATTTCAATATCGTGTTATATAATTTAATAGCGAGTTCTTTTGCTTCCTCATTTTTGCTGCTAATATAAAATTCACTCAATCCATAAATTGCAAAAGCCAGTGCATAAATCTGCTTTTTAGTATCAAGCGGTTTTCCTTTGTAATCAACTGTCCAATACACTCCGCCGAATTCTTTATCAATGAAAAAATCTTTTATGTACCTAAAAGCTCTTTCGGCGACAATGAGGTATTCAGAATTTTTTGTAAGATTATAAGCCGCAGAAAATGCCCATAAAATCCGGGAGTTTAATACAGAACCTTTTGGTGCCTCCTGAAAAATCTTATTATCATTATCTATTCTCCCATAGAATCCTCCATTTATTTTATCTAAAGTATTTTTTTGCCAAAAAACAAGAATATGGAATAACTCAATTTCCAAATCTTCTTTATATCGTTTTAATAAATCCATGGTTTTTATTTGGCCTCACTACCCTCCTTCTCCAGAGGTTTATCGAAATCCTCATAAGAAATTCTCTCAGGCAAAGCAAGGTTTCTAAGAAAACAGGAATCGTTAATATTTCTTTGTTTACCGGTTTATTTGGTATAAAATTAAGCATGTTGAGGCTTTTTCGCCTTACCATTAACTCGCACAGATTCTGATTTACGGTTCTTATTGATAATATTTAAAATAGTTTTTATTGATGCCTCAGAAGTAAATCCATCTTCAGGAGTATTGATCACATAATCCAGTAATTTTTCAACCGAAGTAACCGCCACATGCATTTTCACATCTGAAGAAGCATAATAAATAAATACCCTTCCGTCATCATCCTGTATCCATCCATTTGCAAAAAGAACATTGGAAACATCTCCCACTCTTTCGTTCCCTTCAGGCGCCATTAAATAGCCACCTGGTTTATGAATCACTTTAGTAATATCCCGGAGATCGGTCATAAACATATATAGCACGTAACGCAGGCCGTTAGCCGTATTCCTTACTCCATGAGCAAGATGCAACCATCCCTTTTCAGTTTTTAACGGCGCAGGACCCAATCCGTTTTTAGCTTCATAAACCGTATGATATTTTTTTTGATCTATGATTATTTCTTTTTTAATAACAGCGTTTTTAATATCATCACAAAATCCAACTGCAATTCCACCGCCCGTACCTGCTTCCACAAAACTATCCTGGGGGCGGGTGTAGAATGCATATTTATGATTTACAAATTCAGGATGCAGTACTACATTTCTTTGTTGAGGTGATGTAGTTTTTAAATCAGGCAACCTCTCCCATTTTACAAGGTCTTTGGTACGTACAATGCCGCATTGGGCAATAGCTGCAGACTGATCACTTTCAGGTGCGCTTTCATCTCTGCTTTCTGTACAAAAAATTCCATAAATCCAGCCATCTTCATGAAGCACCAGGCGCATATCATAAATGTTGGTTTCTTTATGATTTGATGGAATTAATACAGGTTTTTCCCAAAAGGAAAATTTATCAATTCCATTATTACTTTCAGCTATAGCAAAAAAAGATTTTCTATTCTTCCCTTCTACCCTGGCTGCCAGTAAATATTTACCATCCAATTTAATAGCTCCGGAATTAAAAACTGCATTGATGCCAAATCTTTCCAAAAGAAAAGGATTGGTAAGTGGATCAAGATCAAATCGCCAGTCGAGAGGTGTATGCTGCGGCGTTACTACCGGATTTTCAAACCGGTTATAAACTCCGTTTATAGATATTTTCTCAACATTCTTTTGGAGTAATAATTCTGTATGCGTCTTATGCAGGTGTTTAAACCTTTTTTGAAAATATTCGTTCATTTTATTTTATTTATAACATTGAAAGTTTATTTTAATTTTCTAATTTATTCCACCATGTTTTTTTAAGAATGAATGCGACCACTACAAGAATAATTATAGTAATCAGCAAAGGAAGTTTCATCCATAAAATTAAATACATGGGTAATATGGTAAGGCACGACTGTCCGATGATTCCAATTACCACGTTGAACATATCGAGTTTGAATCTTTTGTTGGGCACAAATGAAGGATCTTTGGCAACCACCATTTTATGTATTGGTTTCCAAAATCCCCATGGCCTCACTTGTTTGTAAAAGGATTTTAAAACTTCAATATCAGTTGCAGGTGCTGAATAGGTACCAGCAATACAACCGATAATAGAAATTAAAAACAAAAGCGGCCAGTTATAAAGCGGCAATCCTGAAAAGATAAAAGGGAAAACCAATGCAGCCGCAATCCCCGCCAGCATTCCCCAATAAAAGCCACGTGCATTAAAGCGCCACCAATACCATTTGAGCATGTTGGAAGCAATATAGCCTCCATACAAAGCGCCAACGATCCATTGCAAAATTGAATTCACATCTTTTGCATAAAACCCAAGTATGATGCCTACTGTTGCCACAACGATACCTGTGATATAGTTCATGGCAATTATTCTTTTTGTAGGCGCACCCGGATTTATATATTTTAAATAAATATCGTTTACAATATAGGCCTGTGCTGCATTTAGCGTTCCTGAAAATGTTCCCATAAATGCACCCAACAAACCCGTAAGGACAATTCCTAAAATACCAACAGGTAAAAAACTATTCATAGCAGCAGGCAATATCCTTTCAAAATCTGTATTGCCTTCGGGAGTAAGCAGATTGAGTTGATTATAATAAAGTAGCGCGAGAACAGTCATCCCGATAACCATCGAATAACGAATTGGTAATAATATAATGGAAACAAACCCTGTCATTTTGGAGGCTTCCTTTGGGGACCTGGTGGAGAGTACTTTCTGCATATCATAATTAGGCGCAGGGCCTGCAAGACTTGCAAACACTCCTTTGAATAACATCATCATAAAAAAGATGCTGAACAAACCAAACTGATCGTCTTTAATTTTTTTCATTGCCGCAGGAAGAATGTTTCTCCAGTCAAGATCGAGATGAACACCGAAGAATGGAGAACTCCATCCTTTGGGAACATTTAATTTTTGTCCATGCAAATGAGTCATGGCGATATATCCGATGGCTATACACCCAACTGTCATGATGGAATATTTTATTAAATCTCCAATAACTATACTGTTCATTCCACCAAGTATAGAATAAAACATGGCAAATAAAGTGAAAACAATTCCATAAAAATGTGCCACATAATCAGGCGCTATATGAAACGGAATGTAAGGTTGAACGATATCCCATGGAACAAAAATTTCGATGAATTTTCCAAGCCCCACAAAACCATAAGCAAGGAATCCAAGACAACCTATCAAAGCAAAAACGACGGTAATATTATGAGAGGAAGTAACTCCTTTTCCTTTGAAACCAAATCTTGTAGCGAGCCATGCTGCACCCGTATCTGCATTGGAACGGCGAAGCCATTTGGCCAAAAACATCATGTTAAATACCTGGTTGAAAACCGGCCACAACCATGGTATCCAAATACTTTTGAAACCATATACGAAACACAAAGAAACCATCCACATGGTGCCGCTGATGTCAAACATATCTGAAGCATCACTAAGGCCCAGAAGGTACCAGGGCAATTTTTTCCCAGCTAACAAATAACTTTCTTTTGTCTTCCTGGCCTTTTTCCTGAAATAAATTCCAATCAAAAGCATAGAAACCAGGTAGACAACTACTATGATTATATCAGTTAATTGTAGCTTCATTGAAAGAAATCTAGTTTGGTATTTTATTATTGAACCTTTAAAGAATTTTTATAAACAGAATCTATCACACGCCAGGTACTTTTATCTGAATTAAAAACAGTATTTAATCCCTGCTCTTCCATTGGCGGATCGCCAATATATGGGTCGCCTTTTTTCCACCAGGTTTGTCCTTTTTTAGTTTTACCAATACCTCCATAAGCCCAGAAATTGACTCCTGCTAAATTTCCTTGCGATCTTTTACTATTGAGCCACTGATCTAAAATTTTGCTGTAATAGATATCCCTGTATTTCGTAGAAGAAGTCATATCAAAAGACTGTTGATCTCTGGGTAATCCAAATTCTTCAACGACTAATGGCTTATTCAATTCATTGGCTACAGCTTCATGTTGGTTAAGATAAGTAAGCGTCTTTGCTATCACAGAATCCATACTGCCAGGAATATCTTTGACATTAAGCCAACCCCAGTTCTTTGGCCATATATGTATGGTGAGATAATCAATATTTTTATCGTCATTTATTTCGCGGTAAAGCGGCATACTTTCAAGGGTACTCTTGTATCCTTCTGTGCCGGTAGTTACTAAATGATTAGGATCAAGTTCTTTAATATATGCGGCAGTATTGCTCATAAATTTTTTATAAGAATTTACAGCTGAAGGTTGCATGGGCCTTGGTTCATTGGCGATTTCCCAGGCCATGATGGCAGGGTCTTCAGAATATTTTTTATGGGTGATGGAGTTTGTGCGGCTAACCACGTATTTTACCTGTGCATAATAATCAGCTACGCATTTTTCACAATCATAAAATTTGGCGGTGTATTTCCCAATCGTACTCCAGAGAATATTTTTTAAGAAAACAGAATCGGGGATTTCGTTGTTCCATCTAAGGTATTGCATATATCCACCGCTCCAGTTCCAGTTATTGGTGAGGTAAATAACAGCGGTCATTTTTCTTTTATCCAATTCATTCAAAAAAGCATCCATGCCTTTTAAAAAATCCGGATCAAAAACTCCATCTTCAGTTTGCAAGGGTGGTCCTACTCTTTGAACACCATTAATGATACCTTTCCCTTCAGAACCTGCCAGTACCCTAAGATTGGTAACACCATGGGCTTTTAGAAAATCCAATTCTTTTCGTAATCGCTCAATTCCTTTTTGTTTATTTTTTTCTAATGGAAGAAGACCCCCATACCAATAGTTGGTTCCTATAAAATAATAGGGTTTGTGGTTTAAAAATAACTGATCGCCTTTCACCCTGATAAAGGAGGATTGCGCATTTACAAGTTGAAAAGATACCAGGACGATAGATAATAAAAATATTTTTATTTTCATAAAAGACTTAAAAAGGAAAATGTGCATTAAAAAAAAATATCCTACTCATTCAACTAAAGTTTAAATATTATTCTCTTCTTTTTTAAAGAAGCCCTATTCAAATTTGGTTTAAAAATTACTTTATCTTTTTCTTCTTCTCAGATTAAAAATTTAAAATGCCACATATAAAATAAGAAAAGATAAAATTTGTTTTTTTACTGTGAAAATTTCTCATTAACTATTTCCTACAAAATACTATCTTTTAAACATGCATTGCACTCTTGCAAAAATTATATTATTAACAGATAAAATATTATCAAAGAAACTTTTATGCACGTTGGTCAATTTTTTTGCGATGGTTTCAAAATTATTTAAATTCATAGCCTGAAATATATACTATTTTATCATTTAATTATAGTTATTTGATTTTCCATTAAAAAAACACCGTGAAAATGTATATTATGCAATTACTTTCCATAATTTTAACTCTCGACTTCTACTAATACTTTATTTACATTATTACAAATCAAATGAAAATATTTACTGCAAAATGAATGAAAAATTATTAAGAGAAATCACACCACTTACACAAAGTGATTGTTTTTCTGTATTCTCCCGAAATAAAACAGAATTTGATTTCCCTTTACATTTTCATGAAGAACTCGAATTGAATTTTATTAAAAATGCAGGAGGTGCCAAAAGGGTAATTGGCGACCATGTAGCTGAAATAGGAGATATCGAATTGGTATTGGTAGGCTCCAATCTTCAACATGGATGGTTTACTAATAAATGTAAAGACAAAACCATCCATGAAATTACCATTCAATTTCACCGCGATCTTTTTGATGAAAAATTTTTGCAGCGAAATCAAATGAGCTTTATAAAAAATCTTTTTCAACGTTCTTCGCGGGGCGTATTATTTTCCAAAGCCGCTTCGCTTGAGATTATGCCGCGTATTATGGATCTTACCCAGAAACACGGTTTTGACTCTGTACTTGAATTGATGTCTATTCTTCACGATCTGTCAATTTCCAGGAATTTTCGCATGCTTTCTGATGCTTCGTTCAACAAAGAAATTCCATCTTATAACAGCAGGCGAATTGAAAAGATTATGGAATTTGTGAATAATAATTTTAGTCAGAATGTTACACTTGGCGATGCGGCTAAGTTAGCCGGTATGACCGAAGTTTCGTTAAGCAGATTTTTTAAATTAAGAACAGGCAAAACTTTTGTTGATACATTGAATGATGTGCGGTTAGGAAATGCATCACGTATGCTAATAGACACCACACAAAGCATTAATGAAATTGCGTACAAATGCGGATTCAATAATATGTCTAACTTTAACCGGATCTTTAAAAAGAAAAAAGACAGTACCCCAAAAGATTTCAGAAATTCATATACATCTGTTGGAATACGAACTTTTGTATAAACATCTCACTCTTAAAAAAAAATCATGCAATCCGGTAAATCTGCAATTTTATTTCTGGCAATTTTGTTTTCATTGAATAGAACATTTGCACAAAATCAATTGACATTTTCTTTACAGCAACCAACTAAAGAAGATACTTCAAAAAACTTTTTTAATGCTGAAGATCCACTAATTCAATATTATGGAAGAATACAAAATACAAATCCGGCATTACCCAGATTCTGGTCATCAGGCGTTTACATAAAAGCAAAGTTCGTGGGCGACAAATTTTCATTCTTTATAAATGACCAGGTGCTTTATGGAAATGTTCACAATTATTTAGAAATAGTTGTTGATGGAAAAAATTATCGTCTTCAAACAAAATTTGCAACCAATAAAATATCCATTAACGGGCTAAAAAAAGAAAAGCACACCATCACTATTTGTAAAGACACTGAAACCGGGAATGGTTATTTAGAATTTGAAGGAATAGTTTGCAAAAATCTTTTGCAATTGCCACCAAAACCTGCTGAAACAATTGAATTTATTGGGAATTCAATAACCTGTGGTTTTGGCGATGATAATTCTGAAATTGCTTGCGGCAAAGGAGAATGGTACGATCATCACAATGCTTATATGGCTTACGGGCCACAAACTGCAAGGGCTTTACATGCACAATGGGTTATTAGCGCCGTTTCGGGAATTGGAATGATCCATAGTTGTTGCGAAATGAAAATTTTGATGCCACAGGTATTTGATAAAATGGACATGCGCGATGATTCTATTCCTTATAATTTTGATCAATATACACCGGATATTGTTACAGTTTGTTTAGGGCAAAATGACGGAATCCAGGATTCAACGGCCTTTTGCAGTGCATATGTTGATTTTGTAAAAACAATAAGAAGTAAGTATGCAAAGGCAAAAATCGTTTTACTCTCAAGCCCGATGGCTGATGACAAATTAAGGGCCGCATTAAAGAATTACCTTTCATCAATTGATGAATATCTGCAACAAAATGGAGATAAAAATATTTATAAATATTTTTTTGAAAAACAATACAATCATGGTTGCGATGGTCATCCATCTATAAACGAACACAAAGAAATTGCAGCCCAACTGATTCATTTTATAAAAGAAAATAAACTGGCTGATTTTAAATCATAAATTATTTAATTGTTTACAGTAAAACAACCTGCCATGCCCACCGGTACTGCAGACAGGCAAATAATCAAGATTTGCATTTTACATCATAGAATTAAAAAACATTTTTCCACATCATGCTTTCTACGGGTTTATCAGGCTGATGGCTATACTTCGCGTTCTTTTTTGAATCGTATTTTATTTCTATTTCTCCTTCTACCGGGAAATAAATGAGTTGTCCTATCGGCATTCCGGCATATATTCTTACGGGAATTTTACAAGATATTTCTAAAGTCCAATGACCACAAAACCCCACATCTCCTTTTCCAGCTGTTGCATGTATATCAATTCCGAGGCGACCTGTAGAAGATTTCCCCTCAAGGAAAGGAACATGCGCATGAGTTTCTGTATATTCTATTGTGACACCGAGATATAATTGGTTAGGTTCTAAAACAAATCCTTCATCAGGAATATCAAAATGCTCAATTTCATTATGTTTTTTTGCATCCAGTATTTTATCTTTATAAATAGCAAGGTTTTTCCCAAGGTGTACATCATAACTATTGGTTCCCAGATTTTCGCGGTTGTAGGGTTTTATGATGATGGTTTTCTTTTCAATTTCTTCAAGAATTCTCTTATCAGATAAAATCATTTAATTGCATTTATTTTTACAGTTGCAAAATAATTCATCAAACAGCAAAAAGAAGGATAATTTTTTTTTAATGCCTTTGTTTTATCAACATAATATTAACGATTCTGCTAAACTTGCGGTATGGCATATAACAGAAAATGAAGAATTCTTTCTTGAGGAAATTACCATACAAAAAGGGATCATGCATCCTCACAAAAGATTACAACACCTTGCGGGACGTTATCTTTTAAAAATATTACATCCGGATTTTCCTTTGCACCTGATAGAAATTGCAACTTCAAAAAAACCGCTTCTGGCAAATCATGAATTCCATTTTTCTATCTCGCATTGTGGCGATTATGCAGCGGCTATTGTGAGTGAAAATAAAATAGTAGGAATTGATGTTGAATTAATAACACCTAAAATAGAATTGGTAAAAAATAAATTTTTGAATGAATCTGAAATTATGCTTTCTGAAACCGCTTCACAAACTTTAAAGTATCAACTACTCACCCTTTTCTGGAGCAGTAAAGAAGCTATTTACAAATGGTATGGAAAAGGCGCTCTCAGCTTTAAAAAAAATATGGGCCTTGAACAATTATTTTTTGAAAATGAACGAGGAATTATTGATGCTTATTTTTTAAAAGATGAGAGAATTGATTTGAAAATTGAATTTAGATTTTTTGACAATCTTTGCCTGGCGTGGGTTGTGGAGTGATCTTTTTAATCTAATCGTACAATCGCCATGAATCTAATAAGAATCGTTTCGCTCTCCGGGAGTCCTTCGTGCAGCAAACAAATAATTA
>Ga0208589_1001188_pt1 | contig 11089 bp, 10 predicted proteins | sample NGESurshal092012_2_FD_184486 | JGI IMG/M metagenome (GOLD analysis project Ga0208589, IMG submission 184486) | Arctic peat soil microbial communities from Barrow, Alaska - NGEE Surface sample F53-2 shallow-092012 (SPAdes) | ecosystem: Environmental > Terrestrial > Soil > Wetlands > Peat ... | reverse complement strand
TGGGCCTATTTCGTTTTAAAGAATTATACTGATGCCGCGACCTATTGTGAACGCGCAGTGGATTTAATCCCGTCTGATCCTATCATTGCTGAACATCTGGGTGATGTTTATTGGCGTGGTGGTCGCGAATTGGAAGCGCGTTTCCAATGGCAACATGCGCTTGATAATCATCCGGATGATGCTGATGTTCCGCGCATTGCCGCCAAGCTTAAAGATGGCTTGCCACCTGATTTGGCAGCCAAGCCTGCCGATGCGCCGACAACTGTTGATCCTGCAAAGAAGCCTGACAACGGCTGATGCTGCCCATCACTGAATTGGCCAAAGCCAAGGTCAATCTCAATTTGCATATCCTTGGGCGCAGGCTTGATGGCTATCATGAGCTGTCATCGTGTGTTGTGTTTGTTGATGTGGCGGATGTTCTCATCATTGAGCCGGCGCAAGTGAATGCGCTTGAAGTTTTCGGGCCCTTCGCAGCTGATGTGCCAACGGGCTTATCCAACAGCATGTGGAAAGCCTATTCTTGGCTAGCGGCGCGCATGGTGTTGCCTTTGGTTCATGTGAAGTTAGAAAAGAATTTGCCGGTGGCTTCTGGCATCGGCGGCGGCTCAGCAGATGCGGCGGCAATGTTGCGCGCACTGTTGCGGCTTGTCGAAAAAACATTAAGTGAGGATGAAATCACTAGCCTTGCCACGGATTTAGGCGCGGATGTTCCGGTGTGTTTTCGAAGCCAAGCCTGTTTGATGCAGGGTATTGGTGAAAAGTTCAGTGTGCTGACGGAACAGCTCCCGCCCGCACTGGTTTTGGTGAATCCGCTTGTGGCTTGTTCTACCGCCGAAGTGTTCAAAGCCATGGCGCTCAAACAGGGCGAGTTGCGGGCGCAACCAACAAAAGCTGATTGGCGCAATGATATGACGGTAGCTGCAATTCACGTTCAACCGAAGATCGTGAATGTGTTATCGGCGCTGCACAAGACTGATCTGTTTCCAGTATTGATGTCGGGTTCCGGTGCCACGTGTTTTGGCATTGCGCGGGATTTTTCTGAGGCGGAGAAAACAGCTGTTGAATTGGCCAAGCTTCATCCGAATTGGTGGATAAAAGCGGCGCGAATAGTCACTTAATTGCCGCCAATAAAAACTCTTCATTGCCATCCCCGCCCTCAATGGGCGAGGAAATTATGCCTTTCACGCGCCAGCCCTTTTTGTGCACATAGTCCGCCACATCAGTGCAGGCTTTGGCAATAAGTAAATCATCACGCACAATGCCGCCACGAGAAACGCCACTGCGGCCGACTTCAAATTGTGGTTTCAAAAGCGCCACCAACCATGCGCCTTCGGCCACCAGATCAAGGGCTGCATCCAATGCAATATGCAGGGGAATAAAGCTCACGTCGCAGGTGATCGCGCTGACATCAACAGGCACTTCTTCATGCGTTAAATCACGCGCATTCATACCTTCCAGCAATTTGATGCGGTCATCCTGCAAAACCATTTGCCCGTGGCCCACTTCAATGGCGATAACTTGGCTGGCACCGCGTTCGAGCAGGACTTGGGTGAAGCCACCCGTGGAAGCGCCAAGATCCAGGCAGCGGCGGCCTGCGACCTCAAACTTAAAATGATCCAGTGCATGGATAAGTTTCAGCGCGGCGCGAGAAACGTAATTCTGTCCGCCATCCGCAGAGGTAAGCACATCGACCTCAGCCACCATTTGCGCGGGCTTCCGGGCGGGCGTGCCATTGACCAAAACTGTGCCGCGCAACACCGCATCGCGGGCTCTTGCCCGCGATGTATAAAGTCCGCGTGAAACCAGCGCTTCATCAATGCGAAGTTTATCAGGCGTTGTCACTCAACATCCAGCTTCGTGGTTCCGGTGGGCTTGCCTTGCGGCGATAGAGTTATCTTCTCAATGCGCGCTTCGGCTTCTGCCAATTTGGCATCACAATGTTTGCGAAGCGCTTCGCCTCGTTCATAAATCTTGATTGATTCCTCAAGCTCAACCTTGCCACCTTCAAGGCGCGCGACGATCTGCTCCAGCTCTGCCAAGGCCGCCTCAAAACTCATCTTGGAAATTTCAACTTCAGCCATTGCCTTCGTCCTCGTTGTCTTGGTGCATACGCACCGCAGCTTCACCATGCATCAGCGTTTGCAAATGTGCGCCAACGCCGCCCGCCAGCCCTTGCAGATCATAGCCGCCTTCCAGCACCGATACAATTTTACTGTCACAATGCCGATCGGCAATATCCATAATTTCCAAAGTGGCCCAAGCGAAATCCTCTTCCACCAATTTTAAACTGCCCAGTGGGTCGCGCGCATGGATAACGCGAATGCGGCCAAAAGGTTGCGCTGACATCACGGCATCACGACCGGGCGTGACGGGGCGGTCGCGAAAAATTAACCGGCCAGCCCGATTAAGCCCGGCCACCGCCTTGTTTGCGCCAGCCTGCACATTAACGATGGCCTGACAGGTCGCTGGAACCATAGCTGCGTTTGGCGCATAGTATGCCAGGGGACGGTGACGGCGGTGCTGAACTAATCAAAGGCCCGGAGGCCAAACGTAAAATGCGTCCCTTCCTCGTAGCTCTCTCAGGTCTGATGCTGTTCGCCGCAAGTGCCGCACAGGCCAAAGTTGAAATCACCGTCGACAAGAATGCGCAGCTGATGACCGTCGCGGTCGACGGCGTCCCGCGCTACCAATGGCCGGTCTCGTCGGGCAATCCCTCGCATGAAACGCCGAACGGCACCTTCCGCACCTTCCGCATGGAAGCGGACCACTTCTCCAAGGAATTCGACGACGCGCCGATGCCGCATTCGATCTTCTTCACCAAGGTCGGTCACGCCATCCACGGCACCGAGTCCGAAGGCAAGCTCGGCACGCCGGTCTCGCACGGCTGCGTGCGGATATCGCGCGCCAACGCCACGACGCTGTACGCGCTGGTGGAAAAGGAAGGGGTGCTCAACACCACCGTCACGCTGACCGGCTCTTCGCGGATCGCGCTGGCGCGCAATCCGGGCAACCGCGCCAACACCGAAGTCGCGCGCCGCGAACCGGCGCCGCAATATCAGCAGCCGCAATATGACGGCTCCGGCGATCCCGTGGTGCTGACGCCGCAGCGGCTGCCGCCGGCGCAATACGCCCAGCCGGTGCAGCGCGCCGACGACGGCTATATCTATCCGGCCGACGGCAGCTCGAATGGCGCGGTCTATCCGGCGCCGCGCAGCGGCCGGCGCATCTACGACGCGCAGAGCTATCCGCAGCCGCAAAATGAGTATTACGACAATCGCGGCTATGCTCCCCAATACGCGCCGCAGCCGCAGCCGTATTATCAGCAGCGCGGGTTGTTCAACTAAGCGACTCCCTGGACCGTCGGTCCGGACAACAAAATGGCCTGATCCGGTTCAACTGGATCAGGCCATCTGTTGTCGGCGCTGGATTGAAAGCCTAGCCCGCTTCGCACTTCTTCAAGAACGAGTTCTTGGCCGCGCCGGAAAGCGGCTTGCCGTCCGAGCTCACCGCCTTGGTCTCGCAGGAATCGGCCATGCACTTCTTCATGAACGAGGTCTTGGCAGCGCCCGCGAGCGCCTTGCCGTCCTTGCCCATGGCCTTGCTCTCACAGCTTTCCTGCGCCATGGCCGAGCCGACGGCGAAGGTCGCAAGCAATGCAGCTACAAATACAGTCCGGATCATGTTTCTCTCCTTTACCGCCAAAATAGCGTTTACCGCCCAAGCCCCCGGAGTTGACAGCAAGTTTTAACCTCGATCAAGGGGCGGCGGAGCAGGTTTTGGCTTCGAAGGGCCGCCGCGCCTACCCGCCGATGCGATCGCAAAGGGTCGGAAGGATGGAATAACCTTTGGCCTGCGCGTTCATGATTACCAATCGATAAAGCCGGACGCGCCAGCGCGCCTGATTTCACCGAGCGGTAACCAAACTCACCGCGTCCCCCTGAGGCGCAGGCATCTCTGCCATGCCTATCCCCTGAAAATCACGGGGTTTTACCCCGCTTACATATTTACCCCATAAGCCTGCATGCATCGCGGTATCCCCGCGCCAATGCGGTCCGAACCATTATGTTGAAAGTCTATAATTGCATCGCGCATGCCCACGACCTTCGGCTGGTCGGGCTCGCGGCTTTCATTTGTGTCCTCGCGTCGTTCACGGCGATCAACCTGCTGCGCCACGCGCGCAAATCGAGCGGCCATATGCGGCCGATCTGGATCGCGGTATCCGCGATCTCGACCGGCTTCGGCATCTGGGCGACCCACTTCATCGCGATGCTGGCATTCAGCCCGGGCATTCCGAGCGGCTACAATATTGCCTTGACCGCCCTGTCGCTGATCGCCGCCATCCTGCTGACCGCCGTCGGGTTGTACGCATCGCTGATTCCGAACTGGCGCCACGGACCGTGGATCGGGGGCGCCATCGTTGCCGGCGGTATTGCGGCGATGCATTACACCGGCATGGCGGCATTCGACGTCGCCGGCATCGTCGTGTGGGATCCGGTCCTCGTGATTGCCTCGATCGTGATCGCTGCGGCGATCGGCGCGGTCGCGCTCCCGGTCGGCTTGCACGGCACCGAAGAGAAATGGAAAGTCGGCGGCGCCTTGCTGCTGACGCTGGCGATCTGCTGCCATCACTTCACCGCCATGGCGGCGGTGTCGATCATTCCGGATCCCAGCATCGAGGTTCCCGCGTCGACGCTGCCAATCGGATTTCTCGCGGTCGGGGTCGCGCTCGCAAGCTTTGCCCTTCTGGGCCTGGCCTTGGCCGCCGTGGTGCTCGACATCCGCGACGTGCGCCGCTCCGAGCTTGAAGTCGACCGCATGCGCGATCTCGCCAACGCCTCGGTGGAAGGGCTGCTGGTCTGCGACGGCGATAAAATCGTCTCGGTCAACACCAGCTTCGCCGTGCTCGCGGGGCAGTCGGCCTCCAGCCTGGTCGGCGCCGGCCTGGCAAGCTGTTTTCCGGACAAGGCGGCGCGGACCCGGCTGCTGGCCGGATCGAACCAGGCGGTCGAGACCGCCCTGCGCCACCGCGACGGCTCGATGACGCCGGTCGAACTGCTGTTGCGCCCGATCGTGTTCTCCGGGCGGCCGCACCAGGTGGTCGCGGTGCGCGACCTGCAGGCGCGCAAGGAAGCCGAGCAGCACATCCATTATCTCGCACACCACGATTCGCTGACCTCGGTTCCCAATCGCAGTTACTTCAACGCGCGGGTCGACCAGGAAATCGCCGCTTTGTCCGGCGGCGAAAGCCTCGCGGTACTCTGCCTCGACCTCGACCGCTTCAAGGAGGTCAACGACCTGTTCGGCCACGCCGCCGGCGACATCGTGCTGCAAACGGTCGCCGCCCGCATCAACGCGGTGCTCGGCGAACGCCAGATGGTCGCGCGGCTCGGCGGCGACGAGTTCGCCATCCTGATGCCGGGTGTAACGGATCCGGAAACGGCGGGACGGCTCGCCGAGACCGTGCTGGAAGCCCTGCGCGCCGCCAGCGACACGCCGGAAACCAACAGCATCTCGACCAGCATCGGGATTGCGATTTGCCCCAATGACGCCATGGATCGCGAATCCCTGCTCAGCCATGCCGACACCGCGCTGTATCGCGCCAAGATCGACGGCCGCAGCACCTATCGCTTCTACGAGGCCAGCATGGGCGCCGCGGTGCGCGAGCGCCGCTTGCTCGAACATGATTTGCGGTTGGCGATCGCGCGCCATGAATTGCGGCTGGTGTATCAGCCGCAGAAAGGCGTCCGGGACCAGACCATGACCGGCTTCGAAGCGTTGCTGCGCTGGAAGCATCCGGTGCGCGGCGAGATTTCGCCGGCGGTGTTCATTCCGATCGCCGAAGAGAGTGGCATCATCCTCGAGATCGGCGACTGGGTGCTCAAGACGGCGTGCCGCGAGGCCGCCACCTGGGAGCGGCCGCTGACGGTGGCCATCAACGTCTCGGCGATCCAGCTCTACAACCCGGACTTTGTCCAGGAATTGCATCAGACCCTGCTCGACACCGGCCTGTCGCCGCGCCGGCTCGAAATCGAGATCACGGAAACCGCCTTGGTGCGCGATTTCAACCGGGCGCTGACCACGCTGCGGCAGGTCAAGGCGCTCGGCATCCGCATCGCGATGGACGATTTCGGCACCGGCTATTCGTCGCTGTCGAACCTGCGCGCGTTCCCGTTCGACAAGATCAAGATCGACGGCTCCTTCATCAAGTCGGTCAACTCCAACGATCAGGCCGCCACCATCGTTCGCGCCGTGCTGGGTCTCGGACGCGGGCTCGGCCTGCCGGTGCTGGCCGAAGGCGTCGAGACCGATGCCGAGTTGCAGTTCCTGCGCGACGAGATGTGCGACGAGGTGCAGGGCTATCTGCTCGGGCGTCCCGCCGCGATCGGCGATTTCCGTCACCTCACCCACAACGATCCCGTCGTCGAGGCCTCGGAAGAAATCGTCCGGCTGCGGGCCAACAGCGGCTGATCGCTTCCGGCAATCGCGCCGCACGGATAAAAAAGGGCCGCCACGAGGCGGCCCTTCGCGTGTGGCTCGAACGGACGGTTACGGATCGGAAACCGGCCTGTCGCCTTCCGGCTGGGTGCTGATGCAGAGAATCGATGAGATCGTGTCGTTCTGCATGTTGAACTGCGAGTCCTCGACGAACTGGTACCAGCCCGGTCCCACCGTGGCATGAGCGCCCTTGAAGTTGGCGTTCTCGAAGAATTGCCAGGTTCCGGACAGCACGATCACCGAGGATATGCTGTCATTCCAGTCGTCGCCGACATAGCTGTAGCCCCAGCCCGGCGGGAAGCTCATCGGCGTTCCGCCGAACGGATTGAACCCTGCGTCCTTGAACACGAGAATTGATGGCAGAATATTCATCTTCATTCTCCTCTGTTGACGAACTGTGAGTTGAGACGTTTCAGGCGCGCCGGTGTGACATGCGTCGTTGCACCGAGCGTCCTGCGCCGGACTTCTTTATCCGCGGTAGCGTTCGATCCGGGCCGGACCGGATTCCGCGGCATTCAAGCCGGCCGCCGAGCGAACCTGAACAGAGCCGGCCAGCCGGGCCTTCTGTGCGGGCTGTGCCGTGCCGGCGGACACATGCAGCCGGGCTGGACCCGACTCCACTTCGTGAGGCTTGCCAGGAGCATACACGCGTGCAGGACCTGACTCGGCCGCGTTGGCATCTGCTGTATTAGCCGGGTGCTCAGCCGGCGCCTGTCCGATTTTCTTCGCATAAGCCATCTGTACTCTCTCCTTCGGTAAGTGGACCGTGGTGAAGTCAGACGGACGGAGCTGGACGCGATAGCAAGTTCCAGCCAATTTCTCTTTGGCTCTCCGGATGGAGAAATCCCGAACCGTCTAACGTCACGGCAAAGCTATCAGACAACTTCAGGTAGCGATGTAAGATGGATCACATGCGCGATTTTTTGTGAGAAGAATTTTCGACGCTGCGAATTTTTCCGCGCGTTATTTTTCCGGAATTGATTTCCGTTTGTCGTGCAGCGCGATCGTGGTTCGGGAAATAGCGATTCCTCAGGGCTCGCCGTAGCGCAGCCGCCGGTAGACCGCGCCGAGGATGTTGGAATAATCGTCGGTCCAGACCCGCTGGCCCCAGGTGGGGTCGGTTTGCTCCCACTTGTCCGACGACGCGAGCTTGCCGACGTCGGCCTCGTCGCGCGCGCAGACCACGACGTCGGTGGCGAAGATATATTCGTTATCGCGGTTGGAATCCTCGTCATAGACCCAGCTCTTCAGGTCGTTGGCGTCGGCGATGCCGACCACGACGCTTTCGAGCTCCAGATGCCGGTTCGAGACGTGCATCACCACCACGCCCTGCGGCGCCAGTTTGTCCTTGTAGATCTTCATCGCCTCCCGGGTGGCGAGATGGATCGGGATCGCATCCGACGAATAGGCGTCGACGATGATCATGTCGTAGAGGCCGTCGGGCTCGCGCGCAAAGGTCAGCCGCGCATCGCCGATCACCGGCTTCAGGCCCGGCTCGCAATTTTTGATGTAGGTGAAATATTTCGGGTCGCTGGCGGTGTCGACCATCGACTGGTCGATCTCGAAGAACTTCCAGCTTTCGCCCGGTTCGGAGGCGCAGGCCAGCGTACCCGATCCGAGCCCGATCACCGCGACCCGCAGCGCTGAGCCCTTGCGTTCGCGGATCGCGGTGATGGCGCGGCCGATGCCGCCATCCCTGTGGTAGTAGGAAATCGGCTCGGGCCGGCCGGTGACCGGCGAGCCGTCGTCGTTCTGAAATTTCTGCGCGCCATGGATCGTGGTGCCGTGCATCAGCACATGATACCGGCCGTTCGGCGTCACCACGATCTTGTGCACGCCGAAGAAGCTGCGCACGGTGACGACCCGGCCGTCGTCGTACGGATAGGCGCGGATCAGCACCAGCGCCAGCACGACGGTGGCAAAGACCTTCCAGCGGTTGGCATTGATAACGAGCGCCAAAAGTGCCGACAGCACGCCGACGCCGCCGATCACCCAGACCCGATAATTGTCGAGCCAGTTCATCGTCGCACCCGTCGACCAGGCCGGCACGATCAGAACGACCGCGAGCACGCCGAGCAGCGGCCAGTACCGCAGGCGCTTGTCGTCGCCGGACGGCCGGCACAGCGCCGCCAGCGCCAGCAGGATCGGGTATTCCGCGATCCAGGAGAACGTGAAGGGCGCGATCAGGCCGGCGAACAAGCCGCCGAGCATGCCACCGAACGACAGCGCGACATAAAAGCCGGTGAGATATCTTGCGGATGGACGGGTGCGCGCCAGTTCGCCGTGGCAGGCCATCGCGATGACGAAGAAGCACAGCAAATGCCCGCCCAGCGTCAGCAGCAGGTTCTGCTCGCCGCCGATCGCCAGCAGCACGACGACGCCCGCGATCGCCAGCGGCTGCGCCAGCAGCATCCAGCGGTGCGGCAGCAGCGGCCGTGACTGGAACACCAGCACCCAGGTCAATAGATACAGCGACAGCGGCAGCACCCATAATAGCGGCGCCGCCGCGACATCGGTCGAAATATGCGCGGTGACCGCGATCAGCAGGCCCGACGGCACCGCGGCGAGAAATATCCAGCGCGCCCGCAGCATCCAGGCCGGCGGCGGCGCATCGCTATGTTCGGCCAGCACGTCGACCGCTGCGCTCGCCGGCGAGCGCAGCAGCAGCACGCCGCAGCCTGCGATCAGCGCGATCAGGAGGCCATAGCCGCCGGTCCAGATCAGGTTTTGCGTGCGCAGCGTGAACATCGGCTCCAGCAGCACCGGATAGGACAACAGCGCCAGAAAACTGCCGATATTGGAGGAGGCATAGAGGAAATACGGATCGGGCCCGTCAGGATGACCCGTGCGGACAAACCAGGCCTGCAGCAAGGGATTGTTGGCGGCGAGCGCGAAGAACGGCAGCCCGATCGAGACCGCGAACAGGCCGAGCAGCCAGAACGCGTAGCCGCCGGTCGGCGGCTCGCCCCAGCCGGTCGCGATCGACAGTGGCAGGGTCAGCAGCGCGATCAGCAGCAGCACCAGATGAATCGCGACGGGAATCGCGCGGTTGCGCATCTGCATCAGGAAATGCGCATAGGCATAGCCGGCGAGCAGCAGCGACTGGAAGAACACCATCGCCACCGACCACACCGCCGGCGAGCCGCCGAGCCGCGGCAGCACCATTTTAGTGAACAGCGGCTGTACGGAAAACAGCAACAACGCGCTGACGAAGATCGCCAGCGTATAGACGGATAGCACCAGCCGGTTGCGGGACGCCGATGGCTGACCCGCGGTGGGCGTATCGGGTGAAGTCATGAAAACTCCGGCATCAACCCGGCGGGCGCCGGCAGCAAAATTCCGGCTGAAAGTACCGGGATCGGCAATGGATCATATCGTATCCTCGCGGGCAATCCGGCGCGGACGGACCGCACCTTCACTTATCGCTGTGCGAGCGCGTACGTCTTCGATAGAAACCATCGGAAACATAGTCACGAACCGCACATGAATAACGCATGACCGAAACCGACGTCCTGATTATCGGCGCAGGGCATAACGGCCTCACCTGCGCGGCCTATCTCGCGATGGCCGGGCTGCGCGTGACCGTGGTCGACCGCCGCAAGGTCGTCGGCGGCGCCGCGGTGACGGAAGAATTTTTCCCCGGATTCCGCAACTCGGTCGCGGCCTACACCGTCAGTCTCTTGAACCCGCAAGTCGCGGCGGATCTGAAACTGGCCGAGCATGGCCTGCGGGTGGTCGAACGCAAGGCGCAGAATTTCCTGCCCGCGCCCGACGGCAGCTATCTCCTGACCGGCGAAGGCCGTACCCATCAATCCGTCGCCAAACTCAGCGCCCGCGATGCCGAAGAGATCGACGGCTTTGCGCGCGAGTTCGAAGAGATCGCCGACGTGCTGCGGCAACTGGTGCTGCGGCCGCCGCCGAACATGATAGAGAGTTTTGGAATCGGCGCGGTGCGCGAAGCGTTCAATGCGCTCGGTACCGCCAACATCCTGCGCAAGTTGACCCTGGAACAGCAGCGCAGCCTGCTCGATCTGTTCACGCGCTCGGCCGGCGAGATGCTCGACGAGCGGTTCGAGAGCGATCTCGTCAAGGCGTTGTACGGTTTCGACGCCATCGTCGGTAACTACGCCAGCCCTTACGCGGCCGGCTCGGCCTATGTGATGCTGCACCACGCTTTTGGTGAGGTGAACGGCAAGAAGGGCGTCTGGGGCCATGCCATCGGCGGCATGGGCGCGATCACCCAGGCGATGGCGCGCGCCGCGCGCGGCCACGGCGCCGAGATCCGGCTCGAGGCCGGCGTGCGCGAGGTCATCGTCGAGCGCGACCGCGCGGTGGGCGTCATAACAGACAATGGCGAGACCATTCGCGCCAAGTCCGTCGCCTCCAGCGTCAATCCGAAACTGCTGTATACGCGGCTGATCCCGGCCGAAGCGCTGCCGCCGGAATTCCTCGCGCGCATCAAGAACTGGCGCAACGGCTCCGGCACCTTCCGGATGAACGTCGCGCTGAGCGCCCTGCCCTCGTTCACTGCGCTGCCCGGCCCCGGCGATCACCTCTCGGCCGGCATCATCCTCGCGCCGAGCCTCGGCTACAT
>Ga0208589_1001187_pt1 | contig 11092 bp, 9 predicted proteins | sample NGESurshal092012_2_FD_184486 | JGI IMG/M metagenome (GOLD analysis project Ga0208589, IMG submission 184486) | Arctic peat soil microbial communities from Barrow, Alaska - NGEE Surface sample F53-2 shallow-092012 (SPAdes) | ecosystem: Environmental > Terrestrial > Soil > Wetlands > Peat ... | reverse complement strand
GACGCGGCCCACAAGCGCGACGACATCGCCAAACGCCTCGACGCCCAGTCGCTGGCGGCGGCCAAGCTTGCGATCCAGACCTTCACCGCCGAACCGCAGCCCGACGACGCCATCAATGTGGCGAGCCCGGCCGGCGGATGGGACACAGCGCCCGCGCAGGCCAACACGGCCAAGCCTGCGGCAAAACCGGTGGCAACCAAGCGCACCGCGGCGGCGCGTTAGTCCTAACTCAACGAGACGGCGAAAAGCCGATCACCGCCGGCTACCCGCTTCGGCCGCAGCCCGCATGAGTCCTTGCGAAATGCGGCAAGCGATCAGACCGGGATATCGCAAGAGCTCATCCGGGCTACGTTCCCAACTGCGGCAAAAAAGCCGCTCGCCGCGTATTCTTTAGTCGCTCCCGGTGGCCATTTTCGGTTATGCAGAGGCGCGGCGATAGGTCCGCGCCTCCGAAGAAACCATGCCGTGGGCGGTTTCGGCCAGCCTCAGGGCTCACTCCGAAGCAAACGCGCGTGCAGCTTTTCCTCCCGATCGCCGACATTCCGGTCAATGTCTTCCTCATCCTGGCGATGGGCGCGGCGGTCGGTTTCGTGTCGGGCATGTTCGGCATCGGCGGCGGCTTCCTGATGACGCCGCTATTGATCTTCATCGGCATCACGCCCGCGGTCGCGGTCGCCTCGGTGGCGAGCCACATCGCCGCCTCGTCGTTTTCCGGCGCGATCTTCTATTGGCGCCGCCGTGCCATCGACCCGCTGCTGGCGGCAGTGCTGCTGAGCGGCGGCGTGATCGGCACCGCGCTCGGGGTCTGGACCTTCACGCAGATGCGCGCGCTCGGCCAGCTCGACCTGATGATCGCGCTGTCCTATGTCGTGCTGCTGACCGTGGTCGGCGGCCTGATGTTCTGGGAAGGTTTGCGCGCGCTGCTGCGGGTGCGGCGCGGCATCCCGGCCAGGCTGCGCCGCCCCGGCAACCATGGCTGGATCCACGGCCTGCCGCTGAAGATCCGGTTCAAGCGCTCGAAAATCTATCTGTCGGTGATCCCCGTGGTCGCGGTCGGAATCATCATCGGCTTCATCGGCGCGGTGATGGGGATCGGCGGCGGCTTTATCCTGGTGCCGATCATGATCTATCTGCTGCGGGTGCCGACTTCCACCGTGATCGGCACCTCGATGGTGCTGACGCTGGTCACCATGGTGTTCGCCACCTTGCTGCATGCGGTCACCAATCACCTGGTCGACGCCGTGCTGGCGCTGATCCTGATGGTCGGCGGCGTCACCGGCGCGCAGTTCGGCGCCCGCGCCGGCCAGAAGATTCGCGGCGAGCATTTGCGGCTACTGCTCGGATTGTTGATTCTCTCGGTCGGCATTCGCTTCGCGGTCGAACTCGGCATCAAGCCCGACGATCTCTTCACCATCCGCGAAACCGGGGGCGCCGGATGACCGCGCGCACCGCCCTCGCCACCTTCTGTGCCGCGCTGATTTTTGCCGCGGGCGGCGCGATGCATCCGGCGCAGGCCGAACTGCTGATCGTGTCGGTGTCGAACCAGCGCGTGACGGTGACGCCGAATTATTCCGGTGGCGAACTGGTGCTGTTCGGCTCGGTCGAAAAGGACGCCTCGACGCCCGCGAACCGGACCGAATACGATCTGGTGGTCACCGTCAGCGGCCCGCCCGCCGACATGGTGACCCGGCGCAAGGAGCGCCGGTTCGGCATCTGGCTCAACACCGACTACCGGCAGTTCCTCAAGGTGCCGACCTATCTCGCGCTGTTCGCCAACCGGCCGTTCGACGCCATCGCCTCGCCGGAAGTGCAGCGCCGGCAACAGCTCGGCCTCAACAATGTGCTGCTGATGCAGCGCGTCGGGCCCGACTATGCCGACGTGGTGCCGAACGATGCATTTCGCTCGGCCTTTGTCCGGTTGCGCTCCGAGCGCGGCCTTTACCGCGAGGAAACCTCGGCGGTGACGTTCCTGACCCCGACCCTGTTCCGCACCGGCATTCCACTGCCCGCCGAAGTGCCGATCGGCACCTATGGCGTCGAGATCAAATTGTTTTCCGCGGGCAATCTGGTGACGCAGACCGAGACGTCATTCGAGATCGTCAAGGTCGGCTTCGAGCAGTTCGTCGCCACCAGCGCGCGCCAGGATGGGCTGATCTATGGCCTCGTCACGGCTTTCATGGCGCTGATGACCGGCTGGATGGCGTCGATCGTGTTCCGGAAGGATTAGCTGAAATCATTGCAACACAACCGTCATCCTGAGGTGCTCGCCGGCTTCGGCGAGCCTCGAAGGATGGAGTTCGTCCCTGTGGCCATCCTTCGAGACGCGGCCAATAGGCCGCTCCTCAGGATGACGTTAGTACTCGTTGCGAACTCAATAACACCGCGACGCGGCGATGGTATGCAGCCGGCTGTCGCCGAGCACATGCGCCATGAAGCCGGGCGTGCCGAATATTTTGGCGAACGCGACATCGCGGATGCTCAGCCCCCCGGTATAGGCGCCGAACGCCGGCATCACCGCGCGCTCGCCGTCGCAGGCAAAGCATCGCCGTTCCATCGAGCGTCCGCGGGTGGACACCCGCGCTTTGGGGTGCAGATGGCCGGCGATTTCGCCGGCCGCACCGGTCGGCTCATGACGAAACGCGATCGGCCCGATCGCGACTTCACTCGCGACCACGCCGCCGAGATCGGACGTCAGCGCCGGATCGTGATTGCCGGAGATCCAGATCCAGTCGCGCCGCGCTTGCATTGCGGCGATCGCCTCGCGGTCCGGAGACGACAGCCGCTCGTGAGCGTGGCGGTCATGAAAGCTGTCGCCGAGCGCGATCACCATGCGCGGATCGTGCCGCGCGATCACGGCCGCGAGCCGGCTCAGCGTCGCCACCGTATCGTAGGGCGGCAGCAGCACGCCGCGGGCGGCGAAGCTGGAGCCCTTTTCCAGATGCAGATCGGAGACGACCAGCAGGCTCTGCTCTTCCCAGAACAGCGCGCCGGAGAGATCCGCGACGAGGGTTACGCCGACGATATCCAATACGCTTGACGATATCGATGGTTCGGGAACCTGCAAGTCAACCCCACTTAAGACGTCGCCTCCCTGACCAGTTCCTCGGCGGCTTCCGCCAGCAACTCGTCGGACGCTTCGCCATAAACTGACTCGCGGCCGATTTCCAGCATCACCGGCACGGCCAGCGGGGAAACGTGCTCAAGTTCCCGGTGCACGATCCGGCCCTGGATGCGCGACAGCATGTCGCCGAGCCGCTTGAGATCGAGCAGCCCGGTCGCGGCATCCGCGCGAGCCGCGCGCAGCAGCACGTGATCGCCCTGATGCTTGCGCAGGACGTCATAGATCAGGTCGGTCGAGAACAGCACCTGGCGGCGGCTTTTCTCCTCGCCGGTAAAGCGCCGCGCGATCAGGCCGGAGATCACGGCGGCGGTGCGGAACATGCGCTTCATCAGCGCGGATTCGGCGAGCCACGCCTCCAGGTCGTCGCCCAGCATGTCCGGGTCGAACAGCGCAGTAAGATCGAGCTTGCCGTGCCGGATCATGAACGACATGTCGCCGAGGCCCCATACCGCCAGCGCATATTCGTTGGCGACGAAACCAAGTGGGCGCACTTTCATGCGCTCCATCCGCCGGGTCAGCAGCATGCCGAGCGTCTGGTGCGCCAGCCGTCCCTCGAAGGGATAGCAGACGAGGTAATGCTTGTTGGCGCGCGGAAAAGTTTCGACCAGTAGCTCGCGCATGCCGGGCACGCGCGAAAAGTGCCGTTGCAGCGACAGCCAGTCGCGCACCTGGTCCGGCAGCGCATTCCACGCCCGCGTGTCGTCGAGCAGATTGCGGACACGTTCGGCCAGATAAGTCGAGAGCGGAAACTTGCCGCCCATATAGGACGGCACCTTGGCGTCGCTGTCATTGGCGCGCGAGACGTAAACCTGATCTTCGGCGAGCGCCTCGTAACGCACCACTTCGCCGCCAAAGACAAACGTGTCGCCAACCACGAGGCCCTCGATGAAATATTCCTCGATTTCACCGAGCATGCGGCCGCCGCGGCCGAGCGCGCCGGTCGCCCCCGAGCCGCCGCCGCGCGAGCGCACCAGCCGCACCTTCAGCATCGGCTCCTCGACGATGGTGCCGACATTCAATCGATAGCTCTGCCGCACCCGCGGATTGGCGACGCGCCAGCGCCCGGCCTTGTCCTGCCTGATGCGCGCGAAGCGTTCATAGGTCTTCAGCGCGTAGCCGCCGGTGGCGACGAAATCGACCACGTCGTCGAAATCAGTCCGGGTGAGCGCCGAATAAGGCGCGGCCGTCAGCACCTCTGCGAACAGTTCGTCCGACAGGAACGGCTCGCCGCAGGCGCAACCAAGCACGTGCTGCGCCAGCACGTCGAGCGCGCCGGTCCGCAGCGGCGGGGTGTCCTGCGCGTTGTCGGCGACCGCATCGATCGCGACACGGCACTCCAGCACCTCGAAGCGGTTGGCCGGCACCAGCACGGCACGCGAGGCCTCGTCGATGCGGTGATTGGCACGGCCGATCCGCTGCATCAGCCGCGAGGCGCCCTTGGGCGCGCCGACATTGATGACCAGATCGACGTCACCCCAGTCGACGCCGAGATCGAGCGAGGAGGTGCAGACCACGCCGCGCAATTTGCCCGCCGCCATCGCGTCCTCGACCTTGCGGCGCTGCGCCACATCGAGCGAGCCGTGATGCAGCGCGATCGCCAGACCATCATCGTTCATGCGCCAGAGATCCTGGAACAGCATCTCGGCCTGGCTGCGGGTGTTGACGAACACCAGCGTGGTCTTGTTGCGCTTGATCAGATCGTAGATTTCACCGAGCGCATGCCGCGCGCTGTGACCGGCCCAAGGTAGCCGCTCTTTGGTATCGAGCATCTCGACCACCGGCGCCGCCGCGCCGCCGGCCACGACGATGTCCGCGGCTTCGATCTGGCCGTCGCGCTGCGGCACCAGGAAGCGCGCCAGCGATTCCGGCTCGGCGACCGTGGCCGACAGGCCGATCGCGCGCACCTGCGGCGCCAGCTTCCACAGCCGCGCCAGGCCGAGCGACAACAGATCGCCGCGCTTGGAGGTCACCAGCGCGTGCAGTTCGTCGAGCACGATGCGCTTCAGGGATGAGAACAGAAACGGCGCGTCGTCCGACGACAGCAACAGCGCCAGTTGTTCCGGCGTGGTGAGCAGGATGTCCGGCGGATAGCGACGCTGCCGCTGCCGCCGCGACATCGGCGTATCGCCGGTGCGGGTCTCGACCTTGATCGGCAGGCCCATCTGCGCGATCGGCGTTTCCAGATTGCGCGCGATGTCGACCGCGAGCGCCTTCAGCGGGGAGATATAGAGGGTGTGGAGGCCGCGCGAGCGCTGCACGCCGCGCCCGGTGGATATCACCTCGGGGCGCGGTTTCGACGCCGCTCCCAAGGGAGCCGATAACTCGACCAATGTCGGCAAAAAGCCGGCCAACGTTTTGCCCGCGCCTGTCGGCGCGATCAGCAGTGTGGAACGATTCTCGCGGGCCTTGGCCAACAGCGCCAATTGATGCTCGCGCGGCGACCAGCCGCGCGCCGCGAACCATCCTAGAAAATGGTCCGGCAGCAGCGCGTCCATCTCGGACGGGGATGCGGGTAGTCCGTGGAGCGGCGGCACAGGGCTAGAGCTAAGACCTCAAGGCTGCTTCGTCGAGGGCGACGCGGGTCAAATCGGCCGCGTCAGGCCGTGGTCGCCACCACCACCAGGCCGGGCGCCGGCACATTGTCCTCGTTGCGCGCCGACAGATCTTCGCAATGCACCAGTTTGAGACCAGCGGCCGCGACCTGCTCGCGCACGTAAGGCGCGCTGTGGGCATAGCGCAACCCCACGCCGATCAGCACGCCCTCGCCCGTATGTGTCTCGACCGTGAAAGCCAGCAGCCCACCGGCCGCCAGCACCCGCGCCACCTCGCGCAGCACGGGTGCGAGATCGGAGACATAGACCATGGCGTCCGCCGCCAGCACCAGATCGGCGCTGGCATCCGGTTTGCCGCGCAGCGCCGCGACCATGTCGGCAACTTCCAGCTCTGAATAAAGGCCAGTCAGGCGCGCCCGATCGATCATGCGCGGCGACAGATCGACGCCGATGAAACGATCGACCTCTTTGGCAAAGGCGGTCGCCGCCAGACCGGTACCGCAGCCGAGGTCGATGGCGCGCTTGAAGAAGGCCGGTTTCCGTGCCGCCGCGCGCACCGACAGCACCGCCTTGAACAGCAGCGACGGGCCGCGATAGCCGAGGCCGTCAACCAGCGCCGTCTCGAAGCGCGGGGCGTATTGATCGAACAGCACCTGCACATAGGCTTGCGGCATATCGGCCACGGGCTCGGCGCCCAACCGCATCAGATGCAGGCTGGCGCCATGGCGGTCGCCGGGGTCGGCGGCGTGCGCATTCCGGAAAGCCGCGATCGCGGCGTCAATCTCGCCGAGTTGCTGGCGGATTTGGCCGAGCGTGAACCAGGCCGAGGCGAAGCCCGGCGCGAGTTCCGTGGCCTGCAACAACAGGTCGGCGGCAGCGACCAGATTGCCCTTCAATTGCAGGTCGCGCGCGAACTCGAACCGACGGTCGGCGATCATGTCGCCGGAGGACAGGAACAGGCGCGCGGGCATGATGTCGATGCTGGTCTCTAAAAAGCGGCTCGATCCCGCCTATATACCTGACATGCGCCCGCAAGACATCCTGATGCCGGTGGCCGCCGGCCTGTGCTGCAAGCCCGGCGGGTTTCACATCGATCCGGTGCGCCCGGTCGAGCGCGCGGTCATCACCCACGGCCATTCCGACCATGCCAAGCCCGGCCATGGCGCGGTGCTGGCGACGCAGGAGACGCTGGACATGATGCGGCTGCGTTATGGCGACAATTTCGCCCGCAGCACGCAGGCCATCGCCTATGGCGAAGGGATCAGGCTCGGCGACGTCACCGTCAAATTCCATCCCGCCGGCCATGTGCTGGGCTCGGCACAGATCGCGGTGTCCTGCAAGGACACCTGTATCGTCGCGTCAGGCGATTACAAGGATGCGCCCGATCCAACCTGCACGCCATTCGAGGTGGTGCCGTGCGACGTGTTCATCACCGAGGCGACGTTCGGATTGCCGGTGTTCCGCCATGGCGACGCGGCGGACGAGGTGAACAAGTTGCTGGCCTCGGTCGCGCTGTTTCCGGAGCGCGCGCATCTGGTCGGCGCCTATTCGCTCGGCAAGGCGCAGCGCGTAATCGCGCTGCTGCGCGCGGCCGGCTACGACGCGCCAATTTATCTGCATGGCGCGATGGAGAAGATCACGCAGTATTACCAGAGCCGCGGCGTCGCGCTCGGCGAACTGCGCGCGGTCAAGGGCGTCAAGAAAGCCGATCTCGCCGGCACCATCACGCTGGCGCCACCATCGGCCACCTCGGATATCTGGACCCGGCGTTTTCCCGACCCGGTCACGGCCTTTGCGTCGGGCTGGATGCGGGTGCGCGCCCGCGCCCGACAACGCGGCGTCGAGCTGCCGCTGGTGATTTCCGATCATGCCGACTGGGATGGCCTGACCGCGACCATCGACGCCACCGGCGCCGGCGAGATCTGGGTCACCCACGGCCAGGAAGATGCGCTGGTGCACTGGTGCACCGCCAAGGGGCTGGCGGCGCGGCCGCTCGACCTGGTCGGCTATGGCGACGAGGACGAAGGCGATGCGCCGGCAGCTGAGGATGCGGAAGCATGAACCGCTTCGCCGAACTGCTGGATCGCCTCGCCTATGAACCCGGCCGCAACAACAAGCTGCGGCTGATTGCCAATTATTTTCGCGCGACCGAAGACCCCGATCGCGGCTATGCGCTGGCGGCACTGACCGGCGCACTGTCGTTCAAGCACGCCAAGCCGGGCCTGATCCGCGACCTGATCGCCGACCGCACCGATCCCGTGCTGTTCGCGCTATCCTATGACTACGTCGGCGATCTCTCGGAGACGATTGCGCTGATGTGGCCGAGGCAGCGTAGCGATGCGTCGTTGCGGAGCGCCCCTTCTCCCCAACCTCGAGAGCGAGCTTCGCTCGCCTCGGACCCCACGAGGGGGGAGGGAGTCGCGCAACATTCGGAGCAAACATCTCGCAATAAATCGAAGACAGACAAAGCAACGAAGGCGTTAGAATCGACACCGTCGCAAGTAGACGCAGCACCTCTTTCTGTCCCCCCTCCCCTTGTGGGAGAGGGCCAGGGAGAGGGGTACCGCGGGCACAATGCCCATGAAAATCCCAACGCCGGCCACAACAACCCTCCCCCGCCGACGCTGACCGAGGTCGTCAGCACGCTACGCACGCTGGGCAAGGCCGAACTGCCGAAGCAACTGGCGCGCTGGCTCGACGAGCTGGACGAGACCGGCCGCTGGGCGCTCTTGAAACTCGTGACCGGCGCGATGCGGATCGGCATCTCGGCCCGGCTGGCGAAAACCGCGGCTGCCGCACTCGGCGACAAGGACCCGCATGACGTCGAGTTGATGTGGCCGGGTCTTGCACCGCCCTATCTCGATCTGTTCGCTTGGTTGGAAGGCCGCGCCGACAAACCGGTCAATGCCGATCCGGCGCCGTTCCGCCCGGTGATGCTGGCGCACGCGATCGAGGACACGGATTTTGCCAACCTCGACGCATCGGATTATGTCGCGGAATGGAAATGGGACGGCATTCGCGCGCAAGCGGTCAGCGGTCGTGACGAGCATGGCAATACGCAGGCCCGGCTTTACTCGCGCAGCGGCGAGGACATCACCAAGAGCTTCCCGGACCTGTTGCCGTCCTTGCATCTTCCCGGCGCGATCGACGGCGAGCTGCTGGTGCTACGCGACAGGCGGGTGCAAACCTTCAACGTGTTGCAGCAACGGCTGAACCGCAAAGTCGTTTCGCCGAAGCTGCTGAAGGACTATCCGATCCATCTGCGCGCCTATGATTTACTGAGCGAAGGCGATACCGACTTGCGCGAACTGCCGTTTGTCGAACGACGCGCGCGGCTCGAGGCCTTCGTCGGGAAGTTGAACGATCCGCGTATCGATCTGTCGCCGACCATTGCCTTCGACAATTGGGAAACCTTGCGCGCCGCGCGCGCCGATCCGGCAGAGGCCGGCGCCGGCGAGGATGCCGAGGCGGTCGAGGGCGTCATGCTCAAGCGCCGCGATGCGCTTTATCTACCCGGCCGGCCGAAGGGCCAATGGTGGAAATGGAAGCGCGACCCGCACATCATCGATGCCGTGCTGATGTACGCCCAGCGCGGCCACGGCAAGCGCTCGTCCTACTATTCCGACTACACCTTCGGAGTCTGGACCAAGGGCGACGACGGCGAGCAATTGGTGCCGGTCGGCAAGGCCTATTTCGGCTTCACCGACGAGGAGTTGTTGCAGATCGACCGCTTCGTCAGGCGCAACACCACCGAAAAGTTCGGACCGGTCCGCCATGTCATTCATGAACCTGAACAGGGGCTGGTGCTGGAAGTCGCCTTCGAGGGGCTGGCGCGCTCGCCGCGGCACAAATCGGGCGTGGCAATGCGATTTCCGCGCATCAGCCGGCTGCGCTGGGACAAGCCGCCGCGCGAGGCCGACCGGCTGGAAACGCTCGAGAAGATGTTAAAGACGGATACCGCCCAAGAAAACGTCGCGGCGGTCGCAGCCGAGGGCCATTGACGGCATCAACCGGGTTCCCCATCTGCCCTGTGCTGGACTACAATGACGTTCGAATCCCGCGCAGGAGACGATAGATGCCCAACGACACCAGGGAATTGCCGGTCAACCAGGACGGCATGCACCGCTTCCTCGGCGGCTCGCCGCTGGCGGTGGCGTTTCGGCTGATCCTGTTGTCGATCCTGGTCGGCGTGGTTTTGGCGGCGATCGGCTTTGACCCCTGGAACATCGTCAACAGCATCCGCCTCCTGGTACAGCGGATCTGGGATCTCGGCTTCGATGCGGTCAACGGGCTGTGGCGCTACTTCCTGCTCGGCGCGGTGATCGTGATCCCGATCTGGCTGCTGTCGCGGCTGTTCGGCGCGCCGCGCAACCGATAATCCCGGCGGGTCTTGAGCCGATGCAATTGCAATTTGTCGGCTGCGGCGATGCGCTCGGTTCCGGTGGCCGCTACAACACCTGCTTTCACCTCACGGGCGACAAGGTCAATTGCCTGATCGATTGCGGCGCGTCCTCGCTGCCGGCGCTGAAGAAGCTCGGCATCGCGCGCGACGGCATCGACCTCATCTTGATCACGCACTTCCACGGCGACCATTTTGCTGGATTGCCGTTCTTCATGCTCGACGCCCAGTTCAGCCGCCGCAGCCGCCCACTGGTCATCGCGGGCCCCGAAGGCATCGAGATGCGGTTAACCCAGGTGATGGAGGCTCTGTTCGAGCATTCATCGAAGACAAAGCCGAAGTTCGATCTTTCGGTTATCGCGCTGAAACCGGAGGAGAAGCGCTCATTCGGCGCCGTCACGGTCACGCCCTATCCGGTCGTGCATGGCCAATCCGGCGGACCGTTCCTCGGATACCGGATCGAGGCCGCGGGCCGCGTGATCGCCTATAGCGCCGACACCGAATGGACGGAGACGCTGATCCCGCTGGCGCGCGAGGCCGATCTGTTCGTCGCGGAGGCCTATTATTACGACAAGATTGTCAAGAACCACCTCAGTCTTGCGACGCTTCAAGCGCGCCTGCCGGAGATCAAGCCGAAGCGGCTGATCCTGACCCATATGAGCGACGACATGCTGGGCCGGCTGGATACGCTTGAGCACGCCACGGCGCATGACGGCATGATCGTCGAGATCTAGGGGATGGTAGAAGCACCGTCATTGCGAGGAGCGAAGCGACGAAGCAATCCAGGACTCCAGGTGCGGCCCCTGGATTGCTTCGCTGCGCTCGCAATGACGGGGTTACTTCCTTGAGCACATCGAGCAAGGTCACATCGGCGCGGGTGTTCGCAATCGCGGGACCCGCGATGGTCGCGAACCTGACGACGCCACTGATCGGCATCGTGTCTACGACCGCGATCGGCCGGTTGGGCGAGCCGGCGTTGCTCGGCGGCGTCGCGATGGCCTCGGTGATCTTCGACTGCGT
>Ga0208589_1001186_pt1 | contig 11094 bp, 9 predicted proteins | sample NGESurshal092012_2_FD_184486 | JGI IMG/M metagenome (GOLD analysis project Ga0208589, IMG submission 184486) | Arctic peat soil microbial communities from Barrow, Alaska - NGEE Surface sample F53-2 shallow-092012 (SPAdes) | ecosystem: Environmental > Terrestrial > Soil > Wetlands > Peat ... | reverse complement strand
TGGAGTGGCCGTGCTACACGGCGCCGCGTCGCTAGGCAGCACGCGGCCGAGCTGACAGCGTGAGGTGATGTCGAGCTTGGCGCTCCCGCAGCGGCGGCCCCGGATTCCACCGCACCCGCTCTCCCGCAGATCGCCGGCGATCTGTGACATCGATCTGGGCGGCTGGATTGCCACAGGCGGTCACAGCGAGGGGTCGGTCACGTCGCATGTGCCGGTCATCTCGCTGTCTCCTCGCCAACCGGGCAGCCCCCCGGATCTTTCTCCACGCTTACCAGCTCCAGGCCAAGGTCGCGAACTCGGTCAAGGATGCCGTAGAGGTGGGCCTGATCGCGGATCTCGCCGGCGAGGACGCTGTGTTCATTGCCCGGTTCGAGGGCAAACCCTTCGAAGGCGGACGCGAGGTGCCCGCTCAGACGGCCCCGGACCGCGATCCGGTACCTGGTCGGCTCCACGTGCCCTCCGATGCTCTGTGGGTTGATACCCACCTTGAGCCCGAGCCGGGTGAGCGGCGATCACCCATGCGACCGATTCCACCCGGGTGAACAGAACCTATACCGCGGCGGCCATGGAGCTACGATTAAGCAACGCTGCGCAGTACCGTGAGCTGCGCCTGCTGATTAGGAGGAGGCCATCTCCACGCCCCACAGGACCGAGGCAGCGGAGCCGGGCGGGGGGCCGATTGTCGCTACCAAACTACATGTTCCGGAGCTGCCGGCCGACCGGGTTTCGCGCCCGAGCCTGGTCGCGGAGCTGCGTGAGGGCTCCCGAGCGCGGCTGATCCTTGTCTCGGCGCCGGCGGGTACCGGCAAGACGACCGTGCTGGCGAGCTGGCGGGCGGACCCCGCGGAGCAGCGCGCGTTCGCCTGGCTGTCGCTGGATAACCGGGACAACGACCCGGTTCGCTTCTGGAGTTACGTGCTGGCGGCATTGCGCACCATCGCATCTGATGTGGGCGCTGGAGTGGACGACGCGCTGCGGTCCGCGGGTGGGGATGTGACCGAGCTGGCGCTGCCGTTGCTGGTCAACGCGCTGACCTCATTGCCGGACCCGATCGTGCTGGTGCTCGATGACTACCACGCGATCACCAGCGCCGATGTGCACCAGTCGATGGAGTTCCTTATCGACCACCTCCCCCGGACGGTCCAGGTGGCGCTGGCCGGGCGCAGCGATCCTCCGCTGGGGCTGGCGCGGCTGCGGGCGAGCGCTGAGCTGCTGGAGATACGGGCGGCGAACCTGCGGCTGAGCACTGGGGAGGCGACGGCGTTGCTCAACGGGTCGCTGCGGCTGGGCCTGGCGCCGGAGCAGGTGCGCACTCTGCGGGAGCGCACGGAGGGATGGGCAGCGGGGCTGCAACTGGTCGGCCTGTCGCTGCGGGGCCGCGAGGACCGGGGGCGCTACATTGCCTCCTTCGCCGGCGATGATCGCGAGATCGTCGATTACCTGGTGGCCGAGGTCCTGGACCGCCAGCGCCCGGCGGTCCAGGATTTTCTGCTGCGCACCTCGATCGTGCAGCGCCTCACTGGTCCGCTGTGCGATGCGCTGCTGGGCAGTACCAACTCCGCGCGCCAGCTCATCGAGCTGGAGCGCGCCAACTTGTTTACTATTCCGCTCGATGAGCGCCGTCAGTGGTATCGCTACCATCACCTGTTCGGTGATCTGCTGGCGCACGAGCTCTTGTTGGCCCTGCCCGATGAGGTTGCGGCGCTGCACCGCCGGGCCTACGAGTGGCACCTGCGGGAGGGACTGGTGGCCGAGGCGATCGCCCACGCGATCGCCGTCGGCGATCACCACGAGGCCGCCGAGCTGATCGCTGCTAACTGGCTCGACTTTGTCAACCGCGGGGAGCTCGTGACGGTCGAGGCCTGGACCTGGGGCCTCCCGGACAAGGCGATTGATCCGCGACTGTGCCTGGCCCGAGCCTGGATGCTGCTGGTTCTGGGGCGTCCCGGCGAGGTGGAGGCAGAGGTCCGCGCGGCCGAGCGGGGGACGCTGCCGGGGCCGCTGGCTGACGGATCGAGCTCGGTCGAGTCAAGCGCCGCAATGGTCAGGACCTCGGCGCGGCTGATGCTCGGCGACGTGGGCGCGGCGGCGCAGAGCGCGGCGATCGCCTTGGAGCTCGAGCCCGATCCGACGGCTCCGTGGCGGCCGCAGGTCACCAACGCCGTCGGCATGACCGCCTTCTGGTCCGGAGCCGCCGAGGAGGCCGAGACCGCGTTCGCGGAGACCGTGTCGGCTGGCGAGCCGACCGGCTACTACGCGGCGGAGATCTATGCGCTCGGCTACCTGGCGGTGATCTCCGCCCAGCGCGCGAAGCTGGCCGAGGCTGGCCGGCTGGTGGCCGCAGCACGGGTGCTGGCCAAGCGTCAGGCTCTGGGTGAGCACTGGGTCACCGTGATGACCGACTATGCCGCCGGCGAACTGGCTCGTGCCCGCGGGGAGTTTCCAGTGGCCCGGGCCGAGGTCGAACACGGGCTCAGCATCGCCCGGCGGTACGGGCTGCGGCTGGACATCGCGTCCGGGCTGCTGGCACTGGCACGGATCGCCCTGGCGGCCGGTGAGGAAGCAGAGGCCCGGGAGCTGCGCGCCCGGGCGCAGCGCCAGATTGCCGCCTGCCCCGATCCCGGCTTCCTGCGCGGCTGGGCCAGAGCCGAAGACACTCCGGACCCTGGGTCCGTGCCCGCAGCCGCCGACGGCGTCGATGAGCTCTCCGAGCGCGAGCTGGCCGTGCTGCGGCTGCTGGCGTCGCGTCTCTCGCTGCGAGAGATCGGCAACGAGCTGTACGTATCGCTGAACACGATCAAGACCCACACCCGCAACGTCTACGCCAAGCTCCGGGTGAGCAGCCGCCAGCAGGCCGTGGTCCGGGCTCGCGAACTCGGCCTGCTCGGGCGCTCCAGGCCTGCCCGGCAGTGACATGCCGCTACGCAGAAACCTCGGGTTCCCGGGCACTGCAGCGCTGTCGGTTGGCGGGATGGCACCCACGCTCGCGATGTCGGTCACCGGCGTCCAGGTGGTGCACCTCCTCGGACGGGCGGCACCGCTCGCGTATCTCCTCGCCGGCGCGGCCGTGCTGCTGATCGGCTTTGGTTTCGCGCGCCTGTCCGCGGCGTTCAGTCACGCCGGCTCGGTCTACGCCTTCGTAGGCAAGACGCTCGGACCGGGCGCGGGTCTTGCCGCGACCTGAATGCTGCTCGGCACCTACATCGTGTTCCCGCCGGTCTCGGTGCTCGGCATGGCGGTGTTCACGCAAGCCTTCCTGCGCCACACGGGGATCGTGACAGGTGCGGACTGGCTTCCGATCGCGCTGATCTCGTGGGCACTGGTGTGGCTGCTGGTCTGGCGTGGCATCAGTTTGACGGCGCGGTCGGTGATCGCGGTGGAGGCCGTCTCGCTGCTGCTGATCGCGGCGCTGATCGTGGTCATCTTCGTGCGGCTCGGCACCGGAAACGCTCCGGGCCACCAAACCCTGACCCCTGATGTGTTCAAGCTTCCGCGTGGAACCGGACTGGCGGCGGTCGGGTTCGCGTGCACCTATGGCATCTTGTCGTTCGGCGGCTTCGAGTCGTCGATCTCAGCTGGCGAAGAGTCATGCCGGCCCACCGAGGTGATCCCGCGATCTATCGTGGCCGCGGTATTGTTCGGTACCGCCTTCTACGCGTTCTGCGTCAGCGGGCAGGTCCTTGGATTCGGGGCCGGCTCGGCGGGTGTCACGCGGTTCGCGCGTTCGACGGCACCCCTCGGTGATCTCGCGCTCGCCTATGTCGGGCCCGCGATGGCCGCCGTGCTCGACGTCGCCGCCGTGCTCAGCGCGCTGGGAGCGGCGCTCGTTGGCGTGGCCGTCGCGTCGCGAACGCTGCACTGGCTCGCGACCGGATCCTGGCGACTGTCTCGCACCAGACCGGGACCCCGGCCGGCGCGGTGACGGCGAGTATGACGCTGACGTTCGCGCCGCTGCTGGCGTTCGGACTGGCCGGCACCGGTGCACTGCGGCTGTACATGCTCAGCGGTGATAAACGGCGACTCCCGGCCTTTCCCTGCAGCCTCCTTCCCTACCTCGTCGGGGGCTGGCTCGTGCTCGTGCTCGCGGTCGCGGCCGCCATGCCGCAGCTACGTCGGCGAGTCAGCGAAGGCCTCGCGCGTAGCTGAGTTCGCAGATCGGACGCCGCCGGGCAGATCACCCGGGTGAACGGGCTTAGGCGGGTGATGACCGCTCACCCAGCCTGAAGTGCACAGTGCCAGATATGGACGCTATTCGTTGCCCCGGCCAGGCAGCCATAACCGGCACGATCGAGGAGGCTGATGATGGCTTACCTGAGCGCGAGTGCGGTCCGGGCTGACGCCGTCTTCGCGTCGGACCTGCAGCACCGCGATGAGCCCAGCGCGGGTCAGGTCCGGCAGGCCGTCGCCGCGGCCATCTGGGCGTTCGGCTGCCCGGGCTGTGCCGGACGGGTGGCGCAGGAGTTCGGCGATCATCCCGAGACGGCGATGATCCGGATGCGCTGGGCGCGCAGCGTGGTCCGCGAGGCGTTCGCGGATCCGGCGCCCGGGCCCGGCCCGGGCACGGGTCTGTCCCGTATCCGGCCCCTGGCGCTGGCCGGTCCCCAAGCGACCGCGAGCGAGGCGTGACATGACCGCGATGATCAGCGACTCCTCCCCAGAAGCGGGCGGCAGGACCAAGCCGCGGGAGCGGCCGGGCGGGCGGCAAGTCCTGCACGGACGTGCGGCCGAACAGAGGATGGTCCGTGATCTGCTCCGGCGTGCTCGGCGGGGGGCGGGCGGCGTGGTGCTGGTGGAGGGGGACCCGGGTACCGGCAGGTCCGGGCTGCTCCGAGACGCCACCGACGACGCAGCGGAGCTGGGCTTTTCGCTGGCCGCGGGGGCGGCGGACCAGCTGGGCCAGACGATCCCGTTCTTCGCGCTGCGCACGGCCCTGCGCGCGCCGTTCGCCGAACTCATCGGCGATGATCCCGGTCATGATCTGCCCGCCGCGGCCGCGTGGTGGATTAGCCAGATACGAACACACCTCGCACAGCGCGCCGCGGAGGCGCCGGTCCTGGTCTGCCTGGATGACCTGCACTGGGCCGGCCCGGCCACGCTGGCCGCGCTGCGGGCGTTGCCGCGGGACACCAAACGGCACCGGGTCGCCTGGCTCCTGGCACGGTCAAGCACGCCCCACCGCGCCACGGAGTACCTGTTCGGTCAACTGGAGCAGGACGGTGCCGCCCGGCTCACGTTGGGCCCGCTGGATCAAGACGCGGTAGCGGCCATGCTCACCGACGCGTTCGGTGCACCGCCGGACCAGGCCCTGGCCGACCTGGCCGCTGACGCCGCCGGGAACCCCTCGCTCGTGGCCGAGCTGATCAGCGGCCTGCGCGAGGATCATGCTGTGCAGGTGACCGGCGGACGCGCCGTGCTGCTGTCGGCCAGGCTGCCGCAGCGGATCCACCGGCTCGCGCAGCGGCGGTTCGATGGCCTCAGCCAGCGGGCCCGGCAGCTGCTGGTGACGGCGTCGGTGCTGGGCCCGGCGTTCCGGCTGGAAGACGCGGCCGAGATGCTCGGCGAGACCCCGGCCAGGCTGCTGCCCGAAGTCGAGGAGGCGATGGACGCCGCGATCATGACCGCCGCCGGACACGAGTTCACATTCCGCCACCCGCTGCTGCGCCGCGCCGCCGGCGAGTTGATTCCGCGGCCGGCCCGCAAGGCACTGCACCGCCAGTACGGCGAGATCCTGCTCGGCCGGGGCGAACCGGCGGTCCGGGCCGCCAGTCACCTAATCCAGGCCGCGCATCCGGCCGACCGCGCCTCGCTGGCCGGGCTGGACAAGGCGGCGGCGCAGGCGCTGCGCTCAGCGCCCCAGGTCGCAGCCGATCTGGCGCTGCGCGCACTGGAGCTGACCCCTGCGGACGATCCGGATGCGTTGTCCCGCGCGGTGGCCGGCGCCGAAGCCCTGACCGCGGCCGGCCGGCTGGACCAGGCCGCCCGGATCGCCAGTGACCTGCTGGCCAAGCCGCTGCCGCCGGCGGCCGAGGAGCGGCTGCGGTGCGCCCTGTCCTCGGTCATGTGTGCGCGCGGCCAGGCCCGGGACGCCGCCGACCAGGCCCAGATGGTCCTGGCCCGGCCGCAGCTGCCCGGCGGCTTGCGGGACCAGGCGCTGGCCGCGCACCTGCAGGCCCTGACCGGGCTGCGTGACGAACTCGCCGCTCCGGTGGCCGACGCCATCCTGGCGGCCCCGGGCCAGCACGACAGCCCCGCCGCCGCGGCGGCCCTGCTCGCCCGCGCGGTCATCAGCTGGGACAGCGGCCAGATCTGCGACGGGCTTGGGTTGCTGCGCGACGCCGCGCGGCACGGCACCGGGATCACTGCGGATGCTCGCCAGGTCCAGCCGCTGCTCGCGCTCGCCGCCGCCCTGGTCGATCTGCGTCAGCTCGGCGAGGCGGAGGATATCCTCCGCGCCGCGGACCACCCGGCGCTGGAGAACATCCCCGCCCGGGCGGCGCGGTCCCTGCTGCGCGCCCGCATTCAATTGGCTGCCGGCCGGCTGGAGGACGCCGCCGCCGATGCCCAGGCTGCCCTGGCCGTCGCACGGACCCTCGGCGCGGATGGGTACGCCGCGACCGCGCACAGTGTGCTGAGCATGATCGAGCTGCGCCGCGGCGACCTCGCGGCCGCGGCCCAGCACCTCGCCGGCCGTCCCGTGACGGGCCCGCAGTTCGCCGGCATCTACGCGCGCCCCGAAACCATCCTGGCCGCAGCGCAGATCACCGAAGCGCGCGATGGGCCGGCCGCCGCCCTCGGCCCGCTCCGCCAGGTCTGCGCCGACCTGAAGGCCCGGCCCGGGCTCCTGCTCGGCGACCCCGCTCTTGCGGCCTGGCTGGCCCGCACCGCACTGGCCACGGGCGATGGCGAGCTGGCCGCCCGCGCCGCCCGCGCCGCCCAGGACCTGGCGGAAACCCACCCGGGCTTCCCGGCCCTGGCCGCCGCCGCGGCCCACAGCGGGGGCCTGGCGGGCCGCGATCCGGCCCGCCTGGCCGAAGCCGCCACGCAGCACCCCGATCCGTGGGCCAGGGCCTCCGCAGCGGAAGACCTCGGCGTCCTGCACGCCGGACACGGCGACCGGGACCAGGCCATCGGTCACCTGAAGGACGCACTCGGCGGATACGGCCAGGTCGGTGCCGACCGTGACCAGGCCCGCATCCGGCGGCGGCTGCGCCGGCTCGGCATCCGCCGCCGCCACTGGAGCACCCCCGCCGCCCGGCCCGTCACCGGGTGGGACAGCCTGACCGACGCCGAGCATGCCGTCGCCGGCCTGGTCGCCGAGGGACTGAGCAACAACCAGGTCGCCGCCCGCCTGTACATCAGCACCCACACCGTCGCCCATCACCTCCGCCAGGCCTTCCGCAAGCTCAGCATCGCCTCACGCGTCGAACTCACCCGCATCGTCATCGAGCAGGCGGCGGACGGCTCATGAGTTCTCATCGCCTCCAGCGGCCGCGCCTGCCGGGGACCAGCGGAGCGGGACCGTCGCGGATAGCTGATCTGACGATGTGCGGCCGGGTCGCGGCGGCCAGGCTTTGCCCGTGGGGCAAGCCGCGAGCTTGCCCCCTGACCACCCGCGAACGAGAGGTCCCAGTGCCTGAGCGACCGATCATCGTCTTCGATGTCAACGAGACCCTGCTCGACCTCCAGGCGATCCGCCCCGTCCTTGACTGGATTTTCAGCGACCCCGCGGCCATGCGCCTGTGGTTCGCCGGGCTGATCACCTACTCTGAGGCGCTCACGCTGGCCGGCGTCTACGTTCCGTTCACCGGCACCGGCGGTGCCGTGCTCCGGATGCTCGCTGCCGCCCGCGGCATAACGATCAGTGATGCCGCCGGCGCCGAACTCACCGGCCGGTTCCGCCACGATGCCGCCCCATCCCGAGGTCCCCGCGGCGCTGCGCCGGCTCCGCGACCATGGCTTCCGGCTGTTCACGCTCACCGACAACACGCTGGAGATCTCCGGCCGGCAGCTGGATGCGGCGGGCGTGATGGATTTGTTCGAGCGCCGTTTCAGCATGGATGAGACCGTGCGCCGGCACAAGCCGGCGCCGGAGGCCTACCAGTCGGTGGCCGCCGCGCTCGAGATCGATCCCGGCGGCATCTGCCTGATCGCGAGCCACGTCTGGGACACCCACGGTGCCGTCGCGGCGGGCTGGCAGTCCGCGCTCATTCTTCACGCGGGCAAGCGCCCTGGATTAGGGGGAACGGTGACGACGTCGGAGAATCCCGCCTACTCTCATGATGACGACGGCTATGTGCTGGGCCATACCTCGGGGGAGTACCAGCGACAGCGCTGGCAGGCCCGCCTGTGGGAGGATGTCACCGCCCGGCTGCTCGAGCAGGTGGGCGCCCGCGCCGGCCTTCGGTGCCTGGATGTGGGCTGCGGGTCGGGTGAAGTGATGCGGCTGATGGCCGGACTGGTCGCGGCGACAGGTCAGGTTACCGGCATCGACCGCGACGACCGGCTGGGCCAGGAGGCGCTACATGTGCTGCGCGACACGGTGCCCGGGCGGTTCGCGTTCATGCACGCCGACGTGGAGACCGCCGATGCGGTGCCTGGTGGCCCGTTCGACCTGGTGTTCGCCCGCTTCCTGCTCGTGTTCGCGCGTGACCCGGCCGCACTGGTCCGCAAGCTGTACGCCTGGACGCGACCGGGCGGGGTGCTGCTAATGCAGGAATATGATCCGCGTACCTTCGACATCGAGCCTCGGCTGGACACCTGGGACGAGTTTGAGCGGGTCTTGTACGGGTCGTTCAGGCGGGCCGGTGCGCATCCGCACGTCGGACGGCAGCTGCCGCATCTTTTCGCCGCCGCCGGGCTCGGCTCGCCCGACGGGACCGACGTGGCGGGCCTGCTGACCCCGCTGCATGACATCCTGCCGTTGTACGAGGCGGCATACCACAGCCTGCGCCCAGCCGCGCTCCGGTCCGGCCTGACTACCGAGGCTGCCGGTGAGGCATTCCTTGCCGAGCTAGCCGAGGCGGCGGATCGGCCGGACACCACCGCTATGGCACCTCTGGTGATAAGCGCCTGGAAACACAAGCCGTCAATCCCGGGCACCTAACGCCTCGTGCCGGGAGGGTAACCCTGACGCCCTTGGTGTCCCGGTCGAACCAATGGTCACCTGGCAGCCCGGCGATCTGTGGTGTACCTGTATGTTTAATGGAACTCGCCGCGCAGGGCGCGCTCCGCAGGCGGGCTGCTTTTGCCAGCCGGAACCCTCAGCCCGGTAAGCCCCAAGGGCCGCGTCGACCACGTGCGGTCAGATGGTTTTCGCTGAGCTCGGTCTGAACGGTCTGGTATCCCCGCAGGGTCCCTTAACCGCCCCGGCAACGGTTCGGCGAACGACGAAGGCCAGGCGAGCGAGTGACGCCTTGGCTGTCTCGGCCAGCCGGTAGCCCTCAGTCCGGTAGGCCTCCGGGGCCGCGTCAACCACGTGGGGCGGGACGGCCTCGCCCAGCTCGGTCCGGGCGGTCCGGTACCCCTGCCGCGTTCCCTCGACCGCCCCGGCCAAGGTCCGGTGCACGATGTAAGCCAGGGCCGCCGGTTAGGCGACGAAGCGAGAGCGAACGCTGCGGCGAGGTGCGACCGGGTCGGGCCTTCTGCGCAGGCTCGAGCCGAGCCTTCGGGGGCACCAGTCCCGACAGACAAGCGTCTGCCGACGCAGCGGGGCAGGACCGGCCACAGGCTTGCCGCAGCCGCGACCGTTGGCCGCGCCGTCGGCCAACCCGCCGAGAGTCCCCCGCCGACGGCCCTTGGCGAAGAGGGAGAGCGCCTCAGTGATTGTCCAGAGCGAGGTGATCGCGCAGCGTGCGGCCTGCATATTCGTGGCGGAAGAGGCGTCTTTCGGACAGGATGGGTACGACGTGGTCGACCAAGTTCTCTAGGTCCTCGGGCAACGTGGCTGGTTGAAGGGTGAAGCCGTCTCTGCCAGTCTGCGCCCCTGTGAGCGGCGTCGCGCGACCTCGCGCTGTGCCACGCCGGACAGGACGAAGCCTACGTCGAACTCGAACCGCCGGCCAGGACCCCGCACTCACCTACCCGGGCGCGGCTGCTCACTTCAAAGCCTGTCCCGGCTGCCGCAGCGACCACGACGGTCTTCTCGAGGCAATCAGGTATCTGCAGAGGGAATGACTCGATCTAGACGCCCGAGTCGCGGTCACGTGTCCCCGAGCCGCAAGGCCGCGGCTGAACGCCGGCCCGTCGCTTCTCGGGGCCGGCGGTGGTCACGCGGATGGCGGGTCGACCGCGGCCAGGAACCTGACAGGATCGATGTACTGCCGAAACTCCACGATTTGATGGTCTCGCGTCACCCATACATGAGCGAACGGAACCTCTAGTCTGACGCCGGTCTTTCGCCCTATCCCCGTGGCCGTGCCCAAGACGACGATCGAGTCGCCGTAGACGAGCATCTCGTGCTGCACCATCGCCAGATCCTCGACGTCGCCGATCTGGCGCGAAAGAACGCCCTCAGCGATCTCAGCCGCCCCCTGGTATGGCCTGCCGTCCGGTCGGGCGTAGGGTCCGCCAGGCATCTCGTACCACGCCACCTCGGGAGCGAGCACGCCAAGAGCTCGTGGGGCATCCTCTGCCAGCAGCGCTTCGTAGAACGCGCTCACCACGGCGGCCGCGCCCTCATCGCCGTGCTCGACGCGCGGAAGTTGCGACTTCTTGCCAGGACGATCGGGCACGTTCTGATACGAGTCGGATGAAAACCGTTCTTCAGCCATTCTGCTCCTCGGAGAATCGATGCGCCGGGGTTCATCAGTCGGTTAGCGCTTCTTACCTGCGCAACGGCGACACCAGCCTCGACCAACCGCCCGCGGGGCGTCCGAGTTGGCGAAGCCGGATGCTCGGCACATCACAAACGCTCCTGCTTTCACGAAATCTCGGCAGCGGGTGGCGCAGCAGGGCGGGCTGCGGTACTCCGGGGCTTGCTCAACCAGCCAGGAAACCGCTCCTGGAACGCCGGGTAGAGCGCCACGTTGCTCGCGTAGTCCAGGAACAGGTCGAGCTGGATCTCATCGGCGCCGCTGCGAGCAAGGTAGTAGTTGT
>Ga0208589_1001184_pt1 | contig 11102 bp, 7 predicted proteins | sample NGESurshal092012_2_FD_184486 | JGI IMG/M metagenome (GOLD analysis project Ga0208589, IMG submission 184486) | Arctic peat soil microbial communities from Barrow, Alaska - NGEE Surface sample F53-2 shallow-092012 (SPAdes) | ecosystem: Environmental > Terrestrial > Soil > Wetlands > Peat ... | reverse complement strand
TCCATATTCTCCGAGAAAAAGGTTCATGAAACCCCGCCGACTCCTTCCGGGGGATCAATCATAGGCAACCATGCCAAAGATGTGGGTAATGACAAGCTGGGTGCAGGGAGAGGGGGAAACAAGAGTGGCGATTGTTATTTTGCAATCGCTTAATTGCGATCGAGGGCGGTTACTTTTTGCTGGGCGTCGCTGAGCGTGGGGTCTAGCTCGAGGGCTTTTTTGTATTCGATTTTGGCTTGTTCGTTGCGTCCCGCAAGGGAATAGACACCGCCGAGGTTGTAGTGGATTTCGGCTTCGGTGAGGACGGATTGCCATTGGGTAATGGCTTCGTTCACGCGGCCGCGGCGGGCGAGGAGCAGGCCGTAGTTCACGCGGCATGGGGCGCATTTGGGGTCTTTGGCGAGGCCGGATTGGTAGGCGGTTTCGGCTTTGTCGATGTCGCCGGAGAGTTCATAACAGAAGGCGAGATCGGCGTAGGCCGTTGCGGAATTGCCGGTGGCTTTGAGGTAGCGCTGCCAGGCGTCAATGGCTTGGGGGTATTGCTTTAATTCGGCGTAGATTACGCCGAGGCGATAGAGCGTGGCCTTGTGTTCGGGATCGATCTGGAGGGCTTGCTGGTATTGCTGGATGGCGAGGTTGGGATTGTTCTGGGCCTCGGCCACCTGACCGGCGGCGAAGCGCGTGTTGACGGTGATGGGGGCGTCGCCGAGGCGTCCGTCGGATGCGGAATTAGTTCCTGATTTCGACCCGGCGCATCCGGACAAAAGGCAGAGGACAAATGCCGCACCGATGGCCGGGGAAGAAATCCGCGTGGTTCGCATGTGCGAACTTATCGGCTAATTCACAAAGAGCCTAGCAGGTCGCCGTCCATTTGGGAGTGAAGGATGGAAATAGCGGCGTTATCGGACGCGAGGGTGATGGGCACGGAAGAGAATAATTGATTAACGGAGACGATGGCCGGCAGTTGCAGAGTGGGTGCAATTTGTGTTGCGGTGGGCTGGGCAACGGACGCGGAGGCGGGAAGTTGCGCGGCGAGCGGGGTATTGCCGTTGGTTTTGTTGACGTTTTGGGCGAAGAGCAGGAGGTCATTGAAATCGACTTTGCCGTCAAAATTGAAATCGGCGTGTGCCCAGTCGGCGGTCGTCGAGCCATTGTTCTGGGAGAGAATGAGGAGGTCGTTGAAATCGACTTTGCCGTCCTGGTTGGCATCGGCGACCAATTGCGGGCTGATGATGAACTGACCAGGCGAAGCGCCGCCGATTGAGCCGTCGTCGTTTCCGTCGGCGTAACCGATGGAATAGAGGCCGTTGGTGGAGCCTTTGTTGGCGGCGACCTGGGCCTGAACAATGCTGCTGGTGAGGCCGGTGACACCGAGCCAGTTGCCGTTGTTGTAGGCGGAATGAAGGTAGCCGCGGAGGGTGGAGAGCGGATCGGGGGCGCCGCCGAAATTGATGACGACTTTGTTGTTGGTGATGTCGAAGGTCGAGCCGGTGTTAATGACCAGACCGGCCATGGTGCTGGCGGCAGTTGAAACCAAGGTGGGCGAGGGGCCGTTGACGGCCAGGCGAAGGGAGCCGGTGGCGACGCCGCTCTGGCCGATGAGGAGGGTTCCGGAGCCGGTGAGGTCGGGGCCGGCGGAATTGCCGAAGATGACGGGTTGGGCGGCCGTGCCGGCGTTGATTTGCAGCGTGCCGTTGTTGGCGACGGGCTGGTTCTGCGGCAACTGGTTGAGTGCGGTGACGGTGAGGGCGCTGGTTGAATCGATGAATGTGCCGCCGGTGTAGGTGTCATTGCCTGACAGAGTGACGATGGCGCCGTTGATGATTTGAACCGCGCCCGAGCCGCTGACGTTGAAGAAATATCCGAGGTTCTGGGAAGTGATGGCAAGCGACCCGGCGTCGCTAATGGCGTCGGCGGCGAGGGTGTAATCGACGATGAGGGTTCCGCCGGAGTCGATGGTGGTGGCGGCGGTGCCGGCGTTTCCGAGCATCTCCAGGGACGAATTGCCCCGAATTTCCAGGGGGCTGGAGGCGCTGATGGCGCCGGCGACAAACGCCCCGCCGCTGACGTCAACGACAGGGAACCCAGCCGCTATCGTGACGAAATCGTTGAGGCCGGGGACCTGATCGGTTGACCAGTTGTTTGGGTCGCTCCAGTTGTGGCCGTCGCCGGCGCCGGTCCAATTGACGCTGGTCGAAAATTCGTAGGCCCCCATGTCGACGGCGGGGCCGACGACGCGGGGGCCGCCTGTGATGTCGGTGATGATTCCGTCGGGGATGTCGGCGTTGTTGCCGGTGTTCACGCAGGGCGAGAACAATTGGAGTGAGAGGCCGGCGGGCTGGCCGGCGGCGAGAGCGGAGGGATTCAGGAATTGCGGATCGGCGTTGATGATGTTCGTGCCGGTGAATCCGTCCTGATTGATGTCGTCATAGGAGATGGTTGGAGCGCTGGCGGAATCGTTGGCGAAGAATTCGTTGTTGAAGAAGCTGGAGTCGTTCCAGAGGATGGTGTTGGTAATGGTGGCGGGGGAATTTGAATTGGAGAAAATCCCGCCGCCGATATTGGCGGTGTTTTGAGTGAAGGTGCAGTTGTCGATGGTGGGAGTAGAGCCCGAATAGTTGTACATGCCGCCGCCGAAGCCGCCGCCGAACGTATTGGGCGAGTTGGCCTGATTGCCGACGAAGACGGAATTCACGATCAGGGGCGAGGAAGTGAAGTTGAAAATACCACCGCCGAAGCCCTGATTGTTGGCGGCGTTGTTCTGGAAGAGGCAGCCGATGATCTGTTCGCCGGCCATGAAGCCGAAGAGGCCGCCGCCGAGACAGTTCTGGCCGTTGTCGATGTTGTTGGTGAAGGTGCAATTGATCAGGGTTGGCTGGGCGAGGTAGTCGAAGAGGCCGGCGCCGTAGCTGAAGTCGCCCTCAGTGGTGTTGGCGATGAAGGTGCAATTGCTGATGGTGGGAACGGCCTGGAAATCGAACATTCCGCCGCCGAAGCCGTCGCCGGCGGCCTGCCCGTTGGCGGTGTTGGCGGTGATGATGCAATTGTTGATGGTGGGGCTGCCGCTGGACTCGAAGATGCCGCCCCCGAAACTGCTGTTGCCGTTGCCGGAGCCGTCAGCGTTGCCGCCGGTGATGGTGAACCCGTCGAGGACGGTGTTGGACGAGACGTTGGTGGGAATGCTGACAACATGATAGCTGGCGGGAGCGCCGCTTCCGGGAACGCCTATGGCGCCGGATAGAATTGACGGATAGAGGTCGGTATTGCGCGCGAAGGGGTTGGAAAGGTTGTGGCCGGCAAATCCGCCGTAGAGAGGGATGTTGTCGAACAGGGCGAAGGTGGCAGTGCGATCCGTGCCGGTGGTGGGCGTGTAAGTTCCGCCGGCGACGTCGATGGTCTGGCCCCACTGCGAGGCGATCAGGGCGGCGGGAAGATTAGTGAAGGCGTTTTGCCAGGTTCCGCCGGAGCCTGTGCCGGATGCGCCGGCATCGACATAGAGGAACGGGGATTCAAATGCGCCAAGGTCAACGGTGATGCCGTCGATGCGGGCGGCGCCGGCGAGATCGGTGCCGACGTTGGCGGGCACTAGGGCGTTGTTGCCGGCGTCGATGCAGGGGGAGCCTTGCTGCAGTTGGACGTTGAGGTGGGCGGGGTCGATGAACATCGGGTTGGTATTGAGGATTAACGTGCCGGTGAAACCGCCCTGAATATCGCAGAAGGATGCCGAGACGGTGCTTAGGGAGCCGGCGATTTCAGCGCCGCTGTCGCCCCAGAGAATGTCGTTGGCGAGGGTGATGGTTGAGAAAACGCTTAACATGGCGGCGCCGGAAGTCGCGGAATTGCCGGTGAGGGTGCAATCGCTCAAATTGGCGGAGGCGTTGGCGTTGTAGAAAGCGCCGCCGCTGAGGCCGCCGGAGTTATTGACGAAATCGCAATTCACAAAGGTGGGCGAGGAGAAGGCCGAGTTGGCGACGGCTCCGCCCGAGCCGCTGGCGGCGACGGAGTTGTTGGTGAAGCGGCAATTCTTGAGAGAGGGGGATGAACCGGAAAGAAACAGTGCGCCGCCGTCGCCGGAGGGATTGATCGTTGAGTTGGAATCAAAGGTGCAGTTGAAGATTGAGGAGGAAGAAGAGGCGGCAAAGGCGGCGCCGCCCTGATCGGCGGCGACGTTGTTGGAGAAGGTGCAGTCGGCGAGGGTTGGATTGCCGGCGGCGATAAAGATTCCGCCGCCGTCATCCTGGCCGGTGGCAACGCCGTTGGCGTTACCGCCGGTGATGGTGAAACCGTCGAGGACGGCGGTGGCATCAGCGCCGCTGCCGGTGAGGACGTGATAGCTGTTGTCGGAATTCACGCCGAAGGTTCCGATATCGCCGGAGAGGATGGTGTTGAAGCCAACGCCGGAAGCGTCGCGGTTAAGGGCGGAGGAACCGGCGAATCCGCCGTCGAGGGCGACGCCGGATTGGAGTTGGAATGTCGCGGTGCGATCGGCGCCGCTGGTGGGTAAATAGGTTCCTTGAGCGACGACGATGGTTTCGCCGGCGGTGGCGGCGCTGAGGGCGGCGGGGAGCGAGGTGAACGCGTTGTTCCAGGAGGAGCCGTTGTTGAGCGGGCCGGGGGCTTGTTTGTCTACAAAGACTACGTTGTCGGCGGTTAGATCGGCGACGAGGGAAGTTGGGACAGGAGTGCCGAGGCCGGTGGCGATATCGTAGCCGGGCTGGGCGGGATAGCCGTTGCCGCCGGTGGTGATGTCGTGGAAATCAGTGGACGGAAGATTGTAGAGCAGGGGCAGAATTTGCGAGCCGCCATCGAGGGAGGTTTTACCCTGGATCGCGCGGCCCTGGTTGACGATGGAGATGAGGCCGGCCCACATGGGGGTGGCGAGGCTGGTGCCGCCGATGGTTTCATACCCGCCGTTGCTGGTGTTGCTGTAGGAGTCGAGCACGCTGACGCCGGTTTGCGGATCGGCGATCCAGGAGACATCGGGCGAGAGGCGCTGGGTGGTACTGTAGGCGGAGGCGACGCGGTTTTGGAAGACGGGCTGGGTTTCGAAGTCGGAGATATTTCCGCCGCCGCCGGACCAGGCGCTTTCGCCGCCGTAGGAGCCGTCTGAGTTGATGGTGAGGCTGGTACCGCCAACCGCGACGACGTTTTGGGCAACCGCCGGGTATCCGCCGGGGAAGCTGCCGTCGCCGGTGCTGGCGACAAAGCTCTCGCCGACGTGGCCGGTAGGCGTGGTGAAATGAAAATCAAAGTTCTGTTCGCCGTTGAATTCGCCGCCGCTGAAGCTCATGGAGACTTCGGTGACGCTGGGCAGATTTCGAGCGGTGTCGATGGCCGTGAAGAGGTCGTTAAAGTTGGACGAGTTGGCCTCGAAAAGGACGAGGTTGGCGCCGGGGGCGACGGTGTGGGCGTATTCGACGTCGAGGGATTCCTCGACATCCCACTCTGAGCCGTCAGCGCCATTGATCGACGCGTTCGCGGGAAGATTGGAGGTTGAGCCGTTCTGGTTCAGGATCGAGAGAGTCGGGCCGCCGGTGTTGAAGAGAGGCAACCCGAAGTGGCTGCTGAAATTGTTGGCGTCGGTGGCGATGTTGGGATCGTTGAAGGCGTCTATAATGGCGATGGTCTGGCCGGTGCCGTCGCCGGAGGTTGCGCCGAAATGGATTTGATTGATGCCGTAGGCCTGACGGATCTGGCTGGGATTAAAGGGGGCCGTGAGGGTGCTGCCGGCGTTGTCGATGACGAGCGGGGTATAGGCCGTGATGTGGGCCGGATCGGCGCTGAGGAGCCGCCGGCTTTCCAGTGATTCGAGGAGCGGGAGTGGGAACAACCGAACAATGGACCGCTGGGTGGCCCTCTCAATGGCCCGCTGCCGGCGCGAGGCCTGCTTTGCCAATTTCATGAAATACATCCTGAATTGTGAATCGACGACGGTACAGACGCTCCGCTTGCACCTATTCTACCTCAAGTTTGGAAGTGACGCGGGATTGTAGGCGGATTCGATGGCATGGCAAATAATATCGTGGATTTTGGCGTCTTTTGCGGGGTGAGAGGGGTGAGGGTGATAAATTGCATTAGTTTTCAGTTTTCAGTTTTCAGTTTTCAGCTGAAGACTGCGAGGCAACACACATCCCATGTACAACGAAAGCCAAAGTGTCCAGTTTTCACCTCAAAGCAAGGATGTCCAATCCTAGCTGAAAACTGAAAACTGAAAACTGAAAACTTTTTTACATTTCCCTTCGTGTCTTGGATTTCATCGTCCGTTGACAATCGCTCGGCGCGCCGTCAGATTGCCTGTCATGGCAATGAGTGGAGAGGAAGTCGTCGAGACGCTGCAATCGGCCACCGAGGAGAACCAACTCTCCTCGCTGCGGAAGCATCAGACGGTGCAGCTTCCGGCGGAGGGCGAGGTCTGGATGACGGGCGATATCCATGACCATCGATCCAATTTCAGCAAGCTGCTGCGGGCGGCCGATCTCGGGAAACATCCCAAACGCCATCTCATTCTGCACGAGCTGATCCACGGCGAATATTTTGATCCCGATGGAGCCGAGGATAGCTGGCGAACCCTCGCGGCGGCGGCGGATTTGAAATGCGATTTTCCGAATCAGGTGCATTTTCTGCTGGCCAATCATGACCTGGCGCAGATTCATGGCGAAGGCATCAGCAAAATGGGGATGAGCGTGTGCGAGGCGTTCACCAAAGGCGTGCAGCGCGATTTCGGGAACGATTTCGCGGCGGTGAATGTGGCGATTACGGAATTTTTGCTTTCGTTTCCGCTGGCGGCGCGCACGCATACGGGGTTGTTTTTCTGTCATAGTTTGCCGACCGAGGCGCAAATTCCTGAATTTGATTACACGGTGTTTGACCGCGAGCTGACGGGGGCGGATTACAAGCGGCGCGTGGGGCCGGTGTATCAACTGATTTGGGGACGCAATATGACGCCGCCGACGACGGCGATCTTCGCCCAGAAGGTTGGGGCGCGGATTGTGATCACGGGGCATCAACCGCAGGAATCGGGGTATGATGTGAATGGGGATCAGCATTTGATTATTGCGTCGGATCACAGCCAGGGGGTTTATCTGCCGCTGGATTTGTCGGTTGAATATAAGATGGAGGAGTTGGTGGATCGGATTGAGAAGTTTGTGGGGATTGAGTAAGGATTTGGGAGAAATCGTGTGGGCGCATTGGCTGACAAAATTCGCCGAGCTGTACGCGAGGAGCGATATGTTTTCGGCGATCACGCCGATCAGCGGCTTCGCAATCGGCAGATCGCCAGTTGGCAAGTCGTCGGCGAGTTGGAAAACGGGAAGCTCATCCAAGAACGACCGAGCGCGACACCGAATCCGGTTGCGGAGTTTGAACAATCGCTGGCCGACGGGACGCGGATCAAAGCGGTTTGGGCATGGAATTCAACGCAACGGCGGGCTAAACTTGTGGCGGTTCATTTTCTATAGAGGCACGATGGCCATTCGCGGCAAGAAGACCAAGATCGAGCGATGGATTCATTCAGCGCGGTGTGCGGTGCGCGTGGAAGTGGATGCGGTATTTCCGGATTTTGATTCTACAGAACCGTGTTTGGAACCAAAGACACTTCGATTTTTGGACGAACTTCAGGAAAAAGTTAATCGGGGATTGCTTAGCGAGTTGGCCAAAGTGGGGGAAGTCTACGTTCGGCAGTCGGCTTAGGGACTTCTTCATCGCGATAATCGGGGCAGCCGGCGGGCGAGTTCCATGACCGGCGTCAGTTGGCAAGTTAGGCATGCCCCACCTTCGCTCCGAGGAGGCGGTCCAAGTCCATGCTTCAATTCTTCAACCGCTGGATTTATCGGTGGAATATAAAATGGAGGAGTTGGTGGATCGGGTGGAGAAGTTTGTGGGGATTGAGTAGTGGTTGGGTTGAATTGTTTGACTGGAATGCGAAAGCGCCGCCCAAGGGCGGCGGTTAACCGGGGTAGGGGTTGGCGCGATTGGTAATTGGAATTCATGTGAGAACGCTTCATCTTCGGCTGCGCCGTCCCGGGAACCAGCGGGCGAGTTGGATCACCAGCATCAAAAGCATCGCTTCAAACAGACTGTTTTTGTGATATTTGGAGTAGAGCTTCATCGCCATTCCTCCTTTCGTTGCCGGTGACTTTGGACAGGATGGCTTCGAGCAGCGGCGTGACCAGCGCCAACCTCCGGGCGCGGATCATGGCGTCCCAGAGGGGTTCAAATTTCTTCCAGCCGGCGGCGTAGAAAAAATGCTTGGCTTGATGTTTGACGCTGCCGTGGTGGAGAGAGGCCGAGGCGATTTTTCGCCAGCGGTAGAATTCGCGGTAGGCCCAGTCGTAGCCATCTTTTAATTCCGCGGGCGTCAGCTTGGCGGGCTTATAGACGACGTGGCGGGTGTCGTAGAGATTCCAGTCGTAAGTCGTGAGGTGGTTTTCGGATTGCATGCGCTTGAAGAGGCCGGTGCCGGGGTAGGGAGTTTGGATGTGGAAGGTCGCGGTTGTTATTCCGTGCTCGACGGCCCAATCGACGGTGCGGCGGAAGACGTCGGGGCCGTCTTCGTCCATGCCGAAGACGAAGCTGCCGTTGATCATGATGCCAAGACTGTGGAGCCGGTCGGCGACGGCTTTGTAGTCGCGGCCGAGGTTCTGGCGTTTGTTGCTGCGCACTAAGTTTTGCGGAGTGAGGGTTTCGAAGCCGACGAAAATGCTGCGCAGGCCGGCTTCGGCGGCTTTTTCGATGAGGTTCCCGCGAAGGATGGAATCGACGGTGGCGGCACCCTGGAAGAGGCGGTTCATGCCGCGCATGCCTTCAAACAGCGCGGTGGCGAAGCGCTGATCGCCGAGGAGATGGTCGTCTAGAAAATAGAGATGACGGCCGGGGAGGCGGGAAATTTCGGCCAGCGCGTCGTCGACGCGCTGAGTGTAGAAGGAGCGGCCGCCCTCGAAGAAGGCGTCCTTGTAGCAGAAGTCGCAGTGCATGGGACAGCCGCGGGTGACGACGATGGAGTTGGGGACGAGGTAGAGACTGCGGCGGATGAGATCGCGGCGGATGGGGGGAATGCGGTCGAGGGTGCGGCCGGCGGCGGAGATGTAGCGCGGCTTGGGATTTCCGGCGCGGAAATCGGCGAGGAAGCGCGGGAAGGTTTGCTCGCCGGGGCCGAGGAAAATGGCGTCGGCGTGGAACTTCGCCTCGTCGGGGAGAGAGGTGACATGGAGGCCGCCGAGGATGACGAAAACACCTTTGGAGCGGTAGTGGTCGGCGATTGCGTAGGCACGAGTGGCGTTGGTGATGTAGACCTGAATTACGACCAGGTCGGGCTGGTCGTTGCTGGAGAGCAACTGGACGTGCTCGTCAACCAATTCGGCTTGATCGTCGGGCAGGAGATATGCGGCGAGCGTGGCCAGGCCGAGCGGAGGGAAGAGGGAATATTTGATTGGCCGCCAATAGGGGCTGGTGGCTTCAGTGAGGGCCGGGAGAATGAATTTTACGTGGAGCGGGCTGGAGTGAGCGGGCATGGGATGGCCTTTTGTATTGGATATGGTCACTTTATATTGTTATGTACTCTATGTTGTAAAGTTTTAGGAAAAAAATTTTAGCCGCGGAGGGTACGGATCACACGGATGGGAGGAAAGCCGGGCAACCTGGTTGATTCATAACTTTTGTTCCTATGGATTTTTAGATGGCGGGCGTGATTGTTTTGGGGAAAGAACTGGATGAGCGCGTCTTTTTTTCAGTGTGGGCGTTGAGGACGACGCGTTCGAGTTCATTGATGTATTCGAGAAAGCGCTGGTGGCCGCCCTTGGTGAGGCGGCAGAGGGTGCGCGGGCGGTTTTGATGAAAGCCCTTCCAAACCTCGACGAGGCCGGATTCCTGGAGCAGTTGAATCTGGCGGCTGAGATTGCCGTCGGTGAGGGAACAGAGTTCCTTGAGTTCGGTGAAGTGCAGGCCGTCGGCGTGGGCGGCGAGCGACGAGAGGATGCTCAGTCGCGATTTTTCGTGAAAGACGCGCTCCAGGCCGTCGTAGGCGTAGCGTCCGCCGGTTGCCTTGGATTCGCGTGGCTTAGCAGCCATGGTTGCGCTCCCGGGAAAAATGCAGGACGGCGGCGGTGGCGGCTTGTCCGAGGCCGAAGGGAACGGCCATGCGCCAGGCGGCGAATGCGTCAGCGTTCTGCGACTGATAGAGATTGAATAGTCCGAAGGCGGCGTAGAACGCGCCGATCAAAACGATTGCCGGGGGCAGAAGCCGGCGCGAGGCGAAGATTCCCATCGCAAAGAGAATTTGCCAGAGGCCGGGGAGGAGGAACATGGAGGTGGAATCGTCGCGGCAAAGGACGATTGTGAGTAATCCGCCGAGAAGAAGGCAGGGCAGAAATTGTTCGGCGGCTTGCAGAGCCAACTCGCGCTGAAGGGAAGAATGGCGGCAGCGACGCAGCATTTCGATCCCGGCCACTACGACGGCCGCGCTGGCGATTGCGGCCCAGAGATTGACGACGGCGACGACACCAGCGCCGGATAAATGGGTGGATTGCCAACAGCCGGCGACGATGGCAGCGATGGCGGTGGAGAGCGTGGCGGCGGGACCGTAGCCGCGGAACCGGTGCGTGCGGGTGATTTGAGTGCGGATGTCCTGGATGCGAGAGAGGGCGTCGTGGAGTTCCATGGGGGCTGCTCCTTGCAGTGGCTTTATACTGTAAAGTAGGCGGGCGGAAGGGGGAAGTCAACCTCTCGATCAAGATCGAAGTGAACGAGGATGATTAGACCGCCATCCTTCTGATCCCGTGGGATAAGCCGGTGAAAATGGATGGGGCGAAAGTCATGAAATGGATCGAGCGGGCGACGAAGGTTCGGTTGGAGTGGGAGAAGAAGGGGTATAGGTGCAGGTAATGGGATTTTCTGAGATTTGAGGGGCACAGCGGACAGAAACAGAGAGCGCTGCGGACGAGAGGCCCAAGGGCCGCCGCTAAACGGGGTGGAAATCGCTTGAGATTCTGGCGATGAGATTCTGGCGATCTGTCAACGCCAAATAGAAATGTCCGGTATTTCAGCCCGATAGAAATGTCCGCCTCAGCCGGTGGCGGCGTTGCGCCACGGATGGGCGGGCGCTGGAC
>Ga0208589_1001182_pt1 | contig 11120 bp, 8 predicted proteins | sample NGESurshal092012_2_FD_184486 | JGI IMG/M metagenome (GOLD analysis project Ga0208589, IMG submission 184486) | Arctic peat soil microbial communities from Barrow, Alaska - NGEE Surface sample F53-2 shallow-092012 (SPAdes) | ecosystem: Environmental > Terrestrial > Soil > Wetlands > Peat ... | reverse complement strand
AACGGCCCGGGGAATAGCCCTCAATCAAGACAGGTCGCAGTTCTCTGGTACGCGGGCGGCGAATATCTGACACTAGTAGTGAAAAGGAAAAATAAACAGCAAAGAAATCTTCGGGGGGCTGTCATGCGTACCAATGGAAATTCATCGTCGCGAAGTAGCCGGGGCCTGCGCAGGGCCGGGATCAAGGCTGGTATCGCGGCGCTGGCGTCGGTTAGTGCGGCTAGCGTGGCGCTGGCCATGGCGGCGGGCCCGGCTGGTGCCACCACCAAGCCGGCGTGGACCATGACGGCCGGGAATGTCCAGTCGCTGAGCCAGCAGGATCCCACTGTGGCGTCACACTTCTTCAACACGCCCGGGTCCTTTGGTGCCGGGGCCAGCCTGGTGAGGACCCCCGTGCAGGCCGGGTATGCGACCACGCCGGTGCTGTCCTACACGTCGTACGCCCAGTTCAGCTCCGACATCCAGAGCGGCAGCATCAGCTACCCCTACAAGTGGGTCATGTATGACCCGGAGGAGTGGTCGCAGACCCCGGTCAGCGAGCAGCAGGACCCGGTCAAGTACATGACCTTGTTCGGCCAGCTGGCCCACGCGCACGGGCTGAAGGTCATCCAGGCACCCGCACTGGACCTGGCGTGGGTTCCCGGGTCGGTCCTCCCGCGCATAGGGAACGAGTCGGGCAACCAGTGGTTCGTCCGGGTCAACCTGGCCGGGGCAGCGGCGGCGGCTGGTGACATCTTCCAGCTCCAGGACGAGTCGAACACCACGGCCGGCAGCCAGTATGCGTCGCTGTTCAACAGCACCCAGGCCCAGGCGCAGGCCGCGAACCCGAACGTGAAGGTGTTCTCCGAGGTCTCGACGGTCAACGGGACCGCAGCCCAGATGGCCACCGCGGCCGAGTCGATCAGCCCGGACGGCTTCTACGTCGCAGCCGCAGGGAACATGGCCCGGACCGACCAGTTCTTCCAGATCATGAAGACCGCGGGCTACTGATCAAGCCCGCAGGCTGCTAAGCCAGCAGCCACACCCCGTTCCGCGGGCCCGGCACCGAGCCGGGCCCGCGGAACTGTCATGCCGGCGCCCGCAGGCCACCACCGGCACAGCTCACTAGCCACCCACCTGAGCCGACCCGCCCGGCACGTTCGCGTCCCGCCTGGTGGCTGTGCTCAGCCGCGAGGATCTCACCCCGGCACGGAAAGCCGCGACGGCGGCTGGGTGATCATCCAGCCGCCAGGCCTGGTGGTACAGCCCCTGATGCTGGTTCACATCGAAATAGAGCAAGCCCAGCAGGTGATCACGGCGCATACCGGCGAACAGGCCGGGAATCTTCGCGGCCTGCCCGGCACGCGGGCCGATGCCGATTTCGGACAGAAGGATTGGCTTCCGGGTGAACTTCCGGATGTTTCTCACCGTGTTGCCGATGACACTCCTGAACGTGTCGGCAGGCCTGAAGTAGTACCCATCGACGCCGATCCAGTCCACGTAGCGGTGGCCCGGCCACCAGCGCCGGACCAGCCCAGTGGCGCGGCTATGTCCGCTCATGACCCATAGCCAGGTCACGTTGGTTGCGCCCGACTGGCGGAACACCGTCACCACATGCCGCCATGCCGCCACCCACCGGGCTGGGTTGGCGTGATGCCATCCCCAGGGATACCAGCGGCCGTCCGCCTCAGGGGCGAAGCTTATGACGACGTGGCCGCCGTAGTGGCGGACCGCCGCGGCGAACTGGCGCAGGTAGCGGTCTGAGTTCCCGGCGGCGATAGCGGCCATCGATTGGTGCCAGGGCTCCATGTGGACTAGCACGACGGCTCCGGCCCGGGCGGCCGCAGTAGCAAAGCGGGCCCGGAATGGCATGCCCCAGCTGCTGTAGTAAACCGTGAGGTTGGGCTTGCGCCCAGCCACTGAGGTGAAGAGTGTCGCCGGCCGGTAGGTGCTGGCGGTGTCATGCTCGAAGACGCCGAGGTAGTGCATCGGCCCAGGGTCGCCGATGGCCGACTCGGGGGTGGGCGCGGAGCTGGCCTGGGGAAGCACGACCACGTGCCCGCCCCGGGGGACGGGTTCATGCCGGTACAGCCAGAGGGCGGAGCCGGCACCGGTGACCGTGATGGTCACTCCTACCGCCGCGATGAGCGCGGCAACGAGTCTGGCCCTATTCATAGACGAGCACTTCCGCAGCGGGGGCATGGGGGGCAGGGGAGCCGGCGAGAGTCACTTCCACCTTCTTCCGGGTGATCCAGCCCTGACGATGACAGGTGGCCATGCCGTAGAAGCGGATCTGGCGCAGTACCAGGAGGTACCACAGGGCCGCGAAGGGCAGCAGTGCCGTTGAGGCCAGCCAGGAGGGCCACCGCTGGTCAGAGCGGCTCACGGTGACCAGGCGCAGAGCCACCGCAAGTGGCCAGGCGACCAGGGCGAGACAGCTGGCGAAGACCAGGTTACGGGTGGCCGGCCAGGCGAACGGTACCGCCAGGGACACCGCAGCCGACGCGAAGAAGGCGTACTGCTGATACACCACGAACCACCAGGCGTAGGAACGCAGGCGCAGATAGCGAATCCGCCACAGCGTCCGGATCGTGGAAGCCCGCATCCAGCGTGTCCACTGACGCAGGTGGTGCGACAGCGTTTCCGGATATACCGGCATCGACACCGCCGTGGGCTGATGGACAGCCCGTCCGTGCAGCAGGGAGAACATGCTCAGGGCGGTGTCATCGCCCAGGGTCACTGGGACCCCGAAGAATGTCTCCTCCAGGTAGGCGGGCAAGCTCTGGTGAATCAGCCAGCCCCGGTAAAGCGAGAAGGCACCCGGGTTAATCACCACATTTCCCCCGGCGACGCTCTGCGCACTCATGGCGAAAAGCTGGAAAGCGAGGGATCGCAGGCCCATGGCCCGGGTGAGAATGTTGGTCCTCAGGTTGTAGGCCATCTCCAGACCCGCAACCGAGGTCACGTCACGGCTGGCGAAGGGCTTGAGGCCTTCCTCGATGGCTCGCTGCTCGAGAGCGGAGTCCGAATCCATCGTGGCGTAGATGTCGGCAGAGGGTACCGCGCGGAAAGCAGCGGCCTGCGCGTGCTTTTTGCCCTGATTGTGCTGGCGTATCCACATGAATTCCGTGGTAGACGGGTAGGCCTGCCAGCGCGCACGGACATCGGTGTAATTGGCCGTGGAACCATCATCGACCACGATCACCCAGTCGGGTGCGCGGGTCTGGGCGAAGAGGGCGTAGATGGTCCGGTCAAGGATGGCTGGATCCTCGTTGTAGCAGGGGATCACGGCGGCGACGGCCAGGCGGTCCAGCTTGGCGCGCTGCGCATCCGTCACGGTGAAGGGGCGCTGGAACCACGCGAGGATGATCTGGGAGAGCACGAAAGTGAGGCTGATTGCCCACACCCCGAGCATCCAGCTCTCGCCCGGGGAGAATGCACCTAGGGCGGTCTTGTGCAGAAAGACCGAGCCGGCCACGATCATGGTGACTGGGAAGATCACCAGTCCCCGGCGCGGCCGGAAGGTTACCCGGGGAATCTCGAAGTTGCGGCTGACGTCTACGGCTCCATTGCCCTCTTCCCACGGCGGAAGAACAGCCGTACTGTCAATGTCAGCAGTAAGGTCGAGCACGCCGAGATCCCGAACACGATCCAGATCACGGCGCCGAACCCCGGACCGCCTTTCACGAAGTTTCCCCCCATTGGTTGTTCTAAGCAGCGGATTGTCATCGTAAGTCTCCATGACCCAGAAAAATCCTCCCGAGAGTGACCGGCTTTCGGTCATGGGAATCATATAATTTTCGGGCCGGATGTTCAGGTAAACATTCTAGGTGCTTATACCTTCTCATTTCCTTGCCGTGGCCGCAGGGCGCATTTTTTTGGATTACGCGCCATATCTCCGACGTTACTCGGCAAGCAGCACAAATCCACCTTAATTCCGGGCACCCAGCCACGTGACGCGCTGGCAGCTGGGCTGAACGTCCCTCAATCCTCCGGCCCAGAAAATGACGGAAGCTGCGGGCTGCGGGCTTCCGGCTGCGGGGCCGATCCATCGGCCCGGCACGGTACGGGGCGGAGGTCACCTCCGAGCCCAACGCCGCGTTCATCCCAAGGTGCTGGTCATCTCAGCTGGGCAGCGCTATTCCTGCTGGATGGCCTAGGCGATGGCAGCGGGACTACCGCAGCCGCATGTCGCTCGATCGCGGCCCGCATCCGTTCATGCACCGCATGCATGCTGCCCCGGTGCGGGGCGCTGAGCTGGACCGCACGGGTCAGTACCTGGTGAGGAACAGCCGACAGGGTGGCATCGAACAGCGACCACGACAGTTCGTCGAGCGCCGCGCGCACTGGCCCGGGCTCCTCGGTTCGCGCGCAGGTGTCGGCTAGTGCCTGCATCCGCTCGTCGAGTGCGGAGACAGATGCCACCCGATACGGGAAGGCGTCAACGGCCGGGCACAACGACGGTCGGGCATCGGTGGCTTCGAAGGCGCTGATCAGGGGGCTCACGTCACCTGCGGTCAGCGGGTCGTAGAGCCCGGGAAACGGCCTGGCCTCATACCCACGGTCGTAGCCGCTGAAGTAGATGGGCGCCGCGGAACCGGTCCGCGCGAGCACTCCGAGCGCCACGTCGAGCAGGGTGACCGGCCAGTCGAGGTCGCTGATGGCGTGCACCTGGAGCGAGCCGGGTTGCGCGCCTGCCTCGGCCGCCAGCAGCAACTGTGCCGACTGGAGTGCAGACTGAACGTAGAAGGCGATGCCGGTGTCATGCAGGCGGATCACTCCGCCGTCACACCAGTCCAGCAGCCGGGCATGGACGATCGAGTTGTCAATCACGTGGGTGAACCTCGCGACCGAGTAGGTGGCCAACCCGCGCGCCGCTGCCCGCCAGAGCAGCCACTCGGCGACTCGCTTGGAGGCCGTGTACACCTCGTCCGCGTAAGGACGCAAAGCCTTCCCGGTCGATGCGAAGATCACATGCGGAACCTCGAACGTAGCGGCGGCGCTGAGCACGTTGCAGGTGCCCAGTACGTTCGTGGTCACGGTGCGGTGCACCTCGTGCTCGGCGAGGCCCGGATCTCGCTGCCCGGCGACGTGGAAAACGATGTCGCATCTCGCCTGGTCGAAGGCGGCGGCCAGTTGATCTCTGTCCCTGATATCAGCCTGGACATACTCAGCGCCCGGAAGACGTGGCCAGCCCTGGGTGACGCCGCGGCTGACGCTTACCAACCGCGCGGGAGAGAACTGGGCCAGTTGTGCCATCAGCGCCGAGCCAATGCAGCCTGTGCCGCCGGTGACCAGTATCCGCTTCCCCTGCAGGCATGCCGCTAGGACGGGCCCCGGCAGATCGATGTCTTTCCGGACCGCGGCCAGGAATCTGGCGTACTCCTCCTGCGCTTCCGGCTTGCTGGCCAGCAGTGTCTGCGTAAGGCGAGCCAGGCACTTCAACTCTGCGCCCGTCAGGCACTGCCTGCCACGCGGCACCGCCTCATGCATGCCGGCGATGATCTCTGCGGCAGTCTGCACCATGCTCTCCATCCGGTTCAGCGTCTAAGGCCTCGGTCCTGGGCGGCGATCACGCCATCACGTCCCACAGCCCCCGTAACCAGGCTGCGGCTGGCGCAGGTCCGCTGGCGCACGCCTCGCTGCCCAGGCACCCGTCACCCGGCTCAAGATCAGGAATCCGATACACAATCTGGCGTTTGTGCTGGGCTAGTGAGCGGTCGTCGTGACCCATCAACGGCGGGCACCCGGTGACCGGGAAGATGATCTTATTCGCATGAGTGTCCTATTTATTCGAGACCTTAACAGAGTCCATACATATCCCCTCATGCCGAGACTCGCTGCGCCCCATATCATCCCAAACCATCTCCGTGCTGAGCGGATTGCGCGCAGGTGAGGCTACATGAGTCCCGGTCATCCCGCGAGTGGTTGCCAACGCCAGGCCGGTTCCATGGCAAAACTAATCGCTCTGTCACCATTGGCGCTCAGATATGCATGATCGTCGTATCTGCCGCTTTAGGGGCGACATTATGGCCTGCCATGCCTGGCGAACCAGCCCGAGGAGCAAAATGTTTGCGAGAAGCATAAGTGCCACAGGGATAAATGCGGTTACGGTGGTGCCCCTGAACCCGCAGAAGGGAAGCTGACATGATGTCCCGTCCCGTCGCCCGGCCGACGAGAAGAGTGCTGAGCGTGCTGACCGCCGCAGCCTGCATGATCCTGGCCAGTCCCGCCGCCGCCGCCACATCTCCCGCGCCGGTGGCCTGCCACCCCTGGCAGGCCTTGCAGGCCACCGGTGCGACCGGCCAGCAGTACGTCGTCAGGAACAAGCCCAGCATTAACCACAACGACCTGGGGATGTGCCTCTCGGACCCGGGTCTGCGCGCGGCCTTCACCGTCACCCGCTCCCCAGGATGGGGGCACTCATCGATGGTGCGGGCTTATCCCTACATTGGGACCGGCTGCTTCGCGGGAGTGTGCCCAGTGGGTGGCGAGGGCGTGACGCCCCGGGCAGGATCACTCGGGAACTACACGGTGAGCTGGAGGACCGTGACACCGCAGCACAGCGGCGTGTGGAACTCGTCCCTGGACCTATGGGTCGGCCCGCGCGTCGGAGTCGGTACATCTGAGATCATGATCTGGCTCCGGTACAGCAAGCCGTCGTGGTGGGAGCGGCTGTACCCGACCGTTAAGATCGACGGTGCGAAATGGTATGTGGTGCCGCGCTCGACTGATCCCGGACGCTATTACCTCTCGTTCCGGCGTGCTACTCCCGTGGCAGCAGCAACGCTGCGGCTAGCGCCGTTCATGGCGGAAGCCGAGAAACTCGGCGACGTCCGCGCGTCCTCGCTGCTGTGGTGCGTCCAGGCTGGCTTTGAAATCTGGTCAGGCGGTAAAGGCCTGGCGGTCACCAATTTCTCAACTACCCACTAAGTCCTGGTCGCAGGCACCGGACCTTCCGGTGGTCGCTCCGACCAATTGCGGACCGGGATTATTGACCCGACACGCCCGTGAGCCGCGCCACGAAGGCCGCTGCCTGCGACCGCCGCTGCATTCCCAGCTTGGTAAGCACCGAGGACACGTAATTCTTCGCGGTCTTTTCCGCCAGGAACATGTGCTCAGCAATCTGGCGGTTGGTCAGGCCATCACCGATCAGGTCCAGGACCCGCTTCTCCTGCGCGGAAAGGGCCGACAGGGGAGCTTCGCCGGAGGCTCCGTCGCGCAGGCGCCGCATCACCCGTTGTGCGGCATCGGCATCGAGAGTCGACCGGCCGGCCGCGACCGTGCGTACCGCGCCTATCAACTGGCTGCCAGACGCCCCCTTGGTCACATAGCCTGCTGCGCCCGCCATGATGGCGCCCAGCAACGCCCGGTCGTCCCCGTAGGCGGTGAGCATCAGGCAGGCCGTGCCGGGGAGCGCGGAACGTATCTCACGGCACACCGTCACGCCATCCCCGTCCGGAAGCCGGACATCGAGCAGGCCCACATCGGGACGCAGCACCAGCATGCGGCTCATCCCCGATTCGGCGGTCCCTGCGTCCCCGACCACCTCGATGCCAGTTTCTGCCTCAAGCAGATCCCTGAGCCCGCGGCGTACCACTTCGTGGTCATCAAGCAAGAACACGCGGATCACCGCACGCCCGCCATCAGTCGCTACGTCGGGTGATTCACTCATCGGACCCCCTATGCCAACCGGCATCAACCCGAGCCGGTACTGGGAGCAGTCACCTCCCAATCCCGACTCTACTACTTTGTGCGCTCAAAAGACTACTCAGCGTCACATAGTGCGTCGCGGGCATTCGTCCTGTCGGCCACGGTCGACGGGACCCCGCCGGATACGACGTGCTAGTGGTTGGCGCCTAGCCGATGAGCACAGCCGGGCCGTCCCGCGCAGGGCAGCGCCACCGCCGGAAGACCGCCGGGGGTCGGCGGAGTGCCGTCCTGCGGCAGAAGGCCAGGTCAGGATCCTGGATTAGGAAACGCGGGCAGCCAATTCAGCTGCCCGCGTTCCGGGCGAGTTCCCTGGTTGGGTCCGCCTCCCGGCAAGCTGGTGCGGGCGGTGAGCGATCTCCGGCCGCCTTCGAGCGGCACCGGCATGATCGCGGCCCAGACCCGCACCAGCCTGGCCGGGCAGTCAGCCGAAGGCTCGGCCGACCTGCTCAGCCGGTTAAGACCGGGGTGCGTAGCTTCGGAGCACGCCGTCCAGCCCCGCCACGTAGACGGCGCCCTGCGAGATGGCGGGAGAGGCCCAGAAGCCCCCCCTGGCGGCCTGCTGCGCCCACAGGGTCGCGCCGGTCGCCAGGCTAAGTGCGTAAAGGGTGCCCTCGTTGCTCCCGATCATGAGCACCTGCCGCGCGGCCGGCCCGGTGACCGCGGGAGAAGCGTAGAACACGGCCTGGGAAAGGGCATGCCAGACCGGCGCCCCGGTGCTGGCGTTCAGCGCGTACACACCAGTGTCTGACCCGAGGTAGATCCGGTCGCCCACCAGGGAGCTCCCCGACAGGTCGCCGTGCGTGCCCACGGCGAGGCCGTGCTTCCAGATCAGCTTGCCGGTCGTGAGGTTGAGGGCATAGACGATCTTGTCTTTGCCGGTCACGTACACGGCACCGCCGGCGAAGCCGTTCACCCCTGGCGCGGAGACGGTCGGGGGAGCGCCTACGTCGGCCAGATCCGCGGTGGACGTCCGGTAACGCCAGACCAGGGCGCCAGTGTTGGCGTTGAGCGCGTAGACAGAGTCGTCGCTGTCGCGGCTGCCGAACACCAGCTCCGGGACGCCGGTCGCGCCGGTACTGTACGCGGGAGACGACCAGCTGCCGGCCGGGGAGACCGCGAACGCGGTGAACTCCCAGTCCTTGGTGCAGGCGCCGTGCGTGTTGCCCGGGCCGTAGATGGCGTACTCCCCTCCGTTCGCGCTGCTGGGGACGGTGCCGTCGTAGACCACCGGCCCTGAGCCGTCGGGGTCGTTGACCACGACCGGGGAGGCCAGGATGGCCTGCCCGGTGTTGTACGAGCACTCCAATGCGCCGGTTGAGGCGTTCACCGCGTACATCCTGCCGGTGGTGGAGCCGAAGTACACGACGCCGTTGGCCACCGCGGGTGAGGTCTCGACCACACCGGTCGCGAGCTTGTAGCTCCAGACCGCAGCGCCACCGCCCGCCGGGTAGGCGTAGAGGTGGTTATCGGCGCCGGCGTAGACGAGTGCCTTGCCGAGTGAGGCGCTCCTGGCCACGGCGGGCGAGGTGTCGCTCTGGCTGCCGAGCGTCGCGGTCCACTGCGACGTCAGCGACGAGGCGGTTGTGGTGCTGATCGCTGTCTCCGGGGAGACACCGGAGTGGCCGGCATCAGCACGGAGCATCGGCCAGTCCGAGAACGGGGTACTGGGCCGATGAGGTCCGGTGCCCCGGCCTGAGTGGCTAGGCCCGGCTGCTCCGGACAGCTTCGCCCCATGCGCGTCGCCCGCACGCGAGGTCGCACTGGCGGTGCCCGCAACCGTTAACGTCCCGGCCAGGGCGGCACCTGCCGCCACGGTGACCAGCGCGGGCCTGAATTGAATGAGCTTTGACATCAGCCTGCTCCTATGCATTTGATGGTTTTTGCCGCTAACTGCCGCGTACAGGGCTGCCCCCCGCGCCGCGCTCCCGATCCCAGGTCCTGGGGTTACCGGTGGGGCCCGCTCCCTTGCCGGAACCCTGAGCCAGCAGCCGTCCACCGGTCCTTCGGGAGCCCTGGTTACAAGGATCCTCATCCCCATATACGCCGTTCGAAATAAGTCATTACGAGGCGTAAGCTGTGGTTTCTATCAGAATCGGACAATGCTTCCGCTCCGGTAATGACAGGGTGAATGCCACCCCGGAAGCGTACCCGGATTCGCCGGTTAGGAATTGGACATTCTAAAACTTCAGCTCGCCGTGCGGTGGTGGAATCTCATTGACTGCCGAGGAGGTGGAGCACAGCAGGTCGTCACGGCTTACACGCGGACGTGCGAAGGTTTCCGCAGGTCCAGTGGCTGGAGAGGCCGATATGATTACTAGCCGGCGGATCAGGCCGCTTATTTCCATCATCCACCTGTTTGCTCGTGCCGGACATTCCTGATGGCGCAGCAGGCTCTAGCGGCCGCGCCACGGTCTTTACCTGTATGACCGGTGCAATGTCTGATTTCTCCACATCAGAGCCGACTCATCACTGCGCAAACCGAGCGTTTCCGCCCGCAATGATCGCGTCAATGCGCCAGCCCCGGGAGCACCGGGAGTGGCCGCAACTATCAGCCCGCTGCGGAAGCCACGGGCCACTGAGGCAGCCGCTGCCGGCAGGCCGCGCTTGGCCAGGGCGGGGAACGTGCCGGCCACGGTCCCGGCCCTCCCCGTGCCCACCGTGGCCCGGCCCTCAGCCACCCCTGAGCGCTTCCCGCAGATCGCAGGCGGTCTGCGGGACGTCGGTGCGACTCCGTATATTGGCGGTGGCACTCGCTGCGTAGCGTCGTTTCCCGCAGCGCCGTGGGTCCGATATCCGGGAGGTCGGCGTGGAAGATGAATTCCTGGTCTCCTACGAGGCAGTGACGCCGGGAGTGCCGGTGCTCACCCGGGATGGGGAGCAATTCGGCCTCCTGGAGCACGTCCTGGAGGTCCCGCAGCTGGACTTGTTCGACGGGATCGTGGTCTGGGTCGGCGGAGGCGCCTTCACCGACCGCGAGATCCAGAAGGAGCTCGCGAAGGGCCACCAGACTGCGGCCAGGAACCTCGAACACGCATCGGTGTCAGGCGCGCTGCGTTTCGTTGATGCGGACAAGGTCGCCGCCATCACTGCGGGCTATATCCGGTGCGACCTGGACCACTCAGACATCGGGCTGCTGCAGCCGCCGGACGGTGCGCCCGTCTATCACGTCAACATGCTGGACGAGACCGGCCCCGCGCTGCACAACCGGATCGGCCGGATGTTCAGCAGGCCGCACTGGACCCGCGAGTAGACCCGGGCGGCTCAGACGCCGGACGTGAGGGCCTGGGCGGCGGTGAGCAGGGCGGCTTCCGCTTCGGCCTGACGGGCCTGGCGGGCGGCGTTCCACTGTCTGGCTGCTCCCACGCGGCGCCGCACCCGCCGGGCATGCTCCCGGACCCGGCCCGGACTCGCTCCGCCCGGGGCGTCGC
>Ga0208589_1001181_pt1 | contig 11127 bp, 9 predicted proteins | sample NGESurshal092012_2_FD_184486 | JGI IMG/M metagenome (GOLD analysis project Ga0208589, IMG submission 184486) | Arctic peat soil microbial communities from Barrow, Alaska - NGEE Surface sample F53-2 shallow-092012 (SPAdes) | ecosystem: Environmental > Terrestrial > Soil > Wetlands > Peat ... | reverse complement strand
GTCCGGCGGTGCAGGCCGTCCAGGTTGATCCAGGGCAGCTCCCCCGTCCGGACCTGGTTCATGGCCGGGCGGTACGCCGCCCGCCAGCGGTCCGCGAGCGAGGCGGCGTCGATATCCGCCCCGTGCTTGGCCGCCAGCACCGTCACGTCCCGGATCACGCCACTGCGCCAGTCCACCACCGTGCCGAACACGTCGAACAGCAGCGCCTTCACCTGCTCCACCCGATACCTCCTGCGGCACTCCAGCCCATCCGGGAACCCGTCCGTCACGGGGCTACCCCGCCCGGCGGGGAACAGTCTCCCCACCCGGTCTCTCCGGCCGCAGGGACGCCGGCACCCGCGGGCCGTGGCACCCTGAGAGCATGACGGCAGCCGATCGGGTGACCGGCGGAAACGGCGCGGCACCGGCCGGCCGGGTCCGCCCGGAGACGGTCCAGCGGCTCGAGCGGGCCATGGGCTCGCTCGGCACGGCCGCCATGGCCTCGATGGAAGAGCGGCTGTCCTGGTTCCGCTCCATGTCAGCGGAGAACCGCTCCTGGATCGGCCTGGTCGCCCAGGCTGGCATCGCGGCCTTCGTGGACTGGATCAAGCATCCCAAGCGCGGCCGTCCCTCGGTGGCCGTTGAGGTGTTCGGTACCGCGCCCCGCGAGCTCGCCCGGGCGGTCAGCCTGCAGCAGGCCGTGGAGATGGTGCGGATCATCATCGACGTGGTCGAGGCCCGGGTCGACGAGCTGGCCGCCCCCGGCGGCGAGTCGGAGCTGCGCGAGGCGGTGCTGCGCTACACCCGCGAGGTGGCCTTCGGGGCCGCCCAGGTCTACGCGCGCACGGCGGAGGCCCGCGGAGCCTGGGACGCCCGGCTGGAAGCCCTGGTCGTCGACTCGCTGGTGCGCGGCGAGATGGGTGAGGGGCTGCAATCCTGGGCCTCCGCGCTGAACTGGTCGCACTCGCCGGTGGCGGTGATCGTCGGGCACGCGGACGACTCCGAGCCCGAGGGCCTGATCGAGGAGCTGCGCGCGATCGTCCGGCGGTCCCGGCTGGACCTGCTGGCCGGGGTGCACGGCACCCGGCTCGTGGTCGTGCTGGGCGGCACCGACGATCCGCTGGGCGCGGCGGGCCAGATCGCCGGGCGGTTCGGCCCCGGCCCGGTGGTGGTCGGGCCCGTCGTGGCTGACCTGCACGCCGCTACACGCTCGGCCGCCTCGGCGCTGGCCGGGCTGCGCGCCGCCCCGGGCTGGCCGGATTCGCCGCGTCCGGTGCTGGCCGACGACCTGCTGCCTGAACGCGCGCTGGACGGGGACGAGGCTGCCCGGGCTCAGCTCATCCGGGACATGTACGAGCCGCTGCGGCACGGCGGCGCCGCCCTGCTCGACACGGTCACTACCTACCTGGAACAGGGATCCTCGCTGGAGGCCACCGCCCGGATGCTGTTTGTTCATCCAAATACCGTCCGTTACCGGTTGCGCCGGGTCAGCGAGCTGACCGGGCTGATTCCCTCGGACGGGCGGGCCGGTTTCACCCTCTGGGTCGGCATCACCCTGGGCCGCCTCGTGCACAATCGCACATAGGTTGTAGGAAAGCGCCATAGTCTCTAGGTCAAACTTCGTGGTCTTCTTCACCCATGTAGCGGACTCCTACAGTGCAGGCTAAGAGGATGCTCGTTATCGCGGCTCCAGGCCAGGGTGCCCAGGCCCCTGGCTTCCTCTCCCCCTGGCTGGAACTCCCCGGTTTCGCCGAACGTCTCGGCGCGTGGTCCGAGCTGGCCGGGGTGGACCTGGTCACGGCCGGGACGACGGCCAGCGCCGAGGAGATCCGGGATACCGCGGTCGCCCAGCCGCTCCTGGTCGCGGCGGCCATCGCCGCGACGGAGGCGCTGTTCGGCGGGCTCGAGCAGGCCCGGGTGCACACCGGCGCGGCCGCCGGGCACAGCGTGGGCGAGCTGGGTGCCGGCGTGCTGGCCGGCGTGCTCAGCGCCGAGGACGCCATGCGACTGGTCGGGGTCCGCGGGCAGGCCATGGCGAAGGCCGCGGCCATCGAGCCCACCGGGATGACCGCCGTGCTGGGCGGCGACGAGGCCGAGGTCCTCGACGCCATCGAGGCGCACGGCCTCACCCCCGCGAACATCAACGGCGCCGGGCAGGTCGTCGCGGCCGGGACGCTGGACCAGCTGGCCGCGTTCGCCGCCGACCCGCCCGCCCGGGCCCGGCTGCGCCCGCTCCAGGTGGCTGGCGCGTTCCACACCCGGCACATGGCCCCGGCGGTGGACGCGCTGCGCGAGGCCGCCGCCACGGTCACGGTCAGCGATCCGGTGCTGCCGCTGCTGTCCAACCAGGACGGCGCCGCGGTGCGGACCGGCGAGGACTGGCTGGAGCGGATCGTCACCCAGGTCAGCGCCCCGGTGCGGTGGAACCTGTGCATGCGCAGCATGATCGACCTGGAGGCCGCCGCGCTGATCGAGCTGCCGCCGGCCGGCACGCTGACCGGGCTGGCCCGGCGGGCGATGCCCGGCATGGCGCTAGCCGCCCTGAAGACCCCGGACGACCTCGCTGCCGCGACCGCGCTGATCGCCGAGCACGGCGCGCTGGACCCCTACGACGACGGCGGACCGGCCCCGGAGTGGCGCCTGCTGGTCGCGCCGCTGGCGGGCACGTTCCATCACGGGACAGTCGGCGCGGCCCCCACGGTGGGGGCGGCGCTGACCTCGGGCGCGGAGATCGGGCACGTCGAGCAGCGCGGCGGGCGGCACGTGATCACCCCGCCATTCCCGGCCACGGTGCTGGAGTGGCTGGTCGAGGACGGCGATCCGGTCAGCGCCGGGCAGCCGCTGGTCCGGCTCCAGCCGGATAACGCCCGGGCCGGCCGGTAAGCCCGGCCGCCCCGGGTAGCAGATCCCCCAACCAGACACGCAGCGGCACGGGAAGGGAACCACGTAGATGCGAGTCACCGACGGAATAGCCGGTGCGCGGATCCTGTCGTTCGGCGGATACCAGCCGGCCCGGGTGGTCACCAACGACGAGATCGCCCAGCAGGTGGAGACCACCGACGAGTGGATCCGCAGCCGGGTAGGCATCGCCAGCCGCCGGATCGCCGGCCCCGATGAGACGGTGGCCGACATGGCCGTGGCGGCCGGCGGGAAAGCGCTGGCCGGCAGCGGCCTGTCCCCGGCCGACATCGACCTGGTCATCGTGGCTACCTGCACCCCCGAGGCGCCGATCCCCAACACGGCCGCCACGGTTGCCACCCGGCTCGGCATCGTGGCCCCCGGCGCGTTCGACCTCAACGCCGCGTGCGCCGGGTTCTGCTACGCGCTCGGCGCCGCCAGCGACGCGGTGCGGGCGGGTACCTCCCGGCACGTGCTGGTCATCGGGGCCGAGAAGCTCTCCCAGTGGATCGACTGGACCGACCGGTCCACCTGCATCATCTTCGCGGACGGCGCCGGGGCGGTGGTGGTCGGGCCCGCCGACGCCGACGAGGCCGGCATCGGGCCCGTGGTCTGGGGTAGCGATGGGGGTATGGCGGACAAGATCTTCATCAAGGACCGCCGGTCGTTCATTGTCCAGGAGGGGCAGGCGGTGTTCCGCTGGGCGACCACGGCTCTGCACCCCGTCGCGCTGAAGGCCTGCGAGCGGGCGGGCGTGGCCCCCAGCGAGCTGGCCGCGTTCGTCCCCCACCAGGCCAACCTGCGCATCATCGAGGCCATCGCGAGGAAGCTGGGTGCCCCCCAGGCGCTGGTGGCCACCGACATCGTCAACTCGGGCAACACCTCGTCGGCGTCCATCCCGCTCGCCTTGTCGGCCATGATCGAGCGCGGCGAGGTGGGCTCAGGGTCCGCGGTGCTGCTGCTCGGCTTCGGGGCCGGCATCAGCTATGCGGCTCAGGTCATCACGGTACCCTGACCGCGCCGCGGACCCCGGGCGCACGCCCGGGGCCGACCACACCATCACACGAAGGAGAACACGGGCATATGGCCATGACTCAGCAGGAGATCCTTGCAGGCCTCGGCGAGATCGTCGATGAGGTTGCCGGCGTCCCCGCGGACCAGGTCACCCCGGACAAGAGCTTCGTCGATGACCTCGACATCGACTCGCTGTCCATGGTGGAGATCGCAGTGGCGGCCCAGGACAAGTTCGGGGTGGAGATCCCGGACGACCAGCTCAAGAACCTCAAGACCGTCCAGGACGTCGTCACCTACGTGCAGAACGCCGAAGTATCGGCCTGAGCCAGGGCGGCCCCTTCACGGGATGCCATCCGGTGCGCTCTTCGCCACCCGCGAGCCAGGCGCACCACGTACGCAAGAGGAGCGATTCACAGTGCGGGCAGATCAACCACGCGTCGTCGTTACCGGGCTAGGCGCGACCACGCCACTGGGCGGGGACGTGGCCTCAACCTGGGAATCGCTGCTGGCCGGTCGTAGCGGGGCGCGCAAGCTCCCCGCCGACTGGGCCCCCATGCCGCTGCCGGTGCAGATCGCGGCCCCGGCCGCGGTCGACCCGGCGACGGTGCTGGACCGGGTCCAGGCCCGCCGGCTGGACCGCTGCGAGCAGCTGGCCCTGGTGGCCGCCCGGGAAGCCTGGTCCGATGCGGGTTCCCCGGAGGTGGACCCGTACCGGCTTGGCGTGGTGGTCTCCAGCGGGATCGGTGGGGTGGCCTCCACCATCGCCGCCTACGACACGCTGAACGACAAGGGGTGGCAGCGGCTCTCCCCGTTCACGGTGCCGATGCTCATGCCGAACGGCTCCGCGGGCTGGATCAGCCTGGAGCTGAACGCCCGGGCCGGGGTGCACACCACGGTCAGCGCCTGCGCGTCCGGCGCCGAGGCCATCGGCTACGCCATCGAGATGATCCGCTCCGGCCGGGCCGACGTGGTGCTGGCCGGCGGGACCGAAGCGGCGATCATCCCGCTGAACGTCGCCGCTTTCGCGGCCATGCGTGCCCTGTCCACCCGCAACGACGAGCCGGAGCGCGCGTCCCGGCCGTTCGACAAGGGCCGGGACGGGTTCCTGCTCGGCGAGGGCGCCGGCATGGTGGTGCTGGAGTCGGCTGAGCACGCCGCCCGGCGCGGCGCCGCCGTGCACGCCGTCGCCGCGGGCGCAGGCTACTCCGCCGACGCGCACCACATCGCCCAGCCGGACCCCGACGGAACCGGGATCCTGCGGGCCATCGAGCAGGCGATCGCCGACGCCCAGCTGGACCCGGCCCAGATCGTGCACGTCAACGCCCACGCCACGTCCACCCCGGCGGGGGACGTGGTCGAAGGGCAGACCATCGCCCGGGCCCTCGGCGCCGCGGCCAGCGGGGTCGTGGTCTCGGCGACCAAGTCCATGACCGGGCACCTGCTCGGCGGGGCGGGCGCGGTCGAGTCGGTGGCCACCATCCTCGCGCTCCGCGAGCACGTGGCCCCGCCCACCATCAACCTGGACGACCCTGAGGACGAGACCGGGATCGACATCGCCACCGAGCCGCGGAAGCTGGCCCCGCACACCAGCGCCCCGATGGCCGCGCTGAACAACTCGTTCGGCTTCGGGGGCGCCAACGTGGCGCTCGCCTTCACGGCGGCCTGAGGTCCGCCGCTGGACCGCCCTCCAGCCCGTGTTCTCCCGCCTACCGCAAGGAGACATTCCCGTGACGGTCATCGCTGGCAGCACCTCGACTGACGCCGCCCAGACGAGCACCAACCACGGCAGCAACGTCGCCGCCACCCGGTCCCCCGCCGCCGCGCCGGGGCCGCACATTTCCCGCGATCCAGAGGTCAGGCTCGAGGCCCTGTTCGACCCGGGCTCGGTCCGCCTGCTCACCCCGCACGACGCGAGCGGCGAGGTCGCGGCCACCGGGACCATCGACGGGATGACCGCGGTCGCCTTCGCCAGCGATCCGCGAGTCCAGGGCGGGGCCATGGGCAGCGAGGGCTGCGCGGCGATCGTGGCCGCCTACGACGAGGCCCTGGCCCAGGGCGCCCCGGTGATCGGGCTGTGGCACTCCGGTGGCGCACGGCTGCGGGAGGGCGTGGAGAGCCTGCACGCGGTGGGCACCGTGTTCGCGGCCATGACCCGGGCCTCGGGCGTGATCCCGCAGATCTCCGTGGTGCTCGGCGCGGCCGCCGGCGGTGCCGCCTACGGGCCCGCGCTGACCGACATCGTGATCTTGTCCGATCACGGCCGCATCTTCGTCACCGGCCCGGACGTGGTCCGCAGCGTGACCGGCGAGGACGTGGACATGGCCCGGCTGGGCGGGCCCGAGCCGCACAGCCGCCGATCGGGTGTGGTGCACCTGGTGGCGGCCACCGACGCGGACGCGCTCGGCCAGGCCCGGCGCCTCGCGACGCTGCTCGGCCAGCAGGGAGCGGTGGACGTGGACCAGGTGGCCGGCCAGGACGGCGCCGAACTGGACCAGCTGCTGCCCGAGTCGAGGCGCCGCGCTTACGACGTGCACCCACTGCTCGCCGGGCTGCTCGACGCGCCCGGTATCGAGCTGCACCCGCGATGGGCCCCGAACGTGGTCACCATGCTCGGCCGCCTGGCGGGCCGCACCGTCGGCATCGTGGCCAACAACCCGCTGCGGCTCGGCGGCTGCCTGGACGCCACCTCGGCGGAGAAGGCGGCCCGGTTCGTCCGGATGTGCGACGCGTTCGGCGTGCCGCTGGTCGTGGTCGTGGACGTGCCCGGGTACCTGCCCGGCGTCGGCCAGGAGTGGGACGGGGTGGTGCGCCGCGGCGCCAAGCTGCTGCACGCCTTCGCGGAGGCCACCGTGCCCCGGGTCACGCTGGTCACCCGGAAGGCCTATGGCGGCGCCTACATCGCGATGAACAGCCGGTCGCTGGGCGCGACCCGGGTGTTCGCCTGGCCCGGCGCCGAAGTGGCCGTGATGGGCGCGGTCGCGGCCGTGCGCATCCTGCACCGCCGCACGCTCGCCGACGTGCCTCCCGACCAGCTTCAGGAAGCCGAGGCGCGGCTGGCCGGGGAGCACGAGCGGGAGGCCGGCGGCCTGGACCGGGCCCGCGCCCTGGGCGTGATCGACGAGGTGATCGACCCCGCCACCACCCGCGAGTCCGTCGCCCGGGCCATCGCCGCCGCCCCGCAGGCGCGCGGCCGGCACGGCAACATCCCGCTCTGACCCGCCCAGGTCGGGGAGTCAGCGGCATGGGAGATCACGGCCTAGCTCACCACGGGCGCCTGCTGGTGATCGAGCATGAGCTCGACGCGCCGGCCGGCCTGCTGGGACCGTGGGCCCAGGCCCGCGGGCTGACCCTGAGCGAGATCCACCTGGGCGGCGGGGACGGGCTTCCCGCCCGGCTGCCGGACTGCGACGGCCTGGTGGTGCTCGGCTCGGAAGAGACCGTGTTCGACGACGCCGTCCCCTGGCTGCACGACGAGCTGTCCCTGGTCCAGCAGGCCCTGGCGGCCGGGGTCCCGTTGCTGGGGATCTGCTTCGGCGGCCAGGTGCTGGCCCGCGCGCTGGGCGCGCGGGTGTACCGGCTGGCCGAACCCGAGATCGGCTGGGTGCGGCTGGCTAGCGGGCACCCGGGGCTGGCCGCCGGCCCGTGGCTGGAGTGGCACCGGGACGGCTTTGAGCTGCCGCCTGGTGCCCGCGAGCTGGCCACCGGGGGCGCCTCGGTGCAGGCCTACGCCATCGGCCCGCACCTGGGCCTGCAGTTCCATCCCGAGGCGACTGAGCCGATCACCCAGGCGTGGCTGCACGCCACCCAGCCGCCGCTCTCCCCGGCCCAGGCCGGCCGGCTCCGGCAGGGCTGGCAGGAGGCCGGCGGCCGGGCCGCGGCCGACGCTGCCGCACTGTTCTCCGCCTGGCTCGACGGCGACTTCGCCGCGGCGGTGCCGCCAGGCCCCGGGCCGGGAATCGCACAGCCGGGCGCGGCCGGATTAAGCGCACAGTAAAGCCCAGGCAGCAGCTAACCCCCTAATTAGTAACGAATTGGGCGGGAAAATCTCCCAGATCCGCCTGCCAGTGCGCGGAGCCCGTCATAACATCGGCCGTCTATGGCCATTGATGACCGCCCCGGAAGCCCAGCTGACCAGACCGAAACCGAGCCCGCCGCGGGCACCACTCGCCGCTGGCTGGACAAACGGACGCAGCTCGCCTTCGCCAGCTTCCTCATGCTGTTCGCCGAACTGGCCCTGATCCGGTGGACGGCGGCCAACAACGTCTACGTCACCAACGCCACCAACTTCGTGCTGCTGGCCAGCTTCCTCGGCATCGGCATCGGTTTCCTGAACGCTAAGACCAGCCGGGACTTCGTGCGCTGGGCGCCGCTGGCGCTGGTCCTGCTGGTGGCGTTCGTGCTGGTGTTCCCCGTGATCCTGGGCACGCTCTCCGGCCCGCACCCCTACCAGGGACTGTTCGGCAAGCCGGCGCTGCCCCGCCCGATCAGCCTGAGCGTGATCTTCGTGCTCTCCACCGCGGTGATGGCGGGCTTCGGGCAGGCCGTCGCCCGGCTCTTCGTGGCCTTCGAGCCGCTCAAGGCCTACCGGCTCGACGTATTCGGCAGCATCGCGGGGATCGCGGTCTTCACCCTGCTGTCCTTCCTGGAACTGCCCCCCGTCGCCTGGGGCGTGATCGCCGCGGGCGGCCTGGTGCTGACCATGGGGCGGTCGGCACGGTGGTGGCAGTACGCCGCCGCCGTCGCCGTGGTGGCCATGCTGGCCATCGAATCCGCGGCCCCGCACGAGCAGTGGTCGCCGTACTACAAGATCTCCGCTGAGGTCAGCGGCACGGCCCACCCCGCGCTGTATGTGTCAGCGAACAACATCCCGTACCAGGCGGCCCGCTCGCTCTCCGTGCTGCACCAGCAGAAGAAGTTCTACTTCTACCCGTACCAGCACGTCACCCGGTCGTCGCTGAAGAACGTCCTGATCGTCGGGGCTGGCACCGGCAACGACGTCGCGGTCGCGCTGTCCGAGGGCGCGCAGCACGTGGACGCGGTCGAGATCGACCCGGTGATCCTCAAGATCGGCCGCGCCGAGCATCCCAACCACCCGTACGACAACCCCCGGGTGACCACGTACAGCGCGGACGGCCGGGCCTTCCTGCAGAACACCATCAAGCGCTACAACCTGATCCTGTTCGCCTTGCCCGACTCGTTGACCGCGGTCAACGGGCAATCGAACCTGCGGCTGGAGAGCTACCTGCTCACGCTTCAGTCGGTCCAGGCGGCCCGGGCTCACCTCGCTCCCGGCGGCACTATGTCCATGTACAACTACTACTCGCAGCACCTGTTCAGCCGGTACGCCACCACGATGCTGGACGCGTTCCACCGCGCCCCGTGCGCCCAGATCGGGGCGCCGCTGGGCGGACGGCGGCTGGACGTGCTCACCGACAAGTCCTCCGGCGCGGTAGCGAATTGCGCCAGAGTGTGGCACGGCCAGCAGGTCGCGCCGGCCACCGATGACCACCCGTTCCCGTATCTGCTGAACAACACCATCCCCACCGCGTATGTGTGGATGCTGGCCCTGATCCTGGCCGCCTCGCTGCTGTTCGTCCGGATCGCCGGCGGCTCGCTGCGCAAGATGAGCGGCTACATCGACCTGGCCTTCATGGGCGCGGCGTTCCTGCTGCTGGAGACCAAGAACATCGTCCAGTTCGCGCTGCTGTTCGGCAGTACCTGGCTGGTGAACGCGCTGGTGACGGCGGCCGTCCTGGTCGCCGTGTACCTGGCGGTGGAAACCGCCCGGCACGTGAAACTGCCGCCACCGCTCTTCCTCTACGCCGCGCTGATCGCCACGCTGGTGCTGACCTGGCTGGTCCCGCAGGAAGATCTCCTCAGCCTGCCAGTCGCGGGCCGGTTCCTGGCCGGCGGGGCGCTGGCCTTCGCCCCGGTGTACATCGCGAACCTGATCTTCGCCCAGCGGTTCAACGACGTGGAGACCGCGACCACCGCGTTCGCGGCCAACCTGCTCGGGGCCATGGTCGGCGGCGCCCTGGAGTACCTGGCCCTGATCACCGGCTACCGGTTCCTGCTCATCCTGGTCGGTGTCCTGTACGCGCTGGCCCTGGGGTTCCGGCTGCTGCAGGGCCGCTCGGCGGCCCAGACGGCCTAGCCCGGGCGGAATGAGGGCCCCCGGGCGGCTGTTGGCGCAGGTGACGGCGCGCCGTGCGTGCCCCGGGTGGCGCGCCCGGACATCGGGAGGAACCGTGTCATCTCCAGCTGGGCCGACTGCCCTCGTCAAGCCGCTCTACACGGCCAGGGCCACCGCGACCGGGGGCCGGTCGGGGCACGCCGTCACCGACGACGGCCTGCTCGACGTGCACCTGAAGCCGCCGAAGGAGATGGGCGGCCCCGGCGGGGGGACCAACCCCGAGCAGCTGTTCGCCGCCGGTTACGCGGCCTGCTTCCAGAGCGCGCTGGCCGTGGTCGGCCGCCGCGAGGGCGTGGACACCGAGGATTCGCTGGTCGAGGCCGACGTCAGCATCGGCACCATCGGCGGCGGCGGGTACGGCCTGGCCGTCGCGCTCAAGGTGTCGATCCCCGGGGCGGACCCGGGCACCGCGCTGCGGCTGGCGGAGGCCGCGCACCAGGTCTGCCCGTACTCCAACGCCACCCGCGGCAACATCGAGGTCACCGTCGAGGCTAACTGAGCTGGGCCCGGTGAGTGGGACCTAGCGGAAGCGGGACGGCTGCCTCCAGCACGGACATCCACCGGTCACCGTCCGGATCGTTGATCACGAGCGCGAGGTGGTGGCGGCGGGAACGTTGGCGTAGGAGGCGAGCACCAGGTCCCAGAACGCGGGAACGTCCACCGTCATCGCGACCAGGGCGTTACGGGCGCCGGGATCGGCACTGAAGTCGGTCACGGTCATCCCGGTGGTCCACCGGCCGGCGGTCTCCACGTCCACCCGGGCCGGGTCGCACCCGAACAGGCCGGGCTCGGCGACCAGCGCGAGCGCGCACACGTCGTGCACCGGCGGGCCCCCCGCGGCCTGGGCGTGCTCCCCGCGGTAGCCGAGCAGGCCGGGCAGCAGCAGGTCGGCGCCGAGGCGGCCCAGCTGGCCCATCCGGTCCTGGACGTCCGGGCCGGCCCGGACCTGCAAGGTCACGTCCAGCCCGACCATGGTGACCCGCCACCCGGCCTCGAACACGATCGCGGCGGCCTCGGGATCGACGGCGATATTGAACTCGGCA
>Ga0208589_1001179_pt1 | contig 11133 bp, 14 predicted proteins | sample NGESurshal092012_2_FD_184486 | JGI IMG/M metagenome (GOLD analysis project Ga0208589, IMG submission 184486) | Arctic peat soil microbial communities from Barrow, Alaska - NGEE Surface sample F53-2 shallow-092012 (SPAdes) | ecosystem: Environmental > Terrestrial > Soil > Wetlands > Peat ... | reverse complement strand
GCGCAGCAGCAGCCGGGCCGCCAGTTCGAGGTGGTTGCTGACGTCGTTAGCCGACGCACGCCGGGTCACCCAGGCGACCAGGTTCGACAGCCAGACATCGCCGATGATGCGGGCGATGGCCGCCTCGTCGGCGGTGGGCTCGCCTTCGTGAATGGCCCGCGTGAGCGTCCGCTCCATCAGCGCGGCCACGGTGTTGACCTCGGCCGCCGCGCTCGGGTCGGCGAACATGAAGGCCCTGGTCATGGCCTCGGTCAGCATCGGGTCGCGCTGCATGTACTGGGTGATCCGGCCCAGGACGTACAGCATCCGCTCGTACGGCGTGTCACCCGGAATCGGGGCGCGGTCCAGCTTCTGCTGCGTCCGCTCGAACTCGCGGGCCAGGGCCGAGACCAGCAGGTGAATCTTGGAGGGGAAATAACGGTAGAGCGTGCCCAGGGCCACGTTGGCCTGCTCGGCCACGGTCCGCATCTGGACGGCGTCGTAGCCGCCCTTGGCGGCCAGGGCCAGGGTGGCATCGAGGATGCGCTTGCGGCGGTCGCGCTGGGCCGCCGAGGTGAGCTCCGCCTCGCCGCTGGTACCGGATGAGCCGATGGTACTTGTTCTCGGCGTCGCCATCCGTGTCCCCCCTGTTCTCCTGCAGCCTGGCTGCCGCCCGGCTGGTGCTGGGTTCAGCGTAGCAATCAAGCGGTGCTGACGCCCCACCAGGCGGCTGGCCGCGAGGACTATAACGTGTTCTAATTCTGTCAGCCGCTGTGACGAGGAGGGCCGGGTGCCGATCGCTGCCACCGATGAGCAACTGGCCCTGCAGGCGTCGATCCGGGACTGGGCCAAGCGGGCCGGCACCCTCGCGCTCGTCCGCGGCCTGGAGCCGGGCCTGGATCCAGGTAGCCCGGAGGCGGGCAGCCCGGACCCGGGTAGCCCGGGCGCAGCGGCCGCCGGCGCAGCGGCCGCGCCCAACAATTGGCAGCAAACGCTCGGCATGCTCGCCAACCCGGGCCACGTGACGACACCCGGCGCGACCGTGCCGCAAGCGGCTCCTAGCGCCGGCCAGCCGTCGCCGGGCGTGCTGCAAAACTTCCTGGCCAATTGGCAACCGGCGCAAAGCGGGGCGGGCTCGGGCTTCCAACAAAACTTTAGCCAAATCTTGCGCGGCCTACAGAAAGGAAGCTGAGCCATGCCTGGCCTCTTCGATCTCATCCAAGGCGCGATGGGCCGGCCTGACCCTGCTATGCAAATCCACGCCACTTTGGGCCAATTGCCGGGCCAGCCAGGCTCGCCAGCCGGCCCTCAACCTCTTGCCGCGCTTGGCGGCCCTCCCACGGGCGCGACAGGGCAAGCCGGCCCCCCTGGCGCCTCGGGGGGGCCGGCCCCGCCACCGCAGGGGCCGACGGCCTACCAGACCCCGCCCGACCTCGGCTCCATGTTCGTGCAACTCATGCAGCGCCAGCAATCCAACGAGCAATTCAATCGCGGGATCGGCATGATCGCCGCCGGCTTCGCGCAGCCGCGCGACCGCGCCACCATGATCGACGCGATGAGCAACCAGAGCGGCGACCCCGCTTCGCTCATGGGCAATGTGATGAAGCTGACGCAGTATAATCAGCAACAGCAACGCCTCGCCGACATGCAGAAGAATTTGCCGGCGATCGCCGACGCGATGGGCCTGCCGATCGCCGCCGTTCAAACGATGTATGCCTCCAATCCCGAGGGCTTCGGGGCCGAGGTTGCGAAGATCCAAGAGGCGCAAATGGGCCTCACCGGCGACCCGACGCAGCGCGAGCTCTCACAAGCGCGTCGCGAGTGGATGAAGTCCAACCCCAACAAGACCGAGGCCGACATGCTCGCGGCCAAGCCCGAGCTCGCCGGCCCGGTTGAGTTCGCCACCGGGCGCGCGTCGGCCATCACCGAGGCAAACCAGCGGACCAAAGACGTCGCCGCCGATCGGTCGAATTTGCCGCACGCCACGGACGCCTACGACAACATCATCAAAGACAGCGAGGCGTTGCTCGCCAAGCCTGGCCTCGACGATATCGTCGGCGGGTGGGCAAACCAGCACAAGACCAAGGACACGCCAGGCATGGCGGCGACCACGCAAGACGCGCTCGCGCTTTATGACAAGGTCATGGGCAACCAATACGCGGCCGGCGTGCAGGACTTCAAAGGCGCGGGCCGCATAACTCAACAAGAGCTCAAGCAAGACTTGCCGGGCCAGTCGACCATGACGAACCGCGCTCAATCGGCGGCCGATTTCCGCCAGGGCGTGCAAGACTACATTAAGAAGATGAAGCTCAAGCGCGCGCAAGCGTTCGGCGCGGCGGGGCAACTCGACAGCCCCAATTTGAGCGACGAAGATTATGCGAACGTCGACCCGATCTATAAGCCAGGCGGCGACCTTTTCGTGAAAGGCCAAGGCTCGCGCCCCGAGAAGGCCGCCTCGCCGGCGGAAGCGGGAAGCGTCTCGCTAAAGCCCCTTTCGAGCGACGATCTGGCGAGCGCCAAAACCAACATCGCGAAGTATGGTCGCGACGCCGTGATCGCCCACTTGAAGGCGAACAATTACGACACGTCGGGACTATGACGCATGGGCGCTTTCGACAATTTCACGCCGCCGGCCGCGAAGAAGGGCGGCGCGTTCGATAACTTCACGCCACCGCCGGCGGCGGACGCCTCGAGCGATATCGCGCAGCCCGGCCCCGCCTCGCTCGGCCAAATGGGCGTGCTCGAGAAGCCGGCCGACGCGTCGTGGAAAGACTTCATGCTCGCGCACCTTTCCGAGTGGGGAAAGGGCATCGGACAGATCGGCGGCGCGGCGGCCGACTATGCCCGCACGGCCGCCAATACTTACGGGACCGGCGACAGCACGCTCGCCAGCATCAAAGCGCTCTATGGCGACGTCACCGGCAACACCAAGGGCACGGACTATCTGACCAACCTCAAGTCGGCGCAGGCGGACACGGCGGCGGCCAGCGAGCGGCTCGGCCCGGCCGGCACGATCGCCGCGAACATGACCGGCGGCGGCCCGCTCGGCGACGTCGCCACCGGCGTTAAGACTGCGATCGCCCCGCTCGCCGGCCGCTTCGCCGGTCCGCTTGCCGGCGCGATCACGGGAGGAGGCGCGACCGCAGCAGCCGAGGCGGGCCATAACGAGGCGTTTTCGCCATGGGATATCGGCGTAAGCTCATTGTTCGGGGGCGTCGGCGGCGCGCCGCGCGGCCCTGGTGGCAAGCTCGCGCCGCCAGTCTCGGCCGACGACCTCCACACCACGGCGAAGCAAATTTACAAGCCGCTCGACAACATCATCTTTAACGCAAAGAGCGAAGTTCACCCCGAGCTCGACGCGTTCCGGCAATCGATCGGCAGCACGACCGACCTCACGGGCAAGCGCCTCGGCCAGGCCAAAGGAACGTCGGCCATTCTCGACGATATGTACAACACCCCGCAGTTAACCGGGCGCAACATTCAGGAGGCGCAGCGCAGCCTCGACAAGATCGCCTCGAGCCCGAGCTCGACGGTGCAGGATCAAGAATTCGCGCCGAAGCTCAAGTCGGCTCTTCAAAACGTCATGGACAATGGCTTGCCGTTCGCCGGCGTGCCGGCCGGCACACCACAAGCGGCCGGCTATGCGGGGCTTGTGCAAAAGGCCGGCGACCTGATCCACGGGCGGGCGAAAGACGTCGACACGCTCAACGATATGATCGCCAAGAGCCAAGTCGCAACCGGGCCCGACCTCGGCGCGCAGATGGGCAGCTATCTGACGAGCAAGAAAGGCCAGGGCTTCATTAAGCCAGGCACACCGCAATATGACGCGGCCGACACGCTCGCCGCGACCGCGCAAAAGCCTCTGACCAGCGGCCAGGGCTTAACGATGTGGGATTTGAAACATCATCTGCTTTGGCCAGGGATCGGCTTTGCTGGCGCAGGGGCCTTGAGCCTGGCCGGCACGGAAGAGGGCCATCAACCGGCGTGGGCTCAGATACCCGAGGACATCGCCGGCCTCGGCGCCGGCTTCCTTCTCAAGAACCGATTGAACGCCGCCGGCGCGCTTGCACAGCAACGCGCCCTCGCCGCTGCGCGCACCGCGTTTTCGACCGGGCGATCGCAAGCGCCGGTCCTGCCCGATGCGCCATTTCGCGACGCGGTCCGCCGGCTCATCTTCAGCCAGGGCGCCGCCGGGCAATTACCGGGTCAATAGGTCGACCAGAGGCCTTCGCTATCCGCTCGGCCTCGGTGGTTTCCCGCACTCGTGGCGGCGGGCGGTTACGGCCGTCGAACGCGTCGGCGAGAGCCGCGCCGGCAAGGCTGAATAGGGCGAAGATAAGCACGTCTAACAAGCACATTTTATTCTCCTTGAGCGAGACGTATTTACTTCTCAACGATGCTAATTTCAAGTTTGCCGCCGAGCGCCTTGAGCGTCTCGGCGATCGAGCGCTCTTTCACCGTCACGCCGTTCGCATATTCGATCCACTTCCCGCCCTCGGAAAGTGAGGGCGGAAAAAGCCCCATGCCGCTCGTGTTATCGTATCGCACCAGGCCGATGATCCGATCCTTGGCGCGGCGCTCGAGGAAGGCGCGCAAGGCCGGATCGCGGTGCGCGTCGGGATAGCCAGGGTCGACCCAAATTTGCACGACTTGGATTTGCTCGATCGCGCCAGTCTCATTGTTTTGCAGAGTGACATGGTCGGGCATGATATCGATCACGTAGTGCGACCGATCGGGGCGCGAGAGCTCGGCCGTGTCGTCCTCGGTGAGCCATCGGCAGGACCATATCCGACACTCAGGCGAGACGACCCCCAGGCGCGAATAAACCGAGCAGCCTTTGTGGTGGCGTTGGTGCTTGCACTTCTCGCCGGCGCCCTTGTCGAGCGACCGCACGGGGAGGAGCTTGCAGCACAGTTGGCAGTCGCCGCATTGGCGCATCCGGTTCCTCCTTTTGCCCACATACTGCCCACATAGCCGGGTTTTGCCGTGTGGGCAGGGCTCTTTTTTTGGCCCTACGATCCGGGGTTTTTTCTCTTTCTTTTCAGAGACTTAGGAAGTGGTGCCCAGGGCTGGAATTGAACCAGCGACACCGTAATTTTCAGTCGCCTCCTGCCCACATACGGACCCCTATGTGGGCCGACGCACTCAACCCCCAAATCCTCGCAGTCGGTTGCTTTTGTTGGTGCGAGACGGTGCTTGACGGCATCGAGCACGTGACCTATATACACGTGCCAAGGCGTTCTTTGCCCACATACAGCCCACACGACCCCGCTCTTAGAAGAACAAGGAAAAACCAAGTGACTAAGCCGCTCACTCAGAAAATCGTCGACACCACGCCCGCGCCGAAAACAGGCTTCAAAGAATTGCGCGAGCGCGGCCTCGTGCTGCGCATCACGGCGACCGGCCTCAAGTCTTGGTCGTTTGAATTTCGCTCGCCGCTCACCAAGAAAAACGCGCGCATTTCGTTTCCCGCGACGTCGCTCGACGAGGCGCGAAAGATCGTTCACCGCCATCGTGTCGCGCTCAGCGAAGGCAAAGACCCAAGCGTCGAGAAAAAGGATGCGATTGTCGCCGAGCATGTTGAGCGCGCGCGCTCGGTTGACGTTCGAACCTCGCTCGACAAATACGAGCCGAGCTTCCTGGCCGACGCGCCCCTCAAGCAAGTCTCGCGGCGGGATCGCATGCAGCGTTTGAGGCGCATCCTCACGCCGCTTATGGAGCGCGCCGTTTCCTCGATTTCGCAGTCTGAAATGGTCGGCCATCTTGACGACGTTCGAACCAACAGCGGACCGATCGCCGCGAACCGCGCGCATGCTGAAATTCGCGCGTGGCTCGGGTGGGCGAAACTCCGCGATCATGCGCGCGAGAACGTGCTCGATCGCGTGCCTAAGCAAGTGAGCGAGAAGAGCCGCGAGCGCGCCCGTGTGCTGACCGACGCCGAGCTCGCCGCGATGATGAGCGCGACGTCGGACCGCTCGACATTTTCCGACTTCATGCGCGTGCTCTTGCATACCGCCGCGCGACGCGATGAGGGCGCGAGCATGCAGCCGCGTTGGTTCGACTTTGATGAGCGCACGATCACAATCCCGGCGATCGTTTCCAAGACCGGCCGCGCGCGCGTGATCCCGATGGCCAAGGCGATCGTTGCGTTGCTCACGATGCGCGTCGAAGGGCTTGCGCCCGGCGCCTACATCTTCGGCGAGGGCTCGGGCTTCCGCGCGCCGTTGCAAGGTTGGGACAAGCAAACGACGAAGGTCCGCGCCGCTATGCCGGCCGGCGATCGATGGACGTTGCACGATATCCGCCGCACCGTCGCGACGCGCATGCACAAGGCGAAAGTCCATCCGTTGGTCGTCGAGGATTTGCTCGGCCATTTGACGGGCGTCCGTAAGGGCGTGGCCGGCGTCTACAACGCGGCCGAGACGGTCGAGGATCAAAGGCTCGCGCTCGACGCTTGGGGCGCTCAACTCGAGGCGCTCACGAACGTCGTGCCGTTCAAGCGGGTGGCGGCGTGAACCCGCACCCGCACCCGAAAGGCCAGCTTATGAGCTTGGCCGAAGCGGCCAAGCGCGGCAAGATGAGCGGGAGCACGTTGCGCACGCTTGCCGTCGCCGGCATGTGTCCGCCGGGGTTCAAGCGTCCTGGCTCCAATCGTTGGTTGTTTTTCACGGTTGAATTTGATGCGTGGTTAGAGCGGCTCCGCTAACCCGCCCGCTGTCAAACCAGGCGTCGAGCTCGTTGGCCCATATAAGCCAGCGGTTCGACCCTGGCCGCTTCGTCGCGGGTGGGCCCTTGCCGGCCTTCACCACGCGGCGAAACGCCTCGGTGCTCATGCCAACGCGTTTCGCGGCGTCCTCGAGGCCCAACAATGCGCCGCGCGGGCTTTGCGCGTTCACTGGAAACTCGGATCGCTATCGTTGCCGCCGCTCGCGTCGGCCATCGAACGCATGAGCTCGTGCGCCATGCGGATGACCTTGGCGTCGCTGATCGAGCACACCCGGCGGCCGAGCCGCATGCGATGGCGCGCCACCATTTCGATGACGTCGCCGAGGGCCGCGTCGTTCAAGCGCTGGCGGTCCTCTTCCTCGGTCGGCTTGTAGCGCTCGGCCGGCTGCTCAACCTCGGCGAGGGCGGTGGCGATCGCTTGGCGGCCTACATCGCCGGCCTCCTCATCGCTGGCGCGGTGCATGGCCTCTCGAAGGCGGTCGACGCCTGGTCGTTCATTCATATCCCGTACTCCCTTGCGATGCGTGATCGCCCGGTGGCGACCTTCTTGAGCGTGGGCTTGGGCTCTTTGTCGTGGCCCCAATTGATCTTGCGGCGCGGCGGCTTGTTCACGCCGACATGCGCGCCCTCGATGCGCACCGCCTTGCCGATGCGACCCTTGTCGGCTTCCGTCTTGGTTGGGTGGCAGGCGGCGACGCAAAGCAACTGCCCGTCGGCCGGCGTGAGCTTGCGCGCCAGGTCGGCGGCCGGGCGCAAGCCCTCGGCGATGATATGGTCGATTTGGTAGTCGGCTTTCTTCTGACACCAACGCCCGCAACGCTCGCAATGGACGCGGCCGCACGCATCGGAGGCGCGCCCGCGAATGGCGATCCGATCGGATAGCGAGAATTCGCGGCGCGCCCGGCGGCTCATGCGGCCGCCGGCAAGTAGTTCATGGCGCGCACCCGATAGACCTCGACCTCGGCGATCGCCTCGGCGCCGTCTCGCTTGGCCGCCTCCAAAAGCGTCGGGTAGCCGGCGTCGATCGCCTCGATAATTTCCGCTCGCGTCGCGAGACGTCCTTTTGTCCACCAATCGACGCGGGCGGGCTCGGCGAGCCGAATGAGCCAACCGTTCTCAACCCTGAAAATCTTAAAGCCGCTTTCCCAAAGCGCGGTCGCGCCAGGATTGCGCTCGATCATGTCGCCGGCGACGTGGTGCTCGATCCCCTCGAGGCCGCTTTCGTCGCGCCGCCGGCGGGGCACGGTGAGGAACGGGCAGGCCTTCACGGAATATTCGGCGCAGTCGCGGTGACAGGGCGGCTCCATGGTCGTCCGGTTGACGCTGCACATGGGGCCGATCGGAAAGACTTGATGGCGCCCGAGCGGCTCGCCGCAAACCCAACAGAGCTTGCGCTTGACCGCGAGCTCGCGCTTGCCAGTCGCCAGGATGCGAAAGTCTGGCTTGGCGTCGGGATCGTTGCGCGGCGCTTCCTCGCCGTCCTTGAAGTAGGCGACGAACCACGGGATGGGATAGCCGCGTTCGTCTTTGGGAAGGCGGGCGATGCGGACCGGCGGGGTTGGCAGTTGAGCGGGCATGGTTTCATCCTTGGAAAACGACCCCTCTTTGGAGGCCTTGCGAGTATATCGTCTCAATCAGGTCGGCGAACTCCTCCTTGAAGAGCCTCGAGGAGCGATAGCCGAGCGCCACCACGCCGTTGCCGTCGATCGCCGGCATGAACCGCAGCTTGTGGCCGGCCGCTTTCATGAAGGCGCATTTCCAGTCCTCGGGCTCGTAGTGGAGCTTGTCGGGACCCCACGGCAGTTGAGACGAAACCTCGTTGAGCAACGCCCACATGAGCTTGTTCTGCGCGGTCGTGCGCGGGTCGTCGACGAGCTCGAACGTCGCGCCGATCGGGGCGGCCTTGAGCGCCGCCATGAGCTCGGCCCGGTTCGTCTCGGTCACCTGGCGCGTGAGCCTCACGGCGCGCTCAACAGGTTGGCCGGCTTTTTCTTCTCGTAGGCAATCTTGATCGGCTCTTGCGTTTGCTCGTACACGGTGCGGCCGTCGGGCATGACGATATCGCCGAGGAAGGCCTCCTCGAATGTCGTGATCTTCGCGTCGACCGCCTCGAGCTTGGCTTTGACGAGGAGGAGAAGCGACCGCCATTTCGCGCGCTTGTGTTGCTCGGCGTCGGGCTCGAGCATCACCATTCGGATATGGCGATCGCGGGCAAGAAACTCGATCCGCACGCGGTTGTCTTGCCAGCCCGAGACGAAACCCTTGGCGCCGTAGCGCTTCACCACGCGCTCGATTTCGGCGCGCGACTTCTCGACGGTGACTGTGGTGCGGCGGGCGAATGTCATATCGGATAGCGCTCATGGAGTTGGCTAAGCTTGGCGGCGACATCGCCGAGAAACAGGCGGGCCTCGGCTTCCAGGGCTTCGACGGCCGCTTCGTCGCGCATGAGCCGCTTTTGAAAGAATTGCAGGCCGTCGGGGAAGCGCGGATCGTAGGACACGAAGTCCCACCAGGCGCGCCCCGAGCACGCCATCGCCCAATGGAGTTGCGGCAGATGGTCCTCGGGGATGGCGTCCTCGAGGAGCGTGCGCAGATGCGTCGCCGACGTCGGGCACTTGAGCTCGAGGCCGCCCTCGTCGCCCACCAGACTATCGGGCGAGGCGTGCGCGTCGGGGATTGTCGGGTGAAGGATAATCCCGATCTTGACGACCGGGAGGTTGGTCAGGAAGGCATAGGACGCGCGCGCCTCGTCCTCGTGCTCCTTGCCCCAAAACATCGGATTAGAGCGCTTGGCCGGCACGCCGGTAATTTGCTCGGCGGCGAGCTCGAACTGGTAATCCATCGCCGCCGCTGTGCGCTCGCCCGACCGCTTAAGCCGCCCGATCGCAACCCCGATCTTGGACGCGCCGAGCGAACCGCAGCGCGCTTCGAACCACTCATCCGACCTTTGTTCCACTCGCCGCTCTCCGCTTCTTTTCGTTGAGGAGGCCGACGCCGCGCTTGTATTGCGTGAGCGTGAGCTCGGCGGTCGCCGGCGCGCCGATCGTCTCGAGGAACTTGGGAACGTCGCTGTCCGTGTCGCGCAGCAATTGCTCGATATAGGCGACGTCGTCGGCCTCTATGACCGGATCGAGCGGCCAGCCGCCCTGGCCGTCGTCGTCGCGCCCGGCGCCAATGCCGAGGGCCTCCTTGAGCGTGTATCGTTGCAGATAGGTGACCGTCGAGGCGATCGCCTGGTTAGGGTTCTTCATCCCCGACTTGTCCTCGACGCCCTCGAGCGAGGTTTCCTCCGAATAGCCGTCCTCGTGCGAGAGGATGCACGTGACCTTGATCTTCGATCCTTCCTGGCTCGACTTGTGGCGAAAGCTCAGCCCGTACTTGGACAGGACCGGGTCGACCACGACGCCGACGTCGGCCAAATCCTCGTATTTGTAGTTCGTCTTGCCGTCGCCGCTCTTGTGCTCATAGTCGACGACGCGCTTTTTGATGATCGGCCCGAATTCGCCCTTGGCCTTGGCCAGCGCCGCGAAAAACGACCGGCGCGCATCGGCCTGGCCGGCCCGCTCGCGCAGCGCCATGAGGCGTTCAAACTTCTCGATATCGACGGCCGGGTCGCGGGCCGCGTTGGCGATCATGAGAAGGATCGGATCGGATGGCGCCCCGGCGGCCGAGACGGTGGTTCGGCGTTCGTCCGCCGGGACTAGCTCAGCCGCCGAGGGGGGTTCCGAAGCGGCCGAAGCGTTGGGATTGGTGCGAGCCATTCCCGAAAGTTTACTATTCCGAAACTCATGTCAAGCGGGGGTCGGAAACGATCGAGCGACCCGCCGCTAGTTTACAACTGTTCAATTTCGCGTTTGATCCGCCGATGAAAGCGTTTAATTTTTAACAACCGCGCGGTTGTTCTCTCGGCTTTGTCGGGATGCTCAAAGAATTCCTCGAGGCCGACGCTCAGCGCGTCCATTACCCGAAACATTAACTCTAAGCTCATGCCCGTAACGCCCGCTTCGTAGCGGGAAACAAGGCTTTTTGTCGACCCGATGCGTTCGGCGAGCTCTTCTTGCGTCATGTCTCGCAGCAAGCGCCACTCGCGCATGTAGTGGAGTTTCGGTCGGCGCTTCGATTTCTTAGGCGGATCAGGGGTTTGCATTTTCTAAACCTAATACATACGCGAACGGTCTGTCAAACGGTTCTTGGGCCCGACCTTGACTTACGGAGTTGCGTTAAAATAAACTTGAAAGATGATCCGAGAACGAACGGCCCTCATCAAAGCCCGCGAAAAGCTTGGATTAACGAGGCCTCAACTGGCGAAGCGGATGGGCCGGGCGCGCAGCTACATTTTCCTGATCGAAACCGGCGCATCGGACCCTGGCTTGCCGACAATGATCGATTGGCTCGGCGTGCTCGGCCCCGAAGCCTCGATCGAGCTTT
>Ga0208589_1001178_pt1 | contig 11136 bp, 8 predicted proteins | sample NGESurshal092012_2_FD_184486 | JGI IMG/M metagenome (GOLD analysis project Ga0208589, IMG submission 184486) | Arctic peat soil microbial communities from Barrow, Alaska - NGEE Surface sample F53-2 shallow-092012 (SPAdes) | ecosystem: Environmental > Terrestrial > Soil > Wetlands > Peat ... | reverse complement strand
GCCGATCAAGTCGATCGCCGCGACGAGCGCCTTCGCCTCGACCGGCAGCAGACGCGCCGGACGATCGAAGTTGTCGCTGTACGGCTCCGGGTCGACCTCGATCTCGCCCGCCTGCTCGTCGATTTCGGCGTACAGCACGTATGAGCCGCCCCCGAAGTTGACGACGTTCAGCACGTTGACGTCCTCGTAGAGCTCCTCCTCGCTGAGCTGCAGGCGCTCGCGCACATCCGCAATCGACACGCGCTCCCCCGCACGACCCGCGCGGATCAGGATGCTCGCAAGCGTCACCAGGCGCGCGAATCGCTCCGGGCGGATCGCCGTATCCGGACGTCCCGCAGCATCCTCACCATCTTCCGCCGCAGCTGCACGACGACCGCCGCGCGTGCGCGCCGGCGCTGCGCCGCGTGCGCTCGCCGCATCCGCCGGTGTCGCCTTCGCGTCGGCCCCCGGCAGCGTGCGCCCGTGGCGGTCCTTCAGCAGCTTCAACCGTCGCTTGAGCTCCTTGTTCAGCTCCTCAGGGCCCTGCAGGCGCGCATTGACGCCGAGTCCGAGCAGCCACGAGATCACGCCACGCTGATTCGAGTAGCCCGTCAGGAAGAGCTTCTCGCCGTCCTCTGCCTCGCGGATCTCCCCGTAGCGGCCGAAGTGACGCTCGACCTGCCACGCGATTCGCTCCGAGACGAGGATCTCCGCGACGCCACGCTCCTCGCCGAGCTGCCAGTCGGCGCGATTCGCATACGCGCGCGGATCGAAATCCGCCGGGCGACGGAAATCATGCTCAGCCTTCGTCGCGTATGAGACCTTGCCGCGGATCCGCGTCAGGCGGAACACGCGGATCGCTTCGCGCTCGTGCGAGTAGCCGAGCAGGTAGAACTGCCCGCCCTGGAACAGCAGGTGGTACGGGTCGACCTTGCGGGGGCCCACCTCATCGCGCTCCATCGTGTAGTACTCGAACAGGATCGTCTTGTTGCGGAAGATCGCCGTCTCGACCTTCGCCAGGCGCGCCGAGAGCTCGTGCCCGCCGGCCGACGCAGTGATGCCCAGCGCAACCGAGCGCTGCTCCGGTGCGCGCAGCGGGCTCGGGCGCCCCCACGTGATCTGCTGCAGCGCCAGGCGCAGGGGCTCCGCGTAGGCGAATTCGCCGTCGAGCAGGCTCAACGAGGTCTGCAGCGCCGCGAGCTCCTCCTCCGTGAACGCGATTGCCGGGAGGTGGAAGTTCTCCGGGCGCAGCGAATAGTTCTCTTGCTCCGCCGCCCCGTCCGCCGGGCGCTCGACCGTCAACTGGATCCGCAGCGATTCGAGCTCAGAGCGGTCCGCGTAGAAGCGCCGCGCGAACGCGTCTTCGTTCATCCCGCTGTAGCCCTCGACGTCGCGGCGAATCTCCAGCGCCGTCACCGGCCGACGCTCGGCCATCAGGTAGGAGATCAGCGACAGCTGACGGATCAGCTTCTCGGTGTCCTTTGCCATGAACAGGACACCATAGAAGTTGGCGGGGAGACGGTTATCGGCCCAGCCGCAAGCTGCCCCGCTATTTGCGAGGTTTCAGAGCCGTCTAAGCGGCTTCACGCGCGGGTGCGTCCGTCAGCGCGATCTGCGCGCCGACTTCCGCTGCGACCGGCGCCAACTCGCCCGGCTGCTCTTGCGGCGATTGAAGCTCGGCTTCGCGTTCGATCTTCGGCTGCTCGGCAGACGCCGCTTCCCCGGGCGCGCATCTGTCCGCGAAGAACGCGCTGCCGTTGATCGCACGATCGAAGCCCGACCAGCTCGCGCCCGGCGCAAGCTCCTTCTCGATCCGGTCGAAACTGCCCAACCGGCCGCCGAGGTTGTCGATCATGTGCACGAGCGTCGCCTCGCGCGTGCAAGGCACGACCGGGCTGCCGTGCTCCAGCGTCCCGTGGTGCGAGAGGATGATGTGCAGCACCGCCTGCGCGAGCGCCGGCGAGAAGCCGTCGATGTCCTCGATCGCGCGGCGGATCCGGTAGTAGCCGAGCGGTATCTCGCCCTGCAGCCGCCCCGCATCCGTCAGGTCGATGTTCTGCGGGTCCTCCGTGTACGCCTCGAGCTTGCCGATGTCGTGCAGCAGTGCGCCCGTGATCGCCACGTCGCGATCGATTCCGGGGAATGTCGCGCTGATCGCGCTGACCGCTTGCGCGACGCCGAGGCAGTGCTCGAGCAGCCCGTGCTCGTAGGCCTGGTGGTAGTACTTCGCCGCTGGCGCGACCCGGTAGCCCGCCCACAGCTCCGAGTCCTCGCCGAACACGTGCTCGAGCAGAATCCGCAAATGCGGCTCCTGGATCGTGCCGATCAGCTCGCGGACCTCGCGCTCCATCTGATCCGCGCCACGTACCGGCCCATCGATCAAATCATCAATAGAAAAAGTGTCTGGATCGGGCGCGTCCAGGCCACGCAGGTTGATCTGCGGCCCGAAGCGCGGGTGGACCGTGAAACGGCCACGCACTTTGACCGGCGAGCCCGCTTTCGCCAGCCGCTCGACCTCCGCGATGTCGTCCCAGACCATGCACGCGAGCGCGCCCGTGCGGTCGCCGAGTTGCAGGCGCACGTAGTCGCCGCCGTCGCGACGCTGGCGGCGCTCGGCTTGGCGGACCAGCAGGACCTGGTCGATCTCCGTGCCGTCGATGAGCTCGTTGACGAGCATCGCTTGAAAGTAGATGGGAGTGCGGACGGGACGCGCGGGCGCTCGGCAGTGCGACCTCAGCGCTGCGGCGCGCCGCCGACCGCCGGCTCGATTGAGCGCACGCGCATGGAGAGCTCATCGAGACGCACGATGATCGCCTGCTCGCCGGCGCTGATCAGTGCCGCCTCAGCCCTCCCTTCCGGCACCTCGCGGCTTGCGACGAAGCGCTGTGCGATCGCCGCGGTGATGACGGAGAAGACGGCGATGCCCGTCAGCATCAGCACGATCGCGATCGCCCTACCCGAGTCCGTGTGGACATTCGCGCTTTCGCCGTTCGTCGTGACGAAGCCGATCGCCCACCAGATTCCGTCCCAGCTCGAGACGTGGCGTGCCGCAGTCGTCTCGACCTGCGCCAGTGCGACTCCGCCACCGAGCACCAGGAACACCGCAACCGCCGCGACGTAGCGCACGCCCTCGAGCGACAGCAGCTCCTTCGAGACGAACTGAAAGCCGCGCGCGACGCGCAGCAGGCGCAGCAGCCGGAAGGCGCGCAGCGCCTGAATCGCCCCCGGCGCAAACGGCGGCGTGAGGATCAGCATCGGCAGCGCGAGCGGGTATTTGCGCATCCACGCGCGCCAGTCGCTCGCGAGCGTCACGATCGCGACGAACTCGACGAAGAACGCCAGCCAGATCGCCCAGTTGCCGACCACCGCGACCGTGTGCCACGTCGCGCGCAGCGGCTGCTCCTCGAGGATCAGATCCGGGATCACGAGCAGCGCCGCGATCGCCAGTGGGATGCGCAGGCGCGCGTCGACCGCCGCCGCAGTTGAGCCGCGAAACCTCATCAATCCTCTACTCGACCCGAAGAAATCGTGGCTTTAGCGCCGCGAGCGGCGGTTCTGCTAGGACGATCGACGATGCCCGCGTCGTTCCTGCTTTCAGTGCTCGACCAGTCGCCGATCGCTGAGGGCTCGAGCGGATCGCAGGCGCTGCACAACACGATCGATCTCGCGCGACTGTGCGACGAGCTCGGCTACCACCGCTACTGGGTCGCCGAGCACCACGGCGGGCCGATGCTCGCCGGGCCGAGCCCCGAGGCGCTGATCGGCCCAATCGCGGCCGCCACCTCGCGAATTCGCGTCGGCTCCGGCGGCGTCATGCTGCCCCACTACAGCCCGTTCAAGGTCGCTGAGACGTTCAGCCTGCTAGCCGGGCTGTTTCCCGGGCGGATCGACCTCGGGCTCGGGCGCGCCGCCGGGACCGACCCGATGACGACTTTTGCGCTGCAACGCGACCGCCGGAAGGCCGCGGCCGACGACTTCCCGCAGCAACTCGCCGAGTTGCTCGCGTACCTCAACGACCAGATGCCCGCCGATCACCCATTTGCGCGGCTTGCCAAGACGCTGCCCGGCCGTCCCGAGGTGCCAGAGCCATGGCTGCTCGGCTCCTCTCAGCAGAGCGCCATCTGGGCCGCCGAGCTCGGGCTGCCGTACGCCTTCGCCGACTTCATCAACTCCGCCGGCGTCGAGATCGCAGCGCTCTACCGCGAACGCTTCGCCGAGCACGAACATGCCGACGCCAAAGCGCAGACCGCCGTCGCCGTCTGGACGATCTGCGCCGACAGCGACGAGCAGGCACAGCGGCTCGCCGCGAGCGGACGCATGGCATTCACGATGCTGCGGCGAGGAGAATTGATCGCCGTGCCAACGCCTGAGAAGGCACTCGAGTTCCTCGCCGGCGAGGAGCGCACGCCGCGCCCGCCCGGGCAGCAGCGCGCGCAACGGCGAACCGTCGTCGGCTCGCCCGAGACCGTCCGCCGCGAGCTCGAGGATGTCGCCGAGAAATATCGTGCCAGCGAGGTGATCGCCGTGAACATTCTCTACGATCACCAGGCGCGGCGGCGCTCCTACGAGCTGCTCGCACACGCGTTCGAGCTCTAGCTCGACAAGCTCCTCACTGTCCCGTTCGCGCCCGCTCGTCGGAGTGCCCGATAGCTCGAACTCGACTCAAGAACAGGACTTTCGCTGCCGAGGATGCTGCCATGCCATCACGCGTCATGACGCTGCGCCGCGACAGCGTGTGCTGCAGGTGCCGCGCAACGTTGCCGAAAGGCATCCGCGCCTACTGGGACGCCGAAGCGCGCACCGTTACTTGCCTCGGCTGCCTCGATGCCTCCGCCGGCGTCGATCGCCGGTCGTCACACCGCCCAGACGATGCCGAGCGCGAGCCCGCAAGCGAGCGCGAGCCGGCGAACACGCCCGCTCCTGCAAGCGCGCCCGAGCCCGACCGCGGCCGGGCCGGAGCAAGCGCCGCGCGTGAGTATCGCCGGCGGCGTGCCGGCCGCGAAGCTCGCGTCCGACGCCGGCATCCACATATCGGTCGTCTGCTGCTCGCCGTCGGCGGCCAACCGCAGCACGAGCGCGCCTGGGAGATCGGCAGCCACGGCGAGGAGCAAGTCGGCCGCTCGCTCGACCGGCGCACCGCAAAGGGTCCCGCAATCGTGCTGCACGACCGGCGAATGCCCGCGAGCAACGCGAACATCGATCACCTCGCCGTCGCGCCGCGAGGCGTCTTCGTGATCGACGCGAAGGCGCACAAAGGCGACGTGCGCGTCGTGCGGCCGCTGTTCGGCAAGCCGCGCCTGACGATCGCCCGACGCAACCAGACGAAGCTGATCGACGGGCTCGACAGACAGGTCGACGCGGTGCGCCGAGCCCTCGCGCGACACGGCCACGACGAGGTGCCCGTGCTCGGCATCCTCTGCTTCACTAACGCAGACCTGCCGCTGCTCGGCGCCGGGAAGATCCGTGGCCACCGTCTCCTTTACGGCCGAGCGACGGCGCGTGCGCTGAATCGCTCAGGGCCGCTCGCGCCTGAGGCGATCGCCGCGATCGCCGCCGAGCTCGAAGCGAGCTTTCCGGCGGCCTAGTCCTTGCCGCGCTGAGCGCGCTCGGCGAGGAACGCCTCGACCGAGCGCGTCGGTGCGCGCGCAAGCCAAGCCTCGACGATCACTTCCTCGAGCTCCGCGAGCGCAATCGGCTCGAGCCGCACGAGCACCGCCGCCGTATTCGCGAAGTGCGACGTCGTGAAGTAGACACTCGGATCATCTTCGAGCAACGCCTGCTTGGCCACGAGGTGCTCGACTCGCGCGCCGAGGATCGGGCCGTCCGGCGCCGCCGCACCGAGCTCGGCGACTTCCTTCTCTCGCAGCGGGCGCTCCCAGACGAACAGCTTGTCCTTGACCCGCCACTGGCGCTTCTCGCGCGAGAGGCGTTCGCTCGCTTCAGGCATTGCGAGCGCGAGACGCTCGACGTCCTCCCACGTAGCCATGCCACAGGAGGCTAAGACATCGCGGCCGAGCTCAGCGCGTGCGTCGGACCGCGGCAGCTCGCCGGCGCCAGTCGCGCACGCGCGGACGACGGCCAACTCCGCTGAGCACGACGACAGTCCCGCCAATCGCCGACGCGAGCACGAGCAGCAGCGCGAGCAACAATCCACTGCCCGCCGGCGCGACGTCGCTCAGCAGCGAGCCGTGTGACGGCGCGGAAGCCGTGAGCCCGTGCTGCGAAGGCGCGCGGAAGTCGAAGCCGGCGCTGGTTGTGAGCCTCGAAGCGCTTGCCACGCTCGTCGCGCCGTGTCCGGCGGCGACGCTCGTAGGGCCAGACGGCCGTTCGCTGCTCGCGCGTGCCGAGCGGGCAGTACCTCGATCTACCGTCGCGCGGTCCGCGCTCGGCAGAGCCGCCGAGCGCGTCGTCGAGCCGGCAATTCCGACGACCGACGAGGCTTTCTGCAGCGTCGTCGCGCTCGGCCGTGCAGGCACGCCGGTGGCGCTCGTCGACTTCGCAGAGGAAGCGGGCGACGCCGTGCCCGAGGGCCGTTCCTGAGATCCGGCGGGCGCTCCTGACACGTCAGCTTCGACCGCGTGAACGGTCGTTTCGAGCAGCGTTCGGACCGTCCGCGGCGGCGGCGGCGCGCGGCTCGCAGGCGCACGGCTACCCAAAGACGGCGTCGAACTCGCCGGCGGCGAAGCTCGGCGCGGGGATTCGACAGGCGTGCTTGGCGCATTGCTCGAGCTCGCTGTAGGGCCAGCATCGCCTGATATCGGCACGACGCCGCCGGCCGACGGCGCCTGCGCCGGGACACTCGGCAGCTGCGAGGCGTCTGCCGGGAGGCCGAGCGCGAGTGCCGGCGCAGCGCCGGCGACGCCAAAGAAGGCGATCGAGATGACGGCCGGGCAAAGCGCGCGTGCAACTGCGAAGGCTGTGCGACGCTTCGATGCTCTGCCCACAGGCTGCTCCTCGGGATGCTCGCTTACGTGCTGTGAGCTGGTGCTACCCCGATCCGGCGATGCCTAGTCCAAATGCATGAGCACGCGCGCCGCGCGCGCACGACGAAGGCCCTTTTATGGCTCGAGTCGATGCGGCCCGCGATAGAGGAACGTCACCTCGCGCACGTTGTCCTGTCCGAGCATCTGCATCAAAAGGCGCGTCAGCCCGAAGCCGAAGCCGCCGTGCGGCGGCGCGCCGAAGCGAAAGAAGTCGAGGTAATAGTCGATCGCCTGCGTGTCGACCTTCTTCTCTGCAGCCTGCGCGAGCAACTGCTCGTGACGGTGCTCTCGCTGTGCGCCCGTCGTCAACTCGACGCCGCGCCACAGCAGGTCGAAACTCTTCGTCACAGTCGGCCGGTCCTCGTAGCGCATGTGGTAGAAGGGCCGCACCGACGTCGGGTAGTCGGTGACGAACGTGAACTCGTGGCCGTATTTCTCCTTGACGATCGCCGACAGCGCGCGCTCGCTCGGCGGGTCAAGGTCGTGACCCTCACCCGGCGCCCCGTGCCCGGCGTCGCGCAGCAGCTGCTTGGCGTCCTCGAGCGTGATCCGCGGGAACGGAACCTCGGGCACGACGAGCTCCGTGTCGAACGTCTCGGCGATCTGCTCGCCGTGCACCTCCTTGACGACGGCGAGCGTGTGCGCAAGCCAGCGCTCCTCAAACGACATCACGTCCTCGTGTGAGTCGATCCACGAGATCTCCGTGTCGACGCTCGTGAACTCCGTGTCGTGGCGCGAGGTGAACGACGGGTTCGCGCGAAACACCGGGCCGACCTCGAAGACCTTGCCGAAGCCGGCGGCCATCGCCATCTGCTTGTAGAACTGCGGCGACTGCGCGAGCGTCGCCATGCGATCGAAGTACTCGAGTTTGAACAGCTCCGCGCCCGACTCCGTCGCCGCGCCAGTCAGCTTCGGCGAGTGCAGCTCGATGAAGCCTTCTTTGAACCAGAAGTCGCGCATCGCGCGCTCGGTCGTCGTCTGCACCTCGAAGATCAGCTTGCGGTCAGGACGACGCAGGTCGAGGTAGCGCCAATCAATCCGCTTGTCGAGCGCCGAGTCGGGCGCGATCGGTACCTCGGGCTCGGCGAGCGAGTCCACCTCGAGCTCCTCGAGCTTGATCTCCAGACCGCTCAGGTTCACGCGCTCGTCCGCCTTGATCGTGCCGACGATCGTCACAGCCGACTCCGGCGTCAGCGCCGAGATCCGCTCGTTCAGCTCGCTCGGCGGCTCGCCCTTCGGCAGGACGACCTGCGCCATGCCCGTTTCGTCGCGCACGACGATGAACTGCACGCGCTTCTGGTCGCGCAGCGCGTTGACCCAGCCGCGAATCCTGACCTGCTCGTCGAGCTTCTGCGGCAGCTCGACTATCAGCGTGCGTTCCATGAGCCGGACCCTATCCAAGCTCGTGCGTTGGCTCCGGCCCGATGTGCGCGGCGTCCGGCTTGTGGCTCAGCAAGAACCCGCTGGCAGTCGGTCATCCCGCCCCGGCGCCGCTCGCCCGAAGCGAGCGAAGCGACGGGGCGGGGATCAGCCGTTGAAGCTCGTCCGACTCAGGAAGGGCAGGGGAAGAACCATTTGCGCGGTTCGCTTGGCGGCGGCTTCTTTGGGCCTGTGTACGTCAGCGAGAGTTTTGCGTAGACGGTCGCGCCTTTGCATTTTTTCGACCCCTGCGCCTTGACGCTCACGGGGTAGCTCACGTCCTTACCGCTCGCGCAGTTCGGTTGGCAGTTATTCGTTACGAACGTGCCCTTGCCCGACGCCGTCGGAGCGCCGAAGTTCGACCAAGTCATCCCTTTCAGGACCTCGTTGCCGTCGCCGCACGTCAGCGTCAGCAGCTTCGGCCGCGAGGCCGCCTTGTTGCAGTTCGTGATCTTCAGAGGCGTCGCCGCCGAAGCGGAGATCGAGAGGGCGGCGACGATGATCACCGCAGCGAGCAGTGCGCTCGCGGAGAGGTAGTAGTGCTTTGGAGTTGTCATGCGCGGATATTCCACGCATCGATTCGGCATCCTGCGCCGGTCGGCGTAGGCTCGGGCGCGCGGCCCTGCGCGATCCGACTACGAACCCTCCGCCGGCTCCTCCGCGAGCTCGACCTCGACGGCGAACTCCTCTGACTCGGCCGTCTCGACAGCGTCGATCGAGCCGGCGAGCCGCAGATCCTCGACCCCGAGCGCGAGCGCCGCAAGCCGCGCGGCGCTGTCGCGCACGACGACGCGCGTAACCGGCGCGCGCATCGGCCGGCGCGCCTCCGACTTTGCCTTGCGCACTTCCTTGAGCACGTCCGCCGTGATCGCAAGCGCTTCGTCCTCGCTCGCCGCCACGCCGGCATCGACGCTGGCCTCGCCCAGCGCGCCGAGGAGCTCAGCCGCGTCCGGCCAGCTCGCACGGTGCACCGAGCCCCGCTGCCACCACGACCAGACCTCCTCCGTGACGAACGGCAGGAATGGCGCAAGCAGGCGCTGGAAGACCAACAGCGAGCGGCGCAGCGCACGGCTGACGGACGCCGCCCCATCGCGTGCCTCCTGCGACTCGCCGGAGTCGTAGCGCCGACCCTTGACGAGCTCGAGGTAGTAGTCGCAGTACCACCAGAAGAACACCTCGGCGCGCTCGAGCGCGCGCGCGTAGTCATAGCCGTCGAAGCTCTCCGTCGCGTCGGCGACGACCGCCGCCAGGCGCGCGATCATCGCGCGATCGAGCGGGCTCGTCAGCGCCTCGCCCTCCGGCGGCAGGTCCGCGAGCGCGAACTTCGAAGCGTTCAGCAGCTTCACCGCGAGGCGCCGCCCGACCTTCATCTGCTGCGCGTCAAACGCCGTGTCCGTCCCCGGCCGGCCGCTCGCGGCCCAGTAGCGGACGGCGTCGGCGCCGTACTCCTCGAGCAGGTGCATCGGCGTCACGACATTGCCCTTCGACTTCGACATCTTCTTACGGTCCGGATCGAGCACCCAGCCGGAGATCGCCGCGTTCTTCCAAGGCAACGCATCGTGGTCGAGCTGCGAGCGCAGGATCGTCGAGAACAGCCACGTGCGGATGATGTCGTGCGCCTGCGGGCGGACGTCCATCGGAAAGACCTTTGCGAATAGCTCCTGATCCTCGTCCGCCGGCGCAGCCGCTCCCCCCGAGCCGCCGGCGATCTGCGGCGTCAGCGAAGAAGTCGCCCACGTGTCCATCACGTCCGGATCGCCGACGAACCCGCCCGGGACGCCGCGCTGCTCGGCCGAGTAGCCGTCGGGCACGTCCGTCGAGGGATCGACCGGCAACTGCTCCTCACGCGCCGCGATCGGCTCGTCGTAGAGCACCGCACCTGAGGTGTCGAGCCGGTACCAAAGCGGAAACGGCACGCCGAAGAAGCGCTGGCGGCTGACGCACCAGTCGCCCGTCAGCCCATTGACCCAGTCCTCATAACGCGCGCGCATGTACGGCGGGTGCCAGCTCAGCTCGCGCCCACGCTCAAGCAGCTTCTTGCGGTGAGGCATCGTGCGCAGGAACCACTGCCTGCTCGTGACGATCTCGACCGGGCGCTCGCCCTTCTCGAAGAACTTGACCGCGCGCGTGACGGGAGTCGGCTCGCCGACGATGTCGTCCGCCTGCTCGAGCAGCTCGAGGATCCGTTTGCGCGCCTGATTCACGGTCCTGCCCTGCAGCTCCTCGTAATCCCTGCGCGCCCGCTCAACATCGACCGACTCCCAACCGGCAGCACCCCACGGGACCTCCGCAAGGCGCCCGTCGGCGCCGAGCACCGAGCGGACGGGCAAGCCAAGCTCGCGCCACCAGACGACGTCCGTCAGGTCGCCGAACGTGCAGACCATCACCAGGCCGGTGCCCTTCTCGGGGTCGACGAGTGGGTGCGTCAGCACCGGCACGCGCGTGCCGAACAGCGGCGTCAGCACCTCCTTGCCGACGAGCCCGCGCTGGCGCTCGTCGTCGGGGTGCGCAAGCAACGCCACGCACGCCGGGATCAGCTCGGGGCGCGTCGTCTCGATCAGCGCAGAGACGCCCTCACCGCCGACGCCGACGTCGCCGTCGCCGTCGCCGTCGCCGTCGCCGTCGCCGGCCAAGCGAAAGCGCACGCGGTTCATCGCCCCGGGCCGCTCGCGATCCTCGAGCTCGGCCTGCGCCACGGCCGTCTGGAAGTCGACGTCCCATAGCGTAGGCGCCTCGAGCTGGTAGGCCTCGCCGC
>Ga0208589_1001176_pt1 | contig 11149 bp, 8 predicted proteins | sample NGESurshal092012_2_FD_184486 | JGI IMG/M metagenome (GOLD analysis project Ga0208589, IMG submission 184486) | Arctic peat soil microbial communities from Barrow, Alaska - NGEE Surface sample F53-2 shallow-092012 (SPAdes) | ecosystem: Environmental > Terrestrial > Soil > Wetlands > Peat ... | reverse complement strand
TTCAGCGAGCTGCCGCTCGGGATCACCGGACAGATCGAGGGTCGCGCGGGCCGCTGGGGGCTGCTCTGGCTCGCCGCTCCGGCCGAGGGGACTCCAGCCCCGGCCGACGTCGACTTCGTGCAGGCGCTCGCGAACATCCTCGCCGACGCGATCCAGCAGCGTGAAACCGAAGATCGGATCCGCTACCAGGCGCTGCACGACCCGCTGACGGACCTGCCCAACCGCGTGCTGTTCCTCGACCGTCTCGGGCACGCGCTGACGCGCCCCGGCGCGGAGGTCGCAGTCGTGCTGCTCGACATCGACAACTTCAAGCTCGTCAACGACAGCCTCGGCCACAGCGCTGGCGACGAGCTCTTGCGCAAGATCGCACCGCGTCTGACCGACGCGCTGCGCCCCGGCGACACGATCGCGCGGCTCGGCGGCGATGAGTTCGTCGTGCTGCTCGAGCACGTCGCCGACGAGCGCGCGGCCGCGCGGATCGCCGAGCGAATCGTGACGGCCTTCGAGCTGCCCTTCGAGCTGAGCGCCGGCGAGCACTTTGCCAAGGCCAGCCTCGGGATCGCGATCGCGACGGGCGAGGAGGAGGAGCCGTCCGCGCTGATCCGCGATGCCGACGCGGCGATGTATCAAGCGAAGGCGCGCGGCCGTGCCCGCTTCGAGGTGTTCGACGGCGCGATGCGCGCACGCACTGTCAAGCGCCTGTCCGTCGAGAACGACCTGCGCCGCGCGCTCGAACGCGACGAGCTGCGCGTCGCCTATCAGCCGATCGTTTCGCTGAAAGACGGCTCGATCGCGTCCGTCGAGGCACTGTTGCGTTGGTCGCATCCCGAGCGCGGCTTGATCGCGCCGGCCGACTTCATCCCGGTCGCCGAGGAAAGCGGCCTGATCGAGCCGATCGGGCGCTGGGTGCTGAACGCCGCCTGCGCGCAGGCGGCGCAGTGGCATGCGCTCAGGCCTGCCGCGCCGGCGCTCGGGATCGCCGTGAACCTGTCTGTCAGGCAGTTCACGCAGCGCGATCTCGAGGCGACCGTCGCTGCTGCGCTCGCCGCTTCCGGGATCGAGCCGTCGAGCCTCTGCCTCGAGATCACCGAGTCGGTGCTGCTCGACGAGCCCGACACCGTCAGCGAGACGATCAAGGGCATCGCGCGCCACGGCGTTCGCTTTGCGCTCGATGACTTCGGCACGGGCTACTCCTCGCTCGCTTACCTCACACGGCTGCCGATCGACGGCCTGAAGGTCGACCGCTCGTTCGTCGACGAGCTCGGCTCGAGCGCGCGCTCGACGGCGATCACGACGGCAATCGTGCGAATGGCGCAGGCGCTCTCGATCGAGGTCGTCGCCGAGGGCGTCGAGACGCAGGCGCAGCTCGACACCGTGCGCGACCTCGGCTGCGAGCTCGCGCAAGGCTTCTACTTCCATCGCCCGCTGCAGGCGAGCGCGATCACTGCACTGCTCGGTGCGCCGACGGCACGCCCGAAGCACAGGCCCGCAGGCGCGAGCTTCGCGCCCGGCCGCGTTGCTCAGCCGCGCGCGAGCGTCGCCGCCTCGGGCGCCGCGCGCCGCCGCCGGCCCTGAACCTGGCGCGCGGCCGCGTAGGAGCCGTACACGACGAGCAGCGCGGCGAGCTGCGCGCCGATCCCCTGCCACGTCGCATACGCGCCGAGCCACTGGCCCCACCACGGCGCAAGTGTGAAGCCCGTCGGCGTGCTCGGCACCCAGCCGAGGCCTTGCAGGCTGTGGACGGTCGTGCCGACCATCACCGCGAGCACGAGGCCGATCAGCACACCCGTCGCGATCAGCATTTTCTTGTACGGAAGCTTGCGCTCGAGCTTGAACGTGACGAAGCCGACCGCGAGCGTCCCCGCCAGGCCGATCGCGATGCCGAGTGCCGTCGCTTGGCTGCCGGCGCTGACTTGCAGGTTCTGCAGGAACAGGACCGTCTCGAAGCCCTCGCGGTAGACGCTCGTCAGCCCGAGCAGCGCGAAGCCGACGAGCTGCCCCGAGACGAAGCCGAAGCGGTCGAATCGCTCGAGCGCCTTGCGCCGGCGATGGAAGCGCCCGAGCCACTCGCTCCAGTAGACGCGATGGAAGAACCAGTTGGTCACGAGCAACAGCACGGCGATCGCGAGCAGGCCCGTGATCGCCTGTAGCCGCAGGCCGCCGTCGCCGAGCGCATCGACGAGCGCCTGCGCGATCACGTACGTGATCGCCGTCGCGCCGAGGCCGAGCAGCGCGCCAAACAGAACCGGCTTGCGCAGCGCACGGCGCTCGCCGACGAACGACGCCGTGATCGCGGCGAGGATCAGCACTGCCTCGAGGCCCTCGCGAAAGACGATCACGGCCGCGTCGGCGACGACCGAGCCCTTGCCGATCGTGCGGTCGCCGAGCACTGTCGCAGCCGTTTCGACGCTCGCGCTCGCGCGCTCGCTCGCTCGCGCCACGACGCTTGCTGCGTGTCCGTCGCCGAGCGCCGGCAGCAGTCCCGGCTGACTCGCGCTCGCCAGCCAGAAGGCGTCGCCGACTTCGCCTGCAACCGCCGGATCGCTCGAGCGCAGACGCTTGCCCGGGCCAGACGCAAACAGCGCATAGGCCTCCGACGCATACGCCGCCGCCAAGCTGCTCTGCCGGCCGTGTCCGCCGTGCTCACCGCCGCCCGCGTCCGTGCTCGCGGCAGTGGATGCGCTCAGGCTTAGCAGCGCGTCGATCTGCTTGTACGGCTTCGTCACGGGCGTAGCCGGCGCGTAGCCGGCTTCGCGCAACTGCGCGGCGAGGCGCTCGCTGAGCGCTTTGACGCTTAACGGCAGCGGCCACGGTTGCAGCCGGTCTTCGGTCGCCCGCAGCGAACGCGACAGCTCGGCAGCGCCCCGCGCCGGAGCGGTCAGCGGGGCCGCGCGGCCGACTTGCTGCCAGGCCGCGATCTGCGTCTCGAGCGCGAGCGCCATCGTGCGAACACGCGCGGCCGCTGCGACTTCATGCGTCGGATCGGCCGCCTTGTAGTCGGCCGCGAGCACGCTCAGCAGCGCTTGCACGCCCGCGGCTTGAGCGGCAGTGGCGGGGGTGTTGCTGCCGGCACGGCCCACACCGCCGCTGCCGTCCACGCCGCCAACGGCCACGCGCTCGCCGCTCGCCCCCGCCGCCGCGGGGGCGGACGCAGCGGCAAGCGCGGAGCACAGCGCGAGCGCGAGCACGCACAGCGCGAGGCGCAGACAGAGCCTCATCGCGCTACGCGCCGTTGACCTTCGCAGCGACCGTCGCAAGTGGCTCGTCGAGCTCGTCGACCTGCTTTGCGAAGCGCTCGCGGTCGGCCTGCGTCAGCTCGCCGTACAACGCAAAGCCGAGCGGTGTGCCGCGCCGGTATTGATCGAGGCTGTGCTGCACGGCGGCGAAGCGTGCTTCGATCTGCGCGACGAGCTGCGCGTTGTGCGTCTCGTGTAGCGCCGGGCGCAGCAACTCGAAGGCCTTGCGCGAGCCGGCGAGGTTCGCCTCGAAGTCGGACAGGTCCGTGTGGGAGTAGCGATCCTCCTCGCCGGTGATCTTCGAGTTCGCGACCTCGTTCATCAGCTCGACAGCGCCGTTCGCGAGCTGCGCAGGCTGCAGCTTCATCGCGCGAACCTTCTGCTGCAGCGTCGCGACGTTCGCGAGCAGGCGCTCGCCGTAGACCTCGGTGCCGCGCGTCGTGTTCTGCCGCCACAGCGTCCGCTCGATCCGGTGAAAGCCGCTCCATTCGCTGAGCTTTTCGACGTCGTTGATGCGCGCGTCGATTTCAGGGTCGAGGTCGCCGAAGCTCTCGGCGACGGGCTCGATCGCCTCGTAGTGCGCGCGCACCGGGCCGAACAGCTGCTTTGCGCCGGCGACGTCGCCGTGCTTCAGCGCCACGACGAAGCGCGCCGTGCCGGTACGCAGTAGCGCTGCTTCGCCTTCGACGTAGCGCTTGTACGCGGTGATAGCCGCTCCCAGCAGCGGCGCAGACGCGCTGTTCGGTTGCGTCGTCGCTGCTCCTGTCGCGACTAGCGTGCCCTGGTCTTCGGCATCGCCCGTCGGGCAGTTGACGACGTACTTGCCCGGCCCGAGGTTCAGCGAGAACTTCCCTTTGAGCCCTTCGACGACGTTCTCGGACTCGCCGAGGATTACGCCGGAGCCGTCCTTCAGCTCCATCTCGGTGACCTTCGACGTGCCGCCGTTCGTCACGTCGAACGTGACCGGGCCAGACGCGACGTCGATGTGCTGCGGCGTGCAGCCGGAGTCGGTCAGCGTCACGGCGAGCACTTTCGAGACCTTTGGCGAGGAGCTCCCGCACGCTGCGAGCAGTGCCGCGGCGGCGATCGCGGCGCAGATCGCGAGCATCAGCTGCGCCTTCGCCTTGGCCTTCTTGCTGACGCGCACGCGCTGCGGCCAGAGCACGAACAGCAGCATCGGCACCGCGTAGATCAGGTATGCGCCGACCTCGCCGTACGTCGGGTGTGGCTGCAGGCCGAGCATGCCGGTCAGCAGCGAGGAGGTGACGGTGCCCGGCACGACGAGCCAGCTGAGGTCGAGCGCCTGTCCCTGCAGGCTGTTGATCCAGCCGCCCTCGTGGCCCGTGTGCACGGCGCTCGCGAGTAGCCCGGCGGCGATCAGCACGAGAAAGACGGCCGTCACCTTGAAGAAACGCGCGAGGTTGATTCGGATGCCACCGCGATACAGCCCGGCGCCGATCACGACGGCCGTAAGGATCCCGAGCACAGCGCCGAGCCCGGCGGTCAGCGGATTGCTCGAAGCCTGGAAGGCGGCGAGCAGGAAGACGGCCGTCTCAAGGCCCTCGCGCAGCACTGCGAAGAACGCCATTGCGACGAGCCCCGCGACGGAGCCCGTCGCGAGCGCTGCGGCTGCGCTGCGCTCGATCTCGCCGCGCAGCCCGGCCGCGTTGCGGCGCATCCAGAAGATCATCAAGCTGACGATCAGCACCGCACAGACGCCGATGATCGTCTCGAGTTGCTCCTGACCCTGCTGCGGCAGCTGTTCGTCGAGCAACTGCAACGCGACCCCGGCGGCCGTGCACAGCACGACGGCGATCGCGACGCCGAGCCAGACGTAGCGCAGCGCCTGGCGCTGCCCCTGCCGGTTGAGGAATGCGGCGACGATGCTGACGATCAATGCTGCCTCGAGACCCTCGCGCAGGCCGATGACATATGTAGGAATCAAATCCGATCTCCGTACTAGGGATTGACGAGGCGCGGGACGCTATCACGAATTAGGGGCACCTAATTAGGAGACCCTAATTAATGATTTCGGGGTCGCGTCGTGGCGCCGCATCGCGCCGCTTGATCGGCTACGGTCGGGCGCTCTCGAAACGGCGAATCGCGCGCTAGACTCGCAAGCGATGGCCGACCCAGACGACGATCAGCTGTTCGGAACCGAGCATGTGCGCGTCTACCGTGAGACTGGTGGCGAGCGCGGATATCACTGGCGCGGCACGACGATCCTGCTGCTGAGCACGACGGGCCGCAAGTCCGGCGAGCAGCGCACGACGCCGCTGATCCACCGCACCGACGGCGATCGCTGGGTGATCGTCGCGTCGAAGGGCGGAGCGCCGGAGCACCCCGGCTGGTACGAGAACCTGCTCGCCGATCCGGACGCGAGCATCGAGGTCAAGGACGAGACAATCCCCGTGCGTGCGAGCACGGCCGAGGGCGAGGAGCGCTCACGGCTATGGGCGCTGATGACCGAGGTCTGGCCCGCGTACGACGACTACCAGACGAAAACGGACCGCGAGATCCCGGTCGTCGTGCTGACGCGCCGCTCGGCCTGAGCGGCACGACGGATCGCTCAGCCGAGCTCGCCCGCGGCTACTCGACCCAGCGCGCGAGCAGCGGGTCCTTCTCAGCGGCCGCGCGCAGGCGCTCGATCGTCGCGCCGCGCATGTCGCGCTTCGTGCGCGTGTAGACATCTGCTGGGAAGCCGGCGAGGTCATTCGCGCGGGCGAGTGCGCGCGGCAGCACCTCGCTCGGCTCGAGCACCTCGTCGAACACGCCGAGGCGCACGCACTCGGCGGCGTCGATCAGCTCGTTGCCGAACGCGAGCACGCGAGCAGCGTGCGGCGCGAGCTCGGCCTGGACGACGCCGAGCGCGGCCTGCGGATACGGCACGCCGACTTTGACCTCCGTCAAGCCGTAGCGGCCCGCGTCGGAGGCGATGCGGATGTCGGTGCACAGCGCGAGCACGAGCCCGCCCGCGATCGCGTGGCCTGTGATCGCGCCGATCACGGGGCACGGCAGCCCATACACGCCGAGCGCCATCTCGTTGATCGCCGTGACCATCTCGCGCTGCTCGGCCGCGCCGTAGCCGGGCACCGCCTTCAGATCGGCGCCCGCCGAGAAGAACCCCGTGCGCCCGCTCAGTACGAGCGCCGCCGGCGGGTCCGCCGCGACCTGCTCGACCGCTTCGAGCAGCTCGCGCATGAACTGCACGTCCATCGCGTTCGCCGGCGCGCGGTCGGCGCGCAAGACGACGACGCCGTGCTCGACTTTGCGCAAGCTGATGTGCTCCATCCCAGAGACACAGTAGTCAAGCGCGCCTCGCGCGGCACTACGATCGAGCGATGACTTCCGTGCGCGTGCTGCGCGTGTTCACCGATCGTGATGGTGCCTCGGGCAATCACCTCGGCGTCGTGCGCGACGCCGGCGACATCTCACAGACTCGCCGCCAGGCGATCGCCGCGAAGCTCGGCTACTCCGAGACGGTCTTCGTCGAGCGCGACACAGACGTGCAGATCTTCACGCCGACGATCGAGCTGCCGTTCGCCGGACACCCGCTCGTCGGTAGCGCGTGGCTGCTTCAGCGCCCGCTGCTGCGCACGGCCGCCGGCGCCGTCGAGGCCCGCGCCGAGGGCGATGAAGCGTGGGTGCTCGCGCGTCCGCAGTGGTGCCCCGACTACGAGCGCATCCAGCTCGAGCACCCCGACGACGTCGACGCGTTCGAGCCGCCGCGCAGCGGCTCCGTCAACGTCTGGGCGTGGAGCGACGAGGAGCGCGGTGAGATCCGCGCGCGCGTCTTCGCTCCGGACCTCGGCGTGCCCGAGGACCCCGCGACGGGCTCCGCCGCCGTGCCGCTCTGCGCCGAGCTGCGCCGCGCCGTGACGATCGAGCAAGGCCCCGGCTGCCTGATCGACGCACGACCGCTCGACGACGGGCGCGTCGAGCTCGGGGGGCGCGTCGCCGACGACGGCCTGCGCGAGGTCTAGCGGGAGCTGCGCGCGGCGCCGGGTCAGCTTGCCGGCGGCTGCTTGTGTACGGCCGAGCCCGCGAGCTTTTTCAACAGCGCGTGCAGCGTCTTTCGCTCCTCGGCCGTGAGCGTGCCGAAGAACTCGCGCTGCAAGTTCGCCGCGAGCACGCGCACGCGCGCGAGCGCCTCGAGCCCGTCGTCGGTGAGGAAGATCGCGCGCGTTCGCCTGTCCTCCGGATGCGGACGCCGTTCGGCGAGCCCGCGCGCTTCGAGCTCGTCGATCACCGCGACCATCGAGCTCGGGTCGATCGCCGTCTTCTCGTGCAGCTGCTGCTGGCTCATCCCCGGCTGCGCCGCGACCATCGTCATCACGCCGAAGTCGCGCGGGTGCAGGCGCTCCGGCTCGAGCGCCTTCTGGAAGCGCCTGCGTGAGGCCTCGCCGAGGCGCGCGAGCAGGTAGCCCGGGAACTCGCCCAGCTCGTTCGGTATCGGTCCTCGCTCCCACATTCCTCTGGTGATTCTACGCGATAGAAATCATTTGTGATACAAATCATCTTCACCCCGAAGCAAATCGAATCTCGGGCGCCGCGATGAGTTTCCGCCCGACATGCCGTCTCAGGGGAGACGCAAACCGACGGAAGGAACGCGCATGGCATCGCTGACACGCTGGGTCCTCGCACACAAACGCATCGTCGTCGTCTTCTGGCTCGTGCTGACGCTCGTCGGGATGGCCTCCGCCGGCTCCGCGACGAAAGCGCTCAAACAGAAATTCTCGGTGCCCGGCAAGGAAGGCTGGATCGCCAACGAGCAGATCGCGCGCGACTTCCACGGCACCGGCGGCAACACCTCGCCACTGCTCCCCGTCGTCACGCTACCGGCCGGCAAGACCGTCGCCTCGCCCGGCGTCAAGCAGGAACTCGCCGCGCTCGAAACGCGCGTCGCGAAGGTCCTGCCCGGAGCTCGCATCGCCGGCTACGCCGCGACCGGCAGCGACACGTTCGTCTCCGCCGACCGGCGTACGACGTTCATGCTCGCCTACCCGCTGCCCGACCCGAAAGAATCGTTCGGCAACAACCCCGAAGCGGCCAAACACGCGACGGCTGCGCTGAAAGGCGCCACCGTCGCCGGCGCGCCCGTGCATATCACGGGCTACGACGCGCTCTCGACGCAGAGTGGCGGAGGCGGCGGACCAGGGGTTCTGCTTGAGGCGCTGCTCGGCGGCTTCGGCGCGCTGCTCGTGCTCGCGTTCGTGTTCGGCTCGTTCCTTGCGATCGTGCCGCTGCTGATGGCGATCGCGTCGATCATGACGACGTTCCTCGTCGTCTGGGGCCTGACGACCGTCACCGAAGTCTCGCCGATCGTGCAGTTCCTGATCGCGCTGATCGGGCTCGGCGTGTCGATCGACTACGCGCTGCTCGTCGTCGTGCGCTGGCGCGAGGAGCGCGCGCACGGCCTGAGCGGTGACGCCGCGATCCAGCGCGCGATGGAGACCGCCGGGCGCGCCGTGATCTTCAGCGGTACGACCGTCGCGATCGGCCTGCTCGCGCTCGTCGCGCTGCCGCTGCCGTTCCTGCGCTCGGTCGGCTACGGCGGGATGCTGATCCCGCTGATCAGCGTGCTCGTCGCAGTCACGCTGCTGCCCGTCGTGCTGTCGAAGCTCGGCCCGAAACTCGACTGGCCGCATGTCCGCAGCGATGACAACGCCAGCCGCGCGTGGACCTCGTGGGCGAAGTTCATCGTGCGCCGGCGTTGGATCGCCGCCGCTACGGCCGCGCTCGTGCTCGCGGCGCTCGTGCTCGCCGCGTCGAACCTCCAGCTCGGCCTCGCCAACCCGAACACGGTCGCGAAGCAGGGCGACGCCAAGCAGGGTCTCCTCGCGCTCGAGCAATCCGGCATCGGCTCCGGCGCGCTGCTGCCGAACGAGGTGCTCGTCGAAGGCCAGAATTCACCCGACGCCGTCGCCCGCAAACTGGCCGCGATCCCGAACATCCACGGCGCCGTCGCGCCGGCGCTGTCCTCTTGGCGCCACGACGGTGCGGCCGTCGTCGACGCGCTCGCGATCGCCGACAACTCGACGGCGAGCGGTCGCGACACGCTCGACGCCGTGCGCGCGTCCGTCCGCGCGAGCGGGCCCGACGTGCGGCTCGGTGGTCTGTCGGCCCAGAACCACGACTTCATCGAAGCCGTCTACGGCAACTTCCCGCTGATGATCGCGCTGATCGCGATCATCACGTTCGTCCTGCTCGCGCGCGCCTTCCGCTCGCTGCTGCTGCCGCTGAAGGCCGTCATCCTCAACGTGATCTCAGTCGGCGCCGCGTGGGGCGTGCTGAATCTCGTCTGGCAGAGCGGGCACGGCTCGCACGTGATCTGGGGCATCTCCGCGACCGGCTCGATCACCGCGTGGATACCGCTGATGGTATTCGCGTTCCTGTTCGGCTTGTCGATGGACTACGAGGTCTTCATCCTCGCGCGGATGCGTGAGGAGTACGACGCGACCGGCTCGACCGACACCGCCGTCGTGCGCGGGATCGGGCGCACCGGGCGGCTCGTTACGAGCGCCGCGCTAATCCTGTTCCTCGCGTTCGTCTCGCTCGCGTCCGGGCCCGAAACCGAAGTCAAAGTGCTCGCGACCGGCCTCGCCGCGGGCATCCTGCTCGACGCGACCGTGATCCGCGCGCTGCTTGTGCCCGCCGTCGTCTCACTGTTCGGGCGCTGGAACTGGTGGCTGCCGAAGCTGCCCGCACGACTGCTGCGCGTCGAGCCGTCGCTACCGCCGCGCGCCGCTCGCGGCGAGGGCCCGGCATGAGCGCCCGTGGGCCGGGCCGACGGTTGTTCGTCGCTAGGGTGGCTGATCGATGAGCGCCGCGGCGGCAATCGAGGTCGAAGGGCTCGTACGCGAGTTCAAGAAGGGCCCGCGCGCGGTCGACGGCATCGACCTCGCCGTCCAGCCCGGTGAGATCTACGGCTTCCTCGGGCCGAACGGCGCCGGCAAGTCGACGACCGTGCTGATGCTGACGACGCTCTTGCCGCCGACGAGCGGTCGCGCGAGCGTCGGCGGCTACGACATCGTCAAGGACGGTGCGCACGTGCGCGCGTCGATCGGCGCCGCGCTGCAGGAGGCCGCGCTCGACGCGATCCTGACCGGACGCGAGCACCTGCAGCTACAGGCGACGCTGCAGGGGATGGCGAAGGCCGAGCGCGCGAAGCGCGGGCAGGAACTGCTCGAGCGCGTCGGGCTGACCGAAGCGGCCGACCGTCGCGTCGGCGGCTACTCGGGCGGAATGAAGCGCCGCCTCGACCTCGCGCTCGCGCTCGTGCACAGCCCGCGCATCCTGTTCCTCGACGAGCCGACGACCGGCCTCGACCTGCAGAGCCGCACGGCGCTGTGGGAGGAGGTCGCGCGGCTCGCACACGACGAGGGCATGACCGTCTTCCTCACGACCCAGTACCTCGAGGAGGCCGACGCGCTCGCCGACCGCGTCGGGATCATCGACCACGGCCACATCGTCGCCGAGGGCACGCCGACGCAGCTGAAGGACGAAGTCGGCAGCCCGACCGTCGAAGTCGTGCCCGCCGACGTCAGCGACTGCGCCGCGCTCGAGGCGGCCGTCGCCGGCTTCGGCACGACCGCCCGTGGCGGGCGCGGCGCCGTCACCGTGCAGCTGCCCGGCGGCGAGTCGCAGCTCGCCGAGATCGTCCGCGCGCTCGACCAGGCGCAGCTGAAGGTCGCTTCGTTGCAACTGCACCAGCCCTCGCTCGACGACGTCTTCCTCGCGAAGACCGGGCGCAAGCTCGAGGGCGCCGGCGAGGAAGACGATGAGCAGTAGCGCCGGAGCGCAGCCCGCCCTCGCGGGGGTCGGCACGGCTGCCGGCGCGGGGTTCGCCGGCGCGGGCCCTGGCGGTGCCGGTTCTGGGCTGCGACTGGCCGAACCGAGCCTGTTCCAGCAGG
>Ga0208589_1001174_pt1 | contig 11159 bp, 8 predicted proteins | sample NGESurshal092012_2_FD_184486 | JGI IMG/M metagenome (GOLD analysis project Ga0208589, IMG submission 184486) | Arctic peat soil microbial communities from Barrow, Alaska - NGEE Surface sample F53-2 shallow-092012 (SPAdes) | ecosystem: Environmental > Terrestrial > Soil > Wetlands > Peat ... | reverse complement strand
GTCGACATCAGCCCGCGGCGGATGTGGCCCCCGGGCATGAAGAAGCTCGGCGTCGACGTGACCGGGAAGATCCCGGCCCAGCTGTCGGCGGACACCGGCCGGGCGCTCGGCCGCCTCACCGGCCTGGGCTGGGGTCCCCGGCTGCGTGAGCTCCTCGACCCGGGGGCCGGCGGTCAGGCGCCCGGCGGTCCGGCGCCCGGCGGTCCGGTCCCCGACGGGCCCGTCCCCGATGACTTGATGGCCGCCCTGGTCCAGGTGCTGGCCGCGTGGGACTGGGAGCAGCGCCCGGCCGGCGTGGTCACCCTGCCCAGCCGGACCCGGCCCCAGCTCATCGCCAGCCTGGGCGAGCGGATCGCTGAGATCGGCCGGCTGCCGCTGCTGGGCTCGCTCAGCTACGACGGCTCCGGGCCGCGCGGCGAGCACTCCCCCGGCCAGGCACCCGCCCAGCAGTTCAACAGCCCGCAGCGTCTCCAGGCGATCTGGCGGGAACTGCGGCTCCCCGGGCCGCTGGCCGGCACGGTGGCCTCGCTCGGCGGCCCGGTGCTGGTCATCGACGACCGGATCGACAGCGGCTGGACCATGACGGTCGCGGCCAGGCTGCTCCGCGAGGCTGGCGCGCCCCGGGTGCTCCCCCTGGTGCTGGCCGCGACCACCGGCTGACGTCACGCTGGCGGGCCAGCCAGCCCCCTGATCGGCCAGCCCCCTGATCAGCCAGCGCTGACGGGCTCGCGTCCGGGTCGGGACAGTTCCTCTAGGTCATGCCGGTCTTGGGCTTATCCCCAGTATTGGGCGGGGGTGGTGGTGTGGGTGCGGTTTCCGGGGGTGGTCCAGGTGAGGGTGCCGGGGGCAGGGCTGGTGACGGTCCAGCCGGGGACTTGCTTGGTGTGGTGGTTGTGCCTGCAGGCGGGACGGTGCCAGCATTCTCACCCATCTTCTGTGCCAGCTGCCTGGTATCAGACCTGCATGCAGTTGATAAGCGGGCTCATGATCCGCCTGTCATGCCTTAGGTGCTCAAAACCCCGAAGTCGTAGTCGGTGGATGCCCAACGGAGTGTCAACCACAAGTACGGGTCCGGCAGCCGAACCTGCGCAAACGGCCCCGGAGGGGGAGCTGTATGCGGCCATTGCCTGGTCAAACGCACTTCAAGGCCTCTCGCTCAGTTGCGAATAGGGAACGTCCTCGTTCTGGTCGGTGGTGGCGAGGTCGCGCAGCAAGGGCAGCGTGCCGGGGTCCTCGCGCCATCCGCCGGCCAGCGCCTCCACCGCAGCCCGGCGTGCAGCCCGGTCCTGGTCGGTGGTGGCGAGGTCGCGCAGCAAGGGCAGCGTGGCGGGGTCCTCGCGCCATCCGGCGGCCAGCGCGCGCGTCGCAGCCTCGCGGACGTACTCGTGCTGGTCGGTGGTGGCGCGGTCGCGCAGCAGGGGCAGCGTGGCGGGGTCCTCGGGCCATCCGGCGGCCAGCGCCTCCACCGCAGCCCGGCGGGCAGCCTCGTCCTGGTCGGTGGTGGCGCGGTTGAGCAGCAGGGGCAGCGTGCCGGGGTCCTCGGGCCATCCGGCGGCCAGCGCCCTTACCGCAGCCTGGCGGACGTACTCGTGCTCGTCGGTGGTGGCGCGGTTGCGCAGCAAGGGCAGCGTGGCGGGGTCCTCGGGCCATCCGGCGGCCAGCGCGCGCGTTGCAGCCTCGCGGACGTACTCGTCCTGATCGGTGGTGGCGCGGTAGCGCAGCAAGGGCAGCGTGCCGGGGTCTTCGCGCCATCCGGCGGCCAGCGCCTCCACCGCAGCCCGGCGGGCAGCCCAGTCCTGGTCGGTAGTGGCGAGGTCGCGCAGCAAGGGCAGCGTGGCGGGGTCTTCAGGCCATCCGGCGGCCAGCGCCTCCACAGCTGTCTCGCGGATATCCTCGTCCTCGTTCTGGTCGGTGGTGGCGAGGTCGCGCAGCAGGGGCAGCGTGGCGGGGTCCTCGGGCCATCCGGCGCCCAGCGCGCGCGTTGCAGCCCGGCGGGCAGCCTCGTACTGGTCGGTAGTAGTGGCGAGGTCGCGCAGCAGGGGCAGCGTGGCGGACGTTCGCACTGGCCCGCCTCGCCCGCCTCGGCGCGCCCGGCCCGTCCGGCCGTGGCCCGGGCCGCGCAACTCGCGGGTCGGTGCGCCGGGGACGGGTGCCTTCGGACAGGCACGCAAGCGAGCCGCCGGGCACATTAGCAACCGCTATCAGCCACACGTGATTATCACCCCGGCCGCCCTCCGATAATTGTTTTACAGGCATGGACTTGTATCAGTCTGGGAGTCCACCGGAAGGTCCAGATCGGCTACTACCGGGGGATTGACAGCGGGCGGGCATTCGGTCTCAGCAGGTACTCCGGATGGAATACAGATTAGCTGGCGGAAAGAAACTCCGGCAGGATCGCGGGTCATCGTGGCCCAGCGCAGTCTTCCTCCCGTCACGAACCGCTCCCTGCCCGGCAATCGTCTCCAGGAAAGGGCCGTCGGCTGACTGGGACGGCCTCCCGGGCGATGCGCTGGCAGACCTCCTTGATCGGCCCCCGTACCTTCCGTCCGTCCTGCCATATGCCGACCGCGTGCGGGACGGTTCCACCAGCCTCGTACGACAGCGAATGAAGGCGGTTTCATCGCCCAGTACTTCTGCTCCCAGCTGGTCGGCCCGCAGCAGCGCTGTCTTTGACTTTCCGGAACCGCGATCTCCCGCGATCAGGACACCCTCGCCGCTGGCCGTGCGGACAGCAGCGGCGTGCAGGGCCACGAAGCGGTCCTTAAACGGCCACGAGGCAGGTGCCGGGATCGGCGGGAGGGGCGACGTCCAGGCTTCCTTACGTGACCGCAGCGTCTGCACCCAGACGCCGGCCAATGGCACGCCGGTCAGGTCCTCTGGCCGTGATCGGAACAGGTACCGGCCAGGACTCGGCACGTCGCACCACACGATGACCTCGGGGCTCGAAACCGGGGGACGCTAATGACGCAGAGTAGAACGAGCCAATCGCCTCCGCGCACCGCCGGTACGTGCACCGCACATCCACGCGGACACCAAAGCAGGGCAGCCGTACCACGGTGTCCGTGCTGTCCTCCGCCGCAGCGGGTGGCCGGACTGGTTGCTGGGCCAGCCTGCTGAGGGCTGCGCTGAGGGAACCGTCAGGCGGCACGGCCGCTTCGAGCTTTCCCGCGACACATTGATCGACGCGCGCCAGGTATTCAGCACGCTCGTCGAAGAAGAACGTGTCCTCGTCGAGCTGGGAGTATCGCATCCCCGCTCGATGCAGGAGAGCCCGAGCCGGCCGTCACTGTCCATGCCGGGTTCAGCCAGCCTCACCGGTGACCAGATTGAGGATCTTGCCCGGTACGAAGACCACCCGGGTCAGCTCCCTGCCCTCGACGAGCCGGGCCACCGCGTCCAGCCGCAGTCCCGCCGCGGTCACCTCAGCCTCACTCGCGCGCAGATCGACAGTGATCTGCCCGCGGGGCTTGCCGTCGACCGTCACGGGTATGACCACATGGGTTTCGACGAGTGCATCCTGATCTGCGACGGGGAAGGGTGCGTCATCGATCTGATCGGTGTGGCCGATCCGTTCCCACAGCTCAGCAGCGATGTGCGGGGCCATCGGGAAGGTCATCAAGATGAGCGCCTCGGCGACGGCACGCGGGCAGCAGCCTTCCTGCTTCACGTAATGTCCCGCGCTGTTGTTGAGCTCGGTCAGTCGCGCGACTGCTACGTTGAAGCGCATCTCCATGAACAGCCTGTTGACATCATCTATTGTCCTGTGCAGCAGCCGGTAAAGCGGTTCTGTATTGGCCAGCGGTGCACTCGAGAGCCTTGCTTCCCCGCTGTCCTCGGCGACTATGTTGCGCCATAGGCGCTGCAGGAAACGATAGACTCCGACGATATCGTCTGGCTGCCAGGGGCGGTCCACATCCAAGGGGCCCATGGCCATCTCGTACATGCGCAGTGTGTCGGCGCCGTACGATTCGTAGATCTCGTCGGGGGATACCGAGTTCTTCAGGCTCTTTCCCATCTTGCCGTAGTGACGGCGCACCGGCTCACCCTGGTAGGTGAACCCGTCCGCGGTTGCGGACACCTCGGCCGCGGGAACATACCTGCCAGACGAGTTCGTGAACGCGTCGGCCAGGATGTACCCCTGGTTGTACAGGCGCTGGAACGGCTCCGGTGTCGACACGTGGCCCAAGTCGAAGAGGATCTTGTGCCAGAACCGCGCGTACAGCAGGTGCAAAACGGCGTGCTCCACGCCGCCGATATAGAGGTCGACCCCTCCTATGCGTTCCTTGCCGTCCGGGTCTCCCATCCAGTACTGCTCGATCATAGGATCCACGAACTGCTGATCGTCCGTCGGATCGAGGTAGCGCAGGTAGTACCAGCAGGACCCGGCCCACTGGGGCATGGTGTTCGTCTCCCTGCGGTAGGGGCGGAGCCCATCGCCGAGATCGAGCTGGGTGAACTCGAAGCCTGGCACCCTGGACAGCGGCGGTTTCGGCTCGTCGGTCTCGGCCGCGTGCGGACGGAAGTCGTCCATAGCCGGAAGCTCGACGGGCAGCATGGCCTCGGGAAGAGCGATCGGCAGGCCGATCTCGTCGTAGACGATCGGGAACGGCTCACCCCAGTAACGCTGGCGGGAGAAGAGCCAGTCGCGAAGCTTGTATGACGTCCGGCGCACGCCGCGCGCTGAGGATTCCAGCCAGCGGATCACCTCGTCCTTCGCCTCGGCCACCGCCAGGCCGTCGAGCGTCAGTTCTGCGCCCCGTGAGTTGAACAGCGTGCCGTCGCCCTCGTAGGCAGCACCCCAGCTGGCAGGATCGTCGGGGCTGGCGTCGCCGTGGCCGACCAGCCACCGGTCAGCCGGCCGGACGACCGGCAGCATCGGCAGCTCAAGGACGGTCGCTAGCTCGTAGTCCCGCTGATCGTGAGCGGGAACCGCCATGACCGCGCCGCTCCCGTAGCTGGCCAGTACATAGTCAGCGATGAAGATCGGCATACGGGCGCCGGACGCCGGGTTCACCGCGTACGTCCCGAGGAAGATGGCAGACTTCGGTCCTTCAACCTGACGTTGCCGGTCGCTCAGCGACCCTGTCCGGCTCACGTAGGCATCGACGGCGCCGCTGGGCGAGTCGCTGGCGCCGTCGGTGCCACGCCATGCCTCGGGCGTCCCGGCGGGCCACCGCGCCGCGGTCAGTGAGCCGACGAGCGGGTGCTCCGGCGCGAGGACCAGGAACGTCGCGCCGAACAGCGTGTCGGGCCGGGTCGTGTACACCTCGATCTGACAGTCGCCGCCCTGCCGGTCGCGTGCCTGGAAATGGATTTCGGCCCCTTCGCTGCGGCCGATCCAATTACGCTGCATCGCCTTGAGCGAGTCAGTCCAGTCCAGCGAGTCCAGGTCTTCCAGTAGGCGGTCAGCAAATGCGGTGATACGCAGCATCCACTGCCGCATCCGGCGGCGGTAGACCGGGTAGTTCCCAACTTCGGACCTGCCGTCCGTGGTCACCTCCTCGTTTGCCAGCACCGTGCCGAGGCCCGGGCACCAATTGACCGGCGCCTCTTCAAGGAAGGCCAGGCGGTGTGAGTCCACGACCCGGCGGCGGGCCTCCCTATCCAGATCACGCCATGCCATGCCGCAGGGATTCGCCGCGGACACGGGTTCGCGGATTCCCTGGTCAAACTCTTCGACCAGCTCGCCGATCGGCCGGGCGCTCCGCGTCTCGGGATCGCACCAGGAGTTGAAGATCTTCAGGAAGATCCACTGTGTCCACCGGTAGAACCTCGGATCTGCCGTTGAGATCTCCCGGCGCGGGTCATGCGAAAGGCCGAGGCGGCGGAGCTGGCGCCGCATGTTGTCAATGTTGTGGATGGTGGTGATGGCGGGGTGCTGCCCGGTCTCGATCGCGTACTGCTCGGCCGGCAGGCCGAACGCATCGAAACCAAACGGGTGCAGGACCAGATGACCCTTCATCCGCTTGAAACGTGCGTACACGTCCGACGCGATGAAGCCGAGTGGGTGCCCGACATGGAGTCCTGAGCCCGATGGGTACGGAAACATATCCATGACATAGAACTTGCGGTTGGCGTCCGACCCGAAGCCGTCCGACAGTTCGCCCACGGGATTGGGCACTTCGAAGGTGCCCCGCTCGGCCCAGATCCGCTGCCATTTCATCTCGATCTGACCAGCGATATCCGCAGAGTAGCGGTATGTGTCGATCATGGCAGCGCTTTTTGCCTCAGAATTCATGGCTCGGTTGCTCCGGAGTTTGCTCGTCAAGTTGATGCTGCGCATCCCAGTAGTCCCGGGCGTCCAGGAAGATCGAGACAGAGCAGCGCATCCGTTCCGTTGTCGATGCTTCGAAATCGCATGGCCCGATCGCGTGGAAGGTCGAGGCGGGGAACATTACGGCTCGTTCTCGCGGTACAGCACATAGCTGCGTCCGCTGACTGGATTCGCGGCAAAGTAGGCAAGCGTGTGCTTGCGGTTGTTTGGCATGCCGGCCGGCGGGGAAAGCGGGAACAGGCTGAGGCTGCTGGTATCGGGTGATCGATCCTACTGCTCCGGGGTAAGCCACAGCGTCCATACGTATGCCCCGATATCGGAATGGACGAACTCCGCAAACGGGCGCTGGTGCAGAAAAGCTCACTCTTCGCACACCTCAAGGCCCTGCCGGAATTTATTGATGATCTCGATCAGGCGCCGCGCGACATCGTGTATGACTGGCGACTGGGGCGGCGAAAGGCAGAGCACGTCTCCTGGCCGCGAGTGATAGTGCCAGGCCCAGGACGACAACAGATCGGATCGGAGCCTGGCCAGGGCGCCCGAGGCCAACGCGGCGTCAAGTACGACACGCCGGTCTGGCCGGTCGGATGAAAACAGCGGGCTCAGGACATGATCCCATGCGCGCTCGCGAAGGGATTGGTCAGGTCCGCTCATTGGGCCGCACTCGGTGTTAGTCCCGGATGTGTTAGTCCCGGAAGCCGCAGTGCCAGTCCTGGAAACAGGGTCGCGGTGGCTTTGACGTTCACGGCAGCAGCATCCGCCAGCTGCTGTGCGCTGTCAGGCACTGTTCGTCTTTGTTCGGCACCAGGCGTGCCTCCGGTACCGCGCACCTGTGCGCCCAGTCGGGCGACCCAGTATCCGGTTCCCTGCCCAGCGGCAGCTTCGCTGGGCAGGCCGCATCCGGTCCAGCCAGGCCAGCACCCGGGCCAGCGCTGAGCAACGCTGATCGCTGCTGAGCTCGTTGCTGCGGACCGTCCGGCATGGCACAAACTCTAGACCGTCGGCAGTTGTGCCTACCGGATACCGCGGTTGCCGCGGCGGTCAGTGACCTGCGCAACGCCTCTTCCAGCTACCACGAGCCGTGGCCGGTGGTGACCTTGGTGTCCACCACGAGCAGCTGGTCCCGCGGCCCGGCCAGCCAGGCCGTGGCCGCGCACGTTGACTGCCGTGCATAAGCCTCTGGCTCAAGTGTGTGGTTATGACTTGCTGGCGGGAGTATGGCGACATACAGACAAGCACATAGTCGATCAGCGGCCGGCCCGTTTTACCCTGGCACGCGCCGGGACTCGGCGATGCGGTCGAGCCAGTCGCCGAGCAGGGCGCGCTCGGCAGCGGTGAGTGTCGTGAGGTCGGGGAGCGCGGCGCGCAAGGTCACTGCCGCGGCCGCCGGGTCCGTGATGGCGGCGATGCTCGCGTTGGTGAGGATGGTCGCGCAGACCGATTCCCACGCCGTGTCCGCAAGCGTGTCGTCGCGCTCGTCCCCGGCCTGGTTGATGAGGGTGAGCACGACTCCCGTGCCGGCTGCCTGAATGAGCTCGACCGCCCGTCGCTCGGTCACGCGCAGCCGTCCCGCCTCGGCGACCCGGTGCACCCGTGCCTGCAGCACCCGGGCGCCGGTTGCGGCGGCGGCCCGGCTCTCCGGGGTGCGCAGCGCCGTGTGCATGAGACGGAACAGTTCGGGGTTCGCGAGGCCGAAACCGACATGGAGCTCCCAGCCGGCGCGCAGGCTCTCGACTGGATCGGAATCCGCGTCGGGGTGCTTGCGCGCCATGTAGTTCGTGAACCCGTGCTCGACCACGGCGTCGAGCAGTCCGCTCTTGTCGCCGAAGAGCCGGTAGATCGTGGGGGCCTGCACACCGGCGGCGAGCGCGACCGAGCGGGTGGTCACCGCGTCCGGACCCTTGGTGGCGAGCAGGTGCGCGGCGACCTCCACGAGTTGCGCGCGGGTCCGGTCGCGCGACGACACGGGGTCCGGTTCACTCACGTTATCGATGATAACAGGAATTTGCGAACACCTCGTTTCCTTTGATATCGTCTTTGACATATCATTGGTAACGCTAAGGACGGCATCACATGATCGTCATCACCGGCGCCACGGGCGTCCTCAACGGCGCCACCGTCGAGCACCTGCTCAAGCGCATCCCCGCGGCCCAGATCGGCGTGAGCGTGCGTGACACCACGAAGGCGCAGCACTTCGCCGATCGAGGCGTGCGCGTGCGGCGCGGCTCCTATGAGGACCCGGCGGCGCTGCTCGACTCGTTCGAAGGCGCCGATCAGGTGCTTCTCGTCTCGTCGAACGACCCGGGCGCCGACGGGGTTAGCCTGCTCCGCGCCGGCATCGAGACCGCCGTCGCGGCCGGCGCTCGCCGGGTCCTCTACACCGGCCACCAGCACACGGGACTCGACAGCCCGTTCTTCCCCGCACGCGATCACGCCGCAACCGAGGCACTCCTGGCGGGCTCCGGCGTCGCCTGGACTTCCCTCCGCAACGGCTTCTACGCGCACAGCCTCGACTGGCTGCTTGGGCCCTGGCGCGAGACCGGCGTCATCGCGACGCCAGCCGATGGACCCGTGTCATGGACCGAGCGCGCTGACGAGGCGGAGGGAGCCGCGGTGATCCTCGCTGCCGAGCGGCACTTCGACGGCCCGGTCACGCTCACCGCGAGCGCCGCCGTGACGTTCGACGAGATCGCGGGGATCGCCTCCGAGCTCACTGGCCGCGACATCCGGCGCGTCGTGGTGGGCGACGAGAAGTGGGTGGCCGAGCAGGTCGCGCAGGGCACCCCGGAGCTCATGGCCCGGTTCCTGCTCGGGTTCTTCCAGGCTGCCCGCGAGGGACGCTTCGCGGGCGTTGACCCGCTCCTCGGCGACCTCCTCGGCCATCAGCCGCGTACAGTGCGCGACCTGCTCGCCCAGCGGTCGGCGGCCTGAGGGCATCGCCGTCAAGCCCAAGTCCGGCGAGTCATGCGACAAGACCGCGCGGCGGGCCAGGGCCCGCAGCTGCCCGGTGGTCAGCCCCGGCGCCGCCCCGATGATCAGTTTCTCCACCGCGGCGGCGGCGTCGTCCAGGCCGGACAGTTCCTCCGCGATGACCTCCGCACGGCGTTCGTCGATCAGCCCGGCGGCCAGCGCGGCGCGGGTCAGCAGGAGGCGGTCCAGCTCCAGGGCCAGGTCCAGCAGCCGCCCGGCGCTTCGCCGGGTCAACGTCAGCGCGACCGCGATCTCATCATCGGCGTGATCAAACGGCCGCCAGTCCCCCGACACCCGGCCCGCCGCCTCACGGCGGGCCGCAAGCGCGGAGACGGCGGTGAGCTTCGCCACGGCGGACCACGCGGCCAGCCGGTTCGCGGCCTGCAGCACCCCGGTCCGCTGATCATCATCCAGCGTCCCCAGCCCCTCACGCTGCACCAGATCCACCAGCGTGGCCAGCACCGGATCAGGCGCGAGCCCATCAGCCCACCCCCCGTCCGCGAACGCGGCACCCTGAGCCGGATCGCCGTCACACGGATCATGGAGGTCCAGGGTTTCCCAGACAGAATTGCCGGGGTCCGGGGCTTCCCAGGCAGGATCGCCGGGTCCCGGGTTTCCAGCGGGGGAACACCGAGCTCTGGAGCGTCGTCCTCGTTCAGCCGGGTTCGTCCGCGCCGGGTAAGGCGCTCATCTCGGAGTCAGGGATCCCGTCCGGACCGTCCGGGCCAACTGGATGCTTCGGGCCAGCTGACACCTGATCACCTCCGGCAAGCCTAGGATTCGACCTGACTCGATCATACTATCGAATAATGCTGCCACGATCCAACCGTTATTCGAACTTATGACCGAAAGGTAAGCGCGGCGATGCCACGCAAGCGGGCCCGGCCAGCTGGCCGGGCCCGGTTCGGGCGAGAGATCGCCCGGGTCAGCCGTGACCGCGGACGTCGTGTGGCACGTACGGCTCCTCCAGCCGCGCCATCTCCTCCGGGCTGAGCTCGAGCTGCTCGGCGGCCAGCGCATCCTGCAGGTGGCTGACCTTGGTCGCCCCGACGATCGGTGCGGTCACCCCTGGGCGGTGCAGCAGCCAGGCCAGCGCCACCTGGGCGGCGGGCACGCCCCGGGCCGCGGCGACCTCGTTCACCCGGTCGGCCACGTCGAAGTCGGCCGACTCGGTGTACAGCGTGTCCCCGAACGCGTCGGTGTTGGCCCGCACCGTGTGCTTGGCGCCGTCGCGGGTCCGGGTCCCGGTCAGGAACCCGCGCGCCAGGGGGCTCCACGGGATCACCCCGACGCCCATGTCGATGCACTGCGGGATCATCTCCCGCTCCTCTTCCCGGTACACCAGGTTGTAGTGGTTCTGCATGGACACGAACCGGGTCCAGCCGTGCCCCGACGCGGTGTACTGGGCCTTGGCGAACTGCCAGGCGAACATGCTGCTCGCGCCGATGTAGCGGGCCTTGCCGGCCCGGACCACATCGTGGAGGGCCTCCATGGTCTCCTCGATCGGCGTCCGGTTGTCCCAGCGGTGGATCTGGTACAGGTCCACGTAGTCCATGTCGAGGCGCTCGAGCGACGCGTCGATGGAGGCCATGATGTGCTTGCGGGACAGCCCGCGGCCGTTCGGGCCGGCCATGGTCTCGCCGTGCACCTTGGTGGCGACCACGACCTCCTCGCGGGTGAACATTTTGCCGAGGAGCCGGCCGGTCGCCGTCTCGCTGGCCCCCGCGGAGTAGACGTCGGCAGTGTCGTAGAAGTTGATGCCGCCGTCCGCCGCGGCGCGGACGATGGGCTCCGCCGCGTCCTCGTCCAGCACCCACTGACGCTCGGAGTTGTTGCCGTAGCTCATCATGCCGAGGCAGATGCGGGACACCTGCAGACCCGTCGCGCCGAGGTTGACGTAGTCCATAAATCCTCT
>Ga0208589_1001173_pt1 | contig 11159 bp, 7 predicted proteins | sample NGESurshal092012_2_FD_184486 | JGI IMG/M metagenome (GOLD analysis project Ga0208589, IMG submission 184486) | Arctic peat soil microbial communities from Barrow, Alaska - NGEE Surface sample F53-2 shallow-092012 (SPAdes) | ecosystem: Environmental > Terrestrial > Soil > Wetlands > Peat ... | reverse complement strand
CTTCTGTCTGCTTTGTTAGGGCAGATACACTCCTGTAATCACTTCAAGTGCCAAACTGGAACTCCTTCTCTAAGTCATTGCTTAGAAAGCAAAACTAATAACTTCTCCATCCACAATCAAAGCCAGCCGATTCCCGAATCGGCACAATTTCATCGGCGATGTCCCTATATCCTCAAAATCGCCTTCCAACTTACCACTTTCCCAATTCAGAACGCTGTCCCATTCCGGAACCGCAGCCATCGCGCAACCGCAAGCCAATTCTTCAGTTCTTTCGCCTTCATCCTTCAAATACCCACACAACTATAATCCCACCATGCCCCAAACCCCATCGCAACTCTTCCGTCCGGACAATCGCGCCGCCGACGCTCTTCGCCCCATCCGCATCACACCCGGCTACATCGTCATGCCCGAGGGCTCGGTCCTCATCGAATCCGGCAACACCCGCGTCCTCTGCAATGCCTCCATCGAACAGGGCGTTCCCGGCTGGCTCCGCAACTCCGGCCGCGGCTGGGTCACCGCCGAATACGGCATGTTGCCCCGCGCCACCCTCACCCGTACCGCCCGCGAGAGCGAGCGCGGCAAGGTCGGCGGCCGTACCCACGAGATCCAGCGCCTCATCGGCCGCAGCCTCCGCAGCGTCATCGACATGAAGGCCCTCGGCGAGCGCACCATCATCCTCGACTGCGACGTCCTCCAGGCCGACGGTGGCACCCGCACCGCAGCCATCACCGGAGCCTGCGTTGCCCTCGCCCTCGCCCTCAACAAACTCGTCGCCGCAGGCACGCTCAAAGCCTCGCCCCTGCGCCAGATGGTGGCCGCCACCTCCGTAGGCATCGTCGACGGCAACATCCTCCTCGACCTCGCCTATGAAGAAGACTCCCGCGCCATGGTCGACATGAACGTCGTCATGCTCGCCGACAACGGCCTCGTCGAAACCCAGGCCACAGCCGAAAAGGACTCCTACACCCGCCCTCAGCTCTCTGCCATGCTCGACTACGCCGAAAAAGGCATCCGCGAACTCCTCGCCGCCCAGCGCGCCGTACTTAACTCTGCCGTCTGACGCGCATTCACTGCTTAGCCAATGCAACCAAATGGCGTAGAGAGCAATCCATCGATAGACACCATGGCGCAGGAAACTACCAACTGGCGTTGGAAGCCGTTGCTCGGCCCAGCCCTCATCTTTCTCTCTGCGGCCCTCGTCGTCGCGCCGTTTCTGCTTCACGGCTCTCCCTGCGGACTCGATTTCCTCTTCCACTTCACCTCGTGGCACGACGCCGCAAACAGCTGGCGTCACGGAATCCTCTACCCGCACTGGACATCCAGCGCAAACTTCGGCGCCGGCGAGCCACGCTTCATCTTTTACCCTCCACTCACCTGGATGGCCGGCGCAGCCCTCGGACTGATCCTGCCCTGGCCCCTTGTCCCCGTGGCCCTGAACTTCCTCATGCTCGCTGCCACTGGCCTGGCCACCCGCGCCTTCGCCCGCCAGGCACTCACAGACGGAGCAGCCACGCTCGCCGGCTGCATTGCCATCTTCTCCCTCTACGCTCTTTATGAAATCAACTTCCACGGAGACTTCGCAGCCATCTCCGGAGGCTTCTGGATCCCCCTTCTACTCCTCTTTCTTCTCCGCAATCGCTATTCAGCTAGCCCCCGATCCGCCTCAACCTTCACCTACGCCTTCGATGGCTCGACGCTTCCCCTGGCACTCGTCCTCACCGGAGCATGGCTCTCTAACGCTCCTCTCGGCGTCATGGCCTGCTATCTCCTGGCCTTCACCGCGCTCGTCGCCGCTATGCTTGCACGATCCTGGGCTCCTGTCCTGCGTGCCGCTGTCGCCACCATCATAGGATTAGGCCTTGCCGCCTTCTACCTGGTTCCCGCCGCCAAAGAACAGTACTGGATCGATGTTCAAAAGCTCTTCGCGCAGCCCAATCACCTCATTCAGAACCGCTGGATCACCTCCGAATTCACCAGCCGGTTTCTCGTCCCAAGGCAGGGCATCCGTGGCGACATCGAAGCCGCGATGCTCGCCGCCACCTTCCTTGCCATGCTGGCCATCTGGCTGCTCGGTAGATTTCCCGCAAAGAACGAGCCCACAGCCCGGCACTGGTGGATCAGCCTTGCCATCATCCCCTGCGTCGTTCTGTTTCTCCTGTTCCCCATTTCGCTGCCAGTGTGGAACCTTCTGCCCAGGCTCCGTTATCTCGAATATCCCTGGCGCTGGATGATCGTGCTTCAGGCTCCCATGGCGGTCTTTGTTGCATGGGCTGTCTGGCCCGCTCGCCCGCGCCAGCGCATCGTTGCAGCCATCGCCTGCGCCATCATCTTCCTTGGCGTCCTCGGTGGCTCCTATCACGAGTTCTACACCCCATGCGGCATCGGCAATCCCAAGGTCAAATCCATCACCGCCATGGACCGCGCGCTCACGCCCCAAGGCAAAGGTGTCGGCGGAACCGAGGAGTACGCCACCCCACCGGGAGCGCGCAACGACCTCATCCCCACCGGCCTGCCCGAGGCCTGCCTGGTCAGCGAACCCAACGCCGTCCTCAGCACCGTATCCGCCGGCACGGTACTCGCTTTCTACGTCCCGCCTGCCTGGTCTCCCGACCTGCACACCTGCGAGACCACCTTCGCCGCGTCGCCAGACTCCCGCCCGGAGCATCTCCGCATCGCCGCTACTCTTGCTCAACCCGGCTATCTCGTTTTGCGCCTCAGAAGCTACCCCGCCTGGAACATCACCATCAACGGCGATCTCATGACCCATCTACCCAGCCGACCCGACGGCCTGATCGTCGTGCCCGTCTCTCCGGGCCCGCTCCGCCTCGCCGTCGACTGGACCAACACACCAGACGTCATCCTCGGCCGCTCCCTCACCGTGGCAAGCCTGCTCCTGCTCTTGATCCTCTGGTATCTCGAGCTAACCCTCCGCCTGCCAGCGACTGGTACCTCAGAGGCCGCTGCCCTCGACTAAAAGCGACCTCACCCTGCAACCAGTTCTCACGGCATGGTCGCCGCTTCTGTCTTCTCCGGAGTTCCCCGCCCGGTCAACGCACGAATCAGATCCACCTCATGCTGACGATACGGTGTGCCGTCGGTATGAAATACATCGTGAAACCATATCGTCGGCTGCATTAACACATACGGCCGCTGCCATGAGTCCCACGGCAGGTTGGTCTGCGTCTTGCCGTTCACCAATCCCCAGTTGATCGCGCCCACATGATACTGCTTGGCAATCGGAAGACTGCCGTCAAACGTAGACCCCGCCCCCCGAGCCATATACTCCGTGCAGATAATGGGACGACCCAGCGGCTCCAACTCCTTAATCCGCGCCTCAAACTCTTCAGGCCATCCATAGTTATGGAACGTAATAATGTCCGACTCCGCCAGTTGAATCTTCGTCGTCGCACTCTCTTTCGCTGGATTGGTCCAATCCCCCCTCCACACTCCACTCGTCAGCGGCTGCGTCGCTCCCGCCTCACGGGCCCACGTAAACGCCTTCGGCAACAGCTCATCCACGCGCTTCACCTTCGCAGGAACATCGGCCGCCACATCGCCGCCGCCATTGTCCGGTTCGTTCCACACATCCCATCCCAATATCCGGTCGTCCTTGGCAAACGCCCCCACCACACCCATCACATACGCCTTCAACTGCGGCTCATCCGCCCGATTCATCAGCCGCTCTTTCCCCGGGCTCTGCACCCAGCCCGAGTTATGCACGCCGGGAATCGGCGGGTGCTGCGGCCCCAGATGAGGGTCCGTCTCCCAGCACGAGTCAAACAGCACCAGCAACGGCCGAATGTGATGCTTCGCCGCTATCGCCAGAAATGTATTCAGCCGTTGCTTGAAACCCTCCGGATCCTGCTCCCACAGTTGGTCCTGCAGAAACACCCGCGCCGTATTCATCCCAATCGATTCCGCAAGTCCCAGTTCCCTGTCATTGATCGCCGGGTCGAACGTCGCCGCCTGAAACATCTCCAGCTCATTGATCGCATTCGACGGAATATAGTTCGCCCCCACCAGCCACGGCTGCTGCGCATACCATGCATTCGCCTTCTGCGCCGTCCAGCGTGCGGGCACGATCGAGGACGATTGGCTCCATCCGGAACAAGCCGTTGCAGCCACTGCCAGCGTGAACGTCAAGACTCCACGAAGTTTCATGTAATTCCTTTCAACCGGAGGATAGGCAACCCGTCCGGCTTCCCGCCACCAAAGATACACCTATCTGAAACCGATTACACTGCCATCCCGATCGCTTCTCCTGCAAAACCTCTGTCAAGCCCCCGAAAATCATAACCGACACATAACAAAGGCGTTTTTTTGCTTTGAAGTTGGCGGTTTAGTTTCTCCGTCCTCGTACAATAGAAGTAGGAATCGAAAACAGAGATTCTATTCTTAAGCAGCACCTCACTATCTCCTTTAGAATGAATATTTTGACTCCTAACTCCTTTGTAATGAATATTACAGGTAAAAGTAGCACACCTAAGCCATTCAGAATCAATATTTTAGGTAATAAGTGTGGGGGGGGGTATACCCCACTCCTGGCCCGGCAACACTATCAGTGACCACGAACGACGCCCAAGTCAACACCGCCGCGACCGGAGTTGGGCACACTGCCCGCTCCCACGCACGTGGAAGCCGTAAAGGCACACCGCACCGGAGAAGTAACGAACTACCAAGCGTGTAAAATTCTCTTGGATATATAAACCCTAAAGAACAATCAGGAGAGCCACACCAATGTCGAAGTTGACCCCAGGAAAACTAGCAGGACTCAAAGCCGTCTCCGACCATCGCGGAGTCATCGCGGCCGCCGCCATGGACCAGCGCGGTTCCCTGCAGAAGTCCCTAGCCAAAGAGCGCGGCGCTGCCGCCGACGGACATGACCTCGAAGTCTTCAAGACCCTCGTCACCAGCGTCCTCACCAAGCACGCCTCCGCCATCCTGCTCGACCCCGAATACGGCCTGCCCGCCTCCAAGCACCGCAACGGCAAGGGCCTCCTGCTCGCCTACGAGAAGACCGGCTACGATTCCAACACCGCAGGCCGCCTGCCTGACCTCCTCGATCTCTGGAGCGTCCGCCGCCTCAAAGAAGCCGGCGCCGACTGCATCAAGATCCTCCTCTACTACACCCCCTACGAGAAGTCGCACATCAACGACCTCAAGCAGGCATGGATCGAACGCATCGGCGACGAGTGCCTCGCCCATGACATCGCCTTCTTCCTCGAGTTCGTCGGCTACGACGCCGATGGTGGCGATGAGAAGACCGTAGCCTACGCCAAAAAGAAGCCAGAGATCGTCTCCGGCGCCATGGCCGAGTTCGGCAAAGCCCGCTACAACGTGGACGTTCTCAAAGTCGAAGTTCCCATCGTCATGGAGTTCGTTGAAGGCACCAAGGCATTCAAGGGCGAGAAGGCTTACACCCGCAAGGAAGCCCTGCAGCACTTCCGCGACGCCGAAACCATGACCCACAAGCCCTTCATCTACCTCTCCGCCGGCGTCTCCAACCCCGTCTTCATCGAGACCCTCGAACTCGCCGGTGAGTCAGGAACGAAATACAACGGCGTCCTCTGCGGCCGCGCCACCTGGAAAGACGGCATCGCCATCTTCGCCAAGCACGGCGCCAAGGCCTTCGAAGACTGGCTCAACACCACCGGCGTCGAAAACATCAACAACGTCAACGCCGCCCTCAAGTCCGCCAGCTCCTGGCACGACAAAGTTCAGATCTAACCAAGCTTCATCGTTTCACAAGAAGGGCGCCGCATTGACCGGCGCCCTTTCTGTTTTCCAATCCGCTACTCCCACTCAATCGTCCCCGGAGGCTTCGAAGTAATGTCATACACCACCCGATTAATCCCGCGAACCTCGCTGATGATCCGGCTGGAAATGGTCCGCAGTACCTCGTACGGCAAAGGAGCCCAGTCCGCCGTCATCCCATCCTCGCTCTCGACAGCCCTTACCGCACAGGTATTCGCATACGTCCGCTGGTCGCCCATCACTCCCACGCTCTTCACCGGCAGCAGCACCGCGAACGACTGCCAGACCTTGCGATACAACCCGGCCCGCTTGATCTCCTCCACCACAATCGCATCAGCCTCCTGCAAAATCCCCACTCTCTCCGCAGTAACCTCGCCGAGAATCCGCACCGCCAGCCCGGGCCCCGGAAACGGCTGCCGCTCCAGAATCTCCTCAGGCATCCCCAAATCCCGCCCGATCCGACGCACCTCATCCTTGAACAGATCCCGCAGCGGCTCAATCAACTTCAGCTTCATATCGGCGGGTAAGCCGCCGACGTTGTGATGGCTCTTGATCGTATGGCTCGGCCCATGCACACTCGATGACTCAATCACATCCGGATAAAGCGTCCCCTGCACTAGCCACGCCACATCTTGACCATCATGCTTCTCCGCTTCAAAAATCTTCTTGGCCTCATCATCGAAGACAGCAATAAACTCGTTCCCAATCACCTTCCGCTTCTTCTCAGGATCAGTCACACCAGCGAGCTTGGCCAGAAACCGCTCACTCGCATTCACCGCAACCACATTCAACCCAAGCTGATCGCGCATGGTCTTCTGCACCTTGGCGAACTCGTCCTTGCGCAGCACGCCATTGTTGACGAAGATGCAAGTCAACCGATCGCCAATCGCCTTCGCCACCAGAACCGCAGCAACCGACGAGTCAACACCGCCGCTCAACCCGCAAATGGCGTGCCTGCCCGCATGACCATCGCCAACAGTCTCCTTCACCCGAGCAACCGTTGACTGGATAAAGTGTTCCGGAGTCCAATCCTGCTTCGCCTCGCAGATCTCCAGGCAGAAGTTCCTCAGCAACTCCGTTCCCTGACGAGTATGCGCAACCTCGGGATGGAATTGCACCGCCCAGATCCGCCGCACCTCATCCGCAATCCCAGCCACTGCATTGGATGTCTTGGCCGTAAGCGAGAACCCGGCAGGCAACTCTTCCGCATGATCACCATGCGACATCCACACATCCATCGTCGCTGGTAATCCACGGAACAGCGGAGTCTCAGACACCACATCCACCTCGGCATGTCCGTACTCCCGCGCCGCCGCCGCCACCACCTTCCCACCCAGATGATGCACCACGAACTGCAACCCGTAACAGATACCCAACACAGGAATGCCCATCGCCAGCACAGCAGGATCGGCCGCCGGAGCCTCGGCATCGTAGACCGAGCATGGCCCCCCCGAAAGAATCACACCCTTCGGCCTCAAAGCCCGCACCTGCTCTAGAGGAGACGTACAGGGAAGCACCACAGAAAACACATTAAACTCGCGAATACGCCGCGCAATCAGCTGCGTATACTGCGACCCAAAATCCAGTATGACAATCGTTGAGGTGTCCACCTACCTACTATAAATGGGCAAACTTGCGCAGAGGCTACCCGAGCCCCTCATTCCCCTCATAAGCTTGCCAGAGCTCCAGATAAGCCACCAGCCGTGCCACATGAAAAAAATCCGAAGCCACAAAATATACCAACGCGACCGCCACCCACCAGGATCTCAAATATGTCTGCGTCATCACACTCTCGAAGGCCATAGGAGTCGATGAAAACACCAGTCCCAGAACAATGAGAGCCAGCTTGACGATGCACATCACCAGATTGATCTCCATCAGCTTCGACTTCAGAGGCCCTAGGTGAAACGCTCCTGCCAAGCTCTTTTTCATCCCTTGATCGCGCAGCATTGCCAACAACGGCGCAACAGTCAAACCCCAGCTTGCTACGGCCCATGAGCTAAAAAACATCAGCGTAGTAACAATTGCCAGCGAAAAGTATCCCACCAGGTTCGGTTCGCTTCCGGTGCCAAGCGGCCCGGTGATCGTTACTTTAGAAGCCCACCGCAGACACAAGAACCAGCCGGCAAAAGTCGCCAGTAGCGCGAGGATTCTCAATGATTGCAATACCATCAGCGTCCCCGTACGCGAATGTAACCGACCATCCACACGCCGCAGCACCAACGTTCGCCCAACCGAAGAGATCACAACCCAAAACACGATAAGCAAGGGAGCCAGCCAAAGCAATGTTCGCAGAGTAGGGGGAATCAGTGCTCCCATGGTCCTGGCCAATATTTCAGCCGCTCCCATCTGATCCTGAATAGTCATAGACTTCAGCGCGGTAATATCCAGCGGGGTCTTCTGAACGATTCGTATCCCCTCGAACCACAACAAGAAGAGCGTAGGCACTCCGAACACCCATCGCCAGAGCACCTCAAGGGCAGTCCATCCAGGCTTACGCCAGCACCGTTCCAGCGTATGCACCAGCGACTGTGTTCCGCGCACAGTTCCTGCTGCAATCACAACTCCATGATCTTGTGTCAGCGGCTTCACTACTTCACCACGAGATTCACAAGCTTGCCCGGCACTACAATCACCTTTACCAAAAGCTTCCCTTCCACGCGCAAAACCACCTTAGCATCTCCCAGGGCCGCAGTCCTAACCGCAGCTTCATCGCTCCCTATAGCAACCTTCACTATATTCACCAGTTTGCCATTCACTTGCACCGGAATCTCAACTTCGTCCTCACGCGCCAAGCGCTCATTCACCAGAGGCCAAGCGGTGCGGAACACTACTCCCTCGCCTCCAATCTGCTCCCACATCTCTGCCGCGAAGAAAGGAGCAAATGGAGCAAGCAGCAGCACAAGATTCCTAAATAGGTGCGAGATCTCCGCCGAACTCAATTCTCCAGCGTCCAACCTTGCCTCTAGCGACGCGATATCATTTACGAGTTCCATAACAGCTGCAATAGAGGTATTGAAATGCCAGCGACCGGTAAAATCCAACGTGATTTTGGCAATCGTTTGATGAAGCTTACGCAATAGTCGTTGAGTTGTCGGTTCTACAGACGTCGCATCGATCGGGACTGAGCCCGTTGCCCTTACGACGGGCGAATATTTCATCACCAGCCTATATACTCTCCCCAAAAACCGGCTGATGCCCGCAACACCTTCTTCCAGCCATTCCAGATCCCTGTCCGGCGGAGCTGCAAACAGCGCATACATCCGAGTGGCATCCGCTCCATACCGCGCGATCATATCGTCCGGCGATACCACATTGCCCTTCGACTTCGACATCTTCGCGCCGTCCTTGATGACCATGCCCTGCGTAAACAACCGCGCTGCGGGCTCATCATTTCTGATCAATCCCAGATCTCGCATCACCTTCGTCCAGAACCGCGAATAGATCAAATGCAGAATCGCATGTTCCACACCGCCAATGTACTGATCAATCGGAAACCAATAATTAGCCTTGTCCGAGTCAAACGGCGCAGTCGAATTGTTTGCATCGGTATACCGGTAGAAGTACCAGCTCGAATCAACAAACGTATCCATCGTGTCCGTCTCGCGCCGGGCCGGTCCACCGCAGACGGGGCAGGACGTATTCACAAACTCTGCGACTCGCCCCAGCGGAGATCCACCCTGTTGCGTAATATCCACCTGCGGAGGCAGCACCACCGGCAACGCACTCTCTGGCAACGGTACAACGCCGCCTGCCTCTAACCCGGCATGCCCATTCACGCAATACACCATCGGAATCGGCGTTCCCCAGTACCGCTGTCGGCTCACACCCCAGTCCTTCAGCCGATATGTGACCGTAGCAGAACCAAACTCCTTCGTCTTTGCAAACGCAGCCATCTTTGCCTGCGCCTCGACACAACTCAGTCCAGTCCACTCATTCGAGTCAACCAACACAGCATCGTCCTCAACCGTAAAAGGCAGCGTAGACTCTTCACCGCCAGCCTTCGGGACAATCACGCGCCGCACAGCTAATCCATACCTCTCGGCAAACTCAAGGTCCCGCGCATCATGTGCAGGCACGCTCATAATTGCGCCCGTTCCATACTCTGCCAGAATGTAATTCGCCACCCAAATTGGCACGCGCTCGCCATTGAACGGATTCACAGCAAACCGCCCAGTAGCCACGCCATGCTTCTCGATCACGCCTACATCGCCAGCCTCACGAGCGCGTTTCTGCTGTTCAAGCAATTCCTCAATCTTTACAGCAAGCACTTCGTCTTCGGCCGCGAAAGCCTTCACTACCGCATGCTCTGGAGCCAACTGAACCGACGATGTTCCAAAGATTGTGTCTACACGCGTCGTAAACACGGTGATCTTTTCGCTGCCTGGGCTTTTCCCCGCACCGTCTACCGCAAAATCGACCAACGTACCCTCACTTCGGCCGATCCAGTTCCGCTGCATGGTACGGACCTTCTCTGGCCAACCATCCATTGTCTCCAAACCGTCCAGCAACTCGTCTGCGTACTTCGTAATTCGCAAAAACCACTGCGTCAGGTCTCGCAGTTCGACGAGAGTGTCCTCGTGCCGCCAGCAGCGTCCATCGATTACCTGCTCATTGGCCAGCACAGTCTGACACTCTGGACACCAATTGACCTTGCTCTTCTTCCGGTAGGCCAACCCTGCCGCATACATCTTCAGGAAGAACCACTGGTTCCAACGGTAGTATTCAGGCAGACAGGTTGTCACCTCGGTCGCCCAGTCGTAACTCAGCCCCATCCGCCGCATCTGCTTCCGCATCGCTGCAATATTCGCCAGGGTCCAATCCCGGGGAGGAGTATGGTTCTTGAGCGCAGCATTCTCCGCGGGCAGTCCGAACGCATCCCAGCCCATCGGATGCAGCACGTTATATCCGCGCATCCACATGTGTCTGGCTAATGCATCGCCAATCGCGTAGTTCCGCACATGTCCCATGTGTAGCTGCCCACTGGGATACGGCAACATCTCGATGCAGTAAAACTTCGGTTTCTCCGACTCATGGCCCCCGGCCGCGTACAACGATGCGTCCGCGTCCCATTTGGCCTGCCACTTTGGCTCAATCTCTGCCGGGTTATACCGCATCTGCCGCTCACTCTCGCTCGATTGAATCTCTGACATATAGCATCAATTGTAAAGAATGCTGCGCCAGCGTCCGATTTAGGCTGCGTCTCAGTCGCCTCTTTTGCGAAAAGCGGCCAAAAACTTTATTTCGCGATCTCTTTGTCCTGAGTCTGTAGGTGGGCTAATCGCCGAGTAGTACCGAGCGATTGATAGAGATAAGCGGCGCGTTCCGGCAGCGAGATCTCCTCCCTGTTGCTCCAACTCGGTCTGGCTGGTGCAGCGAATATGGGTCCCGTTGACGTCGAAGAC
>Ga0208589_1001172_pt1 | contig 11161 bp, 8 predicted proteins | sample NGESurshal092012_2_FD_184486 | JGI IMG/M metagenome (GOLD analysis project Ga0208589, IMG submission 184486) | Arctic peat soil microbial communities from Barrow, Alaska - NGEE Surface sample F53-2 shallow-092012 (SPAdes) | ecosystem: Environmental > Terrestrial > Soil > Wetlands > Peat ... | reverse complement strand
TCATCACTCACGCGGCATGGCTGGATCAGGCTTGCGCCCATTGTCCAATATTCCCCACTGCTGCCTCCCGTAGGAGTTTGGGCCGTGTCTCAGTCCCAATGTGGCTGATCATCCTCTCAGACCAGCTACTGATCGTCGCCTTGGTGAGCCGTTACCTCACCAACTAGCTAATCAGACGCGGGCCGATCTTTCGGCGATAAATCTTTCCCCGTAAGGGCTTATCCGGTATTAGCACAAGTTTCCCTGTGTTGTTCCGAACCAAAAGGTACGTTCCCACGCGTTACTCACCCGTCTGCCGCTGACGTATTGCTACGCCCGCTCGACTTGCATGTGTTAAGCCTGCCGCCAGCGTTCGCTCTGAGCCAGGATCAAACTCTCAAGTTGGACTTGAAACTTTAAACCGGCTGATCACAACGTTTGACGAGGTCCCACCATTCTTTGCCGGCCGAAGCCGACAAGCCGCCTGCGATTCACATCGCGGGCAACGATGGTGTAACCTTTAAAACGTGTACCGCCGAAGTCTTTCGTCCAGTCCCGAAAGATGAAAACCGAAGTTTTCAAGTATTCGAGACTCGCAAGGACTCCGCCGTCCACGTTTCTCTTTCTTCATCTTCACTTGTCAAACAGCCCGGGGTCCGAAAACCCCTCTCCCATCGCTGGGAGCTTCGCGAAGACATCCATTCGACGGCAAATGACAACCGATTCCTATCGGCTGTTGATTCACTCATCTTAGTGAGGAGCTTCACAGGCACGAAAACTTGCCTTGGCCTTGGGCCAAGACAGCGCCGCGCTCAGTGGGCGGTTTATAGTCCGGCCCGATCGGCGTTGTCAACGCCTGTTGTCAACAAATCGTCGCATCGCCCCAGAGAATCTTGCACCGCGAAGAAGTCCTGATTTTTAGGGACTTTGCGCCGTACTTGAGCCACAATCCTGCGACGTTCTGACGGTATGTAAGGATTGAATCGTCGGCTGCCAGTGGGGGTTTGCCGGCGACGATCTACTTCCGATCTACTTGGGGACGGCGACCTTCCATGAACCCTTCGCCATTCCCTGCGGCCTGGAAACATCGAGAGACCTGCGCACCATTGTCGTCGTGATTCCGGCCCCAGCCTTGGCTTTTTGATTAAAGCCTTGGCCTTTGCTCCCCGGACATCCATACGGCATGCCACGCTCCCGAATCGTCCCCCAGAGGGCGAACGCGGGTTCGAGCTGACCGAGGGTCTTGTTGAATGTTGATGGAATTTGGGGGGATGGTGGTTTGAACCACAGGACGTCACGCGGGGGCGGCTATGGACGCGAGACCGGGATCATCGATCTCGGTCACGAGCCGCCGCTTTCCGTCGATGGCTCCGAAGCCGCGGTGATCGATCGCCGCCGCGTCTCCGTACAATGGTTTAGCGGCACCATCCTGACTGGCCTGTGCGGCGCGGCTCTCATCGGCGGCGCCGTTTTTGCGTCGCTGGACGGCGAAATGACCTTCGCCAAGGTGCCCGAGCGGGTCGAGGGCGCGCTGCGAGGCGCCTTCGGCGCCAATGACCACTCCGCGAGCCTGCACAAGAGCGATCGCCTGCCGCCGCCCGGCGAGTCGACCGCCGCCCGCAACGTGATCCGCGTTTCGACCGTGACCCGGGTCGGCAACCGCGATGTGATGCGGGTCCGGCCGTTCGTGCGGATTTCCGGCAATTTGTCGCTGACCACCAGCGACCTCAGCGCCAAGATCCCGCCCTTCAATGCCCAGCGCCTGCTGACCGATGTCGGCGATGCCACGCCTGCCGCAACCGACGATCCGAATGCCGCGGACGCGGCAGCCGCCGAACCCGATGCCGAGGTTTCGTTCGTCACCAAGGATTTGGCGCCGGTGCTGCCCAAGGCCAAGATCGCCGCCGTGGTCGCGCTCGACGACGTTTTGATGCGGGTGCGCGACGCCTCCAACTGGCATGGCAACACCAGCAGCGTGCGCTACGCAGCACTGGCCGGCGCCACGGCCGACGCCAGCGGCGCACCGGACATGAAGATGGCCTACGCCACCGAGGGCGGCAGCGTCGATCCCTATGCCGGTTTCGAGACCCGGGTGGTCCCGGAAAACGTCACGTTGCTGCCGAAGACCAAGGAACAGATCACCGGAGGCAATACTTCCGGCGAACGCGTCCACATGGTCAAGAAGGGCGATAGCGTCACCTCGATCCTGCGCGACCAGGGCGCCACGCCCGACGAGGCAAAGGCGATTGCCGCGACCCTCGGCTCCCGTGGCCGCGACGGCGGGCTTAAGGAAGGCGAGAAGCTGCGCATCCTGATGGCGTCCTCGGCCCCCGGGGCGCGGCTGCAGCCCTATCGGGTGATCGTCGCCAACGATTCCGCAATCGAGGCCGTCGCAGCGCTTTCCGATATCGGCAAATATGTCGCCGTCGACGTTGCGAGCATGAACACCGTCACCGACACTGCCGACAACGGCAAAGACGACGATGACGACGATGACGGGTCCGGGGTGCGGCTTTATCAGAGCATCTACGAGACCGCGCTGCGCAACAAGGTGCCGCCGAGCGTGATCGACGACATGGTGCGGATCTACTCCTACGACGTCGACTTCCAGCGCAAGGTGCAACCCGGCGATTCCTTCGACGTGTTCTATGCCGGCGAGGACGAAGGCTCGACCATCACGGAAAAGAACGAGGTGCTATTCGCTTCCCTCACCGTCGGCGGCGAGACCAAGAAATATTACCGCTTCCAGACCCCCGACGATTCGGTGGTCGATTATTACGACGAGACCGGCAAGAGCGCGAAAAAGTTCCTGGTCCGCAAGCCCGTCAACAACGCGATCATGCGGTCCGGCTTCGGCAGCCGCCGCCATCCGATCCTCGGCTACGTCAAGATGCACACCGGCGTCGACTGGGCCACCGCCTACGGCACGCCGATCTTCGCATCCGGCAACGGCACCGTCGAAGTCGCCGGCTGGGAAGGCGGCTACGGCAAATACGTCAAACTGAAACACAATAACGGCTACGAGACCGCCTACGGACACATGTCTGCCTTCGCCAAAGGCCTCGAGGTCGGCAAGCAGGTCCGCCAGGGCCAGGTGATCGGCTTCGTCGGCTCGACCGGACAATCGACCGGCGCCCACGTCCATTACGAAATCCTGGTCAACGGCCGCTTCGTCGACCCGATGCGCATCAAGCTGCCGCGCGGCCGCTCGCTGGAAGGGCCGATGATGGCGAGCTTCGAAAAGGAACGCGATCGGCTCGATGCGATGATGGCCAATCGCGGCTCGCGGATGTCGGACGCATCCGGCGGCCCGCTGCGGGTCAGCAACCGCTGAGCCCCAGAATATAATTGAATATAATTTCCTGAATTCGGATCGTGCGCCGTTAACGCTGCGCCGGAGTCGTCACGGCCCTCTCCGCCTCCGGCGGAAAGGGCCGCTTTGCCTTGCTTGATGTCAGTTCAGCTTGCGCTTGGACACCGGCGTCTCGAACTGCGCAATTTCGGCGCTCTGCGCCGCCTTGCCGTTGAAGGTCAGCACGTTGCCTTTCGCGGAGATCGCGACGTGATCGCCATCCTTGACGTCGCCGGCGAGGATCATCTCGGCCAGCGGATCCTGCACATGGCGCTGGATCACCCGTTTCAGGGGCCTCGCGCCATAGGCGGGATCCCAGCCCTTGCCGGCGAGCCAGTCGCGCGCCGCCGCATCCAGCGTCAGCACGATCTTGCGCTCTTCCAGCAGCTTGATAAGCCGGCCGAACTGAATCTCGACGATCTTGCCCATCTCGCTCTTCTGCAAGCGATGGAACAGGATGATCTCGTCGACACGGTTGAGGAACTCGGGACGGAAATGCGCCCGCACCGTGCCCATCACCTGCTCGCGCACCGCTGACGTATCCTCGCCTTCCGGCTGATTCACCAGAAACTCCGAACCGAGATTCGAGGTCATGATGATCAGCGTGTTGCGGAAATCGACCGTGCGGCCCTGACCGTCGGTCAGCCGGCCATCGTCGAGCACCTGCAGCAACACGTTGAACACATCGGGATGCGCCTTCTCGATCTCGTCGAACAGCACCACCTGGTAGGGCCGCCGCCGCACCGCTTCGGTCAGCGCGCCGCCCTCGTCGTAACCGACATAGCCCGGGGGCGCGCCGATCAGCCGCGATACCGAATGCTTCTCCATGTATTCGGACATGTCGAGGCGGACCATCGCGGTCTCGTCGTTGAAAAGGTACTCAGCCAACGCCTTGGTCAGCTCGGTCTTGCCGACGCCGGTTGGCCCCAGGAACATGAACGAGCCCATCGGCCGGTTCGGATCCTGCAGGCCCGCGCGCGAACGGCGTACCGCGGTTGCGACCGCACGCACGGCTTCGGCCTGGCCGACGACGCGGTTGGCGAGGCTGTCTTCCATCCGCAGCAGCTTGTCCTTTTCGCCCTCCAGCATCTTGTCGACGGGAACGCCGGTCCAGCGCGAGACCACCTGCGCGATGTGATTGGCCGTGACGGCCTCCTCCATCATCTCGCCGGAATTCTCTTTTGCCTCGATGTCGGCGAGCCGTTTCTCCAGCTCGGGGATCCGGCCATAGGCCAGTTCGCCTGCGCGCTGGTACTCGCCGCGGCGCTGCGCGTTGGCGAGTTCGATGCGCAAGCCGTCAAGCTCGCTCTTGAGCTTCTGGGCGTTGGAGAGCTTGTTCTTCTCGGCGCTCCAGCGCGAGGTCAGGCTGGCCGATTTCTCCTCGAGTTCGGCGAGTTCCTTTTCCAGGGTCTGCAGCCGGCTCTTGGAGCCCGCGTCGCTTTCCTTCTTCAGCGCCTCCTGCTCGATCTTCAGCCGGATGATTTCCCGATCCATCGAATCGAGCTCTTCCGGCTTGGAATCGACCTGCATCTTCAGCCGCGCCGCCGCCTCGTCCATCAGGTCGATGGCCTTGTCGGGCAGGAAGCGGTCGGTGATGTAGCGGTTCGACAGCGTGGTCGCCGCCACCAGCGCGGAGTCGGTGATGCGTACGCCGTGATGCTGCTCGTATTTGTCCTTCAGGCCGCGCAGGATCGAGATGGTGTCCTCGACCGAGGGCTCGCTGACGAAGATCGGCTGGAACCGGCGCGCCAGCGCCGCGTCCTTTTCGACGTGCTTGCGATATTCGTCCAGCGTGGTGGCGCCGATGCAGTGCAGTTCGCCGCGCGCCAGCGCCGGCTTCAGCAAATTGGACGCATCCATCGCGCCGTCGGCCTTGCCGGCTCCGATCAGCGTGTGCATCTCGTCGATGAACAGGATGATGCTGCCTTCGGCCGAGGTGACTTCCTGCAGCACGGCCTTCAGCCGTTCCTCGAACTCGCCGCGGTATTTGGCACCCGCGATCAGCGCGCCGAGGTCGAGCGACAGCAATTTCTTGTCTTTGAGGCTTTCCGGCACGTCGCCATTGAGGATGCGCAGCGCCAGGCCCTCGACGATCGCGGTCTTGCCGACGCCGGGTTCACCGATCAGCACCGGATTGTTCTTGGTTCGGCGCGACAGCACCTGGATGGTGCGGCGAATCTCCTCGTCGCGGCCGATCACCGGGTCGAGCTTGCCGTCGCGCGCCGCCTGGGTCAGGTCGCGGGAATATTTCTTCAGCGAGTCGTAGGCGTTCTCGGCCGTTGCCGAGTCCGCGGTGCGGCCCTTGCGCAAGCTTTCGATCGCTGCATTGAGATTCTGCGGCGTGACGCCGCCCTTTTTCAGGATGCTGCCGGCCGCGCTGTCTTTCTCCAGCGTCAAACCCAGCAACAGCCGCTCGACCGTGACAAAGCTGTCGCCGGCCTTCTCGGCGGCCTTTTCCGCGGCATCGAACGCACGCGCCAGTTCGGGCGCCAGGTAAACCTGGCCCGCTCCGCTTCCGGAAACTTTTGGCAGTTTGTTGAGCGCATCCTCGGTGGCTTTGAGAATCGCGCGCGAATTACCTCCCGCACGGTCGATCAGACCGCCGGCAAGGCCTTCGCTGTCGTCCAGCAGCACTTTCAGCATATGCAATGGCGAAAACTGCTGGTGACCATCGCGCATCGCCAGCGATTGCGCCGACTGGATAAAGCCGCGCGCCCGCTCGGTGTATTTTTCAATATTCATCGTTGTTTCCCTCAGCCTGCCGTTCCGCCCCGAAAGCACGGAGACAGCATCTTCATTGGGGTTTCCGCAGGCCGCGCTGACATTCCTCAACCGGCCGGCGGTCGTCGCCGACGCTCACGCCGGCTTGGGGCAAATGTGGGAACAGCCCTTCGAAAGCGGAAGGGGCGACTTCACAAAATCGTGCAAACGGCGCCGTAGTCGGCTCCGGGGTCGGCTTCTGAACCTCGCCCGGCGGCTGGCGCGTCCACGCCCGGGCAGCAAAATCAAGGCTGCCTGCCCGCTTCGTCAACGGGGACACTTCGGCCTCTATCGAAACGAAGGGGGTAATTTCGGCCCGGCCAAGCCGTAAATGGGTGTACGAACAGGCGAAGCCGCTTTCGAGGAGAGGCCATGAAAAGAGAGATCATCCGGGTCGAGCCGCTGTCGACCTATCTCGAGAAATGGAGGGCGCCGACATCGGCGGTCACACGGCACGGCAACACCGTCTACGTGTCGGGGTTTCCGCCGTTCGATCCTGCGACCGGTGAAGTCATCGACGCCCCGATCGAGCGGCAGACCGAACTTGTCCTCGACCAGATGAAGCTCTGTCTTGAAACGGCGGGGTCGTCGCTGGAGCACGTGCTCAAGTGCAACGTCTACTGCACGTCGGTGGAGAAATTCGCGGTGGTCAATGCCATCTACGCCAGATATTTTCCCAAACATCCGCCGGCGCGGATATTCGTCAACGTTCCGGCCTGGCCCGGTCATTTCGACATCGAAATCGACTGCATCGCCGCAGTCGCGGACGATGACTGAGGAGGGATCGCGATGTTCTCGGTGATTTTCGAAGTCCATCCCAAACCCGAACAATGGGACGCCTATCTCGGGCATGCCAAGATATTGCGGCCCGAACTGGAGCAGGTCGACGGCTTCGTCGACAACATCCGCTACAAGAGCCTGACCCGGGACGGCTGGCTATTGTCGCTGTCCGGCTGGCGTGACGAAAAGGCCGTGGTCAGATGGCGAACCGCCACGGGCCATCACATGGTGCAGGAGAAGGGCCGCTCCGAAATCCTGCTCGACTATCATTTACGCGTCGGCCAGCTCACCCACGACACAAGCGTGCCGCCCGGCCAGGTCATCGCGGAGCAACGTCTCGACGAAACCGAGATCGGGGCAGGCACCACGGTTACCTTCATCGATACGAGATGGCCGGCCAGACTGAGCGAGCAGGCGCCGTCATCCGAGATCGCGGCCCGTCTCGGCCTCGATCCTGACGCCGCGGGCCTCGCCGGCTGGGACGTCTATGACGCCGTGCTCACGCCGGGCGACCTGATCCTGATGATGGTGTGGAAGACGGCGGCAAATGCCGGCGCGTTCGCAAGGTCGACGGCTTTGCCGGAGGGCGGCCGGCTCCGGCACGTCCGGATCATCCGCGACTACGGCATGTTCGATCGCCGCGAGGCACCGCAATACTATCCTGCGGTGGAGCGTCCGCGCAGCGACCGATGACGGCATGGTTCCTGGTGTGGCTCACGAGTATCATCGCGACGTTGCTGCACATCACGAATTGATAACGCTGAAGTGATCGCGGCGAACAACTCGACACAACAACAGGGCGGCGAAAGATCCTGCTCTTATCCGCTGCTTTTCGTTCGATCCCGCAGCGTTTCCGAAGATCAAGCACACATTCCAGCAAGCCTGAACCCGCATTTGCACTGCCATGCATTCGCGGCAGAGCGGGATGATTTTTCGGAAGATTGATCCGCTCTTTGACGCTCGCGATAGTGCGTTCAAAGACTTCGAAGAAAAAGAAGAAACGAACAAAGAAAATGGATCAGGTGATGTCGAACGTCGCTCGCGCAGTCGAGGGCGGCGCAGCGACGACTAAAGCTGTTATCGATGCAACGGGATTGTCCCGCCTCAAAGTCGAGCGGGCATTGAACGCTCTGGAGAAGCAGAAGCTGCTCGTTCGCGACGGGCACGGCTTCAGGGTACCCGGCACAGCGACACCGCAAGCGCCGCGACAGGTCCGGGAATGCGGTTCCTGTACCAGTTGCTGCACCCTGCTCGAGGTCGCGGATGCCGGAAAAGCCGTGAACGAGTGGTGCAAGTTTTGCGTAGCCGGCAAAGGCTGCACCATCTACGACCAGCGTCCGCAAATGTGCCGGTCCTTCAGCTGCGCCTGGCTGCAAGGCCACGTCAATGACGACTGGTATCCCGAGAGGGCGGGTATGGTGGTGCACTTCAGCCAGGACGCCATCAATGTGCAGGTCGATCCCGCTCATCCCGACCGCTGGCGGCAGGAGCCGTATTTCAGCAAGTTGAGCGAGTGGTCGCTCAACGGCATCCGGATGAACGGCAACCCTGGCTACGCGACGCTCGTCGCTGTCGGCGATTCCGACAAGTTTCTGGTTCTCGGACGCACCGTCGTCCCTGACCCCACGCTGTTCGGCACCGCGTTTCTGCCTGTCGCGCGCGAAACGTTCCGCTATTGGAAAGCCAGATCGACCGAGCATCTGCACCGGTTGCATGAACGGGTCGGCGAGATTCAGCGTATCCGGGAAGAATTCGGGTACTGCGCCATTCCCGAAGACGACGATCCCTACCCGCCCTATCGGCCCGCGTTGCTCGAACTATCGAACATTTCACAGGCGTAGCCCGAATTGAACGACATGAAATTCGGATTACTTGCTGAACAGTGTTCCGGCCGAAACCGGCCGGAAGCCGGCGGGTTCTCCTTGTGTGGGGTATTTATTGAATGCCGAGTGCGATCGAAACGATAGTCGCCGTCTATGTCGACCAGAAAAACCGCATGGCTCTGGATGACATGTTGCGGCACCGCCAGCGCCTGCTGGCGGAACTGAAAAGCCAATCCGGTTTTGATGTCAGCCTGCCGCTCCAGCACGTCAGCGACGACATCGCGGCCATCGAAGCGGGCCTGATTGAACTCCGCGGACAGGTTCCGGTCATCGCACCGCGCGTCGATTGGTCGTGAGACGGACCACAGGCAACGCGACGCCGACCCGCCTCGGCAAATAGTCCCGGCCTTCCGCCGCAGCACGAGCGACATCGCTGTCGCTCCGTAGTTCCACGTGTTGCAAACGCTCGTGCGAGCGCTCGTCACCAATCTCGCGGATTTCGGTTGGGGATAAGACGAGATCATCGTTGATCACGCTTGTCCGCCAATTCGACCAGGACGCAAGCTGACACCGGGTGGATTCGCACGCAAAGAATCTGAACTGCCAGCAGGGGACGCGGACAATGGCTCGAAATTTCGGAATGCCTCGACAGATCAGACGGGAATATCGCGGCTCGCTTTGGCCGATCCTGCTGATCGTCTTTGTCCTGGCCGGCGCCATCGACATCGCGGCGCATCTGAACCACTGGTAACGGGACCGGCTGCCGGCAGCGATCTCTCCCCGCATCATGCGGGAAGAGATGAAGAACCGCCGGGGTGCCTTCCCGTCTCAGCCGGTCGGCATCACATAGGCGTAGATCCGGCCGCGCGAGATCGGCGCCTCACGAACCCGATTGCGATTATTGCCCGATATCATGATCGGATTGCCTGACGCATCGATGCCGGTGATGATGCCGACATGGCCGCCGCCGCGCCGGCCCATCACGGCGATCGCACCGACCTGCGGACCGGATACCCGCGTGCCGTAGTGGGCAAAGGAGCTTGCCATGTCGGAGCCGGTGCCGCGATGGCCCGAGCGCTGCAGCACCATGTTCATGAAGCGCGCGCACCACAACGACCCGCGGCCGGTGGGATTGCCGCCAAGGTAGTGCCGTGCCTCGGCGACGAGGTCGGACGAACCAAAACTCGACGAGCCGAAATGATTTGGCGTGGCCATGCCGCCGGAATAACCTGAACCGGAATAATTCGGAGCGATGCTGGCATTGGCATTGGCGAAGCCGCCCGAGCGCATTTGATCCACGCCGGCGTCCCAGCGCGACAGCCGCGCGACGTGCCGGTAGTGACGATAGGCCAGATATCGCCCTGCATAATGCCTGTGATAGCGGTGGGCTTCATGCGCGTGGACGTGGCGCATGATGTGGTGGCGGTAATGGTGAGATCTTGCCGAAGCGGGAGCGGCTAACGCGACCATAGCGATTGAGACTGAAGCCAGCGTGACAACGCAAATGGAAACCGCGCGAAGCAACCGGCGAAACGCATGCAACTGAACCATACTCGATCCTCTGTGACACCCCCCTTCCCATCGGCTGATCCCGAGATCCTCTTCGCAACACCCCGCTTGAAGAGACACTGGACGGCCGACATCCACGGCCCGTATGCATTTCCAGCCGTGGCGACAGCGTGGCGCGATGCGGCGATGCGGAAATGATTTCGGGGCCATTCGGCGATTATTTGATGACCAAAAAGATTAGTTTCGCCTCATTGCGAACGCGAGCATTAACTGCGATTTTCGCCACCGGTTCCTAATGCGCATTCCAAATAAAAACGAGGAAACGAAAAAATGCCCCATGCCGTCACCAGCGACAAAGTCCGGCTCCATTACGAAGAGGCAGGCAGCGGGACGCCGATCATCTTCCTGCATGAATTCGCGGCCGACCACACCAACTGGGAGCCGCAGATGCGGTATTTTTCGCGCGGCCACCGCTGCATCGCCTATTCCGCGCGCGGCTATACGCCCTCCGACGTTCCGCCATCGGCGGACGCCTACAGCTACAAGCACTTCTATACCGACGCATTGGCCGTGCTCGATCATTTGAAGATCGAGAAGGCGCATCTGGTCGGTCTTTCCATGGGATCCTATTCCTCGCTGCAGATCGGCATGCATGCGCCGTCACGCGCGCTGTCGATGACATTGGCCGGCGTCGGCTCGGGCTCGAACCTCGCCAACCTCGATGCCTTTCGCAAGCAATGCATCGCCAATGCCGAGCAATTCGAGGGCATCGGCTCGGTCGAGGTGGCAAAGGTCACGCGTGAGGCGCCGGGCCGGATTCCGTTCCTGATAAAGGATCCGCGCGGGCATGCCGATTTCTACACGGCACTGGCGCGGCACGATTCGAAGGGCTCCGCCAACACCATGCGCGGCTTCCAGGGCGGCCGGCCCTCGATCTACACCCTGACCGAGGCGATCG
>Ga0208589_1001171_pt1 | contig 11171 bp, 10 predicted proteins | sample NGESurshal092012_2_FD_184486 | JGI IMG/M metagenome (GOLD analysis project Ga0208589, IMG submission 184486) | Arctic peat soil microbial communities from Barrow, Alaska - NGEE Surface sample F53-2 shallow-092012 (SPAdes) | ecosystem: Environmental > Terrestrial > Soil > Wetlands > Peat ... | reverse complement strand
CCCGGGGGCTGGCCGACCGGGGGCTGGCCGACCGGGGGCTGGCCGACCGGGGGCTGGCCGACCGGGGGCTGGCCGACCGGGGGCTGGCCGGGCCAGGGCCGTCGGGGCGGCGGCGGACGGGACGGACATCAGCACGGCTGGCCCGGCGGCCGCTGACCCTGCCGCAGGCGCCCCGCCGCGCCCGGTAGGGTTCGTCCCATGACTGACCGGGACGCCCTCGAGGCCCTCTCCTCCCAGGAACTTCACGATCGTGCCGTGCACCGGGCCGTGCGGCATCTGGATCTCAAGTTCCTCTGGCAGCTGCTGCGGGAAATCCCGGAGGGTGAGGCCGTCGCCGGGCATGTCGACGAGAGCGCGGCTGACGTCACCCAGCTCTCCGCCATGATCGACGACGCTTTCGGCCACGAAGACCCGGACGTCGCGGATGCGCTGCGCCCGATCTACCTGGACTACCTGGAAAAGCACGGCGGCTGAGCCGCGGGCCCGTCAGCGGAGGCTGGCCGCGTCGGCGGCTGGGCTGGCGGGTCCAGGCCCTCCGCGCCCAGGCCGGGCAGGCCACTGCGCCCCTGGCCTGCTGAGGACCCGGCCTCGCAGGCCCGTCGGCCGCACCCACGATGATCGTGGGCATCATCCGCCACCTAGCACCCCGGATTGACCACGAACAGGGCTGACCCGCCCGCGGCCCGCACGCGGGTCAGCGGCTGATCAGGATGCGGGCCCGGCGGGCGGGGGCAGTGGCGGTGCGGCCGAACCGGGCGGGACCCGGCGGCCGGCTGATGCCCAGCCGCTGCTCGTGGCTCCCCGGTGCAGGATCTGGTCGAGGGCCGAGCTGACGCCGCCGTCCTCGTTGATGAGGCGGCGGACTACGTAGATGAGCGCCGGAATGGCCCAGAAGTCCCCGCAGACCCACAGGATCGCCGCGCCGATCTCCTGGTCGGCGAACGGCGGCAGGGTGACCCCGGGCACGTGGGCGTAGACCGAGTACCACGAGTTCTGCGAGAAGATGCTCATCGACATGGCCAGGATCCACATGGCCAGGTTGGTGGCGATCAGGGCGGCGGCCTGGGAGACCAGCGGCATCCGGCGCTGGAATGGCGGTGACGGGATGAACTGGAGCCAGAACAGGATCCCGGCCAGGAAGAAGCTCCCGTGCATCAGCCAGATGTGCACGGCCTGATTGTGCTCGGAGAGGTCGAACAGCGGCGGTAGATGCCAGGCCAGCATCACCGCCGAGAACAGGATCACCGAGACCCAGGGCCGGAGCAGGAAGCCGACGACCGCCCGGAGCGGCCGAGACCAGCTGTCCCGGAGCACTGCGGCCGTCGCGGTCCGGCCCGACCGCCCGGGGAGCCCGTCGAGCAGCGGCTGCCAGGGCGCTCCGGCCACCACCAGCGTGGGCGCGGCGAACATGAGCAGCAGATGCTGGAGCATGTGCACGAAGAAGTAGTCGTCCGACCAGTAGTCGATGGGCGATTCGACCGAGATGAGCAGGACCGCGAGACCGGCGTAAAACCATAGCGAGCGGAGCCGGCGCTGCCGGGTCCGCTCCGGCCGGGACCTCCGGGCCAGCCGGGCCAGCCCGATCTCGTGCCAGGCCACCAGGACCAGCACCACGATCAGGAACGGGTCGAAAGACCAGTGATCAACGAGATAGCTCACAGCACCCAACTCACCCGGACGAGCCGTAGGGAATGGACACGTTGACGACCTGGGACCGGCTCCAGCCGGAACCGCCGGAGGAGAGCGCCCAGACGGACAACTGGCTGCCCCGGGCACTCAGGGCCTCGAGGCCGCCGCCGGGGGCCGCGGCGAGGGTGACCCCGCCGCCGGGGACCGACGACACCCGTGCGGGCAGGGCGGGCAGGGACCGCCAGGCGGCGCCGGGCCCGCTGACGGACACGGCCCGGCCACCGGACATCATCACGCCGAGCGAGTCGCTGGCGAACGACGCCGACAGCAGGCGCGCCGAACCGAGCTGGTACGGCTGCGACAAGGTCCACGTGGTGCCGTCCTGGTTGGACCAGGCTCCGAGCAGGCGCGCAGCCGTCCCGCGGCCGGCGACCAGCAGCGCGGCGAGCGCGCGGCCCGCCCGGGCCATCTGCAGGATCTCGACGTGCTGCCCGGCAAGCGCCGCAGGCAGCGCGAGCCCGGTCCGGGACCAGTGCCCACTGGCCAGCCGGAAGATCCCGGCCTCCCCCGCCCGGCTGCAGGTGCCCGCCACGAGCGGGTCGCCTGAGGGGCTGTAGGCGACCGACGTGAGCTGGGCCGCCTGGCAGCCGCGGCCCGCGGCCGTGACCACCGCGTGCTCGCTGGCCAGCCTGGTCCAGGCCGCCTCCGGGTGCGCCCTGAGCTCGACGTCGCCGGTCTTGGTCAGCGCGATCAGCCCGCCGCCCGGTGCGGCCGCGAGCGCATCCGGGTATCCCGCGAGCCGGGCATCCAGCAGGCCGGACTGGGCCCACTTCGCCCCGTTGTCGCTGCTGCTCGCCAGCGGGGAGAAGGACAGGTCCTGGCTGGGCCGGATCGCGGCGGCCAGGACGGGGCCGCCTTCGGCCGCCACCGTGATCCCGCCGTTGCTGGCCGCGCCCAGCGGCGTCGCCAGTTTCCAGGTCCCGGTCTGGCCCGGTCGGACGAAAACCTGCCAGAAGTCGTTGTGCTCGGCGGCGGACCCGCCCATGACGAGCACTGCCCAGCTGCCGTCCGGGTACTGCGCGGAGGTGGCCAGCGACAAGCGGGCCGCCGGGGCGGGCTGGGCGGCCGGTGCCGCCTGGCCCGCGGGCGTGCTGCCGCAGCCAGTCAGCACCCCGGCGGCCAGGACGGCGGTGGCCAGGAGAGCCGCGGCTGCGCCGGGCTGCGACCGGGTGATCACGAGGAACCCAGGTTCTGCTGCGCCGCGGTGGACAGCTCACCCGCGAAGGACGCCTGCGTACTGGACGTGCCCGGCCCGGGATCGAAATTCAGCTCGGTGCGGGTCCGGCCCGCCCGGTCGATGACGTACGCGATGTCGCTGTGCCCGATCATCCCGCCCGCGGGGAGGATCTGGGCCGCGATCCCGTACTGCCGCCATACCGTCTTGAGCTGGGCGACACTGCCGGTCAGGTACTGCCAGTTCGGCAGGCTGGCCAGGTGCTCCTGGCGGTCGAAGGCCGCGGTGTACGCGGGCTGGTTGTAGACCGGGTTGGTGACCACCGCGACCAGTTCCACCTGCCGGGACTGCCCGCCGAGCAACTGGTCCGCCTGCCGGAACTCCTGGGCGATCAGCGGGCAGTCTGACGTGCAGACCGGGTCGAGGAAGGTCAGCAGGACCACCTTCCCGCGCAGGCTGGCCAGGCTGACCGGGCGGCCGTGCTGGTTGGTGAGCGTGAAGGCGGGGGCCTTGAAGTCCAGCGGCGCGCTGGACCCGTCGAGCGCCTGCGCGAGGATGGGCGAGGCGCTGGCGCTGGCCGACGCGGCCGCCATCGGGATGACGCCGATGATGGCCACGCCGAGGGCGCCGACGGCTCCCAGGGTGCGCGGGCTGGTATTGCCGATGGCCGTGGCCAGCCGGCGCGGCCGGATCCGGCCGCGCCAGCCGCGGGCCGCTGCTGGGACGGCTGGGTCTGGCAGGAGGGCTGGGACGGCTGGGGTTGCCGGGGCAGGCGTGTCAGCCGGGGCCGTCGCGTCAGCCGGGGCCGTCGCAGTGGCCGGGCCGGGCGCGTAGGCGACGGCCAGGTAACCGCCCGCGGCGACCAGGGCGAACGGGATCATGCTGTTCGGGTCCGTGCCGAGGCCGCCGAAGACGCCCAGGTCCTGGACCAGGACCCAGTCCGCGGCGCAGAGCACCAGCAGGAGGCCGACCGCGGGCCGCAACACCGCGCGCTGCCCGCTGGCCAGGGCGAGGCCGGTGGCGGCCAGCGCGGCCACCACGATCAGGTTGACGGCGAACCCGTGCGCGGCGGCGAACGTCCCGAACCCGTTCACCCAGGACGACAGGAACCCGGGCTGGGCGGTCTGGGCCATGCCCTGCACCATGCTGGCCAGGTTGCCCGGCTGCCGGCCCGCGGTGCCCTGCCAGAACCCTCGTCCTGGCCACGCCTGGAGCAGCGCCATCCCCGCCAGGAACACGCCCGTCACGGCCAGCACACCCCGGCCGAGCCGCCGCCCAACCCAGGCCCGGTCGGGCAACGCGATGAGCGCCCCGGCCACGGCGTACAGGAGGGCCGCCCCTGGGGCGCCGAACAGCCAGCTCAGCCCGGGAGCGAAGATGCCACCGAACGCCTCACCGAAGATCCACACCACCAGGCCCCAGCCCACGCTGGCCAGTCCGCCGAGCCGGGACCAGGGACCGCGGGCGGCGGTGAGCAGCCAGATTCCGATCCCGATCTGGATCCAGACCGCCGCGGCGGCCGCGTTCACCGGGTGATACGTCCACCCCTGGGCGGCGAAATCCACCAGGCTGCGGACCCAGCCTGGCGACCCGTCCGCCGACGGCTGGGTCACGTTGCTGGCCAGGCCCAGCGGCATCGCGGGCTGCGCCTGGAGCAGGCCGTCCAGGATCCACAGCACGCCGAACCCGATCCGGAGGACCCGCCGGCCCCGCGGCTCAGCCGCCAGGTCCCCGGCCGCGGGGCCGAAGGAGATCCGTGACCCGGGCACCCATTCGCGGACGCTGACCCAGAGCATGGCGAGGAGGAAAAAGATGAGCAGGGCGATAATCCCCTGGTGGAGGAGCGCTGACCGGAAGGCGCCGACCACCGTGGGATTGTTCAGCTGGAGGGTCGAGCCCATCCCGGACATGACGCGTGGCTCCTTATAGTCACCCCTGTTGGCCCTGCCTGCCACTCCTGATCCCAGAGGGGTGACACAACCGCCATAGCGGCGGAATTACGCTGACGCGATCCTACGCCGCTACCGGTCCCGGCGATCACGGTATCCTCCCCGGCCAGGCCCGCCGGGTCAGACCCGCCGCGCTGGTCCCTCTCGCCGGCCGCCCAGGCCAGGCCTCTAATCACGCTGAGTAACCACATACAGCAATTTGTCAGCATCTTCCCCGGTGCCGCCTATGGCTCTCCGGGCCGGTCACCCGCACAATGAAGTGGAGGGGCCTGGTGGTTCAGAGTGACACGTGCGCCCAGGTGGGAGGCTAGGTGAGGAGAACGCGACGGTATGCCGGAAAAGCCCGGCCGCCCCGCCTGGGGCTCCGAGCCAGGCCGGCCGCGTGGAGCGCGGGACTAGCCGCCATGGTCACCCTGGGGCTGGTGGCAACCTCGCCGGGCGCCCACGGTGCGGAGCGGCTGGCGAGCCGGCTCGCCGCGGCGGTCAAAGCACTTCCCGTGGGGGCCCCGACCGTCCCTCCCGCCCTGCTGCACGGCCGCTTCTATGACGGCACCACCGCCGTGGGGGCCCTGTTCACGGTCAGCGGCGGCCGCCTCGGCCGGCACTTCTGCTCGGCGAGCGTGGTGGCCAGCCCGGTCAAGGACCTGGTGATCACCGCAGCCCACTGCCTGCACGGCAAGCAGCCGGGCCAGGTGGCCTTTGTGCCCGAGTATCACCGGCACCTCGAGCCGTACGGGAGCTGGACGGTCACCCGGGTGTTCGTGGACGCGGCCTGGGCCTCCTCCGCCAACCCCAACCACGACGTGGCCTTCCTCGTCGTCAGCCAGCCCGGCACTGCCACCCCGGTGGAGGACCTGACCGGCGGGGAGAAGCTGGCCACCGGCTGGAGGGCGGCGCAGCTGGGCCAGGTCATCGGCTACCCGGACGGCAGGCAGCGGCCGATCACCTGCACCGCCCGGACCCGCGCGTTCGGCGCGCGGCAGATGGAGTTCGACTGCGGCGGGTACACCGACGGGACCAGCGGCGGCCCGTTCCTCGCCAACGTGCACCCGGCCACCGGCCTGGGCACGGTGGTCGGCGTCATCGGCGGCTATGAGCAGGGCGGGGACACGCCCTCGGTCTCCTACTCCGCCCGGTTCGGCCAGGCGGTGCGGAACCTCTTCCACGAGGCGGTCAGCAAGAACTGACCGCCAGCTCAGGATGCGGGCTCGGGCGGAGGGACGATCTGGTCCAGCTCAGCCACGGCGTCCTGCGGCGGGATCCAGTCCGCTGCCGCGGCGTTCGCCTTGACCTGATCCGGTGAGGTCGCCCCGGCGATCACCGAGGCACAGCCGGGCTGCGCCGCCAGGCCCCCGATAGCCACATCGAGCAGGCTGACCCCGTGGTCGGCGGCCCACCGGGCCAGCGCCTCCACCCGGTCGAGTTTCGGCTCGGTGATGTAGCCCTCCCGGCTGGCCAGCCGGGTGCCGGCTGGCGGGGCCTGGCCACGCCGCACCTTGCCGGTGAGCAGGCCGTTGGCGAGCGGGTAGTACGGCAGCACCCCGAGCCCGCAGTGCCGGGCCGCGGGCACTACCTCGGCCTCAGCCTGCCGCTCGAGCAGCGACCAGTGGTTCTGCGCGGAGATGAACGCCTCCGTGTCGGCCTCCCGGGCCACATGCGCGGCGTCGGCGATCTGCCAGCCGGAGAAGTTGGAGTGGCCGATGTAGCGGACCTTGCCCTCGATGACCAGCTCGCTCAGCGCGTGCAGGGTCTCGCCGATCGGCGTGACCGGGTCGGGGGTGTGCAGCTGGTACAGGTCGAGGTAGTCGGTGCGGAGCCGGCGCAGCGACTGCTCGACCGCCCGCCGGATGTAGGCCCGGCCGCCCTTGGCCCCGGCCGCCGGGCCATAGCCCATGTCCACCCGCTGGTGGCCCCACTTGGTGGCGAGCACGATCTGGTCCCGCCGGGCACCCAGCACCTCGCCGAGCATCTCCTCGGAGCCCCCGGCGTTGCCGTAGATGTCCGCGGTATCGAACAGCGTGATGCCCGCGTCGATCGCCGAGTCGACCACGGCCCGGGTCTGCTGCACGTCCAGCCGGCCGCCGAAGTTGTTGCAGCCGAGGCCGGCCACCGAGACGAGCAGTCCGCTATTACCCAACGACCTGTACCGCATGACCCTGCCTTCATGAAGGGGACGCATCTGGCCCGTGCTCATGGCCAGAGCCCAGGTTACCGGCCGGTTTCCCGCACCGGCGGCCGGGCCCGCGCACGCAAGGGGTGCCAGCCAATGGCCCAGGCGATACAGTGGCCAGGTTAGCGAAAAGGCGAATCCCCGCGCATTTCTCCCCCGCATACAGGCGAGGCACGTTGCGGTAATGCCGAAGCCCAGCTGGACCGCTCAGGTGCATGCTGCCGGCAGCCGTTCACGGAGAGGATGTGGGTCGATGACAGGTGCGGTCGGCGGCCCGACCGTTCTGCGCCTGCTGCTCGGTGCTCAGCTGCGCCGTCTGCGCGAGTCCCGTGGAATCAGCGCCCAGGAAGCCGCCCGGGCCATCCGGGGCTCGGAATCCAAGATCAGCCGCATCGAGCTCGGCCGCAATGCGGTCCGCGAGATCGACATCGCCGACCTGCTCACCTTGTACGGGATAACCGACAAGGCCGAGCGGGAGCAAATGCTGCTGCTGGCCAGCCGGGCGAACCAGCCTGGCTGGTGGCATCGCTATCACGACGTCCTGCCCGTGTGGTTCCAGGCCTATATGGGGCTGGAGGAATCGGCCCAGTCGATCCGCACCTATGACGCCCAGTTCGTGCCGGCCTTGCTGCAGACCGAGGACTACGCGGCCTCGGTCCTGGCCCTGGGCGACTATTCGCTCGACGAGGCGGAGCGCCTGGTCGTCCTGCTCAAGGAACGCCAGCGCCGCTTCGCGGCTGGCGGTATCCGCCTCTGGGCGATCATCGACGAGGTGGCGCTGCACCGCCCGCTCGGCGGTCCCGCAGTCCTGCGCGGGCAGCTGGAGCACCTGCGCGATGCGTGCCGGCAGCCGTCCCTCACCGTGCAGGTGACCCCGTTCCCTGTAGTCAGCTACGCGACGCCGGGCTCGTTCAGCATCCTGCGCTTCGGCGATGCCGACATGCCCGACATGGTGTACGCGGAGCAGCTGACCAGCGCGACCTACATCGACAAGCGGGCCGAGGTAGAGCGTTACCTGCTGGCCATGGAGCGGCTGAGCATCGTGAGCGCGTCCCCCGCCGAGTCACAGGACCTCATCACCAGCATCCTGGCCAACTCCGGCCAGACGCCTTAACCGGCGGCGGATGCGGTCCTTCCCCCGGCGCTCATGGTGCCGGGGAAAGGACCGCGCCCCCCACCGCCCCCTGCGAAGCCCCGAAGAGCGGGGCGTAAGGCTAGTGAACGGGCAGGTCGAACTCGCCGTTCCGGACGCCCGAGAGGAACGCAGTCCACTCGCGGCGATTGAACACGTGCGGCGCCTTGCTCACGTCCTTGGAATCGCGCAGCGCCACCAGGCCATTAGGCAGGTGCGCCACTTCAACGCAGCCTGTGACGCTTGAGGCGCTGCTCTTGAACCAACGGGCATTCGTGAAATCCGGGGTCATCCCCATTGTCCCTTCTTTCGAGGTTGAAGCTTTCGTCTCAGGTGATGTCGCTGGTCATTCGCTCGATGAATGTGACGGTGTCGGCCGGCGACAACGCCGCCGCGCGGAGCAGATCGAAAACCTCCGCGCAGGAGCGCACCTCGGCGTCTCTTTCCAGATAAGCGTGGCCCGCGACGCCCTCCGTGTAGACCACGTCCTGATCACCGCGCTCAGGAAACTCCAGGATGCAGAATGGCCCGTTCAAGGCCGGGTGCACGCCGCTGGACAGCGGCAGCACCTGCAGCGTCACATTGGGCTGCTGGCTCACTTCCAGCAGCCGGGCCAGCTGCTCGCGCATGACCTGCGGGCCGCCGATCATCCTGGAGATGACCGGCTCGTTGAGGATGCACCACAGCTTCAGCGAGTCCGGGCCGGTGAGCACCCGCTGCCGCCCCATCCGCAGCTCCACCGCGCGGTCGATCTGCCTGCTGTCCTGCCACCGGCGTACCGAGGTCATGACCGTGCGGGCGTAGCCTTCCGTCTGCAGCAGGCCGTGGACCACCTGGTCCTCGAACACCCGCAGCGCGGACGCCTCGGCCTCGAGGCCGACGTAGATATCGAATCCGGTCGGGAGCACGTCGTCGTAGACGGCCCACCATCCCTTGCGGTGGCCTTCCCGGGCCATCTCGGTGAGCACCTGACGCTGGCCCGGGTCATCCACGCCGTACATCTCGAACATCGTCATGAGGTAGGCGGTCCGGGTGGGCGCCTTACCGGTCTCGATGCGGGACAGCGTCGACGCAGCCAGGCCAAGCCGGTCTGCGGCTTCCTCAAGCTTGAACGAGTGCGCCTCGCGCAGCCGCCTTAACTCGGAACCGAGCCGCCGCCGCCGCACCGTGGGACCGATGGACACGGGCATCTCGCCTCCTCGAAGGAAGGTCCGGCAGGATCCCACCCCAGGTCAGGGACGGGACTGACACAGCTCTTCTGGTACATCAAGTAACGATACCGGAATTGCGAAGGGGATGAGATCTCATCTGAAATTTCGTATGCGATATTTGTGCTACGCACTTGCGTGAAACGCACGCCCACCCCATCATGGATCTGACACGCCGTATCTGACCGGCTACCATCGCGGACCCAGGCGGCGGGTCGTCACGCACTGGCGATCCGTTGGCCATGTCAGGGGGGGAACGCGCGGCCGGGGAGGAGTGCACCAGGGATGGGAGCTACCGCCTCCACGGCGGCCGGGACACACACCGGCGGCCCGCGGACAGCAGCCACGAACCTGCCGCAGGTAACTGCGGCAGCGACCGGCCCCGCGTCGGCCCTCGTGGGCAGCTTGACCATCGCGGGGGGGACCAGGAACGTCTCGGAAGCGCGGGCGTTCGTGGCCCGGACCCTCGGTGCGGAGCACCCTTGCGCGGACGAGGCTGTTTTACTGTGCTCTGAGCTTGTCACCAACGCCGTGCTGCACAGCGAGTCCGGCCAGCCCGGCGGGACCGTTACCGTGGTGGTGCTCGGCCTCCCCGGCGCGGTCCGGATCGAGGTCGTGGACAACGGCTCCACGCGCAGTACTCCGGTGGTCAAGGCCGACGTGTACGAACCCCACGGGCACGGCCTGTTCCTGGTCGAGCAGCTCGCCGAGCACTGGGGTTACACCCGGGATGAGGTCGGCACCACCGTCTGGTTCCGGCTCACCTGCTGACCGCCGGCCGCAGCCGGCCATGAGCAACCGGCCGCCCTCCCCAGACGCGCTCTGTGCGGCCCCCGGGGGGAGGGCGGCCGGTTCAGTCTTCCCGGCGGGCCCGCGCCTTTGCCTCACGGCGCGGCGGACCGCCGCCACGGCCCCCGGTAGAACGCCGTTCCCGCAGCCGCAGTGACAGCCGGATCGGGCTGCCCTCGAAGCCGAACTCCTCCCGCAGCCGCCGCTCCAGGAAGCGGCGGTAGCCAGCTTCCAGGAAACCCGTGGTGAAGAACACGAAGTGCGGGGGGCGGATGCCCGCCTGGGTCGCGAACATGATCCGCGGCTGCCGGCCGCCCCGTGATGGCGGCGGGGTTGCCGCGACTACCTCGTTCAGCCAGGCGTTCAGCCGCCCGGTGGGTACCCGCGTCTCCCAGCTTTCCAGGGCTTGCTCGATGGCGGGGACCAGCCGGTCCACGTGCCGCCCGGTCATCGCGGAGATGTTGACCCGCGGCGCCCAGCGCGCGGTGTAGAGCTGGCGGTCGATTTCCCGGTCCAGCTGCAGCCGCCGGTCCTCGTCGACCAGGTCCCACTTGTTGTAGGCGATGACCAGGGCCCGCCCGGCGTCGGTCACCATCGAGATGATGCGCAGGTCCTGCTCAGTGAGCGGTTCGCTGCCGTCCACCAGGACCACGGCCACCTCGGCCCGTTCCAGCGCTCCGGCAGTGCGCAGCGCGGCGTAGAAGTCCGCCCCCTGGTTCTGGTTGGCCCGCCGCCGGATGCCTGCGGTGTCCACGAACCGCCAGGTGGTGCCGCCCAGCTCGATCAGCTCGTCCACCGGGTCGCGGGTAGTCCCCGCCACCTCGTCCACCAGCACCCGGGTCTGCCCGGCGAGCTTGTTCAGCAGGCTGGACTTGCCCACGTTGGGCCGGCCGATGAGGGCGACCCGGCGCGGTCCCCCCGTCTCGCCGATCTGCTCCTGCGGGGTCTCCGGGAGCGCATCGAGCACAGCGTCCAGGAGGTCGCCGCTTCCCCGCCCGTGCAGCGCGCTGACCGGCTGGGGCTCGCCCAGGCCGAGCGACCACAGGGCCGTAGCGGCAGG
>Ga0208589_1001170_pt1 | contig 11176 bp, 7 predicted proteins | sample NGESurshal092012_2_FD_184486 | JGI IMG/M metagenome (GOLD analysis project Ga0208589, IMG submission 184486) | Arctic peat soil microbial communities from Barrow, Alaska - NGEE Surface sample F53-2 shallow-092012 (SPAdes) | ecosystem: Environmental > Terrestrial > Soil > Wetlands > Peat ... | reverse complement strand
CCCGAATAATACTGCGTCAACCAATGTCAGTAATCTTGTTGAAGGAAATTATGAATTTGAATTAACAGTTACTGATGATAAAGGGTTCATTGGAAAAGATACAGTAAATGTGATTGTTGCTGAAGGAAGATTTGCAAGAAAGTCTAACAGTATAAAGGTTTATCCAAACCCCGTAAAAGATATCGCGAATTTGGTTATAAATACTGTACAGACAAATACCGATATAATAATTGCAATTTCTGATTTGACAGGAAAATCAGTTTATAGAGAAGAATTCGTATCGTCAACAAATAGTGTAACAAAACAAATAAATATGAGTGGCCTTATAAAGGGAACTTATATAATTACTTTATATTTTAACGGGATCCAATATAAATCGATAGAAGTAATTAGAATGTGAAAAACCGTTTTATGGAATAATAAACCAAATCTGTCAGGGTATGTATTTGGTATAATACTGAAAAATAGTTGGTAAATTCTTTTGAAATTATTGTTATAAATATTACTTGTTCTGTTGCATAACTGGCATGAAAAGAATAAGGATTTCGTAAATGGAAAAACGATCAATGAGATAACTCTAAATGAGATTTTTTCTGTCATAAGCATACCAATGATGAATGAAGGCGGCCCAAAAGGCCGCCTTCATTCATGTTTATGCACCAAATTATTGCTCGCATGCTCTTACACCAGTAGAGTTTGTAACTCGTCATTTGGTAAATCAAGAATCCTATTATTTCATACCCAAAAAAACATCATTTTTGATCACATTACCATTAATTTTTAATTAATTTATTGAATCCTATTTACGGTAATGGTATAATTCAAAAGTAAAATCCCGGATCCTTCATTCTCAGAATCATTTTTTTTCGAAATTCATTATACGAAGAGGCCTTTCTTTTCCCCATCCATAAATTAGTGTATCTAAGGTTATTTTATAATGCTCATCAATATAGTCCGCAACCAATTTTCTATGCATATTTACCAAACTTTCAAAATCTGTAGTATCTGATACCATTATATAAGAATTTGTAGAAGATTTGACGTTTTCGATAGATTGTTTAAGTTCATTAGTATCCTGGATATTTATAAGATAACTAGAATCAAATTTTACCGGGAAAGGAATAGGGAAAATTTTATTTTTCCCTTTATAATATAGAATGAAGGGCATTGCAATGGCCGGCCTGTAAATTAAAATGGGTTGACCCGGTCGCGAAATATTCTGAACATATTTCGCGATGTATTTATAGTCATATGTTTTTACAGGATGGCGATAGTTTATTATTAAAATTGTAAGAAAAAAAATAGAAACTGAACTATAAATTAATCTTCTGTTATTGGTATTAAAAATATTAAATATTGTATAAAGCAAAATAAATAATGGGAAAACAACAACCATATATTTAATATCAAAACCAATATCTGTAACATATACGCCCAGGGAAAAAAGAATAATCATGGTAAAAACCATCAATAAAATGATCTTGATTTTTTTCAAGTAGAGGTTAGTGCTTTTTAAATTGGATCTATATAATTTAAGTAATGCGCATATAAATATAACTAAGAAAATCAATCTTATTGCCCGGTTTATCCATACTTCAGGTACCATGTTGATAGCAAGCATCAGACTTTGAGGTGTATGGCCGATATTAAAAATTCTGATGAGAGAAAACGGAGCAAATTTATGGGTTTGATGCATTTGGATCTGTCCTCGCAAATAAATAAGGTTGGGTAAAAACAAAATGCAAACAGGTATTAAGAATAAACTGAAAATTAAAAAAGGTTTCCATCCCCTAAAGATCAATATTGACAAGGCACACGCAACAATAAGAAAAAGAAAAAAATATTGAGTATATATACCTAAAATAGACAGAATAAGAAAATAATATAAAAATTTGTTTTTATTTTCAAAATAATACCTAAAGAAAAAATAGATAGATAGGATAGATAGTAGTATCAGGAATGCATAAGTACGCATTTCAAGTGCAGCCCATACTGTAAAAGGATTTAGGAGAAAAATAATCAACAGCCATTTGGAACATTCTGTTCCTGAAAAATACTGCACTAAACGATAAAACACAAACGCTGATAAGCAAATACAAATCAATGAAAATAATTTTGCAAAAAAAATACCGGCGTATAAATGCCGCCATAAAGAAAGTAATATAAAATAGAAAGGAGGTTGTCCTTCAAAATTATAAGATTGCTTTATAACGCCAGCTATATCGCGGGAAGTAGTATTGAGTGTATAAGTCTCATCTTCTGAAATATTTATTTTATAGGATAAATAAACAATTAGGAATGTATATACTATTAAAAACCCATAGAATATAATGTTCTTTAGCCTGTTTTCATATGCTTCATTGTTAAAAATTTCCATTATTTATGAGTCTTTATAATCTTTTATTGTTTATTTTCCTCCTGTTTTTTCAATGAAGTACCCAAATGAAATAATTCCTCGAAATACCTTTTATTTTGAAGAGATATAAACCCTAAACTTAGAAATTGAATCGAAGCTAAAAAGGTGATACCACCTACGATGAAAGATTGTGGATTTTTTCTGAATTGAAGAGAGAGGCTTGCAGAAAAGGAATGATCAATGATTGTTGGGCTATACATGTGTGTGATGGTATCAACAAGTAACCATACTAGTTCATACATAGAAAGTAACATTAAAAAAGACCCTACTGCGAGAAAAAAGATGTAAGGCCGGAAAATGAAACTTGACATAATTCCAGAAAAGAAACCTCTTAGTACCCTGATACTTGATTTGCGTTTGCCTGCATATTTATTTTGTTCCGTCCAGTCAAGATGTGCAGGTATTTCAACAATTCTTGCCCTGAGAATCATGGCCTTATATAGAATTTCAGGATTTATTTCATAATCCCTGGTTTTAAGATTTACAGCGACGATAAAGTCTTTTCTATATGCCCTGACCATTCCGGTATATGTATGAAATTTGTCTTGTGCTGCTATACGCATAAATCTATTTACCCAACGACTCATTATCCGCCTGGTAAAAGGGACATCGGTTACTTTTCCTCCGGGCATATATGGTGAAGCAATTACAATATCTGAACTGGTTTCAATTATTTTGTCAACCATCTTTTCTATGTGATCTACAGAATAACTAAGGTCAATATCCATTACTACAATTATATCACCTTTAGCATTTTTAAAACCTGTTTTTAACGCATTTCCGAGGTTTAAGTTGGTAGGATGATGGATAGTTCTCACATTGGAAAGCCTTTTCTCAAAATCATCTGCTATTTCTCCGGTTTTGTCCCTACTGCCATCATCTATTAATACTATTTCCCATTGATATTTTTCTTCCTTGCTTTCTAAAAATTTAATTATTCCCTCCAGATTCTCTTTAAGTATAATTTCTTCATTAAAGCAAGGTAATATTATACTTACATAAGGCTTATTCTGGCTCATTTTAGCTTTGATTTTTGGTTAAAATATTTATAAAGGATTATTATATACTTTATCTTTAAGGTTCTTTTTTATTAAAATTCTTTCGTTTCAAGGCTATCTTCTAAGGTTGTTAGGTTCTTCTGAATTTATTATTTTCAAATTCGCAATCTTAAAGGTTTTTCTTTTCAATAATTTTGAAGCATTTACCAGGTAAGCGTATCGGCACGATTTAAAGATGACAAGATCGGAAAAAGAATTCCCGACATAATCAAATTTTTTGAAACCATAAAGTTTTAATAGAAGATTCAATTTATTTTTTCCTTTCAAATTTGTTTCATTATTCGTCCCATATACCTTATCAAAAAATGGATATTCTTTTGAAATTTCTTCGGCATTAGATTGTAAAGAAGCTGTGGCTAAAATAATTTTTCTTCCCTCTTTTTTTTCTTTTATGATAAAATGTAATACTTCTTTATCAACAAGCATCTTTGTCGGTTCAATATGTATTTTTTTAAAAAGTTTTTTTTTGAGATATACTTTTCCTTTTAATATCCAAATACAGCATAAAAAAAAATACAGAAAATTTTTTTTTACGATTGATTTGAATCCTTCATATAACAAATCCTTTTTTATAAATGTACCATCCAGGTCAACAACCAATGGAATATTTATTTCTTCCATTTTGTCAATCATTTTAATTTAATATCGGAATCCATTTATTATTTTGGATGAGTTCATTTATAAAAAAAATGACTATTCCCGTAAATTACATAAAAGATACTTGCTATCCAAACCAATCCATTTAAGATAGAGGGAAAATCAAACAGCAATAATTTTGTAGGATCGCCTCCTTTATTTTTTGTATAAATTAAAAAAAGGTAACGAAAAATACCATACATAACGAAAGGCATGGTAATAACGAGATGTTGATTACCGAATCGCTGCACTGTTTCATTGGCCATAGTGTATAATGAATAGGTAACTACTGCCGTAGCACTGCAAATGGTAAGAATAATATCAAGTAACTGAGTTGAATAAAATTCCAGCGTCCCTCGAAAATTTTTTGCTTCCGTTTTGAGTACATTAAGTTCATTCCTTCTTTTTCCAAAACTTAAAGTAAGGGCTAATGAAAATGTACAAATAAATAACCAGGGCGTTACTTCTACATGTATAATCACACATCCTGCAAAAACACGAAGGAGAAAACCGATAGCAACAATCATGGCATCGAGGAGAACAATATTTTTCAGGCCAAAAGAGTATGCAATATTAAGGCACAGATATATTAGTATGATAATAAAAAAGTTTTTATCCAATATAAATGCGGATGTAACAGAGGCAACTAATAAAAGTACCATAATTACAACAGCTTTTAATTTTGATATTTTTCCGGCAGCGATTGGCCGGTTCAATTTGGCGGGATTTAAGCGATCATGTCCAATATCACGAAGATCATTTAATATGTAAATCCCACTGCTGGTAATACAAAAAATCACAAAAGCCTGGATACTTATTAAAAGATCGTTTCCAATGAAAAAAGAGGTAGAAAATATAAGACCACTGAACAAAAGCAAATTTTTTGTCCATTGATAGGGCCTAAGCATAAGCAGGTAAGGTAATATTACAGTTAGCTTTTTTTTCACTCGTTCCTTAATATTTAAATGATCACCATGTTTTCAAAATATCTTTCATTAAAGTTCCATTCATGGTTAATTTTTTGGATGGTCTTTCAAAGATAAAATGATCCAGACTTTCTCTTTATTTTCATACAATAAAGGAAATATTTTTTTCAATTTAGAAGCAAACTCAATCAAGCCAGGTTCGCGATATAAATTATAGCCAACTAATAGATCTGCACCTTTATTTTTAAGTTTTTCTACCGTATCCACATTCCACTCATTTTCCTGGAGAGTCCAGCCTTGAATTCCAGTATAATAATAAATGACAGGGCTTACATCGTTTCCGCCTTTATTTAATGAGTAAGCCCCCAGAGTAACCATTTTAGAATGGCTGTTCGAATATTTTTTAACAATACTGGCTAATTGCCATTCCTGAGGATGTGCAGGGGCAGTTGAATTAGTTGTTGTTAAATCAAAATGCCTGAATTGAATTGCCAAAACAATCAATAAACTGAAAGAGAAATAAATAACCGGCTGCTTCTTTTTTGAAAATTTTGTTATTAAGCTTACTGGATACATTAAAGAAATGGCTCCAATTGCCATGAAACAGGAGAGTACCGGAGCAATTACAAGTTGCCGGTATGGCCCATCAATATTTCCTTCGGCTACTACAACAAAATAAAATAAAATGGCTGCTAAATAGAGAAAAAAAAGTAAACCTCTTCTCGCTATCATTAAACTAAAAAATCCAACTCCAATAAGAAAAACTCCCAATTTACCACCACATAAATTCAACAGACTGTTACCCATAAGCAAATACCATTTTTTGCTAGAAAGCATACCAAATGTTTGAAATTTATCATGACCTTTAAAAATACCAAACACATCTATAGAATGATAAGTCAGATAATAAGCATAGCTATACCATGCAATCGGTAATATTATAGAAGCCAACCCAAATAGGATTAAAGGCTTGTATTTAAGATAATCCAATTTATATTTATATATAAACAGCCCTAAAAAAATAATTGATAAATATAATGGTGTTAATTTTAGAAGGATAGCCATTGTGAAACCAAACGTCGCCAAAATAATATGTTTGTTTTTGTGCGAATCCATCCATTTTGAAAAATAGTAAATGGCAAGTAAAGAAAAAGCAATCAAAGAAGGTTCCGAAAATAAAAATTTATTAAAGAAACTATTCAGGGGAAGCAATCCCGAACCTAATGCAGCTAAAAGCGCTGGAATTTGGCCCAATTCTTTTTTAACCAACTTAAATACAAGAATAATTGTGACTAAAGATGCGATAAGGGTAACCATTCTGACAGTATAAACACTGAACCTGAAAAAGTAATATAGTAATGAGGCCAAGTATGGAACCAAGGGGAATTCCATTGCAGTAACTCTTGGTGGATCAGCTGGCCATGTTATTGTTGGTTTGAAGAAATTAAATCCGTTAGCCAAATAATTTTTTGAAATAGCAATATAATCTATTTCTTTCCAGGCCGTACGATCAATTGAAGGGGTATTTATATAATATAACCGGATAATCAAAATCATCAATAGAATCAGAATTATAATTAAGTTTTGATAACTTAATTTAATAGAATTCTTGCAAAAAAAGCTATTTAAATAATCTTTAAAGGAAGTTTTTAATTTCTTAAAATCGAGGAATTTCATTTTCAAATTTTATAGTGTTCATTAATTCATTATTTTTTTCAATCAGTGCGTTTTCAGAAATACGAGAATTCGGGAATCACATTGATTTTAAGGTAGGTGATATCAATTCTTTTAAAACAGAATTTTTGAAAGGGAATCAATTTTTTAATGCGGTGTCTTTTTCAGGAAGTACTATTAATTGGTTATTAACAAAGTAATTTTCAAGGTATTTTGAAATTGCAATATGCCCTACTTTATTCCAATGCCATGATTCACTGTAATAAACGGGTTGCACTGGATAATTTTTTAGATAATCGGTAGTATTTAAAAAGGGAATTCCTTTCTTTTGACATAATATCCCGGTTAATTTTTGAGGCCGGTCTAAACTGAATTCATTTGTGTCCTGTAGGTTTTCAAAGTAAGGATAAAAGGCAATATCTTTTGGTTTCGAAACATTGATTTGCCCCGGTACATACATAACCATATATTCAGCGTTATTTTCTAAACATAAATTTTTCATCTTGTCAAAATAATTACTAACTTTTTTAATTACCGAGTCACTAAAATATGGGGAATCTTTTTCGTAAAGCGAAAGCAGAGATTTAGAATAACGATAGGCTGTATCAGTAATACCCAAGTGACTCATCATAAAATTTTTTAAATGTATAGGGAGTTGATCATATTCAAAATATTTTTCCTTTCTGGATTTATCTACAAAAAAACCAATATTAGTTCGCCTTTCCAATTTTGTAACAATGATATCGGAGTATTCATTGACAAAGAATTGGTTGATGACAAAATCAGGTTTTATGATTTTAATATATTTATTTAATTGAGCATATTCCTCATTTGGGCCATATCCTGTTACTCCCGCATCAATTACATTTATGATGAATTTTGGATAATCTTTTCTAAGTTTTTGTTCTAACAGATACGGATATGAATAATTGTATTCCACGCCTTCCGGCATTGAAAATGCGTCTCCAAGAATTAATATCCGTTTTTCATTTTTTGCTTTCTTTGATAAGTCGATTTCAGGAGAAGTAAAACCCATAGAATTGGTTTTAACATAGTAGTCATAGTTGTTGTATTTTAAATGTGTTGTCTTGTTGGGGATTAAAGAAAAAATAGTGGTAGAGTCCATTTGCAGCGCTGGTCTTTCTCCCCATTCTCCCACTTCCACAGGGCTGTTTTTTCTTAAATAAATTTCCCCAAAAATAATTCCTCCAAATAATAAAAAAGCAGTAATTAATATTGAGAACAACTCTCTTAATTTAATAGTGACTATTAAAGGAATAACAGAAAAAATCAGTATTAACCAATATACTGAACGCCAATTTACTGTTACTAAAGAAAATATAAATGTTAATATAATGAGTATGTCAATAAATCTTTGAAAAAAAGTGATTTTAAATTTTTTATTAATTCGTAAAAATATTCCATCTAAAAATGTAAGAAATAAAATAAATTTTAAAATCTTGTCATATTTTGAAAATCCCACCAGGTAAAGAAAACTAACCGTTGCAGACAGTAATATCAGGGAAAAGAGTAGGATTAAATTCCATCTGCCAGTAAAAATTTTCTTAATTGAATTCTTATGAATTTGAAGGAATTTTATGGAGAAATTGACTATTTTTTCAATGTAGTATCCTGCAAGGAAGGAAAGTGCAATTATGATAATAAATATAACTCCTTTTTGCAGCCCCTTTAAAAGTGGGCTCACATACATCATAAATGGCTGATGTAGTAAAAAAACACTGAATGAATTTCTTCCAATCCAAAGAACCGGATTTTTTATTGAGTTTCTATTTTGAAAAATGAATTCAAAAATTGCATAGAATAACCCCGACATGCCAATCGTAATAAAAATATTTGAAAAAATACTCCCTGTGTAAGTCCAGGATAAAATAAATCCAACCACATAAATAACCAGGGAAACAAGGAGGCATTTGCTTTTGTTGGATAAAAATTTTGTGAGGGAAATATTATTATTGAATAATAAATATCCAAGGAACATTCCAAAAGTAAATTCAAATAACCGCGTGCCAACAAATAAGCCCGTCATCCAGAAATATAAATTGCCTGAATAAGTAAAACCCAGAATGCCACATAGACGGGATAAAACAGTTACAGCAAAAGTTACTAAAAGGAAAGTTCTGACACCTTTCTTTTTTAAAAGGAGCAATAAAAAAGGGAATAAAAAATACATTTGAATGATCACCCAAATGAACCACCAGGAAGGATTGATATAGAAAAACAGGGAGTCGGTAAATCGCAGGCCTAATAAACTCAGTATTGTGGGAATTGAAAAAAAGTGGATATCCCATTTGAACCAATATTTAGCTGCGATCATTATGATTACATGAATAGTGATGTATAAAGGATAGATTCTTAAAAGTCGCTTACGATAAAATTCAAGTGTGTTAAGAGGTTTATGTAATGCCGAGATGGTTAGTGTTAAACCGCTTGCAAGAAAAAACACGCCAGGCCCCATATCGCCCAACCACCCTAAAAATTTTATTATTCTTACTATTATTGAACCACCTTGAGGGAAAATGGTCAGCATTCTTTCAGAGAATATGGGCCAATTGTAAGATGGATTGGAAAACCATGGACCAGGCCCAAATGATTCCACAAAATGATTAAGCAGAATAGCAATTATCGCAAATGCTTTTAGTCCATCAACCCAATCAATTTTTTTGGTAAGGGCTTTCATGAATTTTAATTTAAATTAATTTTTTTTATTTTTAAATTTCTGAGATGGTTATATTGAGTACTCATATTCGTTACTTTATAATTTTTTTTAAGGCAATTAATTACTGTTTTGAATACCTCCACTTTTTTATTGCTATTCACATTCATGCCAGGAAAAAAAGCCAGTTGTGTTATTTGATCACCCCCAATAAGGTCAAGAGGATGCAATAAAAAACTGATTGGCGTTCTCGTTATTTTACACATTGTAATTGCGGTACTTAAATATAATTTCATTAAAGGCATAGAAATATTTCCCAGATAAATCAGGTAACTTAAATGAAATGGCAGTTTAAAAACCGGCATTGTAGTTACCGGAATTTCAGTTATACTTTTTCCTTCTCCTAAATCCCATTTGTAAGGCTTCAACTTTCTGAATCCTTCACTGAATTTTCCGAAGAGTTCTTTGCGCGCTTTTTTTTCTTCTTTCGAAAGATCAGATTTTTTGAAATAATACACTCTTGCAAGCGGCCCTAAATAGGTTGGAAGAGTTGAAGCATCAAATTTATATCCCCTGCTTTCCAAAACCTTCAATAGATCTTTACTCCAGCTGAATCCAGGCCCTCTGAAACCTGTGGTGCGCTGGCCGGTAACGCGTTCAATCGCTTCTTCCGCTTCCCGGATTTCTTTTTCTATTTTTTCAGGACTATAAGTTTGTAACCACGATTCATGATGATAAGAATGGTTTCCTACTTCATGACCTCTTTCGGTTATCATCCTGAGATACTTATTGTTTTCTTCTGATTCAGTGTCCTTTCCAACAATGAAAAAAGTAATTTTTAAATCAAGTTCGTCCAAAATATCAAGAATGTGTGGCACAAAAATGTTGAAATAAGAAGAGTATTTATCCCATCCTTCGTCACCATGAATTTTCATGTATGACCATTGATTATCCAAGTCAAGCGAAATACTTGCTATCGGTTTATTCTTACTCATTTTCTTTTAAAATTTCTTTCAATTTACTTTCGGCAACCTGGATGGTTTCATTTACATTGAGTGTTCCATTTATAATCTGTGCTGAATTAATAATATAATAATTACCTAAGGATGTTGTGACTCCCGGAACATTTTTAGAATAATTAATAGTGGGTAATGCGAATACAATTCGGGCTTTTGATACACCCCAGAAACGAAGATCTTCTTCAGATAGTTTTGGGTACATCTTGTAGAGTGATCCTAAAAATATATTTCGTAATTCTTTTTCGGGTTTGTCAAATAATTCATCATCAGGATTTACATATTTTGGTAAATAGACAAGGTGATTTCCTTGGATCTCATCCTTATCAATCAGCGCAGTCATTTCAATGATACCGGTAAATGGCGGCCAGTTGTCAGTTATATTAGTAACGTAATAAGGTGAAATAGATTTTTTTAATAAAATAGAAGGACAAATAACTCCGAGATATTTAATGTTATTATGTTGATTAATCTCAGCATTGGTAAGTCCTTCAACAATTTTAACCGATTCCCTCGAAGACAATGTCGAAATGACTTCATCAAAAATTTGAGTCGAATTTTCAGCAATGATTTCCATTTTTCCTGAAGAAGCTTTTTTAATATTCTTCACTTTTGAATTGTATTGAATATTGATCCCAATTTTTGTGAGGTGTTCAGCAAAACGATTATTTATTTTTTCATATCCTCCGGTTACATAACCAAACATTTCTTTTTTAAGCCCGCTTTTGCGTGCTGCATACATTCTCTGTATAGTACTCCAGATAAAGGCTGCAGAA
>Ga0208589_1001169_pt1 | contig 11178 bp, 12 predicted proteins | sample NGESurshal092012_2_FD_184486 | JGI IMG/M metagenome (GOLD analysis project Ga0208589, IMG submission 184486) | Arctic peat soil microbial communities from Barrow, Alaska - NGEE Surface sample F53-2 shallow-092012 (SPAdes) | ecosystem: Environmental > Terrestrial > Soil > Wetlands > Peat ... | reverse complement strand
CGCGAGTCAATCGAATTGATTTCGCGCGAAGGCGCGAAGCCGCGGAGAAGAGTCCAAAAGAAACCGCGGATAACGCGGATATCGCGGATAATTCAATGCAGGAGAAACGGCATTGCCGCGGTCTTCTCCCATCCGCGCTATCCGTGCCATCCGCGGTTCAATTCTTTTTTTCTGAGTGGCTCACCCGCGCCCGTAAATATAATCCGTCAGGCTGTGAATCTGCTGTTCCTGCATCCCGACGTAATAGGCGTTCAGATCGCCGATGGAGACGAGGCCGACGAGGTTTGCATCCTTGTCGCAGACGGGAACATGCCGCACGCGGCGTTCCTTCATGGTGCGGCTGAGATCGTCGAGGTCCATCTCCGGCTCGCAGCTAATCACGTCCGCCGTCATGACCTCGCCGACCGTCACATCGCTCGGCACGCGCGACTCCGCCAGCACGCGGCGGAGCACATCGCGCTCCGTGAACATGCCGACCACGCGCCCGCCGCTCATCACCACCAGCGCCCCGATCTGGCTCTGGTTCATCCGATAAACGGCCTCCAGGACCGTCTCGAACGGCGATATGGAATGGATTGCAGAACCCTTTTCCGCCAGAAGAAATGAAACCATTGGCATGGCCGACTCCTTTGGATGTTCTCCCGCCCTTCAACACCAACAGACGTGTACGCTTCCGCCGAACGACTCGCTTCCGTAGGCCGATGCCGAGGACCGGCTGGCGGAAGGATATTACTGATTTTTACTGTACGCCGCCGAGAGGGGGGAAGTCAATGAAAATCTGGGCAGCGACTACATTTGGCATTAGCCCCGTCGCCCGGTACGCCAGGAGAGGGCGGGGGGTGAGGGTTGAAGGCTGCTGCAGATTAGTCTCGCGGAAAAGGAGCATAGGGACCGCCGCGCTTCTTGGCAGCTCGTGCGAAATCCTTCTTAACACGCTCAATTGTCAGTGCCGGGCGCTCACGGTGAACCATGCGATGACAGTTGGCGCAAAGGGTAACAACACGATCGATTCGGGTGATGATTGAGTCGTCCGAAGACAGCATGACGTGTTCTGAAAGCGGGTTAAGATGGTGGCACTCCGCGTAGGATTCGCCCAACTTACCGTAAGCGTCTCGAAATTTGAAAGAGCATATTTGGCAGGTATAGGAATCACGAGCTTTCGCTCTTCTTGCCAATTCTGGATTTCGGGCGAAAAACGATCTTTCGCGCATGATCTGCTTGTTCTCGGCGAACTCGGCCTGCTGGCCGTCAGGAGAATCTTCGCGATGCGACGCAGAAGGTTTGACGCGACTCAATGGCTCGAACCTTTGATAGCCTGCCGCGCTGAGTTTGAGTTTCGCATTAGTGAAATGGGTAAGGTTGGCAAGTACCTTGGGCCAGATTCTCTTCATGCGATCGAAACTTATCGGCGCGAAAACCTGAACGGAACTGAAGCAAAATACTCCGTTGGAGTCGCCGGTTCCAGATCGTTCGGTTCGATCCAAATTAGCTTTGGCGATGATCTGATTCTGGTACTGAAACAGTACAATCGAATCCCGTGGTGCATTTAGACCACTATGCCAATAGTAATACTTCGCCCCCTTCTTGGAAAGAGAATCAACGAAGAATTCTTGCTGCACTTTTTCCGGGCTATACTCGCCCTGGTCATCGTGAAATTCGTCGTCCTTGGCACTCATCGGCAGGACGCGGATTGGGTGCTCCATTAGACCATGCCTTTCCCTCTGGACCAGAAGAAATGGAACCCCCAACCCCTACCTCGCCGCCAACCCCGTCGCCGAATCCGGACTCGGCAAATCACTCAAACTATTCAACCCAAACAACTCAAGGAATCGCTTCGTCGTCCCATACAAAATCGGCCGCCCCGGCACTTCCGCGCGGCCGGCGATCCGCACCAGATGCTTTTCCATCAAACTGCGGATGGTTTCGCCGCAGGCGACGCCGCGGATCGCCTCCACATCGGCTCGCAAAATCGGCTGTTTATAGGCGATGATCGCCAGCGTCTCCATGGCTGCCTTGGTCAGGCGGGCGTCGATCTCGCGCTGGTGCAAAACCTGCAACGCCTGGCCGTAGGCGGGGAGGGTCAGAATCTGGTAGCCGCCGGCGACCTGCTCGATGCGGAAGGAGCGGCCGGTGTCGATGTATTGTTGATTGAGGGCTTTGATTCCCTGCCGCACGGCTTTGACGCCGCTCTTCATGATCTCGCCGAGCCGGGCGGGCGTGAGCGGGTGCTCGGTGGCCATCAGCATGGCTTCGAGAAGGCCGAGATCGAGTTGCGGCGGGGGTGTGCCATCAGCCGCGCCTTTTTCAAGCTCGCCATCGGGAATCTCAGATTCGGTGGATTCGCCTTCCGACCGCTCGTCTTCAGATGACGGGGCTGTGCCGAAAGGTTCGGTGGGCGTATCGGACGATTCGGAGGTTTCCTCCTCCAACGGCTGCTCCAGTTCCATCAGATCCTCGTCATCCCTGACTAATCGCATAACAAGCATCATCGACCGGATGAGCCGACGCGATTGAATAATCATTAATTAACCGGATTCAGGGCCAATGACAATATGCCGGGGCGGAGAATGGAGGATTGGAAAGCCGGTTTGAAGTTTTCAGTGTTCAGTTTTCAGCTAAAACCCAGATTGACCAGTCCTAGCTGAAAACTGAAAACTGAAAACTTCAAACTGATCCCCGCCGCCCAGCCCTATTCTTCCACTTCCCCTTCCAATACCACCCGACCCGAAACCCCAGCAACAAAGTCAAAACCCCCGCAAAAGCCTTCGGCCGGCTCAAATCCGCCTTCACCAGCATCCAGTAATGAATCACGCCGGCGATGGCCGCGAAATAGATCAGCTCATGCAGCTTCTTCCAGCGTTTGGCCCCCAGGCGTTTGATCATGCCGTTGGTCGAGGTGATCGCCAGCGGCGTCAGCATCACAAACGCGGCCATGCCGAACAGAATGAAGCGGCGGTACACCACATCCCAGAAGATGCGGGTGAAATCGAAGCCCTGGTAAAAGCCAATGTACAGCGACAGATGAACCAGCAGATAAAAATAGGCAAACAATCCCAGCATGCGCCGAAAATGGCTGAAAAAATTCCATCCCGTGATCTTCCGCAGCGGCGTGATCGCCAGCGTCAGCATGAGAAAGATCAGCGAAAGCGTGCCGGTGGTATGCGTCGCCGAATTAACCGGATCAGCCCCAAGCTGATGGCGTGCCGCGTCCATCACCAGCAATCCCATGGGGAGTAGGCTGTTGATGAAGACGAGGAGTTTTGCGAAGGCTGGAGTTTTCAAGGGATGAAGCCTAGTTTGAAGTTTTCAGTTTTCAGCCAGGAGGGACAGCCTTTAGCTGAAAACTGAAAACTGAAAACTTCAAACTCCGGCTAATAATTCACCCGAAGATCCATGCCGGTATACAAACTCGCCACCTGCTCGCCGTAGCCGTTAAACATCAGTGTCGCCTGGCGGGCGCCGTCGCTGATGCGCCGCTCAAAAGCCTGACTCCAGCGGGGATGATCCACGGTCGGATTCACATTCGCATAAAAGCCATATTCATTCGGAGCAGCTGTGCTCCACGTCGTCGGCGGCTGTTCGGCGCGCAGGTCGATCTTTACAATCGACTTGATTCCCTTGAATCCATATTTCCACGGCACAATCAGCCGCACCGGAGCGCCGTCCTGCGGCGGCATCTGCTTGCCGTACAAGCCGCTGGCCAGAAGCGTCAGCGGGTGCATCGCCTCGTCCATGCGCAGCCCTTCAACGTAGGGCCAGTTCAGCAATCCGGTTTTCTGCATCGGCATCCGATCGGGATCTTGAAGTGTCTGAAATGCGACATACTTCGCACTGCTCAGCGGCTCGACCGCGTTCAATAATTTTGATAGCGAGAACCCATCCCACGGAACCACCATTGACCACGCCTCGACGCAGCGCATGCGATAAATCCGCTCTTCCGGCGGCGCGAGTTTGAGCAGGTCCCCGATATCAAATGTCTTCGGCTTGCTGACCAGCCCGCTCACTTCGACTTTCCATGGCGTCGTCACGAACCCCGCCGCCGCCGGCGCGACGCCGTCCTTGTCGGTCGAGAACTCATAGAAATTGTTGTAATGCGTGATGTCGTCGAAAGACGTCAGCGGATCGGTCACGCTGAAGCCGGCCGAAGGGTTGGTGGCCGGCGTCATCACTTCCTCCGCCAGCGAGCGCACCGGCGCCGCCGGCCGGGCCGGGGCCAACGCGAATTTCCGGTACGCCCATGCCGTTGCGGCGGCCGTGCCGACGAGCAACGCCGCCTGCATGATCTGCCGGCGGGTGCGATACTTCGACTCGTCGGTCACTTCTCGCTCGGGAATGTCGTTGGGATTGTCCATGCAATTCCGCCCTTCTCTTACCCCCTCGCCATGTACTCAGGGGGAGGGCTGGGGTGGGGGTTCTCTTTTTTTACCGCGTGCGGCTAAATATTGTCACGCTCGCATAAGTCTTCAACAGATTAAACCGTCAACGCACGCACGGTATTCCATTGCAGGCGTTACCGTTGCAGCTACTGCCGCTGCTCCACCGCCGCCGCACGCGGCGATGCTTCGATTTTCACCCGCAATATCCGACGCGGCTCCGATTCCAATACGGTGAATTTAGTCCCATCGGATTGATGCACGCTTCCTTTATCGGGAATCCCGCCCAGGCTGGCGATCAGATACCCGCCCAAAGTCTCATATCCGGCATCCACCGGCAGTTCCAAACCCATCTGCCGGTTGAGTTCCGCCACCGTGAGCCGGGCATCGGCCTCCGCGGAATTCGGGCCGGAACGGCGGAACATCGCCTCCTCCATCGATTCGTGCTCGTCGGTGATCTCGCCGACCAGCTCTTCCAGAATGTCTTCGATCGTCACAAGGCCCGCCATGCCGCCGTACTCGTCGAGCACAATCGCCAGATGCACCTTCTGTGCCCGGAAATCGTTCAGCAGGTTTCGCAGCGGCTTGGTTTCCGGCGTGAACATCGCCGGCCGGATCACCGCGCGCAGATCAAATGGCTTATCCGGATGTCCCAGCGATTTGATCAAATCCCGCGAATGCAGAATGCCGAGAATTTTGTCGAGCGATCCCTCATAAACCGGCAGGCGTGAATGTCCGCTGGCCACCAGCAACTCTCGAGCTTCGTCGAGATTACTCGTCACATCCAGCGCATGAACCTCGGTGCGCGCCGTCATAATGTGTCCGGCGGTCGCGTCGCGGAACTCGATCACGTTTTCGATCAGCTCGCGCTCTTGCTCATCCACCACCCCTTCCTTCTCGCCCTCCTCAATGGCCGACAAAATCTCCCGCTCAATCTCCTTCGGCTGGGCGGTGTCATGGACGCCCAGCGCCCGCCGCGCTGCGTCATCCAGCACACGCATCAGCGGAGTCAGCGGCGACATCACCCGCCGCAGGCCGTGCAATACCGGAGCCGACGCTCCGATCAGCGGCTCGGCCATGTACTTGGCGATCACCAGCGGAAAGGCGATCGTGAAAAACAAACTCACCACCGCCGCCACCGCCACCGCCGCCGCGTACCGCAACGCCGGGCCGTGATTCGTCATTTCCAGGCCCGCGAAGATGCTCAGCCAGATCAGCAGGATGGCCATCTGGCGGCAGACCGCGGTGACGAAGACATACTGTTCAGTCTGTTCGGTCAGGGTTTCAAACCACTGGTCGCGGTTATGCCGGCCGAGCCAGTCGGCGAGCTTCGCTCTGGAAAAATCGCGCAGGGCATAGGTGATGGACGAGAAATAGAGCGACAGCCCCGCCCCGATGAATAGCGCGCCGATGCAAAGATAGAAGCTCATCCATGACCTCTGATTGCTTGAACAGCCTGGCCGCGTGCATAGACCTTGCCGATTCCCAACCGCGTCAGAATCCGATCTTCCGCGCGGTGCATCGCGGCCGCGTCGCGCGGCATTAAATCATTGTAGCCGCAGAGGTGCAGCAATCCATGGAGACAGAGGAGAAGCAATTCGTCCTGCAAGGAGTCGCTTTTTTGTCCCCTCTCCCAGCGTACCGGGAGAGGGAGTAATTGGGGTAATCGCGGCAGCGCCTGGCGCTTCGCCTGTGGCACGCAAACCACCACTTCCCCCGACGCCACGCGCCCGCGATTATCATGCTCCAATTCAAACGTCAGCACATCAGTCGGCCCCGCGATTCCCATGTACTTCTCATGCAATTTCGACATTCGCTTGTCGCCCACCAGCGCAATGGATAATTCATTCGGCCCCGTGCGCAAAGTCGCGTAAGCCCGCGTCAGATGCGTCCGCAAATGCGGCACGAACCGCTTCCCCAATTCCGCGTGAATTTCAAGATTGAGCCGCTGTTCTTTCATCAATGGGGTCTGACGCCGATTCTTGGCGATCTCCCTTAATTCCCCCTCTCCCTGTACGCAGGGGGAGGGTTGGGGTGGGGGTTCATTCTTCGCGCGGCCAGGAAGATGCTTGGCTCCAAATCAATGTTAAACGCATCACGCGAGTTTCATCGTCGGCGGCGACTGCTGGCCCGTCCCGCCGGCTCCGCTGCTGCCGGCGCTCTGGCCCGGATTATTCATCGACGGATAAGCCACCCGCCCGTGGTAGATGCCCATCAGCGTCTTCATCAGCGATCGTTCGATGCGATCCACATCGCGCATCGTCAGGTCGCACTCGGAAAACTGCCCGTCATGCAAACGACGCAAAACCAGGTCGTGGACCAGCGATTCGATTCGCTCACCATTGATTTGCGTCATGGCGCGGCAGGCGCTTTCGCAGCAGTCGGCCATCATCAGGATCGCCGTCTCGCGGCTCTTGGGCTTGGGGCCGGGATAGCGGAATTCCGTCTCCGGCACCTTGCCCGCTCCCGAGGCCGTCTGCTTGCACGCCTCGCTGTAAAAATATTCCACCAGCGTCGTGCCATGATGCTGTTGAATGAATTGCAATATGGTCGGCGGCAGTTTGTATTGGCGCGCCAGTTCCATGCCGTCCTTCACATGCCCGATGATGATCATCAGCGACACGTTCGGCGACAGATTCAAATGCCGGTTGGCCGCCTGGCCGATCTGGTTCTCCGTGAAGTAGTCCGCCTTGTTGATCTTTCCGATGTCGTGATAGTACGCCCCGACACGGCAGGCCAGCGCATTGGCCCCGATCGCCTCGGCGGCCGCCTCCGCAAGCGCTGCTACTTGCAGGCTGTGGTTGTAGGTGCCCGGCGCTTCAAATGACAATCGCCGCAGCAACGGCTGCATCACATCCGCCAGTTCCAGCAGCGTCATGCTCGTCGTGATGCGGAAAAGTTTCTCAATGAACGGCAGAATGCCAAGCGTCACAAATCCCGCCGCCAGTCCCGCCAGGCCGGCGTAAAGAGCGTTCCGCGTGATCTGGTCCATCGCCTCCAGCGACGTAAGGCCCGTTGCGAATGTCACGATCATCATCCCCACCGCGCTGACCCCGCCGACCTCAATCAGCTTGCTGCGCGTGCGCACGTCTCCGAGCATAAAGCACGCGACCAGTACGCCTGTCATCAGCACAATGAAAAATCCAACGCCCTGGTTCAAGGCGCACGTAGCCAGCGCCGCTTCGATGCCCGCGATGCCCATTGAAAATCGCTGGTCGTAGGCGATGGTCAAAACAATCGCCGTTAAAATCGTCGGGGCCACGCCCAGCAGATACAGCGATCCGCTGGTCATTCCCGACAATGCCGAAATCAGCAGCATCGCCACCAGCAACCCCGCCAGAACCGCCGCCCGCAGGCGGTTGCGCACCACGCGCGGCTGGAATCGCCAGATATACGCGCCGAGAATTCCAGTCAGAACAAACACCATCAGCCCGGTCCCCGCCAGCGGCTTGAGTCGGCCGGCCTCCTGAGTCTGGAGGAATTCGTCGTTCTCAGTTCGCAGAAGCTGCCAGTCGCGATCACTGATCGTCCCCCGCGATACAACCACCGTGTCATGTGGATAGTGCTGCATCGCCTCCGACGGCGGCACTTCCGTCGCCGCCTGGTCCTGTGCCATTTTCGTGGCTTCCAGGTCCAGTGTGTGTGTCGGATGATGGCTCAGAAAACTAGCCGTCAGTTGCACCATCGCCGGCTTCACCGACAGCGGAAACATCTCCGCCAGATTCTGTAACTGCGCCACCACTTCCGGCGGCAGCGGAGCAGCGTATGTTTCCGTCGCCACGTTCACCCGCCGCGCCAATTCCGGCGATACGGTTTGCGCGGCTCCCCCTCCCGATGTTCCTGCGGCGCCGCTGGAAATCGCCGTCGCCTGCGGCTTGGGCGGGTAGAGCGTCACATGCCGCACAAAAGTCTGATCGATCGGGGCGATCCGGTTCAGTTCTTCCTGGCGCTGATCCATGGGCAGAATCACCAGTGGGCTGCCGCCCACGGTAAGCTGCTGCCGCACCCGCGCGACGAATGCTTTGACTTCCTGATTGAACGCCTGCCGGTCGCGATCGTGGATGCGATCAAGCGCCGACAAATCCCCCGGATCAAGCAGGCTTCTTAGTTCCTCGGGCAATTCCGCCGGCTGACGCTGGTATGTCCGGTCCGGCAGCGTCATCAATTCGTCCTGCAAGGCTCCCCAGTAATCGCCCCCCGTCGCGCGGTAAACCCGCGGTTCATCGTCGCGTGCAAGCTCTCTTAGCCGTGCCAATTCATCGGCGTCGGGAAAATTAAAATCCACGCGGCTGGTGATGTTGTGCCCCACATACTGCCCAGGCCGGTAGGGAATCACATCCTGCCGCAGCATTAGGATCAGCGTGACCGTCACAAAGAAAGCGGCAGCGATCCCCATCGCTCCAACGGCGCCGCTGGCCTGGAAATTCCGCCAGCGCGAACCAAGCGTGCTCCGCGAAGTTTTGACTGACTCAGACATCTAACGACTCCGACGTCCCATCACGGCCTAAATTGTCACGGCCCGTTTTGTCATGCCCGGCCTTGTCACTGCCCGCTTTTTCATGGCCGTCCGAGCCGCTCTCCATCTCCCGTTCCTCTTCAGGTCCGTACGCATTGACGATGCTCTGCACCAGCCGGTGACGCACGATGTCGCCGCGCTCCAGCTTGCAAAGGGCGATCCCCTTGATGCCGCGCAGACGGATCGTCGCGTCGTGCAGGCCGCTTTCCACTCCACCCGGCAAATCCACCTGGCTGGTGTCGCCGGTCACAATCATCTTAGACTCGCGGCCGAGCCGAGTCAGAAACATCAGCATTTGCGTGACGGTGGAGTTCTGGGCTTCGTCGAGAATCACCACGCTCTCGTTCAGCGTCCGCCCGCGCATAAACGCCAGCGGAACAACTTCAATGATGTCGTTCATCATGAAGTTTTTCACCTGCTGAAACTCCATCATGTCATGCAAGGCATCATATAGCGGCTGCAAATACGGGTTCACCTTGGCCATCAAATCGCCGGGCAGAAAGCCGAGGCGCTCGCCGGCTTCAATGGCCGGCCGGGCCAATACGATCCGCTTGACCTGCCCGCGCTTCAACATGCTCGCGGCCGCCGCAACGGCCAGATACGTCTTGCCCGTGCCGGCCGGCCCGATGCAGAACGTCAGGTCATGGCTGAAAATGGCCTGCAAATACTTCCGCTGGCCTTCGGTCTTGGCCTTGATGGCTTTGCCGCCGGCGTAAACGTCGATTTCATCGCCGGAACGATGTTCGCTGATCTTCGCCGCCTGACCAATGGCTTTGCCGACATCCTCCGCACTCAGCCAATCCTGGCGGCGGAGGGTCTTTTGCAACTGTTCCAGCACGGCAGCGGCCTTGCCGACCTGCTCGGCATCACCGCTGACCCGAAGTTCATCATTGCGGCTGACCAATTGAATGCCGAACGTCTCACGGATCATGCGCAGATGCCGATCCGCAGCCCCAAAGAGGGCCAGCTTCTTTTCCGGTTGTTCTAGTGATAAGTTGAGTTGCACAGCGTTGGGGGATTATATTCGCATGAAAGGAAGGGAAAGGAAAGAGGGAGGGTATGCCGCAACATGACCGCGCCGATTCTGATTGCACAACCCCTGAATTTGACTCAATAATCCATGTGGACTAAGCTTAGCTAATCATTGAATAGGCCTAATCCATGGAAATTGCCAATATTCACGATGCCAAATCTCGTCTATCGCAATTGGTGGAGCATGCCATGAACGGAGAAGAAGTCGTCATTGCCAAGGCGGGTAAACCCATGGTGCGTTTGGTTCCGATCCTCTCTGACAACACCGCTCGGCAAGGCGGCCAATGGAAAGGCCGTGTTCACATCGGCAAGGATTTTGACGAGCTTCCTAAAGACATCGCCACTGCCTTCGGCATCGAACCCCAATGACACTCCTGCTCGACACTCACGTCTTCCTTTGGTGGCTCGACGATCCTCAACTCCTGTCCGAAGCCGCGCGTAAGGCCATTGGCGACGGCAAAAATACAATCTATGTCAGTGCGGCTGTCGTGTGGGAAATTGTCATCAAGAAATCGCTGGGCAAGCTCAACGCTCCCGACGATCTGGAAGCAGCAATGGCCGCCAATCGCTTTCTGCCACTGCCGGTGAGCGTATCGCATGCGCTGGCAGTGCTTCAATTACCCAATCACCATCGCGACCCGTTCGATCGCATGTTGATCGCGCAGGCGCGACACGAAGGATTTACCATTGTGAGCCGCGATCCGGACATTGCTCTTTACGGCGTGCCCAATTTGATTGCCTAGCGCTTCAAAAGCCGGGCATAATCCATAGCTCGTTCAGGGTTGTTCTCCCAGAAGTAAATGCCATGCCCAAGCCAGCCATAATCGTTTTGGCTTGCCTGGAGTGTCGCCTTCCCGGCAAATACACGTTCTGCCAGCGCTTCGTCGCAGCCATGAAAGCCAAGAACGAATGAAGGCAGCACGTCGTACATGGTTTAGCGGTAGGGTTTCGAAAGCCTGTTCCCGCTTTTAGTCAGGATTCCAGCGCGAATCAAGGATTCCTTCGCCTCCCGCTTGGAGCGCAGGGCCTTCTTTGTTGATTTCCTCAAGGCTTGGATATTCTCTTTGACAATGGCGGCACTTGAGGTCATCGGCGATCTCCTATGGGACCGGACTATTGTGTTCAAGTATATCTTGCTAGAGAACGGAAAGCCAAAACCCGTGGTCGAGCTTAGCAGCCTGTGGCAAAAGTCCCGCGCGGCCAGGCGAAGTGGATTTTGGCCGCGAGCCAGACGCGACGACGAAGCGTATTGCAGCC
>Ga0208589_1001168_pt1 | contig 11185 bp, 8 predicted proteins | sample NGESurshal092012_2_FD_184486 | JGI IMG/M metagenome (GOLD analysis project Ga0208589, IMG submission 184486) | Arctic peat soil microbial communities from Barrow, Alaska - NGEE Surface sample F53-2 shallow-092012 (SPAdes) | ecosystem: Environmental > Terrestrial > Soil > Wetlands > Peat ... | reverse complement strand
TGCTGCCGACGTGACCGAGACCATTCCGGGCACGGCTTGTCCGAGCCCCTGATTCAGATCCACAACGCCGTCGGTGCCGAAATCCTTGCAGGGTTGGCCGTCGAGGGCATTCACTGCAATCAGCTTGGCATCGAGTGTGCCGGCAATGATTCGCTCGGCACAGCCGGCACCGGGCTGCATATTCGGCGCCTTGTAGTAAGCCACTCCTCGACAGGCTGAATTGGAAGGTGAATATTGCGCCGGTGTTTTCGGATCGAACATCCATTTCTGCTTGCCTGTGGCCGCATCCAGCGCGAAAACCTTGTGCCGTGCGGTGCAACCATAGAGCGTCTCGTCAATCTTGAGTGGCGTCATTTCAACGCCGAAGTTCTTGGGAATGTCGCCAGTGCGAAACACCCAGGCCTGCTTGAGCTGACTTACGTTCTCTGGAGTGATCTGCGAGAGGTCAGAATACCGTTGAGCACCATGTCCTCCACCATATGTCGGCCAATCGGCCGCGGCGGGCGCAATCGCTGGATCGAAGTAGGCGCTTCCGCTCTGCGCTGGCGGAACAGGCAACACGGCAGCGGGCGTTCTGGCCAATGGGACAGCTATGACAAGCCCTATCGCGGAAATCACCGCGAGGCCCGCACCGTATTCCCGTCGTGTTCGTTTCCCGTTCAGCAAGCGTGAAGGCATCACCAGCAGCGCTAGAATGAGAAGGATGAACGGTCCGATAAGCCGCGGGACCAACGCCCAGCCGTCGAGACCGACTTCGAAAAGCGACCAAACGAGAGTTATCAGAAAGGCCAGGATATAAAGATAAAGCCCTTCTATGCGACCTAGAATGGTCAAGGCTCCGGCTACTATCAAAAAAAGTCCGATGATGACGTAGTATGGACTCCCCCCGAGAATCGCGAGCTTGCATCCTCCGATGGCAAGGACGGCACCAATAAGGAAAAATGTCGTGCCCAATCCTCTAAACATCCAGAGTCTCGCGCTGGAGTAACGCGGCGCACCGTTCACGTCCGGGACCAACATACCAAATCCTCTGTGCTATTCTCGGACGGAGTCTGCATCTTTACTGTCTGGCTATCGGATCCGGGATCGGATCCAGCTTGCCGAGGAGGAAGACGTAGGCGAGGACGCCAACGATCAGAACGACACCCGCGGTGATGAATGCTCCGGTAAAGGAATGCGTCGCGCCGGCGATATAGCCGGTTGTGATAGGAGCTACGGCGCCCATCAGATTGTTCAGGAAGTTCATGATGCCGCCGATCGTGCCGGTACCGCCGCGTGGCGCGATCAGAGACGGGATCGACCAACCAACCGGCGCTGCCGCCGCCAGCCCGCTCAACGCGATTGAAATCCAGACGACCGCCCACACCGGGCTGGTGGTGAGAGTCGCGCCAAAAACGGCGAGGCCGAGCAGCATGCCGCACACCAGCACCGTTTTTCGTACAGTCGTTTCATCGTGGCCTCGCGCGATCAGCCGGTCGATCAGCCAGCCGCCGACGAGGAGATCGGCAACCGTCGCGCAAGCCCAGGGGATCGCGGCGAAACCGGCCGACTTCAGGATGCTCATATGCATCGTCTCGACGAGATAGTTCGGCAGCCAGGTCAGAAACAGGTAGAATGAGTATCCGTAGGCGGCGAATCCGATCGTCAGGCCCCAAACTTTCCGATTGCGCAGGAGATAGCCGAGCATTGAGACTTCGCCGCCCGGTGCGGGGCCTTCCGGCGCGGCTCCACCCGCATGAATATATTCGCGCTCCTCCACGCTTAGTCCCGGATGTTTGCTGGGATCGCGATAGATCAGGAAAAACGCGACGAAGTACAGGAAGCTCAGCGCGCCCGTGATACCAAATCCCCAGCGCCAGCCGAAATGCACCACCGCCAGCGCCACCAGCGGCACGCCGATCACGTTGGAGAATTTTGCCGCGGCATCGAAGATCGATGTGGCAAACGCCCGCTCGTTTCGGGGAAACCAGTAGCCGGTTGCCTTGGAGCTTGCGGGAAAGCCGGGCGCTTCAGCGACACCCAGCAGAATGCGCGCACCGAAGATGCTGCCGAACCCGCCAGCGAAAGCCGTTACGGTAGAAAAGAGCGACCAGAAGAATGTGCTGACGCGGTTGACGCTGGTCACGCCGAAGCGGTCAAGGATCATACCGGTCGGGATTTGCAGCAGCGCATAGGACCAGAAGAAGCCACTGAACAACCAGCCGAGTTCGCCGTCGGTCAAGCCAAACTCATGCTTCAACTGCGGCGCAGCCACGGAGAGATTGATCCGGTCGAAATAATTGATCAGCACGCCGACGCCGAGCAATACGCCGATGCTCCAGCGCAGCCTGGGGATACGTCGACCGGAGCCGGTTTTCGTCACGTCCTGCCCTTGCTTTCGGACGGCCGTCGATGGCTGACTCGAAGTGATTGAAGTCATGACGAAGTCCTTCCCGGTCTGACAAAAACTTTCGGGTTCGTAACGTCCTGATCGATGTCATTAATCCTCGTGTGGAATACCGATCAGGATCAAATGTTCCCAGGGCTAGACTAAAGTCGCTTTAGCTAAACTATGTCCCTCGTTGCACGACCACAGCCGGAGCCGAATTCATCGCGAGGGACACATTGTACCGCCGCCTTGATCGCGCGACGGCGATCGGAGTGTCTGGACGTGCGTCTTTCCTCTCCATCCAAGCCGCGCGATTAATTTTTCGTCACTTCGTTTTTCCCCGGAACGATCCCGCCCGCCGTTCGGTTTCCAGTGAAAGGGGTTCCAAAGCGCGTTCGGAAAACGCGCTCCAGCGATTAGAGCGGATTTCCGATGCCGCCGTTTAGAGGAGGTCATTTCTATGGATCGAATATTGCGTGCGCTTTTGAGGCAATTCATTCGACGCGGAACGTTGACATTCATTACTGCTAACGGGGCAAGAATCGTTTGCGGTGACGGGTCCGGCGTACCGGTTTCGGTCCGGTGCATGACAACCGACGCCGAACGCCACATCCTGCTCAATCCGGAAATGGCTCTGGGCGAGGCCTATATGGACGGCACTTTTGTTGTCGAGGATGGCTCGATCGCGGACGCGCTGGCGATACTGCTGGATCAACCCGAGGTATTGCCGCGCTGGGCCAAGCTGCAATGGTGCCTGCGCTATCTGGTCAGGCACGCCCGGCAATTCAATCCGCGCCGCCGGTCCAAAAATAATGTCGCGCGCCACTACGATCTGGACGGGCGGCTCTATTCGCTCTTTCTCGATTCCGACAAGCAGTACAGCTGTGCTTATTTCGAAACGTCTGAGATGACGCTCGACGAGGCGCAACTCGCCAAGAAACGGCATCTCGCAGCGAAGCTGTTGACCGGGCCGGGCGACCGCGTGCTCGATATCGGCTCGGGCTGGGGCGGCCTCGGCCTCTATCTGGCGGAAATGACCGGCGCCACCGTCACTGGCGTCACGCTGTCGACCGAACAGTTGCAGGCGTCGAATTCCCGCGCGGCAGAGAAGAATCTGACGAGATCGGCGCGGTTTATCCTCGAGGATTATCGCGACATTCCGGGCCCGTTCGACCGCATCATATCGGTCGGCATGTTCGAGCACGTCGGCGTCGATTTCTACGAGACCTTCTTCAGGCGATGCGCCGAGCTTCTCACCGATGACGGCGTCATGGTGCTGCATTCGATCGGCCGCTCGGACGGGCCCGACGTCACCAATCCCTGGATCGCGAAGTACATTTTCCCCGGCGGCTACGCTCCGGCATTATCCGAAGTGATTCCCATAATCGAGCGCGCCGGGCTTCTGGTGTGCGATATCGAAATCCTGCGGCTGCACTACGCCGAAACCCTGAAAGCTTGGCGCGAGCGCTTCATGGCGCGGCGGGACGAAGCAGTGCAGCTCTACGACGAGCGCTTTGCCCGGATGTGGGAATTCTACCTGGCGTGCTCGGAAATGTCGTTTCGCAAGCAGAATTTGATGAATTTCCAGATCCAGATCACGAAGCGTCAGGGCGTGGTGCCCATGACGCGAGACTACATCGGGCGTGAGGAAGCCAAGCTCCGCAACGTCGGGCAAAGCCGGCGCCCAAAGCTGCGACTCGCGAGCGACTCAAGCAACGACATGGGAGCAGATCTTCAAAGCGAAGCAATGTGAATAGCGGCTCACGGATTTTTCATGCCGGAACGCTGGTGTGCAGGTCCGTTTTTGCTGGTCAGGTTGCGCGCCGTGTTGATCAACGCAAGGTGCGAGAATGCTTGCGGAAAGTTGCCCAATTGGCGCTTCGCAGTTGCATCGTATTCCTCGGCGAGCAAGCCGACATCATTGCGCAATGACATCAGCCGGACGAATAGCTCTTTCGCCTCACTGAGCCGCTCTTGAAGCACGTAGTTGTCGGCAAGCCAGAAGCTGCACGCAAGGAACGCGCCTTCTCCAGGCGGAAGACCGTCGGTTCCCTCGCTCGTGTGATACCTTTGAACAAATCCGTCGCGAATGAGATTTCCTTCTATCGCAGACAGCGTGCCACGCACCCGATAATCTTGAGCCGGCAGAAAACCTACCATGGAAATCAGGAGCAAACTCGCATCAAGCGCATTGGCGCCATAGGACTGCACAAAAGAGTTCTGCGAGGCATCGAAGCCCCTGTCGCACACCTGCTGATGGATGGTGTCGCGAATGCCCCGCCATCGGTTCACAGGTCCGTCCAGTCCAAATTCCTCGATCGACCGAATGGCCCGGTCGAACGCCACCCACGCCATCACTTTCGAATGCGTAAAATGCTTCCGGCCACCGCGAACCTCCCAGATGCCATCGTCCGGCTGCTCCCAGATGGTCTCAAGATGCCCGATAAGGCCGCATTCGAGCTTCCAGCTCGCCGAGCTTGCTGCAAGGCCAGCTCGCCGCGCCACATAAAGAGCATCGAGAACCTCGCCGTAGACGTCGAGCTGAAGCTGTCCCGCGGCCGCGTTGCCGACCCGAACCGGGCTTGAACCCTCATAGCCCGCCAACCACGGCACCTCGTACTCGGCCAGCCGCCGCTCTCCAGCTACCCCGTACATGATCTGCAGATCGCCCGGACTGCCGCCGACCGCTCGAACAAGCCATTCGCGCCAGGCCTGCGCCTCGCCGTGAAATCCCGACTCAATCAGGGCGTACAGGGTGAACGTTGCGTCGCGGAGCCAACAATATCGGTAGTCCCAATTGCGCTGTCCACCGAGCTTCTCGGGTAGCGAGGTCGTGCCGGCGGCGACCACCCCACCGGTTTCCCGATGCGAAAGCGCTTTCAGGGTCAACAACGATCGAAGCACCGCAGGCGACCACTCGCCATTTGGCTTGAACCCAGCAGACCAGTTCGACCAAAATGCTTCGACTTGCGTCAACGCGTCCGTTGCCTTCAACGGAGCCGGTGCCGGGCGAAAGGACGGCGTCCAGGACAGCGTGAATCCAACCTCTTCTCCGGCCGAAACGTCGAATTCCCCAACGGTGCGAAAGTCTTCCCCGCGCAGCGACACCGTGGTGTCCAGCAACAATCGGTCCGGCCCAGCCGTGAGCTGGAGCCTTCCGTCCTCCCGGCGCGAAACCCAAGGCATAACGGAGCCGTATTCGAAGCGAACAACAAGCTCGGTGCGCATCGAGACTTTGCCGTGGATCCCCCTGACCAGACGAATCAGGTCGGATGCGCCATCTCGACGCGCCATGAAGTCAATGATGCAGACCGCCCCACTGCCGGTTTCGAAAACCGTTTCCAAAATCAGCGTATCGTTCCGATAATGCCGCGTTACGTGAGCATCTTTCGCGACTGGTGCGACCAGCCATCGTCCGTTTCGCGAATCGCCCAGGAGCGATGCAAAACATGCTGCGCTGTCGAATCTGGGAAAGCCCAGCCAATCGATGGAACCGTCGCGGCCAACGAGCGCCAGCGTTTCGCAGTTTCCGATCACGGCATAGTCTTCGATACTATTCGACATAAGCTCTCGCTGTCCGCAAAGCATACTTATGCATTTCGTCCTGGCTCGCGGTCGCTTTGGTAACGATTTCTTGCTTCATTTGTTCTGCAACGCGAAGCGCGTTTGCAAAACCAACGCTGGGTTCACCGAACCGATCGACGATAAAGGTGGTGGAGTCCAATACGCCGCTGTCAAGGCCGAGAACAAAGCTTGTGGATCCGTTGTGGCCTGAAGCGCGCCCGTTCGCGGGTCGCTGCGCTCATGGCCACTGAGCTCCGCGTCGATTGAGGAAGATCGCGTAAAGTGTATGCGATCCTCCTATGAACAGGCGATTCTTATCGTGTCCCCCGAAACATAGATTTGACACCCGATAGGGGACCAATACTTTTCCCAGCAGACGTCCGTCTGGATCAAGGCAGTGGACGCCGTCGGCGGCGCTGCTCCAGACGTTACCGTCTTCATCAACGCGCAGACCATCGGCATAGCCGGGCTCGATCTTGTGAAATATGTCGCCACCGGTCAGCTTTCCATCGGTGCCGACATCGAAGACCCGAATATACCGTTTCGGATCTTCTGTAGTTTGGTCACCGGTTTCAGCGACATAAAGGCGGCTCTCGTCGGGCGAGAACGCCAGGCCGTTTGGGCCATCGAAGCCGCCGGAGGCGACCGTGATTTGCCCGTTCGTTGGATCAAAACGATACAGCGCCGGAGGCTGCTCCGAGGCCTGTCGTCCGCCTTCATAGTCGGTCTGGATGCCGTAGAGCGGGTCCGTGAACCAGATCGACCCGTCCGACTTGACGACGACGTCGTTCGGCGCATTGAGCCGCCGTCCGTCATGACGATCGACCAGCCGCGTGACGCTGCCGTCCATTTCCGTGCGAAACAAGCACCGTTCGCGGTGCGAGCAAGAGATCAGACGCCCGCTGCGATCGCGCGCTTGGCCATTGGCGTAGCCGGACGGCGCTCGATAGACGGAAACTCCCACATCTTCGATCCAGCGCATCGTGCGGTTGTGCGGCAGGTCCTGAAACAACAAGCAGCCGGCGTCTCCCATCCAGACCAGGCCTTCCAGCCACCGGAAGCCGGTCGCGAGTTCTTCGAGAGACGCGTTGCCCAGAATGTAATGGGAGAATCTGGGATCCCGGATGTCGAAGCCGGCCACTGAGATCACCGGACAACACCGGGTGCCCGTGGGGCGGGCGCGTCATCAAGCTGGATGAGGACCAGGACGGCCGGAACGTCGCCGACTGTGCCCGATCGATGACCGCGCTTCCCATCAACCTCGCGGCAGTGCTGATCGCCGCCGAACGAAAGCTCGCCCGGTCCCATCTCGACGCGGGTACCGTCCATCGCTTCCACGAACCAGCGTCCCGACAGAGGCACAATCCATTGTGGCTTCGGGTTTTCGTGCCATTCGCCTATCCATCCGACCGGCAGCACAGTGACCATCTCAGTCATCGAGCCGCTTGTCTTGCGGCCCTGCCACTGTGGGGAAGCTTTGTCGCTGATCGACTTCAGTTCGAAGTCCGTCATCATGCACTGACTTTGGCAACTAATGCCGTCGTTATCTGTCCAAAGATGCCAATATGGGACAACCGGCTTTCCAGTCATGAAAAATCTCCGCTACCGACAACAGGGCTTGGCAAAGGCGGCCCCTATCGTTTTTCCTTTTCCTCGGGCAGTGCATAGGCTGACGACGAAGTCTCGGCGGCTTTGGACGTGTCTCCTGGCGTTTCCGAGAGCGCAGGATGCAGCTCGATCGCCGAACTGACTTTTGAGGCAGAGCTGTCTGCGCCCAAACGATAGTCCTGCGCCAGGTCCACGTAGTGGACGGGCTGTAAATGTGCCGGAAGGCTCGTGGCTCCGGCGGCCTGCATCGCGTAAAGAACGAATATTCCGCTTAAAACAAGCAGCGATCCAATTCCGGCGACGGCGTAAACGTCTCTGGAACGCCAGGGCCCGGATTCTTTTCTATTTGAAAGTATAGCGAACCGCACAAGACGAGGCGACCGCCGGATCGATGAAGGCAAAGCACTTGACGATGGCTGCGACGAACATGATGGAGAAATGTTCTCTCTCATATAAATCTCGCGATTAAAGGGATGGCCTCCTATCGCAAGTTAGTTTCCAAGAAATGGTTGCACGCGACAAAGTGATACGAACGTCTAACGGATATGGAGTCACGTTCTTGCTCTGATGGGGCGATTTCCTTGCAGGGGGTTCTGCAACCGCAATTTGTTGCTGGGCCATCGCAGCACCGTAGGTACGGCTTTCCTGCACCATTAGTTGCTAAATCCGAGTTGCGAGCACAACGCGATCATATCGTAATACGACATATTATTTCGCGCCCCTCCCGGACTTAAACAATAAGGATAATAAGCGCTCCGAACGATAGCCTTCCTTGGAACTTTTATCCGCCGGTCTGTCTTGTTTGCGCGCAGATTAGCCAATGCAATTGCCGGGATCCCATGGCGACTTTTGATGTAAACCGCCGCAAGTTGCTTTCCGCGGGAGTGGCGCTGGGATCAGTGGCTGTTTCAGCCTCAACGACGACGCAGGCACGAAGCATCGCGGGAGCGGTGCCCTGGGAGCCGGACCAAGCGGCGGCACCGCCGGCTGCTTTGGCCGGCACGTCACCGCCAGCATCATTTTTCACCGCCAGCGAACGTGCTTTCATCGACGCTGCGGTTTCCAGGCTGATCCCTCAGGATGAATTGGGAGGCGGAGCAAAGGAAGCGGGCGTCACCGTCTTTCTCGACCGTCAACTCACCGGCTCCTACGGCAAAGCACGCACCTGGTACATGCAAGGCCCCTGGAGCGAGGGTACGCCATCGCAAGGCAACCAGAGCCGCCTGACGCCGGCTCAGACCTATCGGGCAGCGATCAAAGCCATCGATTCATACTGTCAAAAGACATTCAGCAACAAGACGTTCGCCCAGCTTGCGGAAAGCCAGCAGGACGAGGTCCTCACCCATCTGGAAAAGGACGAAATCGAACTCGAAGGCGTGAAAGCCAAGTCGTTTTTCGAAGCTCTGCTGCAGAATACTCTCGAAGGCTTTCTCTCAGACCCGATCTACGGCGGCAACCGCGACATGGTCGGTTGGAAGCTTATCGGATTTCCCGGCACGCGCTACGACTATCGAGACTTTGTTTCAAAGCATGGAGAAAAGCTCGCGCTCACTCCTGTCGGCTTGAAAATCAACCCTCAGGACTAGGAAGCGGACATGGCGCGCAAATTACCACCGGTCGATGTCGTAATGGTCGGATTCGGATGGACGGCGGCTATGCTTGGGCAAGAACTGACAGATGCGGGTCTGAAAGTCCTGGCGCTGGAGCGGGGAACCTGGCGCGATACATCAACCGATTTTGCCGTCACGTTCGCACAAGATGAGCTACGCTATTACTACCGGAAGGCCTTGTTTCAGGAGCCGGCACAGGAAACGTTGACGTTTCGCAACAGCGCAAATGAGACGGCGTTGCCGATGCGGGAGCTCGGGTCGTTTTTGCCGGCGAACGGCGTGGGCGGCGCCGGGATTCACTGGAATGGCCAATACTGGCGCTTCTTGCCGTCGGACTTCATGGCTCGAAGTCACAACATCGAGCGATATGGTGCCGGCGCGATTCCTGACAGCATGACAGTTCAGGACTGGGGCGTGACGTACGACGAGCTTGAGCCCTATTACGACAAATTCGAACGCCTGTGCGGAATCAGCGGCAAAGCCGGCAATATCAAGGGATCCATACAGAACGGCGGCAATCCTTTTGAGGGCGCGCGCTCGCGCGACTATCCCAATCCGCCGATGCAGATGACCTACGGCCCGACGCTGTTTGCGGAAGCCGCCCGACAGATCGGCCATAAACCGTTTGCCTGCGCATCCGCGAACATGTCACAGCCCTATACCAACCCCCTCGGAGTAACCCTTGGGCAGTGCAGCTATTGCGGTTTTTGCGAAAAATATGGCTGCGGGAACTATTCCAAGGCAAGTCCGCAAACCACGATCCTTCCGGTTTTGATGCGCAAGCCGAACTTCGAGCTTCGGACCGGATCCGAGGTTATCAGGATCAATCACGACAAGAACAGCAAGCGCGCCACCAGCGTTACCTATGTAACGGAGCAAGGCGAGGAATTCGAGCAGCCCGCGGAAATCGTGGTTATGAGCGCGTTCATACTCCATAACGCTCATCTGTTACTGACTTCAGGCATCGGAACGCCCTACGATCCCCAGACTGGGCAGGGCGTTATCGGAAAGAACTACGCCTACCAGATTGTCTCCAGCGTCGATGTGTTCTTTGACGACAAAATCATAAACCCGTTCATCGGCGCGGGCGCCCTCGGAATGGCGATCGACGAGTTCAATGGCGACAACTTCGACCATACCGGTCTCGGCTTCATTGGCGGCGGCTATATCGCGCTTTGGAACACCAATGGCCGCCCGATAGAAACTCATCCCGTGCCCGAAGGCACGCCGAAGTGGGGCGGCAAATTCAAAAAAGCGGTCGCTGAAAACTATCTCAAGTCCGCGACGATCGCGACACATGGCTCAGTGATGAGTCACCGCGGCAATCATCTTGACCTTGATCCAACCTATCGGGACATCCATGGCCGTCCGCTGATGCGAATGACGTTCGACTATACCGACAATGAACACAAGATGTCGGACTACCTCACCGATCGTGCAACCGAAATCGCCAAGGCCATGAAGCCGCGCGAATTCCACGCCAAGAAGCGAGAAGGCCACTATTCGATCGTCCCCTACCAGACCACGCATAACACCGGCGGCGCGATCATGGGCAGCGATCCGAAATCGAGTGCCCTCAACCGGTATCTGCAAAGCTGGGACCTTCACAACCTGTTCGTCTTGGGCGCGAGCGCGTTTCCGCAAAATCCGGGTTACAATCCAACCGGAACGATCGGCGCCCTCACCTACTGGGCCGCTGACGCGATCAAGAATCAATATCTAAAGAATCCCGGCCCGTTGGTGCAAGCTTAAGAGGCGACGATGCGCGTTGCGTTGCGAGGCGTGATGGTACTGGCGATCCAACTGGCGGCTTTCGGCGGCCCCGTTGCCGCGCCGGCGAGCGCAGGCGAACAATCGTTCGAACTGGTGCGGCACGGGAAGACTCTTGTCGATGCCGGCGACTGCGTGGCTTGTCATACCCAGGATCAAAGCAAGCCGTTTGCCGGCGGCCGGCCGATCGAGACGCCTTTCGGCACGCTGTATTCGCCAAACATCACGCCTGACCGGGAAACCGGAATTGGCGCATGGTCGGACG
>Ga0208589_1001167_pt1 | contig 11185 bp, 24 predicted proteins | sample NGESurshal092012_2_FD_184486 | JGI IMG/M metagenome (GOLD analysis project Ga0208589, IMG submission 184486) | Arctic peat soil microbial communities from Barrow, Alaska - NGEE Surface sample F53-2 shallow-092012 (SPAdes) | ecosystem: Environmental > Terrestrial > Soil > Wetlands > Peat ... | reverse complement strand
GCTCACTTAGGGATGTCGGGGTACACGGTAGTACCGTCAGAGTATACTGCCGGTATACCGTGCGAACAAGGGAGCACGGGATGCCTGTTAGCTGGCAAGAGTGGTTCGCGCAGCGCCGGAAGTTCTTCACTGCCGTCGTCGGCATCGCCGCAGGCATAGCGGTCACCGAAGGCTGGACCTCGAACCACTGGGTCACGCTGGGCATCTCTGTCGCCACCCTGCTCGGTCTCTATGCGGTACCGAACAAGCAGCCAGCGAAGATTGAGGTCCCCCATGCCCCTGCGCCGAGTCCGAGTCCCGGGGTCTGACCGCCTGCTCACCGTCTGGGTCACCCCGGACGGCCGCAGCACCCGCCCCGGGGCCATGGAAGCGGTGATCGCCGCGTTCTGTGGTTACGAAGTGGCAGCAATCATGAGCGGTGAGAGACTGCCCACCCTCAGCCGTATCCAGCACCGGCACAGGCTCCTTGGTGCGGCGATCGTAGGGTATCTGAGCTGGCATTTCGTCCGGTACAAGCCGAAGGACCTGACCCCCTGAGCCGCAAGCGGCCCGCGCCTATTCGCAGTAGGCACGGGCCGCTTGCTCGTTTACCTGCTGGTAACGAACCGCTGGACGGGTACCGCAAGGGCTGTTACCGTGACCGCCACGAGATCCCAGCGTGACCTTTGAAGCAGGCCCTGCCCCCGTCTGCTTCGCTTCCGGCACGCCCGGGACTGCCCGACTACGAAACGGTCCTCACCGATGTCGCGCTTCAAGAACGCGATCAAGTACGTCATCCCCCTCCCCGTGCTCGCCTTCGCGGTGGGCGCGGCGTACGCCCCGGCGGCCCCGCATCACGTCCCGCCCGCCACCGATGACACGCACGCTGCGGACGTCCCCGAGACGGCCGCACCGGATCACCTCACCGTTCCGAAGACGTCCTGGGAGAGCGCCGAGGCGGACTCCGGCTTCAGCTACACAGTGAAGTCCGGGGACACCCTGTCCTCGATCGCGAAGTCCCTGTTCGGGCACGCGCACTACTGGCCTTCGATCTGGAAGGCCAACGAGCACAAGATCCATAACCCCAACGTGCTGATCCCCGGGATGAAGCTGGATATTCCCGGTGGCCCGGCGAAGGTGACCGCGAAGCTGACGGCGCAGGCGTACTCGGCCATCCCGAAGCCGCCCCCCGTTCATCATGCGGCCGTCCTGGATGCTCACACCAGCTCCAGCGCTCCTGCTGTGCCTGCTACCCCGGTTCAGCACTACGCCTGCGGTGACGGTGACGGTGACGGGCTCGACATGCCGTGCAGCCAGCTGCCGGGCGCGGCGCACCCGTCCAGCACGGGCGTGGTTCACGACGCGGCGAACGTGGCCGCGATCGTGAACCCGTCCGGGTACGGCTCGTTCCAGGCGTGCGTGATCAGCCGTGAGTCGGGTGGCAACAGTGCCGTCATGAACTCCTCAGGTCACTACGGCCTGTACCAGTTCAGCTACTCCACCTGGGTGGCGAACGGCGGCAGTCCGGGGTCATTCGGCAGCGCCTCTGTCGCGGAGCAGAACCAGGTCTTCGCGAACACGATGGCCAGCGGCGGCGGGGCCTCAAACTGGAGTCCGTATGATGGCTGCTAGGACGGATGTTATTATGCCTCATGGGCAGAAACGCAACGTCACCTCCGCAGCCAGGCGAGCGCTTCGGGCGCTGGACAGTTACCGGAGAACCCACCTGGTACGACGACACGCACCGAGCGGTGCCCTGTCGTTGCGACTGCGGAACCGAGCGCACCGTGCTGGTGCAAGCGCTACGGCGGAAGGATCGCGACTGCCCCAGCTGTGGGTGCTGGCGGCGCGAGCAATCGTCAGCACAGGCCAAGCAGCAGTGGACTACGCATGGACGCGCGGCGCACGGTCACTCCGATCCGCTGTACCGGCTCTGGCTGCGGATCAAGAAGCGGTGTCACGACCCGAAGGCGCACAACTACCGCTGGTACGGCGCTCGCGGCATCTCGGTGTGGGAGCCGTGGCGTCACGATGCGGGCGCGTTCATCACCTACATCGAGCAGAACCTTGGCCCCAGGCCGGAGGGAATGTCGCTCGATCGCAGAAACAACGACGGGAACTACGAGCCGGGAAATCTCCGGTGGGCTACCCAGCTGGAACAGGTACGGAACAGGCGGCCCCGCAGCTCATCCTGAGTGGAGGTGCTGAGCGATGACCCTGATCCTGCTGTGGATTTTCGGCCCGGTCCTGCTCATCATGGTGGCCGCCTTCTGCATCCACGGTGCCGCCCAGGCCGGTGCCGGGCGCGAGTTCGCCCGGCTCGGGTTCGACGGCGGCCTCGACGCCATCGACGCCATGCACCGCGAGCTGCTGGACCGCACCGACGCCATGCTGGCGGTGAGGATGTGAGCGAGTACTTCGACGGCTTCCCCACGGGCGGCGGTACCCCCGGCGCATCCCTGCTGGCCCACCGGAAGGGAACTCATGTCCGCCCGGTGAAGCTGCGCAGGACCGGGCGGCACGGGAAAGCTCACGTCCTGGGCCTGTTCTCCGTGGTGATGCTGCTGACGCTCGCCCTCTCGGCGGGCCTCATGCTGGCTAAGCCGGGGAAGGCGGGCGCGTCCTCGCTGCCGCGTCACCTGTCCGCGTTCTACTGGGCGCGGGCCCAGGCCGGGAAGCCCTACATTTTCGGGGGCACCGGGCCCGGAGGGTTCGATTGCAGCGGATTGGTGTACTCGGCCTACCGCGCCGAGGGCATCTCCCTGCCCCGGGACACCTTCGGGATGCTCGCCGCCGTGGCCACCGGGAAGCTGATCCCCGAGTCCTCAGGGCATGCCCGCAAGGGTGACCTGGCATTTTTCGGGTCCGGGCACGTCGAGCTGGTGGTCCGCCCGGGTCATACCTTCGGGGCACTGCAGACGGGCACCCTGATCGGCTGGCACTCGTACAGCTGGGCCAGCTGGTGGCATCCCTCGCTCTTTTTCCGGGTGCGGGGCGCCGGGTAGAGGTACCTGCAGTGACCGCAGGGTGTGGCCAGTCCACACCCTGCGGTACTGTAACGGCATACCGCAAGGAGGCCGCGATGATCATCATCCTGATCCTCGGAATCCCGTGCGGTGTCCTGCTCATCGCCGGCGTAATACTGGCCTGCCGGTTCATCAGCCGGACGTTCGACCTCGCCGGAACCAGGATCGAGCACCTGATCCTCGCCCCGTTCAGGCGGTTCATCTGGTTCGAGGGACTGCCCCTGACCAAGCTCCCCTGCCCGCGATGCGGGGGACTAGGCGTCCTGGCCCTGCTGGACGGGGCCTGGGCGATCATCCCGCCGCAGATGCGGGACCGCCAGATTGACGGGTCTCACCCTCGTCTGGCGAATACGCGCCGCTGCCCCCGCTGTCATGGCCTTGGTCATCGCTGGGTACGAGTCACCTAAGGGCCAGGCGGGGCGCGGCGCGGAGCCGGGGCAGGATCACCACTTCCTGCCCCGGCTCTTTTCCTGTGGCTCGTTGCGGGCCTGCCAGTTGCGCTGGCCCTTCTGCCCGCCGGCCGCCTGATTGCAGCGCTGCCCGCAGGTGCGGCACGGCGAGTGGTGAGAGAACCCCAGGTACCCGGTGCCATCATCACGGTGATCCAGGTCGATCTGGTCCTGCGGGTAGTACGTGGGGTGCCCGCAGCGGACACACTTCTGGCCCGGCTTGTACCTGGCCAGCCACTCCTTGCGGACCGCCTTGTGGAGCATGCCGTACTGAGGCCGCTGCTTCCCCATGGGGACATTACATATCCCAGACCCAGATGATGCGCCGCCGCGCCCCGACCCCGCACCGCAGGCACGAGATCTGCCTGCGCTTTATCATCATGACCCGCACGAGCATGCCGTCCTCCGGCTCCAGGCCGACGAACAGGGTGTGCCCGCAGGCGAGCCGGATCGCCATGGTGACCGGGCAGAACGTGGGCACGGGGATCAGCTCAGGCATCAGTGATCACCCACCAGAAGCCTGGCATGCTGAACTTGCCGCAGGTCCCGCAGAACACCGGAATCCTGATCAGCCCGGCCCGGAAGCTGTGCTCGCTCCAGTAGGCGTGACCGCACTCCAGCCGGGTCTGCGCCGCCGGGTCGATGAGCGTCGGCATCGGTATCAGGTCATCCACGGGGGGCCTGTTTCACTGGACTTCCCACCATTGCCTGATCTCTCCCACCATGTCGCAGACGGGGCAGTACAGTGGCCCGATCCACGTCGTGGGCCACCCGCCAGCGGCCGACGTCCAGACGATGTGCCCGCAGCCGTCCATCTCTGCCGCGAGATCCACCCGGTAGCGGGGCATCGGGAACCAGGTACTCACAGGTCTTCCTCCCGGTCCACCTCGAAGTCCTGGACAGGATCAAGCCTGCCTTTAACGTTGCGCCCGGTGGCCTCGTTGCGCCCTGTGAAGTGGCGCAGCCTGTTGCGGTCAGAGATCGCGGTCCGGACCTCGTACCAGATCCCCCCAATCTGCACCCGGTCGCCCGCCCTCACGCTGCCGCCCATCCGCAGCCGGGTCCGCCTCACTTCCTGTCCCTGGTGGGCAGCGGCTTCCAGCCGTCACCCTCGTCTTCGGAGTTCGTGTCATTCACCCAGAAGGCGATCGAGCCGTCGTCCCTGAGGTAGATCAGCGTGCCGGGCCAGCAGAAATGCACGATGGCAACCAGCTCGGGGTCCTCGCCGTGGTGCAGGATCATCCCCACCAGGTGAGCCTCGTACGGGCTGGCATGGAACTTGCCATGGCACCTCAGGCATAGGGTTACCTGGTTGGAGTAGGTGGACGGCCCGCCCTGGGAGCGCAGCCGGCGATGGTGGACATGCAGGTCACCTGACCAGCCGCAATTCGCGCAGCGGTCCATATCTCTTGCGCGCACCTCGGGCGGGCTGATGGCTCTCACATGGCAATGGTGACTCAGGCTGACGCGGCACGGGCAAACGCCTCCTGCATCTCCTCGGTGAACAGCACGAACCGGACCTCAGGGATGCGCCACGGGGTCTCGCTCACGGCCTGCAGGGCCACGGCAGCAGCCCGGTCAGCCGGCCAGCCGTAGATCCCGGCCCCGATGGCGGGGAATGCGATGACCTGCATCTCATACTCGCAGGCCAGCCGCATCGACTCCCAGTAGCAGGAGGCGAGCAGGGCATCCTGGTCCTCGTCCTCGTCGTAGCGCGGGCCCACCGTGTGGATGACCCAGGAGGCCCGCAGGTCCCCGGCCGTGGTGATGACCGCCTCCCCGGCGGGCAGGCCCTGCGGGTAGTCCTTGCGGCGCACCCGGCGGCAGGCCTTCAGGATCTCCGGGCCGCCCCGGGCGTGGATCGCGCCGTCCACCCCGCCACCGCCGAGCAGCGTGGGGTTCGCGGCGTTCACGATGGCGTCCACGTGCTGGCCGGTGATGTCCCCGGCCATCATGGCGATCTTCAAGGCTTCTCCTTCTCCGTGAAAACAAGATGGCCCTCGCGCCGCGTCAGGCTGTCCGAGCCAACCGGGATGCTCTTGCCGTTCCGGACCATGTGACCTTGCTGGATCAGCCGGACGTACTCGCCGGTAATCCCGAACACGTCCGCGATGGCCTGCAAAGTGCAGCCCATCGCGCGCATCTGGCAGATCGCGGCCTTGCGCTCGGCAGCAGGGGTCTCATGGCTCCAGTCATGAGCGCGGGCCTCGCGGTCCAGGTACTCGATAAGGGCGCTATCCCAGGCGCGGTTCCTGATCGCGCGGGCCTTGCGTGCGGAAAGATTCCTGCCGCGCTGCGTCCAGGGTTCGGCCTCCAGCCAGGCTTGCCCGGCGGGGGTGATCTTCCACAGGAAGGCGTGGACGTTCTTGTAGTTGCTCCTGGTGAAACCGGCCCTGGCGACGTGCCCGCGCCGCTGTTCCACATCGAGGATGGCGTTGACGCGGACAGCGGCCAGGTGGGGAGTCCTGCCCGGCCATGCGCCGACCGCATCTGCGAGTTCCCTGGATGTCCGGGGGCTTTTCAGTGAGAGGGCCTTCAGGACCCTGACGTGGTTGTTTTCCACCTGCAGGCTTTCATGTAGAGGGGCATGTGACTACGAGTATACTGAAGCTTCCGAGCGGAAGGTACCAGCCCCTGATGAGTCAGCGCAAGCAGAGCACGCAGAAGCTCCTGCACCTGATCAGGCAGGAGTACGTGAAGGATGAGCCGGGCCAGCTTGGCCAGCTTGTCCGGCTGCTCGATGAGCAGCTCTGTGGCGGCGACCCGCTGCCGCAGGAGTGGCAGTACATAGATCCCAGGCCGCGCCCGGTCACGATCACCGTGGTGGACAACTACCTCTGACAGGAGAGCCCGTGCCCCATACCGGCGGTCTCAACTCGCCCAACCCGACCGAGGAGGAGAAGGCACAGCGCCTGGAACGGGTAGTGGAACTGAAGAACAAGTACAAGCTCACCCAGCGGGCCATCGCCGCGCGCATGGGGATCGCCCAGCCCACCGTGGCCCGCTACCTGAAGATCGCTGCCGAGCGCGGGATGCTGAACTCCTAGCGCGGAATGGGCCGCCAGCCCTCCCGGTGGCTCCCTGAAGGGGCGTCAGGCTGCCACCCTGACGCGATCAGGGCCAGGCAATCCGCGTAGGTAGCGGCCACCACCTGCTGCCCGCCGTACAGGCTGGCCCGCAGCTCCATGCCCCCCGCCCCGGGGACCCGCGTCATGTAAGCGCTGCCCATCGACGGGATGTCCACCATTCCGTGGGTAACAGAGACATCGGAAGGCGTGCAGCGGTAGACCGTGCGCTGCCCGCCGTATTCCAGGCCGAGCAGGACCCAGCTGCTGCCCAGGGGGTTCGAGTGAAGGACAGGCATTCAGGCCATCATCCATTCCTCGTCCTCGATGCCCATGTCGTGAGCCTGCTTCGCGAGCTTCGCGCAGCGGTCACGCTCGTCTGCCTCCAGGCCGGCCAGGGCGCTGATCGCCTCACCGGACACGTATGCACCGTCCTTGGGGCTGTTGCCCCAGGTGGGCACGACCAGGCCGTTGCCGTCATCGCCAGGCTGGGCGTTCGTGACGTCGTTCTCAAGCATCGCGGCGTAGGACTGCCACCGCTGCCAGGACACCTGCAGCAGCATGATGATCGACTGGCGCGGGCTGACAATCCCGGCCGGGAAATCGACGGCGTACGGGGTGATCCGCACCGCGTCCTCAGACCCCGGCACGGCAACTTCCGTACCGGGGTGCTGCCAGCACCGGCCCCCCCTGGTCTGCCGGCCGCACGGGCCCTTGGCCGTGGGGGCACCACATGAGGTCATGGTCAGAAGACAACCACCGACACCGGGTTCACCCCGGCGTCGGTGCGGGTGATGCTGGCCGCGTCGCCCGCGACGGGGGTCGCCCCGGCATGGCCGGAGACGGGCACCTCGACGGGGGTGCCGCTCTCACCCCAGACCACGCTCAGCTTCGCGGTGGTGCCGGACAGGGTGGAGAAGCGCATCAGCTTCGCGCCGTCCTGGACGGCGACGGCGGTCCTGGCTCCGGCTCCGGTGTGCAGTTCCATGGCTTCGGGGATCTCCTTCGTGACGTGGGGCGGGGGGACCGGGGTGTCCCCGGAGAACTTCGCGATCCAGGCCTGCATCTCGGCCTTCGTGCCATGCCATTCATCAGCGTCACCGCCAGCCGGCCCGGCCTGGCCGTCCTGCCAGATGATGTAGCCAGACCAGGGAGACACGCTCGCCGGGGGCGAGGGGGCATACCAGGCGATCCACAGCGGGTAGCCGGAACAGCTGCCCAGGGACTGCCCGACCGTGCGGTTGGTGTAGCAGATCACCTTGATGTGCGGTCCGGCCAGGCCCTGCAGGGTGTCCATGAAGGTCTTCGCCCAGGAGTTCACTGAGCTGGCCGTGAGGCCCCGGATCTTCGCGGGGACATTCTGGCGCGGCGAGGCGCTGATGGTGCCGCGCACCCATTCGCCCAGGCTGCGGCCCGTAGTTCCCATGACGGCGCCGGCGCTGATCTCGATGTCGAGGGCCAGCATGTCCCCCTTGTGCAGGCCCGCAGCGGAGACGACGCCGTAGAAGAACAGCGCCTGCACCCCCGGGTCCTCCGCAGGATGGCCGAAATGATATGCGATGCGTGGCAGTCCAGCTACTTTTAGTGACTCCCAGTTGGTACCGAATGTATGGTCGATGAACCCCAGGCCCTCGGTGGCCTTGCAGCCGCCGAACTCCAGGCCGTGCCAGCCCTGGATCTTCTGGAAGTTAGAGCGGTCCTCGCCTGTGGCATTGGCCATGGAAGCTTCTTCCTCGTCTAGGGCTTTCAGCCAGCTGTGCCGCTGCCGGGTGATTTCCCACCGTGTATGGCCGGTCATGCCGTCAATGTACTCCGGGCGTGAGCGCCCGAGTTGCCGGTATACCGAGAGTCCATGTACCGTATACACGTGACGGCCAGTGGAACGGCCCACCCCCCCGGGTGCGAACCACTGGCCGTCACGACCAGGACTGTCCGACCCCTCCGGCAGAATGGGCTTCTCAGAGTGAACATGGCGTCTGGTCTCAGTGACCAGCAGTACGTCAGGGACAAGGACCAGGCCTACAGGACCCTCCGTCTGGAGATGGATGCGGTCGTGAAGGTCTACCGGGCTGAGAGCAACCTGCGCCGTGCCATGCAGATCTACAACGAGGGTGCGCCGCTAGCCCAGGAGCACTTCAGGGCGGCCATTGCCAAGGCCAGGGAGGACCTGGCGGCCCGCACCCGGGGAGAGGCCCCCTGGTGAGCATGACCCTGGTCATGACCGAGAACGAGGTTGCAAAGGAGCGCGACCGTTGGCTGGAGGTGCGCCGCGACACCATCGGCGCGAGCGACATCGCCTCCATCATGGGCGTGCCCGGGGCATACGGGACACCCACCACCGTCTACTACAGCAAGGTTGCCGGGGACGCCCAGCCGACCACCCTGGCCATGGAGCTGGGTACCTACCTGGAGGAGTTCGTCGCCCAGAAGCTGCGCGAGGCCCGCCCGGACTGGGTGGTCCAGCCAGGCGGCCTGTACGTGAACACCGGGCGGCCATGGATGTCCGCCACGTTCGACCGGCTGGTCTTCACTGAAGGCTCCCCCGATGGCAGGGTCGTCCCCGCGCAGATCAAGACCGCATACAACGGGGACGGCTGGGGCCAGGACGGGACCGACGACATCCCGGTGCATTACCTGGCCCAGGGCCTGTGGGAGATGGCGGTCGGCGGCTTCACCCAGGTGATCTTCCCCGTACTGTTCCTGCAGGCCAGGCAGCTGCGGATCTACGAGATCCCCTGGGACGCCGACGCGGAGAAGGATGTCGCGGTCATGCTCGCGGAAGCGGCAGGGTTCCGCGAGCGCATCGTGGCGAAGACGCCGCCCCCGGTGGACTGGAGGCCGCAGACCACGGCGACCCTGAAGCGGGTCTTCTCCTGCACCGAGGACCGCGAGGTGCAGATCGCGGAGGAGTTCGAGCTGGACCTGCGTATCGCCAAGGCCACATTGCAGGACGCGAAGATGCAGTACGGCCTGATGGAGAACCGGCTGCGGGCCCGGATGGGCAGCGCGGCCAGGGCCGTCAGCCACGACGGACGGCTCGTGGCCACCCGCTCGATCAGCCCGGTGAAAGAGCACGTCCGCAAGGCCGGCACCCGGGACACCATCTACCTGAAAGGACCAGGGAATTGACTGATTCCAGTTACACCCACCTCGTCATCATTGACGACGAGTCCGGGTCGATGAACGAGACGTCCGATGGAACCCGTACCAAGGGGCAGGACGTCGAGAAAGGCACGCTCGACCTGATCGCTGAGCAGGCGAAGCTGCCGGGCAAGCTCACCGTTTCCCTGGTCACCTTCGACTGGCGGCCAGACGGCGGCGGCGGTACCCGGGTCGTCCGGCACGCCTGGATGGCGAAGCCGGACGACAAGAAGATCACCAGCTGGAAGCTGCACCCTTATGGCGGCACGCCGCTGTACGACGCTCTCGGCTTCATCATCACCGAGACCGGCCTCACCCTGGAGGCCATGCCGGAGGACCAGCGCCCCGGCAAGGTGATCTTCGTGATCGGCACGGACGGCAAGGAGAACAGGTCTTCCGAGTACACCAAGGAAGCGGTCGGAAGCAAGATCAAGACCCAGCAGGACGGCTACGGCTGGGACTTCGTGTTCATCGGGGCGGGGTTCGACGCCTTCGGGGAAGGCGAATCCATCGGCATCCGGCATGCCAGCACCGCGTCAGTCGGTGCGCCTGCCATGGCTGCTGCCTATCTGCACACCAACTCAGCTGTCACCCGCTCGCGCGGGCCCGGCGGCCAGTCGGTGAGCTACAGCCCGGCCGAGAGGGACGACATGGCCGAGAAATCGAAGAACGAGAAGTAAGGACAAAACCATGCCTAATGTCATCAGCGAGCGCATCGTCACCAGCCCGCGCGTCCCACGGTCCCGCAGGGTGGACGTCGCGGTCACCCCTGAGGTCATCGAGACCGCCGTGGAAGGAGACTCCGGGCACTGCATGATCGCGGACGCCGTGAAGGCGGCCGTGCCCGGCGCGGCCAACATCTCGGTGGACCTGCAGACCATCCGGTTCTCCGACCCGAAGAAGCGGATGCGCTACGTCTACCTGACCCCGCGCATGGCCCAGCTGGCGCTCGTGGACTTCGACGCCGGGGAGAAGCCCGAGCCGTTCACGTTCCGCCTGGACCGCGCGCATATCGTCGCCATGAAGGACCCGAAGGCCCCGAAGGACCCGAGGAAGGCTGGCTCAACCCCGGCTAAGACCAGGGCCCTGGCCAAGGCGCGGGCCAGCCGGGCGCAGGAGCGCCAGATTCCGCAGACGCCTGCGGAGCGGCGCAACGAGATCAAGCGCAACGAGCGGGCCGCCGCGCAGGCGGGGGCGCTCCAGGAGGGTGGCAGCAGGGTCGTCACCCACGGCATGGAGGGTCATGTGCCGGTGCGTGTCGGTGGCACGACCCCCCCGATCGGCCCGCTGGCCTCCGGCGCGACCGGCCGGTCGCGGTCACACAAGAAGGGCCAGACCCCGGTGTCGCGCCGGCGTCAGTTCGGCCTGCGTGCCCTGGAGCGCGGCGCCGAGAAGACCCTGCGGGACGGGGCCTGATGCCCCGGGAGAATGTGCGCGGTGCCGTTGCCCAGCGCGACGAGGGCGACGGTCAGCTCGAAGCGGTGCGGCAGCAGATCCGGGACGCCCGTGGCTGGTTCGAGAAGGT
>Ga0208589_1001166_pt1 | contig 11185 bp, 8 predicted proteins | sample NGESurshal092012_2_FD_184486 | JGI IMG/M metagenome (GOLD analysis project Ga0208589, IMG submission 184486) | Arctic peat soil microbial communities from Barrow, Alaska - NGEE Surface sample F53-2 shallow-092012 (SPAdes) | ecosystem: Environmental > Terrestrial > Soil > Wetlands > Peat ... | reverse complement strand
ACGGTGTCGCTGAGGAGGTAGGTGCGCCCGTTGATCTCGAGCCCGCGGGTCGTCGGATCGAGCGTCTGGAAGAGCCGATCGGCCACCGCGACCTCCGACCCGGTGAGCGCGTTCAGCAAGGTCGACTTGCCGGCGTTGGTATAGCCCGCCAGCGCGATCTGGGGCAGCGCGGAGCGCTCGCGCTCGCCGCGCATCACCTGGCGCGATGCGTGCACGCCACGGAGCCTTCGCCGCAGCGCCGCGATCCGGTTGCGCGCCAGCCGGCGGTCGGTCTCGATCTGGGTCTCGCCCGGTCCGCGCGTGCCGACCCCGCCGCCGAGTCGCTCGAGGTGGGTCCACAGGCCGCGCATCCGCGCGAGGTTGTACTCGAGCTGCGCGAGCTCGACCTGCAGCTTGCCCTCGGCGCTACCGGCGTGCGAGGCGAAGATGTCGAGGATCACGGTCGTGCGGTCGACGACGGGCAGGCCGACGGCTTCCTCGAGGTTGCGCTCCTGGCGTGCAGTCAGCTCGTCATCGCAGGCGATCAGGTTCGCGTCGGCGGCCTTTGCGGCGGCCTTCGCCTCGGCGACCTTGCCGGGACCGAGGTACGTGTTCGGGTGCGGCTGTTCGCGGCGCTGGACCATCTCACCGACGACGCCGACGCCGGCCGTTTTGAGCAGCTCGGCGAGCTCTGAGAGATCCTCGCCGTCGGGCAGCGCAGCGACGCAGAACGCGCGTTGGCGCGCGCGCGGCGCCTGCGCATCGGGATCGTGGCCATTGACGGATTGCGACGTCGGCGTCGTGCGACCGTTGCGGCTTCTCTGCATCTACATTCAGTCTAGAGGCCCCGCTAAGGCCCGCTTGTGACTACTTCGCAAGCGCACCGAGACGCTCGACGGCCTCGAGCAGCCGGTCATCGGGCGTCGTCAGCGAGATCCGGAACCAGCCCTCGCCGGCGGGGCCGTAGACGGCACCGGGCGTGATCACGACGCCGGCCTGCTCGAGCACGTGCTCGGCATAGGCGGCGGAGCTCTCATAGCCGTCCGGAACGGGCGCCCAGACGTAGATTGTTGCGTGTGGTGGGCGTACATCGACGCCCATCTTGCGCAGCGCATCGCAGACGATGTCGCGCCGGCGGCGGTAGAGCTCGACCATCGAGGCGACCTCGAAATCGGCCTCGGGTGAGAGCGCGGCGATGCCGGCGAGCTGCACGGCGTCGAACAGCCCCGAGTCGATGTTCGTCTTCAAGCGCCAGTACGTCTGCAGCGCGTCAGCGTTTCCGACGAGCACGGCACAGCGCCAGCCGGTCATGTTGTAGCCCTTCGACAGCGAGAAGACCTCGATGCCGACGTCCTTTGCGCCGGGCGTCTGCAGGAACGACGGCGGCTTGTAGCCGTCGAAGGCGATCTCTGAGTAGGCGTTGTCGTGCACGACGAGAATCTCGTAAGCGCGCGCGAACTCGACGACGCGCTCGAAGAACCCGTCGGGGACGAGCGCGCCGGTCGGGTTGTTCGGGTAGTTCAGGTACATCAGCTTCGAGCGCCGAGCGACGTCGTCCTCGATCGCGCCTAGGTCCGGCACGAACCCAAGCTCGGGCTCGAGCGCCATCAGCACAGGCTCGGCGCCGGCGAGCCACGGACCGCCGGTGTAGACGGGATAGCCAGGGTCGGCTGCGAGCGCGTAGTCACCCGGGTCGAGGAACGCGAGGTTGAGGTTGAAGATCGCCTCCTTCGCGCCGATCGCGGGGATGATCTCGGTATCGGGGTCGAGCGTCACGTCGAAGCGCCGCGCGTAGAAGTCGCTGACGGCTTCACGGAAGTCGGCGCGGCCGCGGTTCGACGGGTACTGGTGCGTCTCGGCCTCGCTGACGGCCTCCTGCATCGCCTCGACGATCAGCGCCGGAGTTGGGCGATCGGGGTCGCCGATGCCGAGGCTGATCACGTCGACGCCGGCGGCGCGCTTGTCGGCGATCTTGCGCTCGAGCTCGGCAAATGCGTAAGGCGGTATGCGCTCGAGGCGCTTGCTCGGTCTCATCCAGCTCCCTGATCTTTTTTATTCATTTAATTAATTAATTCGTTTGACGCAGCTGCTCGAGAAACGGCTCGCTGAGCGTGCCCGCGAACACGGGCAGCGCCCAGCCTGACAGGTGGACGCGCAGATCCGGGTCGACTTCGACCCTGAGCTCACCGCCGTCGAGCTCGACGGTCACGCGCGTCGGCTCGGTCGGCAGACCAGGTTGGCGATCGGCCGATCCGGCGACTAGATAGGCCACGGCGGCACCCGTCGCGCCGGTCCCCGAAGACAGCGTCTCGCCGACGCCGCGCTCGAAGATGCGCGCGCGAATCCGCGCCGGCGGACCCGGCTCGAGCTCGGCGTACCACGAGACGTTCGTGCGGTTCGGGAACTCGGCGTGCGCTTCGACGGGCGGGCCGATCAGCGGCAGGTCGAGCGCCTCGAGCTCAGCGACGCTCGCGACGGCGATCGCGCACTGCGGGTTGCCGATCGAGACGTGCTGGAAGCTCCACGTGCCCGAAAGCGGGGCGGCATCGTCGGGTGCGGCGGCTTCGATCCGCAACTCGGCCGCGCCGTCAGGCGGCCCCGAGGGAAAGTCCTTCGAGCTGAGGCTCGCGTGCCCCATGTCGACGCGGCACGTCGATGGGCCGGTGATCTGCGGGCTGATCTTCCCGGCCGCCGTGTCAATCGAGAACTCGTCGAGCTCCGTCCAGCCGCGCGTTCGCAGGTAGAGGATCGCCTCGCGCGCGCCGTTGCCCGAGAGCTCGGCCTCGGAGCCGTCCGGGTTGAAGATCCGCAGGTCGGCGACGTTCGCGGCATCGGCCGGCCGCGAGAGCAGCAGCACGCCGTCGGCGAAGACGCCGAAGTGGCCTTCGCACAGCTTCCGGATCCGCGCAGGGGTCAGCTCGAAGGCGAGCTCGTCGCGCTCGACGATCAAATAGTCGTTGCCGAGCGCTTGCCACTTCTCGAATCTCATGCGCCGGCGGAGTCTAGGATCTCCTCGGCGACGGCAGCCGGCTCGCGGCCGGTCACGTCGATCGACTGCACGCCCGCAAGCTTGCGCATCCACGCGAGCTGCCGCCGCGCGTAGTTGCGCGTGCGCCGCTTCATCGTCTCGACATCGCCGGCGAGCAGCTCGTCGAAGCCGAGCGCCTTGCGCGCGGTCTCGGAGGTTCCGGCAGCGTGCGCGCGGCGCACCTCCTCCTTGGCACCGGCCGCGACGATCTGCTCGACGCGCGCGTCGATCCGTGCGTAGAGCGTCTCGCGCTCCATCGTCACGCCGGCGAGCAGCGTCGGATGGCGCAGCTCATCGCTCCACAGCTGCGAAGGCCCCTGCGGCGGTTCGAGCTCGCCGGCTTCGAGCGTCTCGAGCGCGCGGATCGTGCGCCTCGCGTTGCTCGGATCGATCTCCTCGGCGGCCCACGGCGCGCGCCGCGCGAGCTCGGCGTGCAGCGCCTGCGGGCCGTGCTGTTCGAGTTGCGCCGTCCAGCGCTCGCGTGCGCCCTCGCGCGGGGCCGGGCGCAGGTCGAGGTCGGCGAGCGCGGCCCGGAGATACAGGCCGGTGCCGCCGACGACGATCGGGCGTCGCCCAGCCGCGAGCAGCGCGTCGATCTCGGCGTGCGCGAGCTTCGCGTACTCGCCGGCGCTGAACGTCGCATCGAGCGGCAGGAACGAGATCATCCGGTGCTCGAGCGCCGCGCGCTCAGCCGGCGAGGCGACGCCGGTCAGCGTCTCGAGGCCAATGTAGACCTGCAGCGCGTCGGCTGATACCGCGACTGGATCCTCGCCTTTCGCGCGCAGCAATCGGCCGAGGGCGACGGCGATCGCCGTCTTGCCGACGCCCGTAGGGCCGAACAGCGCGATGATCTGCGGCGCTTCGTGGGTGCCCGTTATTTGCTCGTTGCTCGCCATCGGCGCAGTATCACCGCGCGCGCCGGCACTCGTCGCCTAGCAGGCGCACCGCTTGCTCCGGCACGGTACGGATTGGCTTCTAGGCTCGTTCTGTGACGAGTCCCGACGAGCAGCGCAAGCTCCCCTCCTCGCTCGTGCTGCTGATGGCCGTCGCGTGCGGCGCGGCTGTCGCGAACATCTACTACGCGCAGCCGCTGCTGAGCACGATCGCGCACGACTTCTCAGTCTCCGACGGCACGGCTGGGCTGCTGGTGACGGCATCGCAGATCGGCTATGCGGCTGGCCTCGTACTGCTCGTGCCGCTCGGCGACCTGATCGAGCGCCGCCGCCTGATCACGGGCATCCTGCTCGTCACGGCGCTCGCGCTCGCGGCGACGGCCGCCGCGCCGAGCTTGACGCTGCTCGCGGCGGCGCTGCTCGTCGTCGGCGTCACGTCGGTCGTCGCGCAGATCCTCGTACCGCTCGCGAGCGCACTCGCGCCGGAGTCTGAACGGGGTCAGGTCGTCGGCAAGGTGATGAGCGGCCTGCTCGTCGGCATCCTCGTCGCGCGCACAGCGAGCGGCGTGCTCTCAGAGCTCGGCGGCTGGCGGCTTGTCTTCGGCGTCTCCGCGGCGCTGATGGTCGCGCTAAGCGCGGTGCTGCACTTCAGGCTGCCGCGCGTACGTCCGACGACGGACCTCTCCTACCCGGCGCTCTTGCGCTCCGTCGGCGAGCTCGTGCTCGAACAGCCGACGCTGCGCGTGCGGATGGCTTACGGCGCGCTGCAGATGGGCCAGTTCAGCGTGCTGTGGACGACGATCGCATTCCTGCTCGCCGGCCATCCGTACGACTACAGCGACGCGACGATCGGCCTGTTCGGTCTCGTCGGGCTCGCCGGCGCGCTCGCGGCACAGGTCGCCGGGCGGATGGCCGACCGCGGCCGCCACCACCTCTCAACGGGCCTGTTCTTCGGCACGATGCTGCTCTCGTGGGCAGCGATCGCGGCCGGCAAGACGTCGTTGACGGCGCTAATCATCGGCATCGCGCTGCTCGATCTCGGCGTGCAGGGAGCGCAGATCACAAGCCAGAGCGTGATCTACAGCCTCGACCCGGCCGCGCGAAGCCGCCTGACGACGGCCTACATGACGACGGTGTTCGCTTCGGCCGCCGCCTCCTCGGCGCTCGCGTCGGCGATCTACGACGCGGGCGGCTGGGATGCCGTCGCAACGCTCGGCGCCGCGCTCGCGGCCGTCGGCGTCGCCGTGTGGATCGCCGAGCAGCTGCTGATCCGCCGACGCGACGAGTCGTCGCCTTCGGTCTCGTCGCCCTGAAGGCACCCGCTGCGGCGCCAGTTGCGATGCGGAATCCTCGCTCGCGTGCCGCACGCTTCCGGCCATGCGATTTCGCATAGGCTCCTTCCATGAAGATCGCCGGCTCGACAGTGCTCTTGACGGGCGCCACCGGAGGCATCGGCCTTGCGATCGCGCGCGCGGTGCACGAGCGCGGCGGCAAGCTGATCGTCACGGGCCGTCGCGTCGACGTGCTCGAGCCGCTCGCGCAGGAGCTCGGCGCACGAGCGCTCGCCGTCGACCTCGCCGATGCCGCAGAGGTCGACCGGCTCGTGCGCGAGGCCGGTGAGGTCGACATCCTGATCGCGAACGCCGCGCTGCCGGGTTCCGGGCGCTTGGAGTCGTTCACGGCGCAGGAGATCGACCGCGCGCTCGACGTCAACCTGCGCGCGCCGATCATCCTCGCGCACTCACTGCTTCCAGCGATGGTCGAGCGACGCAGCGGCCACCTGCTGTTCATGTCGTCGATCGCCGGCAAGGCCGCTTCACCAGGGACGCTGCTCTACACGGCCTCGAAGTTCGGCCTGCGCGGCTTCGCATCCTCGCTGCGCGCCGACCTGCACGACAGCGGCGTCGGCGTGTCGACAGTGATGCCCGGCTTCATCCGCGAGGCGGGCATGTTCGCCGAAGCCGACGTCAAGCTTCCGCCGGGCGTCGGGACACGCACGCCGGACGACGTCGCCAAAGCGACGATCAAGGCGATCGAGCATAACCGCGGCGAGATCGAGGTCGCACCGCTTACGCTCCGCGCGAGCGCGACGCTCGCGAGCGTCGCACCCGAGTTCGCCGGGCGCATCTCGCGCAAAGCCGGCGGCGAGCAGGTCGCACGCGACATGGCCGCCGGGCAGCGCCACAAGCGCTGAGCCGAGCGAGCCCCGCCCGCGCCGCCGGCGGCATCGCCTGCGGGCTCCGGAGCCGCGCTAGAAGAGGCTCTCCTGCCGCGGGCGCAACACCGGCGCCGGGGCTGTGACGTCGTCGTCTGAGAAGTTGCGCGACGGCGGCCCGATCGAACGGAAGCCACTCGGTCGCCCGCGCCATCGCACGAGCTTCGACAGCCGTTCGCGTTCCTCGCGCGGAGCGTAAGCGCCGCGGCGATAGAGCTTCTCGTAGCGCGGCACGAGATCTGGGCGCTGCTCGCGCAGCCAGCCCATGAAGACGTCGCGGACCTCGCCGCGCAAGTGCAGCGCCACACCACCAACGCCCGTCGCGCCGGCCGCTTTGACGCAATCGAGCAGCTCCTCGACCTGGCGCGGCGAGTCGTTGATCCCGGGCATCAGCGGCGCGATCAGCACACTCGTCGGGATGCCAGCGCGGTTCAGCTCCGCGACCGCCTCCAGGCGCGCTCGCGGGTTCGGCGTGTGCGGCTCCGTCGCGCGCCACGCCTTCTCGTCGAGCGTCGGGATCGACAGACACGCGCTGAAGCTCGCCCGCTCGGCGATCTGCAGCATCAGCGGCAGGTCGCGCAGCAAGAGCGGTGACTTCGTCAACACCGAGCAGGGGTTCGCCGCGTCGCGTAGCGCTTCCCAGATGCCCTCCATCAGCCGGTAGCGACCCTCGACCCACTGGTAAGGGTCCGTGTTTGTCCCGAGCGCGACGTGCTCGCCTTTCCACGACGGCCGCGCCAGCTCCACCCGCAGCACCTCCGGCGCGTTGACCTTGACGACGATCTCCTTGACGAAATCACGTCCGGCGTTGAAGCCAAGATATGTGTGCGTAGGCCTGGCGAAACAGAATTCACAACCATGGCTGCAGCCCCTGAAGGGGTTGATCGTCCAGCGAAATGGCATGCGTGAGCGCTCGGGCACGCGGTTGAGCACGGAGCGAGCGCGGACCTCGTAGAAACGCGTCTCGAGCGCCTCGGGAGCGTCGAAACGGCGAACGACGGCCTCGTCGCGGTAGCCGGGCAGTCGCCGCTGCTCCTCGTCCTCCAGCGTAAGGTTGCTCCAGCGCACGAACATATGTTCGCATAGCGCGTGGTCGGACGTCGAAAAGCTTAATATTCACGGCCCCTACGTGCCTCCTACGCAACGCTCGGCCTGCTCTCACCCGACCCTCGCAGCGCACTCAGCCTCGTCGCGCAAGATCGTCCCCAACGCCACACTCCACAACCGAAGGAGGAAGCACAAATGGTCATTTCGAGACTGCTCAGAGCAACGATGGTCGCCGGAGACTCGGCGCCGAGCAGAGGTCCGCAATCCACGCCAAGCGGCGCCTCGGCAAGAGGTGATGCAAGCGCCGGCGCGGCGACTGCTCCACCGCCGCCGGACACGCTCTCACGGGAGCGGCGTTGAGCCACCGCCTGAGGCCCGTAGCAACCGGCAGATAGCCCGCCACAGCGGGGGTCTGCCGGGCCGCAGGCCGAAGCGCCAAATGGACGCACTCGCGGCTGCGAAACGTTCGTCCAAGGCTCCGGTAGGCAGTAATCAAGCACTCTCCGCGAGTCGAGCAGAGGGTTGATGATGAAGAACACGGGGGCGAATTCTCAGGACTCGAGGCAAGGCGTGCGCTCGTGGCTCTGCCGCGATGATTTCGACCGCGAACGAATGCTCGACATGGAGGAGCGCGTGCGCCCCGTCAGGCAGCGCTCGCTCGGCATCCTCGCAATCGCGCTGATCGGCTCCGGTCCGTGGCTCGGCTGGTGGCCGGCGCTGTTCCTGATCCCTGCCGCGCTGTGCTTCGGCATGGCCGACCTGATGATGCCGCGCGTCGCGCGGCCGGAGCTTTTGATGTTCGGCGCGTGGATCGGCAGCGGCTTGGTGATCGGCGGCGCCGTCGCGCTCAGCGGCGGGCCCGACCAGCCGACGCTCGCATGGCTCGCGATCCCCGTGATCACGCTCAGCTCGCGCTTTCCGATGCGCGGCGTCGTCGTCGGCGTGATCATCAACATCGTCATCCTGCTCGCGGTCGCATTCGGCGTCGACGCCCACCAGGTGATCGAGAACCCCGTTTACGTGATTGCCCCGATCGCGCTGCTCTTGTGCGTCGCCGTCCTCTCGACGCCGCTGATGCGCTCGGACATCCAGCACCGCAGCGACGCCGTCGTCGACCAGCTGACGGGGATGCTCAATCGCAACGCGCTCGACAACCGCCTCGCCGAGCTCGCGCAGCAGTCGGCGCTGACCGGCGAGTCGATCGGGATCATCGTCGGCGACCTCGACCACTTCAAGCGCGTCAACGACACGCTCGGGCACTCGACCGGCGACGTCGTGCTGCGTGAGGTCGCCTACCAGTTGCGCAAGCAGCTGCGCGCCTTCGACCTCGCCTATCGGCTCGGCGGCGAGGAGTTCCTGATCCTGCTGCCCGGCTCCGACCTCGCCCAGGCGGCCGAGCTTGCCGAGCAACTGCGCGCAGGCATCGCCGGCGATACGGTCGCCGGCGGCCTCAACGTGACGATGAGCTTCGGCGTCGGCGCCTCGCGCCGCGGCGAGGACTTCGACTACGCGACCGTCTTCAAGAGCGCCGACGCGGCGCTCTATCGCGCCAAGCGCAAAGGGCGCGACCAGGTCTGCCTGTCCGAAAGCGACGGCCCGCCGGCCCTGTCGGCTGTAGCCGCTTTCGCCTGAACCCGCTCAGGCGCCCGCCCGCTCAAGCGCCTACGCGCGCGAGCAGCCGCTCCTCGCCCGCGAGCGTCTGGCTCGTCGCCGAGTCGATCCGCACCTGCGTCAGCTCGCCCGGCGAGGCTAGCCCGGCGAAGTTGACGACTTTGTTGTGGCGCGTGCGCCCGCGCAGACGGTCCGGATCGGTGCGCGAGCTGCCTTCGACGAGCACGTCGAGCGTGCGTCCGACGAAGCGCTGCGCGCGCTCGCGAGCGCCGCGCTGGACGGCCTCGACCAGGCGCTCCATCCGCTCGACCTTGACCGGGTGCGGCACGAGCCCATCGGCGATCTCCGCCGCCTCCGTGCCGCGTCGTGGCGAGAAGACGAACGTGAATGCCGCGTCGTAGGAGACCCGCTCGACGACCTCGAGCGTTTCGGCGAAGTCCTCCTCCGTCTCCCCCGGGAAGCCGACGATGATGTCCGTCGTCAGCGCGACGTCCGGAACGTGCTCGCGGATCATCGCGACGCGGTCGAGGTAGCGCTCACGGTTGTACGTGCGGCGCATCGCCTTGAGGATTCGCGAGGAGCCCGACTGCAGCGGCAGGTGGATGTGCTCGCAGACGCTATGAAGCTCCGCATGCGCACGCACGACGTCCTCGCGCATGTCCTTCGGATGCGGGCTCGTGTAGCGGATCCGCTCGATCCCCTCGACCGCGTCGATCGCTCCCAGTAGGCGCGCGAACGTCGCGCGCTCACCGTGTGCCGGCAGATCGCGGCCATATGAGTTGACGTTCTGGCCGAGCAGTGTCAGCTCGCGTACGCCGTCCGCCGCCATCGCCTCCGCCTCCGCGACGAGCTCGTCCATCGGGCGGCTGACCTCGCGACCGCGCGTCGACGGCACGATGCAATACGAGCAGGCGCAGTTGCAGCCGACGCTGATCTGCATCCAGCCTTGGAACCGGCGCGCCCTGTGTGCCGGCAGATGGCCCGTGAAGCCCTCGAACTCGAAATAGCCCTGCGCCGTCAGCGAGTCGCTCGTGAGGAACTCCGCGAGCTTGTGCACCTGCCCCGGGCCGAACGCGACGTCGACGAACGGAAAGCGCTCGAAGACCTCCTCCTTGACCGACTGCGCCCAGCAGCCGCCGACGCCGATCGTCACGCCCTCGCGTTCGGACTTCAGCCGTTTCGCTTCGCCGAGATGCGCGAGGAAGCGGCTGTCCGCCGACTCGCGGATCGAGCACGTGTTGAACAGGATCAGGTCCGCCTCAGCGCGCTCTGGCGCTTCGACGTAGCCGAGCGACTGCAGCATCCCCTTCATCCGCTCCGAGTCGTGCTCGTTCATCTGACAGCCGAACGTCGTGACGTGGTAGCGCTTCATGTCCATGCAGAGTACCGGCGGCGTGCCGCGTTCAACTGCAATGAGACCGCCGTCCGGGCTTCTCAGTCGTGGCAGCTCGCTTTCGAGATTCACAAGGAAGCGCTCGCTCGCCACGACGAATCAGCATGGGCGGCCATCCGGGCCGCCCTTTTGAGGAAGGCCGGCCTGGTGCCCAGGCCGGCCCTTATTTATGCCACAGCCGCCACGGCCGGTTCGCTGGCGATCGGCGTGGGCGTCGACTCCTTGTCCCGGTCGATCGGCGTAACTAGGTCCTTGCCGAGGCCGAGTGCTGCGTAGATCTTGTCTTCGATCTCTTTCGCCATTTCTGGGTTCGCATCCAGGTGTGCCTTCGAGTTGCCGCGCCCCTGGCCGAGCCGCTCGTTGCCGTAGGAGAAGAACGAGCCCGACTTCGAGACGATGTTGTGCTCGAGGCCGAGGTCGATCAGGCAGCCCGATGTTGAGATGCCCTTGCCGTACTCGATGTCGAATTCAGCTTGGCGGAAGGGCGCCGCGACCTTGTTCTTGACGACCTTCACGCGCACGCGGTTGCCGACCGCCTCCGTGCCGTCCTTCAGCGTCTCGATCCGGCGGATGTCCAGGCGCTGCGAGGCGTAGAACTTCAGCGCGCGACCGCCTGGCTGCGTCTCCGGCGAGCCGAACATCACGCCGACCTTTTCGCGGATCTGGTTCGTCAGGATGCACAACGTCTGCGTGCGGTTCAAGTTGCCCGCGAGCTTGCGCATCGCCTGCGACATCATCCGCGCCTGCGCGCCGACGGTCTGGTCGCCCATCTGCCCCTCGAGCTCGACGCGCGGCGTCAGCGCCGCCACCGAGTCGATCGCGACGACGTCGACCGCGCCCGAGCGAACGAGCATGTCCGCGATCTCCAGCGCCTGCTCGCCATAGTCCGGCTGCGACACGAGCAGCTCGTCGATGTCGACGCCGATCTCCTTCGCATACAGCGGGTCCATCGCGTGCTCGGCGTCGATGAACGCGCACACGCCACCGAGCTTCTGCGCCTCCGCGAGCACGTGGTAGAT
>Ga0208589_1001165_pt1 | contig 11198 bp, 10 predicted proteins | sample NGESurshal092012_2_FD_184486 | JGI IMG/M metagenome (GOLD analysis project Ga0208589, IMG submission 184486) | Arctic peat soil microbial communities from Barrow, Alaska - NGEE Surface sample F53-2 shallow-092012 (SPAdes) | ecosystem: Environmental > Terrestrial > Soil > Wetlands > Peat ... | reverse complement strand
TCGCCGCCCAAAAAGGTGTCGCCATTGGTCGACTTCACCTCGAACACGCCATCGCCGATCTCCAGGATCGAGACGTCGAAGGTGCCGCCGCCGAGGTCGTACACCGCGATGGTGCCGGACTTCGACTTGTCGAGACCGTAGGCCAACGCCGCCGCGGTCGGCTCGTTGATGATGCGCAGCACTTCAAGGCCGGCGATCTTGCCGGCATCCTTGGTGGCCTGACGTTGCGCGTCGTTGAAATAGGCGGGAACCGTGATGACGGCCTGATCGACTTTCTGGCCGAGATGGGCTTCCGCGGTCTCTTTCATCTTTTGCAGGATGAAAGCGGAGACCTGCGAAGGCGAATAGGTTTTGCCGTCGGCTTCGACCCAGGCATCGCCATTGGACGCCTTGACGATCTTGTAGGGGACAAGCTTCTTGTCCTTCTCGACCATCGGATCGTCGTAGCGGCGGCCGACGAGGCGCTTGACCGCGAAGAAGGTCCGCTCGGGATTGGTTACGGCCTGGCGCTTGGCCGGCTGGCCGACAAGGCGTTCGCCATCATCGCTGAAAGCAACGATAGACGGCGTCGTCCGCATGCCCTCGGCGTTCTCGATGACTTTCGGCGTTTTGCCATCCATTACGGCGACGCACGAATTCGTGGTGCCGAGATCGATCCCAATGACCTTTCCCATGGTCCTCATATCCTTCTTTTTGCGGCAGGTTGGCTGGGCCCTGACGGCGCACCTAACCGAACCCCCAACGATCAAATACTCGCGATATTGCGACGGTGAGCCTCATATAGGAGGGGGGGCAGGGCCTGCAAGGACTGGACGCAACCTCAAGCCCCTAAAACCCTGTCCCGCGCAAGATAGTATCGCAGGGTGGGCCCGGTCCGCGGGACCGGCGGAACATCCGGTGGACGGAGAGTTAACGGAAAACGCAATCCCGTGATGGCCTGTTGCCGGGACGGCAAAGCAGCTAAAGCAGGCAGGAGACACAGCCGGACTTGACCAGACCTGACCAGATTTGGCCGACAAGCCTGCACCAACCCGCACCCCGGCCGACCATTGAACGGCCTCAATGCCAACCCAGTGGATTTTCATGAAGTCCATTCGATTTTTATCCGCCGTCGCCCTGCTTGTGGCCAGCCTTTGCTCGACCCTTGGCCCGGCCCTTGCCGCCGATCCCGTCTTCGCGCCAGGCACCCGGGTAGGCCTCACGCCGCTGGTGGGGCTGGTCCCGGCCAAGACCTTCGCCGGATTCGAAACCGAGGATCACGGCGTCAAGGTGCTGGTGACGGAGCTCCCGGCCGAGGCCTATGGCGAGGTCGCGAAAGCCTTCAAGGCCGATCCGTCAGCCGTTTCCGGTGTCCACCCCTCGACCATCGAGACCGCGGCCGGCACCGCCTATTACACCACCGAAACCGCGATGAATGGCACCGTCAGCGTGCGGCGTTATTCGATGATCATTCCGGGCGGCACGTTCTCCGGCTACGTCGCGGTCGAGGTTCCCGAAAACACCAGCAAGATCTACACCGACGACGCGGTGCGCCAGATGTTTGCTTCCGCGGTCGTCCGCAAGGAAGTCCCGATCCAGGAGTCGCTCGGGCAGTTGCCGTTCAAGGTCAGCGATATCGCCGATTTCAAGAACGTTCGCCTGCTTCCGGTCGGCGCGGCCGTCGTTCTCTCCGACAGTGATGAAGCGACAGGCCTCGAGCATTCCGCCTTCCTGATCGCCGGCCTGATCGGAAGTTCGCCGGCGCAACCGGACGATCGCGACCGCTTTGCCCAAGAGATGGCCAGATCTATCCCGGGCATCCGCGAAGTGCGGTTGACGATGTCCGAACCGATCCGGATCGATAGCACCCCCGGATATGAAACCCGGCTCGATGCGATCAGCGGCAAGGACAGCGTCCCCGTCACCGTCGTGCAGTGGCTGCGGTTCGGCAACCCGGCCGTGATGCGCATCATCGGGATCGCACCCCGCGACCAGTGGGAAAAGGCGTTTCCGCGTTTCCGCGCCGTGCGTGACGGCATTCAGGCGCGCTGATTCCCGAAGCCGCCGGAGCTCCCGGCGCTCCGGACCCGATATCTTTCGACACCTTGCCGAAGCGCAATCCGCTTTACGCTGGTGCGGCGACCTGATTTGCTGATGCCATCCGCAAGCTCAAGCGCGGAGGAGAAGCACCATGCTGGATCGAAGGCAGATTCTGACGGCGTTCGGCGCGACAACGCTCACAGGCCTGATTTCAACCGAATCGCAGGCGGCAATGTCGATCAAACCTGACGATGCATCGGCGCTTCTGGTGATCGATGTGCAGAATTGTTTCCTGCCCGGCGGCAGCCTCGCGGTGAAAGACGGCGAGCAGGTGGTGCCGGTCATCAACCGGATCGCCAAGGCCTTTACCAACGTCGTGATGACGCAGGATTGGCATACCGTAGGCCATGTCTCCTTCGCCTCCGCCCATCCCGGCAAGAAACCGTTCGAGACCATCGACCTGCCCTACGGCAAGCAAGTGCTGTGGCCCGATCACTGCGTGCAGGGCACCGAAGGCGCCTCGTTGTCGAAAGATTTGTCGATCCCGCAGGCCGAACTCGTCATCCGCAAGGGATTCCACAAGGATGTCGACAGCTATTCGGCCTTCACCGAGGCCGACGGCAAAACCACGACCGGGCTCGCGGCTTATCTGAATGCACGCCAGGTGAAGAAGTTGTTCGTAGCGGGCCTCGCCACCGATTTCTGCGTGGCATGGACCGCACTCGATGCGCGCAAGGCCGGCTTCGAAACCTATGTCGTCGAAGACGCCTGCCGCGGCATCGACACCCAGGGCTCGATGGCAAAAGCCTGGGCCGACATGGCCAAGGCCGGGGTCAAGCGCATCCAGTCCGAAGAGATCGCGGTCTGACTAATCGCGGACTAAATTTCTACGAGGCTCAGTTCTGTTCCGAAGGTGCCGGCGCCGCCTTGGCGCCGCCCTTGGAGACGCCGACCAAAGCCGGCCGCAATATGCGCTCGCCGATCATGTAGCCGGCCTGCACCACCTGCACCACGGTGCCCGCGGGCACCGACGCATCCGGGACCTCGTACATCGCCTGCTGGAAATTCGGATTGAACTTCTCGCCCGAAGGATCGAATTTCTTGACGCCGTTCTTCTCCAGCGCGTTGAGCAGCGATCGCTCGGTCAGCTCGACGCCTTCGATCAGTGCCTTGAGACCGGGATCGGCAGCCGCCTTGGCTTCGGCCGGCACCGCGTCGAGCGCGCGCTGCAGATTGTCGGCGATGTCGAGCACGTCGCGGGCAAAACCGGTGATCCCGTAGGTTCGCGCGTCGGCCACTTCGCGGCTGGTGCGCTTGCGCAGGTTTTCCATCTCCGCCAGCGTGCGGAGCATCTTGTCGCGCGATTCGGCGGCTTCCTTCGTCAACGCCTCCACCGATCCCTCCTCGGGATCGTCGGGCATGATGTAGGGCTTGGAGACCACGGGCTCGCCGGCTTGCGCCGCATTCGCGGGGTCTTCGTTTTGCCGGTTCGGATCGGTCATGGATCGCCTTTTCGAAAAATCGTCTGAACAAAATTGCGGGCTGCTAGCCGGGATATCGTGCTTTAGGCGCCGAAAATCAAGCTCTCAAACCGCTGGGTAAGCAGGGGTAGAGCTTTCTTTTGACGCGTTTTCTTAACGCGAACCGGTGGCCACTTCGCTCGAAAACGCTATGGGTTAGCCGCCCAACATCCGGCTGACGATGCGGGCGGCATAATCCACCGTCGGGATCACCCTTGCATAGTTCAGCCGGGTCGGGCCGATCACGCCGAGCACGCCGACGATATGGCCGGCGCCGTCGCTATAGGGCGCGATGATGGTGGAGGAACCGGATAGCGAAAACAGCTTGTTTTCCGATCCGATGAATATCCGCACGCCTTCGGCGCGTTCGGCCCGGCCGAGCAGGTCGATCACGCCGCGCTTGGTCTCGAGGTCGTCGAACAACAGCCTGACGCGCTCGAGATCTTCCAGCGCGTGCAGATCTTCCAGCAGATTGGCGTGACCGCGCACGATCAATTGGCGGTCGTCTTTCTCGCCGCCGGACCAGCTTGCGAGCCCTGCGGCGATCACCTTCTGGGTCAACTGATCGAGCTCGGTGCGGCTTTGCGTCAGCGCGGTTTCGAGTTCGAGCCGTGCTTCCGCCAGCGTGCGGCCCCGGATCCGCGCATTGAGGAAATTGGTAGCCTCCGTCAGCGCCGAGGACGGAACGCCCGAGGGCAGCGTCAGCACGCGGTTCTCGACCTGGCCGTCGTCGCCGACCAGCACCACCAGGGCCTTCTCCGGCTCCAGCCGCACGAATTCGATGTGTTTCAGCCGCGAATTGGATTTGGCGGTCAGCACCACCGCCGCCGCCCGGGTCAGCCCGGACAGCCGGGTCAGCGCCTCGCCCAGCGCCGCCTCGACCGATTGCGCCCGGCCGACCGAGGCAAGCTGGGTCTGGATCGACTGCCGCTCGGCTTCCGTGAGATCGCCGACCTGCATCAGCGCATCGACGAAGAAACGCAAACCGAGTTCGGTGGGCAAGCGGCCGGCCGAGGTATGCGGCGCATAGACAAGGCCGAGTTGCTCGAGATCCGACATCACGTTGCGCACCGAAGCCGGCGACAGCGGCACGGCGATCAGGCGCGAAATGTTGCGGGAGCCGACGGGTTCGCCGGTGGCGAGGTAACTCTCGACGATTTGACGAAAAATGTCGCGCGAACGCTCGTTGAGCTGGGCAAGCCCGGCATTCGGCGCGATCAGGCCAATCGGATCGTGGTGGGCCACAGGCTACTCCCTCGACAACCCCTAACTTGTCGATCTCCGTGACGGCTTACAAGCACCCAATACGGCCAAAACCCCTTGCCGCTGCCGCTTCCCGCTCCTACAAGCACCGCGACCACAGCATTTGCTGAGATTTTCGGAACTTTTGGAGGATTCCCATGCGGCCAAGCCGACGAGCGCCAGACGAACTGCGCGCGGTGTCGCTCGAACGCGGGGTGGTGAAATACGCCGAAGGTTCCTGCATGGTCAAATTCGGCGACACCCACGTGCTGGTGACGGCGACGCTGGAAGAACGGCTGCCGCCCTGGCTCAAGGGTCAGGGCCGCGGCTGGGTCACCGCCGAATACGGCATGCTGCCGCGCGCGACGCTGGAGCGCACCCGCCGCGAGGCGGCCGCCGGCAAGCAGGGCGGCCGCACCGTCGAAATCCAGCGCCTGATCGGCCGCTCGCTGCGCGCGGCTGTCGATCTCGAGGCGCTCGGCGAACGCCAGATCACGGTGGATTGCGACGTGATCCAGGCCGACGGGGGCACCCGCACCGCCTCGATCACCGGCGCCTGGGTTGCGCTCGCCGATTGCATCGGGTGGATGAAGAACCGCAACATGATCAAGGCCAACAACGTGTTGCGCGACAATGTCGCCGCGATCTCCTGCGGCATCTATGGCGGCACGCCGGTGCTCGATCTCGATTACGCCGAGGATTCGGAAGCCGACACCGACGCCAATTTCGTCATGACCGGCGATGGCCGCATCATCGAGGTGCAGGGCACCGCGGAAAAGACCCCGTTCTCGCAGGACGAATTCCTGGCGCTGATGGCGCTGGCGCGCAAGGGCACAGCCAAGCTTGTGGATTTGCAGAAAATGGCCGTGGCGTGAATTCAGATCGCGCCCGAACCAACATAGACTAGCCCATACATGCACCGTCGAATCACCGGCAAATTAGTGATCGCGACCCACAATCCCGGCAAGCTTGTCGAGATGCGCGAACTGCTGGCGCCCCATGGCATCGAGGCCGTGTCGGCCGGCGAATTGGGCCTGGCCGAGCCGGACGAGACCGGCACCACCTTTATCGCCAACGCCCGGATCAAGGCGATCGCGGCGGCGCAGGCGACAAAACTTCCCGCCTTCGCCGACGATTCAGGCCTCGTGGTCGATGCGCTCGACGGCGCGCCCGGAATTTATTCGGCGCGCTGGGCAGGCGAGGCTAAGGATTTCAACGCCGCGATGGCGCGGATCGAACGGCTGTTGCAGGAGCGCGGCGCCACCACGCCGGACCAGCGAAGAGCGCATTTCGTCTCGGCGCTGTGCGTCGCCTGGCCCGACGATCATCTCGAGGAAGTCGAGGCGCGCGCCGACGGCACGCTGGTATGGCCGCCGCGCGGCAGCGCCGGTTTCGGCTACGATCCAACGTTTTTGCCCGACGGGCACAGCCGCACCTTCGGCGAGATGACCAGCATCGAGAAGCACGGCCTGCCGCCGCTCGGCCTCGGGCTGTCGCATCGCGCCCGCGCCTTTGTGAAGCTCGCGGAGATTTGCCTTGAGCCTGCCTGATCAAGCAGCCTTCGGCGTGTACGTGCACTGGCCGTTTTGCCTGTCGAAATGTCCGTATTGCGATTTCAACAGCCACGTCCGGCATGCGCCGATCGACGAACAACGTTTTGCCCGTGCGTTCGCGCGCGAGATCGAGACGATGGCGGCGCGCGCGCCCGGCCGCGAGGTGTCGTCGATTTTCCTCGGCGGCGGCACGCCCTCGCTGATGCAGCCGCAAACCGTCGGCGCGATCCTCGATGCGATCGGAAAGCACTGGCGCGTCGCGGCCGACGCCGAAGTGACGCTGGAAGCCAACCCCACCAGCGTGGAGGCGACGCGGTTTCGCGGCTACCGCACCGCCGGCGTCAACCGGGTTTCGCTCGGCGTACAGGCGCTCGACGATGCCTCACTCAAGGCGCTCGGACGACTGCATACCGCGCGCGAGGCGCTGGATGCGGTCGCGATCGCGCGCACCGCGTTCGATCGCTACTCGTTCGACTTGATCTACGCACGTCCGGACCAGACGCCTGACATGTGGGCCGATGAACTGAAGCTCGCGATCTCGGAAGCCGCCGAGCATTTGTCGCTTTACCAGCTCACCATCGAGGAAGGCACGCCGTTCTTCGGCCTGCACGCCGCCGGCAAACTGAAGACACCCGACGAGGCCGTCGCGCGCGCGCTGTATGACGTCACGCAGGACGTCTGCGCCAGCCAAGGCTTGCCGGCCTACGAAATCTCCAACCACGCGCGGCCGGGCGCGGAATGCAAACACAATCTCGTGTACTGGCGCGGCGAGGAATATGCCGGCATCGGGCCGGGCGCGCACGCCCGTCTCGATATCGGCGGCACGCGGCACGCGATCGCAACCGAGAAGCGGCCCGAGGCCTGGCTGATGCGCGTCGAGGCCAACGGCCATGGCGTGGTCACCGACGATCTGCTCAACAGCGAAGAGCGCGCCGACGAGTTTTTGCTGATGGGGCTGCGGCTCACCGAAGGCATCGATCCCAAACGATACGCCGCGCTGTCGGGCCGCACGCTCGATCCCAAGCGGATCGCGCTGTTGCGCGAGGAAGGCGCGATCGTGGTCGACGCCGACGGACGGCTGCGGGTGACGCAGGCCGGATTCCCGGTGCTGGATGCGGTGGTGGCGGATCTCGCGGCGTAAGGGTTAAGCGCCGAAGCTTTTGGGCGATCCCGCGACCGGCACGCCGCCCCCCGATCCGACCCGCATCACTGCCAGGCCGCGCTCGTTGGTGCCGTCGGCGCGGAATCGGAACAGGCCGTCGATGCCGGCAAAGCCCGACGGATTGGTCAGCACGTCGGGTGAAAAACGCGTTGGCCCCTGGGTTCGCGCCAGCGCGGCAACCAGCGCCACCGCGTCGTAGGCCAGCGTCGCGGTGCGGACCGGATCGGCGGCATACCGGGTGCGGTAGCGGCCGGAGAAATTGCGGAAGCCGGACGGATCGGGCGCCGCGTAAAGCCCGCCCTGCAGCGAGGGCGCCGCGAACACGCGCGGATTGTCCCACAATCCGGTGCCGAGCAACTGGATGTTTTTCAAATTGGCGCCGGCCGCGGTCAGCGCCTCGGCCACCGCGACCACGGAATCGCCGTCGTCGGCAATGAACAGCGCATCCGCCGTGGCGAGCTGCGGCGCCACGGTGCGCGCCGCGCCGGCGCGATCGGCGGTGTATTTTGTAAACGCCACCACGCGGCCGCCTTTGCGGCCCACGGCCTGCTTGAAGGCCGCTTCCACCACATTGCCGTAGGCATTGTCGGGCACCATCGCGGCAAAGGATCGCTTACCGATGCTGGCGGAGTAATCGATGATCCGGTTGACGTCGGATTCCGGCAGGAAGCTCAGGAGATAGACGCCGCGGCCGGCGACGCTGGAATCGGTCGAGAACGCGATCACCGATACGCCCTTGGCGCGCGCCAGTTGCGCCGTCGCCGGAACCGACAGCGCGAACAGCGGGCCGAGGATGATCTCGGCGCCTTCGTCGAGCGCCTGCTGCGTGCCTTGCTGCGCGCCCTGCGTGCTGCCGCCGTCGTCCTTGATCAGGAGCTGGATGTTCGGGTTCTGGAATTCCGCCAGCGCCATCTCGGCGGCGTTCTTCATCGATTGCGCGGCGACGCCGGCATTGCCGGCCGCCGACAGCGGCAGGATCAGCCCGACCTTGACCTGTCCGTTGCCGACCGCCTGCGGCTGTTGCGCCGGTCCGGCGGGGCCGGGCGAGGGCGCGGGCGACGCAAACGGGTTGGAAAACTGGCTGAGGCTCTGCTGCACGCCGGCGCAGGCCGACAATAGCGGCGCACCCAAAATCAGCCCGACCGCGCTCCGCCGGCTCGCCCAAGCAGGCTGGTTGACAGACTGGATGGCAGGCTGCGGCCTAGGTTCCCCGGTTTGGGGCGCCTTCGTCGGAAATCTGGGATCGAGCGGGGCCACCATCACATCTCTTCTCTTGACCGACCGCCATCGGCCAGAATTCACGTCAGAACTTCACATCGGGACGTCACCCTCGCGGAGATAGGGGGGTGGATTCAGGCATATTGTCGGCGAATAGTTAACCAAAACAAAAGGATTATATCCTTACAGCCCGGCCGCCGGTTGCAACACCGCCTCTCTCCCCTCGCCGGTATCCCCGCCCGCTGTGGCGCTGGCGCACGGTCCCCTTTAGATTGGGACTCATGCGGGCAAAAGCACCATCCATATACGGCTCGGAACAGGCGGCGGGTTCGGCCGCCAATACGCCTGCCCGGACATTTTCCATCGGTTCCCACGTCCTGACCGCGTCGAAGGCCGTGCCCGGGCTGCATCTGGTGGCGACCCCGATCGGCAATCTCGGCGACATTACCCTGCGTGCGCTGGAAACGCTCGCGGGCGTCGACATCATCGCCTGCGAGGACACCCGCATCACCCGCCGGCTGACCGAACGCTACGGGATATCGGCCGAGCTGAAACCCTATCATGAACACAACGCGGCGCTCGCCCGGCCGAAAATCATGGAGCGGCTGGCGCAGGGCGCCTCGATTGCGCTGGTCTCCGACGCCGGCACGCCGCTGATTTCCGATCCCGGCTTCAAGCTGGTGCGCGAGGTCTGCGCCGCCGGCCATGCCGTGATCGCGCTGCCGGGACCGTCCTCCGTGCTGGCGGCATTGGCGGTCGCGGCGTTGCCGACCAACCGTTTCTTCTTCGAGGGTTTTTTGCCACCGAGGGAGGCCGCGCGCCGGGCGCGGCTCACCGAACTGGCCCGGATCGAGGCGACGCTGGTGATGTTCGAATCAGGCAACCGGGTGCAGGACACGCTGGCCGACCTCGGAGCGATCATGGGCGATCGTGATGCCGCGATCTGTCGCGAGATGACCAAGCTGCACGAGGACATCCGACGCGCGCCGCTCTCGCAGTTGGCGCAGGCCGCCGACGCGCTGGAGACCCGCGGCGAATTCGTGCTGGTGATCGGGCCGCCCGCGGATACAGCGGCCATGGCGGGGGACCAGCTCGACGAACTGCTACGCGAGCGGCTGGCGCACGACAGCGTCAAGGATGCGGTGGCGCACGCGGTCGAACTTTCGGGCCGGCCGCGCCGCGAAATTTATGCCCGGGCGCTGGAGCTCGCCAAGGAACGTAACAAGGAGCGCGACCCGGAAGGCGGCGATGGCCAAAACTGATACCAAGACTGATGCCAAAACCGGCGCTGAAACCGGTGCTGCAAAGGCCGCAGCGCCGGAGCGCGTCGCGGCGTTCCGCACCGGTCTGTCAGCCGAAGCCCGCGCCGCCGCCTATCTGATGGCCAAGGGCTATCGTATCCTCGCAAAACGATTCCGCACGCCCCATGGCGAGATCGACCTGGTGGCGCGGCGCCGTCATTTGCTGGTTTTCGTCGAGGTCAAGGCCCGCGCCACCCTCGATGAGGCCGCCTATGCGGTGACGCCACGCCAGCAGCGGCGCATCATCGATGCCGCGCAAGGCTGGCTGGTGGCGCATCCCGAACATGCGGAATTTGATATGCGTTTCGACGTCATGCTGATTGCGCCGCGGCATCTGCCGCGCCATCTGTTAGCGGCGTTCGACGCCAGTACCTGAGCCCCAGCAACCGAGACCCCTCCCATGAAACTGAATGTCGCCGTCCAGATGGACCCCATCGCGCGTATCAACGTCCGCGGCGATTCGACCTTTGCGCTGATGCTGGAGGCGCAAAAGCGCGGCCACGGGCTGTCCTATTACACGCCCGACAAATTATCGCTGCGCGGCGAAGAGGTCGTGGCCCCGGTCCAGGTGCTGACCGTGCGCGACGAGCCCGGCAATCATTTTACCCTCGGCGAGCCCAGGCGCGAGCCGCTCGCGGCCTTCGACGTCGTTCTGCTGCGGCAGGATCCGCCGTTCGATCTCGCCTACATCACGTCGACGCATCTGCTCGAGCGGATTCATCCGAAGACACTGGTCGTGAACGATCCGGCGAGCGTGCGCAACGCGCCGGAAAAGATGTTCGTGCTGAACTTCCAACAGTTGATGCCGCCGACCCTGATCTCGCGCGACCTCGACGAGATCAACGCGTTCCGCGACGAGCACGGCGCCGTGGTGATGAAGCCGCTGCACGGCCATGGCGGCGCCGCGGTGTTTCGCGTGATGCCGCAGGACATGAATTTCGGCTCGCTGTTCGACATGTTTTCGGTGACGTTCAAGGAGCAATGGGTGATCCAGCGCTTCCTTCCCGGGGTCAAGCATGGCGACAAGCGCATCATCCTGGTCGATGGCGAATTTGCCGGCGCGGTCAACCGCGTGCCGGCGGCCGACGATCTGCGTTCCAACATGGTGCGCGGCGGTGCGGCGCAGGCCACCGAATTGTCGCCGCGCGAACGCGAAATCTGCGCAGCGGTCGGCCCCGCATTG
>Ga0208589_1001163_pt1 | contig 11208 bp, 9 predicted proteins | sample NGESurshal092012_2_FD_184486 | JGI IMG/M metagenome (GOLD analysis project Ga0208589, IMG submission 184486) | Arctic peat soil microbial communities from Barrow, Alaska - NGEE Surface sample F53-2 shallow-092012 (SPAdes) | ecosystem: Environmental > Terrestrial > Soil > Wetlands > Peat ... | reverse complement strand
CGATGAGCCGAGGATGGCGAAAACGGCCATGGGGAACAGCAGCGTGTACAGGCCAGTCACCACCGGCATCCCAGCGATCCAGGGTGATACCAGCGAACACGTCCGCCGTGATATGAGACCGGCGCACAGGCAGCAGCCCATCCATCACCGGCAACGCTCTCAGTCGTGCTCGCAGGGAGCGCCCCGCCGGATCTGGCACCGTCACCTCCGCTGCTGCCGTGGCCATGCCGGGTCTCCCGCGTGTTCGGCTGCCGCTGGGCGCTCCGCAGGCATGACCGACAGCCGCCGCAGATGGCCTTGGCCGTGCTGCCTTCCTCCCAGCTGCGCTGCCAGCGGGTAGTTCACCTGCCGACCATGATGCGTTCACTTGCCGTTCATTTCCAGGTGCCGACGTCGGGGAGGGGTTCTTCACTCCGACGCCTACGAGCTTCCGTCATCGGCAGGCACCTCTGCAATCGATTACAGAAGCCAGCGGGGACGACGCGGCGTGGCCGTGGGTGCTGGCCGTATTGTCGGCCCTGCTGGGCGGGCGGCCCGGCTGGTCCCGGTCGTGTCGCTGATCAGCGTTCAGCCCCTGGACGAGACCGGCAACCCGACCCCCGCCTGGTCACTGAAGGTGCACGTGATGCTCGTGGTGGTCGCGCTGACCGCCACGGTGCCGGTCCCGGTGCTGGTGACGGCGTCGGCCGGGCACATGACGTGGCTGTCCTGGCGGCGGGCCGGCCAGGGTGGCGACCGGCGTGGTGCTGGTCGGCTACCTCGGCAGCGGCATAGAACGCATCCCCCGCGCACGCCAGCACCGAGTCCAGGACGTCACCGATCGTCGCGCTGCGCCGCACACTGGCCGAGCCAGTCGCCCGTCCACCCCCGTCTCGGGCACCGCCGGGAGAGGCAGCGACCTGCCCGGCGAGGTGTGACCACAAGGCGAGCCGGCCGGACGCGGCCACGACACCTCTGGCCCTCCGCTTAACGATCTTGCCCCCCGGTTTGCCCCCAACGGCACTGGAGGCCGGATGGCGGCCGTTCACGAGCGAGGACAAAAGAGCCGGTCAGACAGGCTACGGTCGAGATCTTCCGCCCGACTGGAACTGTCCCGCATCTGTCAGGCAACGACGCATTAGCTCTGACCTGGGATTTTGCTTACGAGTCGAACTCCGGACCTTCTCCCTGCGCCGGAAGAGGTCCTCGGATAGGTAGACGAAAAACCCGCCTGACCTGCGGAGCCCCCTTACGGAATCGAACCGTAGACCTTCTCCTTACCATGTATCGGTCTGCGGTTCCGCAGCTGCAGGTAGGTCAGCTGACCTGCCAATACGCGAGCGCAGGCAAGCACTCACAAGCGCTGAACGAGCTCTCGCGAGCGCCCTTTGCCACTCAATCTGCCACTCGGATTGATCTTGTAGCGCGATCCATACTCAGTCTGATCGGGTGCCAGGCAACGGAATCCACGATCGCGGCGCGCTGCGGCTGGCTAGGGTCTGACAGGCAGGCAATGGCCTGGGAGGAAGCCGAACATGACACAGCCAGCCGTTCCAGGCTCCGCTAACTGGCAGCGGCAGTGGACCATCGATGCCGGCGATGTGCTGCTCCAGCCGGTCACTCGCCGCATCGCAGAAGACGTGCTCGCGGGCGGGCCGATCACTCGCACGTTCGAGACGGGAGCCCTGCACGACAGGATCCCCCAAGCCATGGGCATCGCAGTCCGCGACATCGACTCCGGCGCGGCCGCCGTCCTGCCAACCGTCTGGCTCATTGTCCGCCGCGCTGATGAACGGGTCCTCGGCGATCTGGGGACCCACGGCCTGCCCGACAGTGAGGGCTGCGTTGAGATCGGCTACAGCCTCGCCCGTCCACGCGAGGCAAGGGGATGGGCACCGCCGCCGTGGCCGCCTTCGTCCAGCGCCTGGCGGCGGTGCCCGGAATCCGCCGGCTGACCGCGGTTACCGGTGTGAAGAACACCGCTTCCCGCCGCCTGCTTGAACGGCAAGGATTCCACCTCACTGGCCCGGTTCCGGGCACAGACGAGGTGCGCTACACACTGAGCCTCAGCTAGCCGGTTAGGCGACAGGCAGAACCAGCAGATCTGCCTGTCAGCCACAGTTGGCGCACAGCCGACGGCCGGGCTCAGCGGCATGGAAGGCTGAGCCCGGCCGGCCTGACCGCATCAGGGCGTGGGCGCCTTCGATGGTGCTGTCTTGGCTGGCGGAACGTTGCGGGCCAGTTTTTCGTAGTCGCTGCTCTGCGCTTCGGGGAATCCTTTCGCGATGAGCAGGATGCCGAAGGTGATTTCGAAGAGGCCACCGGGGATGGACAGGGCCACGCCGGCGTTGTGGCCGAGGATCTCGAGGATCGCTCCGGCCAGGAAGATGGCATATCCGGCCAGCCCATATATGGCCAGGAACCTGGGCACGAGGTTTTCTTTCAGCAGGACCTGGCAGAGCAGCAGGCCGCCGGCGCCCACGGCGACCATGCCGATCCAGAAGGAGTAGTGGTTGGCTTCCTGCGCGACCTGCGCCAGCGCCGGGACCGCCGACGCGCCGTGGGCGCCGGTGTATTCCTGGGCAAGCGGTATGCGGAGCAGCAGGAAGACGATTCCGACGGCCAGCATTAGCCCCTGGGCCACCTGGGCGGTCAGGTAGCCGTAGGCGGAGTCCTGGTGGTGCCGTTTCAGGGTGGGGAAGATCAGCACGCCGACTCCGATGACCGCGGCGGAGTTGGCCAGCATCAACAGGGCTCCCGCCGATATCTGCAGCTGATGGCTGGCGATATGCGATAGCACGACCGTGCTGGCTGAGCCGGCGCCGGCCAGGGCGCCGCCGGCGAGGTACACGACGTAGGCAAGCAGGAACAGGACTCCTACTGTTCGCCCGATGGTTTTCGCTGACATGGGTTTCCTTCTTTCGCTGGCAGCCGTCTTGGGGGAAGCTTGCGCCCCGGGCCTGAGGCGGGACTGTCGTGCCGCTGAGGCGAGGACGAGCCGTGGCATCCCGGTTAGGGCGGCGGAAGCCGCCATGCAGCAGCCAGAGCCGTACGGTGGAGGTCATGGACGTGCGGTTGTTCGGCCAGCTCGAGGCAGCGGACGGGGGCGTAGCGTTCGCTGTCCGCGGCGCGAAGCAGCGGGCCCTGCTAGCCCTGCTGGCGCTGCATCGCGGTGAGCCGGTCAGCGCCGACCGGCTGATCGACGCGCTGTGGGGTGATGGGCAGGCAGTGAACCCGGGCAACGCGCTGCAGGCCCAGATCGGCCAGCTGCGCCGCACCCTCGGTGCGGGCGCGATCGTCACTACCGAAGCCGGATACGCACTGGCTGTCGGTCCCGGTGAGGTCGACCTCGCCCGGTTCGAGCAGCTGGTGGCGAAAGGACGGCGGCTGGCAGAGCAGGGCGAGATGGCCCTGGCGTCTGCCACGCTGGCTGAGGCGCTCGGCCTGCGGCGAGGCGAGCCGCTGGCCGAATTCGCCTACGCGAGCTTCGCTGACACCGAACGGGCGCAGCTGGACGAGCTGACCCTCGTGGCAATCGAAACCCGGGCCGGAGCGGACCTGGTGCTGGGCCGCCACGGGGAGCTCGCTGGCGAGCTGGAGGCGCAGTGCCGGGAGCACCCGCTTCGCGAGCGCCTCTGGGAACTGCTCATCCTCGCGCTCTACCGGGCCGGACGGCAGGCCGACGCCCTGCGCGCCTACACCGAAGTCCGCGACCGCCTGGCCGACGAGCTGGGCATCGACCCCGGGCCGCCGTTGCGGGAACTTCAGGGCCGCATCCTGGCGCAGGACTCCTCGCTCGCCGCAGCCAGCCCGGCTCAGGTCCGGGCGGCTGTGCCGGCGGCGTCGGCTGGCAATCTGCGGGAGCGGCTGAGCAGCTTTATCGGCCGCGACGCCGAGCTGGAGCTGCTGCGCGAGGCGGTTCGCTCCAGCCGGCTCGTGACACTGACCGGCCCTGGCGGGACGGGCAAGACCAGCCTCGCGGTCGAGGCCGCGGCCGCCCTGCGTGCCGAATACCAAGATGGTGCCTGGCTCGTCGAGCTGGCTGGCGTCGCCGGCCCCGACGGGGTGGCGCCGGCCGTGGCCAGCGCGCTCGGGGCGGCCGCGTCTGCCCTCGGCGGCCCGCAGCCTGCCGGATCGACAGCCGAGCTCATCGTCCGTCACCTGGCCGGACGGTCGCTGGTCGTTGTCCTCGACAACTGCGAGCACGTCATCGGCGAGGCGGCTGCGCTGGCCGAAACCCTCGCCAGGGCGGTGCCGGGTCTGCGGCTGATCGCCACAAGCCGTGAACCGCTGGGCATACCTGGGGAAGTCCTGTTGCCGGTGGGCGGTCTGGCCATCGCGGCCGCCGTGGAACTGTTCGCCGATCGCGCCCGGGGCGTGCAGCCAGGCTTCCCCGGGGACGGGCAGGCCGGCGCCGTCATCGAGGACATCTGCCGGCGCCTGGACGGCCTGCCCCTGGCCGTCGAGCTCGCCGCCGCCCGCCTTCGCGCTCTGCCGCTGGCCACCCTAGCGGAACGGCTGAACGACCGCTTCCGGCTGCTCACCGGCGGCGCCGCACCGCGCTGCCCCGCCAGCAAACCCTGCGAGCCGTGGTGGACTGGAGCTACGACCTGCTCTTCGAAGACGAGCGCCGCCTCTTCGCCCGGCTTTCAGTGTTCGCCGGCGGCTGCGAGCTCGCCGCCGCCGAGGCGGTCTGCGGCGACGAGAAAGTGCCGGGCAGCGAGATCCTCAATGTGCTCAGCCGACTGGTCGACAAGTCCCTCGTCACTGGCCCGGGCGCCGCTGGTGAGGCGCGGTTCACTCAGCTTCAGACGCTGTGGCGGTACGGCCGGGATCGCCTCGAGGACTCCGGCGAGGCTGACGCCCTGCGCGCCAGGCACGGCGCTCACTACCTGCAGATGGCCGAGCAGGCCCGCGAGGGTCTGCGAGGCGTGACCGGGCCGGTGTGGCGGGATCGCATCACATCGGAGGCGGGCAACTTGCGGGCCGCGCTCGACTGGCACATTGCAGCAGCCGACGCTGATGCCGCGCTGTCGCTGGCGTCGGGGATCGCGTGGCTGTGGTTCATCAACGGCGACTTCGCCGAAGGAGCGCGCTGGCTTGGTGACGCGCTGGGCGCGAATGGGCCGCGCCGCACTGAGCTGGAAGCAACCGCGCGGGTATGGCACGGCTATTGCGTGGGCATGTCCGCCAGTCCAGCGGCAGGCATCATTGAATGCGATGAGGCCGTTGCCGTTTTGCGGGCCGCCGACAGCGGGGCTCGTCTGGCAGAGGCGCTGGTGCTTTATGCGGCAGTGCTCGGATTCGCGCTCCAATTCAGCAGGGCACTCGAGATTCTGGGCGAGGCACGCGATCTGCTGGAACCCTCTCGCGACGGCTGGCTCCTCGCCACGCACGACTTGATGGCCGTCTGGAACCTGCTGTCGCTGGGACGGCTGGAGGACGCCGAGCCAGTCGCCCGTTCCAGCCTCGAACGCTTCGGCGCTGAGGGAGAGGTCTTGGTGGTCGTCTCTCCGCTGCACGCCCTCGCGAGCATCGCCGAGGCCCGCGGGGATCTCGAAGGTGCCTCAGCGGCCTACGAAGACCTCCTGAAGCGATGCCGGGCCACCAGGCAGCGCATCCACGTGCCGTTGTGTCTTGTGGCTCTTGGCGCGCTGCGGGCCAGGCAAGGCGACGACGCCGCAGCCGACCGCCTCTACGAGGAGGCAACCGGATGCTCGTCCAGCTCGTGGCTGTCGGCCGACGCCATGGTCGGCCAGGCGGCTGTCGCACGTCGCCTCGGCGACCTGGCGCGGGCCCGGACGCTGCTGGACGCCGCCGGAAGCCAGTACAGGCAGCTCGACTTTCCGATCGGCCCGCCCACTGTGCTCGCCGGCCTGGCGTGGTGGGCGCTCGCCGCCAACCGACTGGGTGAGGCCGCCGTCTTCGCTGCTGACGCCGCCGAAGGTGCCGCGGCCAGCGGGGACCCGGCAACCCAACTTCTCGCCGATACGGCCGTCGCCGCAGTCAAGGTGGCCGCCGAGCCTACCCGCCACAACGTCGAAGCCTTTGCCGCGCTCGCTCAGCAGCGTGCCCAGGGGGTCGCGTATCGCTCCCGCTCCCTCACCGATGAACCAGATGTGGCCGCGCTCGCGGCCCGGCTGGCGCTGTCCACTCACTGAGCGGCCCGTCCTGGCCAAAACAGCCGCCGCCACAGGTCATTCCGCCGCGTTCCTTCGGGCGCCAGCGGCGTGACCTCGGCACACTACACGCCGAAGCTCTGCAACCATCTGACCTCAGCAGCATCTCAGCGCCACCTCAGGGCACCCGGGCAGCCTTGCCGTCATGCAGCCAATGCGTGACGAGAACCCCAGCCACCATGACCACCTGGCCGGCGCCGGGCCCGCGGTTGACGTCCACGGCCGCGTGGTAACCGCAAACCAGCGAGCCGCTGCGCGGTACCGGCAGGCACAGCGCGCCGCCGACTCACGCCTGGCAACCACGGCACTACGGCTCGCCGTCAACGCCGACCCGGCCTTCGGGCTCGCCGCCGCCGACCTCAACGCCATCACCGGAACGGCGAGCCAAATTCCCAGTCACCGGCAGATGAACTGGGAACGCCACCACATCGAAGTGGTCCACGCCGCAGCCACCGGCAATGCCAGGCGAGCAGCTGACCTGCTCCGCGAACACCTCGCCGGCGTCGGCTGCGACCCCCTCGCCGTCCGCATCGCCGCCATGCTCCGACAGCCCGGGGAAAAGAACGACGACTTCGAGAACCTAGCCAGCCAGCTTCCCGGCTGCCACACAACCCCATGGCCATGCTCACCATGACCGCATCCCGCCGTGTAAACGCTGATGCCACCCGCGGCTTGCTCGTGGCGCGGCCCCTCGAAGGAGAGACCACTATGAACTCACCAAAGCGCCTTGCGAGAACCGCTGGCGTCCTCTACCTGCTCAACGCCATCCTTAGCGCCTTTGCCTATTTCATGGAAAAAAGGTGTACGTGGCCGGCGATGCGGCCGCCACGGCCAGGAACGTAGTCACGCACTCCGGGCTCGTACGTGCCGCCATCGTCGCCGACCTGTTCCAGGCAATGATCTGGGTCTTCCTGGCGATGACCCTCTACCTGCTGCTCAAGCACGTGAACAAGAACGCGGCCAGCGTGATGGTGGTCTTCGTCGCCATCGGGGCCGGCATCGTTTTCCTCAACGAGGTCTTCGAGTTCGCAGGACTGCGGGCCGCAACCGGTGCGGTGAACCTGGCCTCCCTCAGCCCAGCAGGTTCGCATGCCCTGGTGCTGCTCTTGCTCGACACCCAGCACTACGGGTTCCTCATCGCGCAGATCTTCTTCGGCTTGTGGCTGGTGCCGCTGGGCTATCTCGCCTACAAATCAGGAATGTTCCCCAAGGTGCTGGGCGTCCTGCTCATCGCCGGGGGCGCCTGCTACCTGGTGGGCACCCTCGCGGCGTTCCTGATCCCAAGCTCCGGCCAAAATATCAACACCTTCATCACCATCCCATCAGCAATCGCCGAAACCTGCATGGTCGTCTACCTGCTCGTAATCGGCGTGAGAACACAAGAACCAGACGAGCGGATCCCCGCCTCCGATCTCGTCAGCTCCGGCGGTAAGAGCCGAAGCAAGTGAACGCACAAGAAAATAGCCAGCTCCAGCGAACCGGAGGGATACGTGTGATCAGCTGCCTCTCACCGTCCCACCGCCGTCATGGACCCGGCCGGGCACGCTACGGAGCCACCGGCCTGCCGCAGCCGATGCCCTCCACTCCCCCCGGCCGGACAGGTCCGGCACCTGGCCAGGCTACTCGTAGAGCAGCCGGGACTGCTCCTCTGCCTATGCCTTTAGGCATACGAGCCAGGCGAACAGTGGTCTCCGGGCAGATGCCGGGAGATGGCGGGACTCGTAGCGTTCCCTTGTAGCCACACACAGGTGCGCAATGGCATTGGGGGCAAGTCTGATCCAGCGACGGTCACACACCTGCTGTAAGGGCAGGCCGCCGGCCTCAGGCTTTTCCGGTGCGCTGGGGTGAAAGCTTTTACGAGCGATGCGCCAGGGCGTCAATGGCCGAATTAGAGCAAGCTCCGGCGCACCTTACGGGGCAGTTGCTGGGATCGATTGTGAGGGCATTCTCAGCGCGGGCCGAGGCCCAGGAAACACCGCCGGAGCAAGCCGTTCCCGGAAGACACGAATAGGAGAACCCGATGCGACATCCACCCCTCGTTGACGGGGACCGGCGTCGGCCGCCGATGCCGGCCGTTCTGGATAGCGCGGGCCGGGCCCGTCAGCGGGTGCTGGCCCTGTTCCTTCCCATCGCTGCCGCGCTGTATATCAGTGCCGAGGCCCTCAACCCCCACGGCACCGACCAGCCGATCAGCACCCGGGCTATCGCGCTGAAGGAACTGCCGATTGCCGTGCATCACCCGAGTCAGCTCTACCTTGCAGGCTCGCTGACCCTCCTCGCACTGGGGGCGCTGGCCGTCTCCTACGCGGCGATCGCCACCCTGGTCAGGAACCGTGGTTCGGCCCTCGCGACCGTCGCCGCGCTGATCGGGGGAATCGGTGCCTTCTGCGGAGCTCTCGTCAACGTCCTGGTCGGGTACAACCTGGCGGCCGCTGCGACGGCTCACATGTCCCCGGACGCGACTGCGCAGTTCCTGGTCACCACCTTCGGCTCCCGGGCCTACCAAGTGTTCGCAGCCGTCTACTTCATCAGCATCTTCGCCGGGCCGGTGCTTATGGGGTTTGCCCTGTGGCGGAGCCAGAGCGTGCCGCGCTGGCTGGCGGTCCTGTTCTTCGCCGGGCTGGAACTCGCCCAGCAGCTGGGATCAATCGGCCCGGCCCGAGTCGTCCTCCTCACGCTGCCGTTTGCGGTGGCCATGGTCCTGCTGGCCGCCTGGATCTGGCGGGCAGCCGCGCCGCCGACCAGCCGCAGCCCCGACCCCGCCGCCATACGCGTAAGCACCCCGTGAAGGCGTCCCGGCCACAGCCACAAGCCTCCGCCGCCACGCTACGGCGGACAGACCCAAGGAGCTGACATGACATTTGCAAACCTGCCCGCAAGGCGACGAAGCGGCCGGGGCAAACTGTCCGCCACCGCGGCTGCCTGCGCCCTGCTCGCCGCGGCCGGACTGCTTTCAGGCGGCGCAGCCAGCGCCTCCGCCGGGACGCCCCGCGGCAACGGCGCCGGGCTGCAGGCCGCGCTGCGCCACGACATTAGCCGCTACCTGACGGCCGAGCGCACGGCCGAGCACATCTCCGCGGTCTCGCTGCGGGTGACCTTCCCCGGAAGCGAGCCGGCCATCGACCTGGCCACCGGGACGACCCGCTACGACGGCGGGCCGCCGGTATCCACCCGGGCGCTGTGGCAGATCGGCAGCAACACCAAGGCCTTCACCTCGGTGATCCTGCTGCAGCTGGAAGCCGAAGGAAAGCTGTCGATCGGCGACACACTCGGGAAATGGCTTCCCCAGTACCCGGCCTGGCGCAACATCACAATCAGGCAGCTGCTGGACATGACCAGCCGTATCCCCGACTACGCCATCCAGCCCACCTTCGTCACCGCCATCGCGGCCGCGCCCGCCGCGCGTTTCTCCGCGGCCCGCCTGGTCTCCTACGTCACCGGGCTCCCGCTCGGCCCGAAGGGCTGGCATTACACCAACACCGGTTACATCCTCGCGCAGATGATCATCGAGCGTGTCACGCACGACTCCTATGCGGATCAGCTCACCCGGCGGATCATCATCCCGCTGGGCCTGCGCAGCATGTGCTATGCGCCGGACACCTGCCCCGCAGCCGCCGCCGCCCGGATGCCGACCGGGTACTTCGAGTTGTCCGCCGTGCCGTCACTGCTCGACCAGCCCATGCCACCACTTGCCCTGACCTGGGCCCAAGGCGCCGGGGCCATCGTGAGCTCACTGCAGGACATGACCACCTGGGACCGGGCCCTCTACCTCGGCCGCGAACTACCGCCACGCCAGCAGCGCCAGCTCGAAAGCCTCGTCTCCGAGACCACCGGCAAACCAATCACCACCACCACGCCTGCCGACCCGGCCGGCTACGGACTCGGCGTCCAGCAGCTCACCGACCAGCCCATCGGAACGGTGTGGACCTACGAAGGCGGCACCCTCGGCTACCGGGTCGAGCACTACTACTTCCCCCACTCCGGCATCATCATCGCCCTCGCCGTCAACAGCGCAACCGACGCAGCCAACGACCAACTCGGCACACTCGCGGTCACGGCCTACCAGACCCTCCAGAAAGCAGGCGCAGTGCATGCGGGCTGAACAACCCGGCCAGCAGCGACACCGGCCAGGGTTACCCGGCCCTGACCGGCGTTCGCGGCACGGCGCGCCCGGCCGACCACCGGCCTGGGAGCCAACCCGTACCCGATCCCGGTTGACGGCTTACGCGCCGTACCGCCTGCTCCCGCGGCTAGTACCCACCCTCGAGCCCCGGTAACTCATTAATCCAGCCAAGGAGACCAGCATGACAACCACTCTGCGAACAACAACGGAAAGAGTCCCGATGGACTCCATGAGGAAGACCGCGCTCGTCGCGGGCATCTTCTACCTGATCACCTTCATCTCGATCCCCACCCTCGCCCTTTACAGCCAGGTGAAGAACCATCCGGACTGGATCCTCAGCTCTGGCGGCCACACTGGCGTGCTCGTCGGCGGCTTCCTCGAGCTGATCGTCGCCCTGGCCGGCATCGGCACCGCCGTCACGCTGTACCCGGTCGTCAAGCGGCAGAACGAAGGCGCCGCGCTGGGGTTTGTCACCGCCCGCGTCCTTGAAGGCTGCATGATCTTCACCGGCGTCATCAGCCTGCTGTCGCTGCTGACCCTGCGGCAGGACCTGGGCGGGGCGGCCGGGGCGAACACAGCCGCGCTCGTCACCACCGCCGCGTCGCACGTCGCGATCTACAACTGGACGTTCCTGCTCTCGCAGAGCCTCATGCCGGCCATCAACGCATTGCTGCTGGGCTCCTTGATGTACCGCTCCCGCCTCGTGCCCCGTGTCATTCCGGTGCTAGGACTCATTGGAGCCCCCATACTCATCGCCTCTGTCATCACCACCCTGTTCCGCACCGACCACCAGATCACCGTGCTCGCGGCGGGCTTCCTCCCGGTGGCTGTCTGGGAGTTCTCGCTGGGCGTCTGGCTGGTCGTCAAGGGCTTCAAGCCCTCCCCCATCACCACCGCAATGACCACAGCCGGCACCGCGCCCGCCTA
>Ga0208589_1001162_pt1 | contig 11216 bp, 10 predicted proteins | sample NGESurshal092012_2_FD_184486 | JGI IMG/M metagenome (GOLD analysis project Ga0208589, IMG submission 184486) | Arctic peat soil microbial communities from Barrow, Alaska - NGEE Surface sample F53-2 shallow-092012 (SPAdes) | ecosystem: Environmental > Terrestrial > Soil > Wetlands > Peat ... | reverse complement strand
CCGCGTCATCGATCACGTGCAGGCTCATCTCGACGATGATCTGACGCTGGAGCGGTTGGCCGAAGTCGCGGCTTTTTCGCCGTTCCACTTCCACCGGGTGTTTGCAGCCATTGCCGGCGAGACGCTTTCCGATTTCATCCGCCGCGTCCGGATCGAGCGCGCCGCGGGCGCGCTGATATCGTTGCCGGAGACGAACGTTCTCGAGATAGCGCTCCGTTACGGCTTCTCGTCGGCCGCGACATTCGCGCGCGCCTTCAAGTCGCATTTCGGCATGAGCGCGACGCAATGGCGTTCGGAGGGCGCGCGGCAGTGGCGCGAGGCTCTTGAGAAGGGCAAATCGAAGCGCAATCCAGATCGCAATCTGCGTCAAGCGGAGCGCAAGAATCGCAAAGCAACCGGCGAGCGGATCGGGCATCGTGTCTCGGCAAGCTTCGAAGGAATCGCGATGCGGGTCGAGATCAGGGAAATTCCTCCATACCGAATGGCCTACATGCGTCATTTCGGGCCGTACGGCACCCAGGGCGCCATTACCGCGCTTTGGACCCATCTCTGGCGCTGGATACGCAGCCGCGACCTGGTCCAGCCGGGCATGCTCACGGTCGGGATCGGCCACGATGCGCCCAGTATCGTTGCACCGGACAAACTGCGGTACGACGCCGGACTTCTCGTCGGTGATGATTTCAAACCCGACCGCGCCGTCGACATCGCGAATTTGCCGGGAGGCAAATATGCCGTCACCCTGTTCCAAGGACCGGCAACGGTGATCACGGATGTCTGGGCGAGGTTTTATACCGCCTGGCTTCCGAGCAGCGGCTATCAACCCGAAGACCGGCCGCGCCTTGAACTGCGCCGAGATCACGGGCTGCGCCTTCCAGCCGGTCACTTCCGCTGCGAGCTCTGTCTTCCCATCGGACCGCTGTAAGCGGATTCGAATTTCGACAGCGTCGCCGTTGCGCATCGACAGCGCTATTACGCCCTTCATCAATGGATACCCGAGGACATCATGACCAGATGGCTGATCGGCTTGCTTTGCCTGCTCCTGATCGTGGCAACGATCCCCGTTGCCGTGATCCTGTTCGATGCGCCGACTACCCCGCCGGTGATGGCCAGCATGGCGGCGTCGCCCGGTCAAATCCAACGCGCCTTTCCCCCGCCTCGAAAATTCCAGGCGCGCGACGGCGCCAGTCTGCAATACTACGCCTACCCCGCGGCACCGGATAAAGTGGCCGTTCTGGTGCACGGCTCGGCGGGACCCGGAACCAGCATGCATGATCTGGCGAAGGCGTTGCAGGCCGCCGGCGTGACGGTCTACGTGCCCGATATCAGGGGCCATGGCGGCTCGGGTCCGCGCGGCGACATCGCCTATATCGGACAACTCGACGACGATCTCGCGGACTTCGTAGCCCAGCTTGGACCGCGTAAGAGCGGCGAAACCCGCACCCTGCTCGGGTTCTCCGCCGGCGCCGGCTTCAGCATCCGCTTCGCTGGAGGTCCTTATGGCGAGCTGTTCGATCGTTACGTGCTGCTTTCGCCAACCACGTTGTCGAACGCGCCAACCTTGCGGCCGAACGCCGGCGGCTGGATCAACGTTGCGGTGCCGCGCATCATCGCGATCGTCTGGCTCAATCGCTTCGGCATTCACCGGTTCGACGGATTTCCCGTCATCAGCTATGCGATATCGCCCGAAATGGCGCAATGGATGACCGCGAGCTATTCCTATCGGCTGTTGACGAACTTCGGCGCCGGACGGCAATACGAAACTTACTTGAGAAACATTCGCCGGCCCACGGTGATCTTTGTCGGAGAAGCAGACGAGCAAATTATCCCGGATCAATTCGCGCCGTTGCTGCAGCGTCTCGGCGTGAATATCCCGGTCACGCTGATACCGAACATGAAGCACACCGACATGATCCACCGGCCTGAAGCGTTTCGCGTGATCGTTCCTGCGATCGCCGGACAGCACTAACTCCATCACACCGGCCGGCTGCGCTCGATGATGGCGGCCGCGCCGCTGACCAGCAATTCGAGCCCGACCGCGCGGCCGAGTTCGCGCGGCCGATCGGCCGGCCCGGAACGCGTGGCTTCGATGAAGGTGCCGCCGTCGAGATCGAGCACCGAAGCGGTCAGCGACATCTGCGCGCCGTCGATGCGCGAGAACGCCGCGATCGGCGAATTGCAATGGCCGTTGAGCACCCACAGCACCTCGCGTTCGGCGTCGGCGCTGCGATGCGCAACCTGATCGTCGATCAGCGACAATATCTGCCGGGTCTGCCAATCCTTTACCGCGCATTCTACCGCGACAATGCCCTGCCCTGCGGCCGGCAGCATTTCCGCGATTGGAAACGGATAGGCAATGCGATCAGCGAGGCCGACGCGCTCGAGCCCGGAGCGCGCCATGATCAGCGCATCCGCCGGGCCGACCGCGCCGCCGCCGGGCAGCCGCTGCAATTCGAGATTGTCGAGCTTGCGCACGCGGGTATCGGCGGCGCCGCGATAATGGATGACCTCGACTTCGGGAAACAGCCGCCGCGCATAGGCCGCACGCCGCACCGCGTTGGTGCCGATCTTGAAACCGTTGCCGCGCGCGCGCCTGAGATCGTCGATCGAGACGCCCTGGCGCAGCACCAGCACGTCTTCCGGCGGATCGCGCGTCAGCGTGGCCCCGATCACCAGCCCCGGCGTGTCCTCATTGCCGGGCATGTCCTTGAGCGAATGCATCGCGGCGTGCAGTTCGCCCTTAAGCACCGCGCTGCGGATTTCGGCGACGAAAGCGCCGCCCTTGCCGCCATGCGGCAACAGCTTTCCGATCTGGTCGCTATCCCCCGTGGTTTCGAACTTGACGATCTCGACCTTGAGACCGGGATCGGCCGCGGTCAGGCGACGGGCAATCTCCGCGGTTTGCGCCAGCGCCATGGCGCTCTTGCGCGTCCCGATCCGCAGACGAGTTGCCACCACTTACGCTCCATTCGATGGCCGCGGATAACGCGGCGATGCCGGCAGAATAAGACCCGCTGCCCCCGGAAGCAAACCGCCAAAACTACCTCGCATCCCCGAGGATCATGTCCGAAGCCTTTTCCGCGATCATGATGATCGGCGCATTGGTATTGCCGGACACCAGATCCGGCATCACCGAGCCGTCGACCACGCGCAGGCCTTCGATGCCGCGCACCTTCAGGCGCTGATCGACCACGGCGAGCGCATCGTTGCCCATCCGGCAGGTCGAAGTCGGGTGATAGATCGTGCTGCCGCGCTGCCTTGCATAGCTCAGCAATTCCGCGTCGGTCGCAACCTTCGGCCCCGGATCGTATTCGTCGACCACATAGGGTTTTAAGGCCGGTGCATGCAAAATCTTGCGCAGGATTTTCAAGCCCTCGACGACGGCCGTGCGGTCGGTTTCGGTCGCAAGATAATTGATCCGGATTTCCGGCTGTACCGATGGGTCGGCGCTCCTGATGCGCAGCGAGCCGCGGCTTTCGGGACGCAATTGGCAGACCGAGGCGGTAAAACCGGAAAACGAATGCAACGCCTCGCCCATCTTGTCGGTCGAGAACGGCAGGAAGTGAATCTGGATGTCGGGGGTCGCCAGCCGCGGATCGGTCTTGAAGAACGCGCCCGACGTGCCGGCCGCGATCGTCAGCGGGCCCTTGCGGAACGCGGCATAGCGCGCGCCGGCCATCACCCGGCGCAGCGGATGGCTGACGATGTCGTTGAGCGTGATCTTTTGCGAGCAGCGCATCACGATGCGGACCTGCATGTGGTCCTGCAAATCATTGCCGACGCCGGGCGCGTCGAGCACGACATTGATGCCATGCTTGCCGAGCAGTTCCGCGGGGCCGACGCCGGAGAGCTGCAACAGTTGCGGAGAATTGTAGGCGCCGCTCGAGACCAGGATTTCCCGGCGTGCGCGCGCCGTCTTGATCGTGTTGCCCTGGCGGAATTCGACCGCGCAAGCGCGCCGGCCCTCGAACAGGATGCGCTGCGCCTGGGCTGAGGTCTCGACATGCAGATTGCCGCGGCGTTGCGCGGGGCGAAGATAGGCCCGCGCCGTGCTGGCGCGGCGGCCGCGCAACGTCGTGGTCTGGAAAAATCCGGCGCCTTCCTGGCTCGCGCCGTTGAAATCGGCATTGGTCGGGATGCCGGTTTCCGCCGCCGCCACCACAAAGGCTTCCGACAGCGGATCGGCGTGCCGCCAGTCCGACACCGGCAGCGGGCCGCCGGCGCCGTGATATTCGCTGGCGCCGCGCTGCTGGTCTTCGGCCTTCTTGAAATAGGGCAGCACGTCGTCAAAACCCCAACCGGCGTTGCCGCGCTGCCGCCAGCGATCGTAATCCTGGTGCTGGCCGCGCACATACAACAGGCCGTTGATCGAGCTCGACCCGCCCAGCACTTTTCCGCGCGGCTGGAACACGGTGCGGCCGTCGAGGCCCGGCTCCGGCTCCGTCTGATACATCCAGTTGACGGTCTTGTCCTTGAACAGCTTGCCGTAGCCGAGCGGCACATGAATCCAGAGATTGGTGTCCTTGGGTCCAGCCTCCAGCAGCAGCACCGAATGCTTGCCGTCGGCGCTCAGCCGGTTGGCGAGCACGCAGCCGGCCGATCCGGCGCCGACAACGATGTAGTCGTATTCGAAAATCGAGCTCATGAAACAGCATTCAGCTCCATCGGCTGCAAGCCGAGCCTGCTGAACAGCGCCATGTCCTTATCCTTTTCGGGATTGCCGGCTGTCAACAAGGTGTCGCCGACGAAGATCGAATTGGCGCCGGCAAAGAAGCACAGCGCCTGCATCTCGTCGGACATCGCGGTGCGTCCGGCGGATAGCCGCACCACCGATTGCGGCATCATGATCCGCGCCAGCGCGACGGTGCGCACGAAGTCGAGCGGCCCGATCGGCTCGGCATCGGCCAAGGGCGTGCCGGGGATCGGGATCAGCATGTTGATCGGCACGCTCTCGGGATGCACGGGAAGATTGGCCAGCGTCGTCAGCATCGCGATGCGGTCATCGGCCTCTTCCCCCATGCCGACGATGCCGCCGCAGCAAACCTTCATGCCGGCGGCGCGAACGTTCTCCAGCGTGTCGAGACGGTCGGCGAAATTCCGCGTCGTGATGATCTCGCTGTAATAGCGCTCCGAGGTGTCGATGTTGTGGTTGTAGTAGTCGAGCCCGGCATGACTTAGCTGCTCCGATTGCGCGCGATCGAGCATGCCGAGCGTCATGCAGGTTTCCATGCCGAGCGCCTTGACGCCCTTCACCATCGCAACCACCGCCTCCATGTCGCGCGGTTTTGGATTGCGCCACGCCGCGCCCATGCAGTAGCGGGTGGCGCCGGCGTCACGCGCCTTGCGCGCCTCCGCGATGACGCGCTCGACCTCCATCAACTTCGAGGCCGACAGACCTGACTCATGATGCACCGACTGGCTGCAATAGGCGCAATCTTCCGGACATCCGCCGGTCTTGATGCTCAACAGGCGGCTCAATTGCACCCGGTTCGGATCGAAATGCGCGCGATGGATGGTCTGCGCCTTGAACAGCAAGTCGTTGAACGGCAGCCCGTATAACGCCGATGCCTCCGCCACGGTCCAGTCCTTCCGCGGCCCGGACGAAACAGGGGATGATTTTCCCTCTCGGGCGATTTCGGCGTGGCTCGTTGCAGGCGTCATGATCTCTCCGGATAGCGGGTTTCGGCGGCGAAACTCTAGCCCACGCGAGGCAAAGTCAAGCGCGAGGCGCGGCTCGCAAAAAGGCCGCCCCGATCACGAATGCTGGACGCCATTATGAGGCAAAACCGTAGAGCCGCGCCGGATTGTCGATCAGTATCTTGCGCCGCAGTTCGTCCGACGGCGCCCACGCGCCGAGCATGTCGAACAATTGTCCGTCATCGGGCATATGCGTGTCGCCGAATAGGCTTGGATGCGGCCAATCGCTTCCCCATACGCAGCGATCGGGGTTGGCTTCGATATAACCGCGCGCGAGCGGTGCGACGTCGTCGTAGGGAAAACCTTTGACCGAGCTGCGATAGCCCGAGATCTTCACATAGGCCTGGCCCGATTGCATCAGGCCGACGGCCGCGCGAAATTCCGGACTATCGACGCCGCGATCGCTCCGCACGCCGGCCATGTGATCGAGCACCACGGTGACTGGCAATTTTCGGATCAGCGGCGCCAGTTCGGCGATCTGCTCGCCATGGGTATAGAACTGGATGTGCCAGCCGAGTTCCGCGACCCTGGCGGCCAGATTTTCCAGTTGGTCCAGCGGCGTGCCGTTGCCGCTCACCGCATTGAAGCGAACGCCGCGCGCTCCCTGCGCATGCATTCGTTTCAGTGCAGCGCGATCGAAACTGTCGTCGACCACGACGACGGCGCGGGAATTGTCGCGGCCGAGCAGTTCCACGGCGTCCAGCGTACAGTTGTTGTCGGCACCAAAAGTGCTCGGCTGCACGATCACCATGCGGCCGATCCCGACCGCGCGCGCCATCGCCTGATAGGCCGGAACATCGGCGACCGGCGGCGAGTAGGAACGGCCCGGACTCAGCGGGTAGCGGTCATACGGCCCGTTGATGTGGAAGTGGCAGTCGGTGCTGTCAGCCGGCGCCTTCCAGTGCGGCGCCGACGTTGCCGCGCGCGGCGGCAGGCATGGTTTTGTCATTGCAAGTTGATCCTGCCTACTCCGCCGCCGATGGCAATGGCGCCAAGCCTTCGGGCCTGATCGAATCCAGCGATCGGCCCTTGGTCTCCGGCAGCATGGCGAGCGCCAGCAGCATCACGCCGTAGCCGAGCAGCGCGAACAGCAGGATCGCGCCGCCAAGTCCGAGCTTGCCGCTGAGGAAACCAACCAGCGCCGGAAACAGCGCGCCGATGGCGCGACCTGAATTGTAGCAAAAGCCCTGCCCCGCCCCGCGCACCTCGGTCGGATAGAGCTCGGTCATGAACGGGCCCATCGCGGAAAACATCATATAGAGGATGAAACCGAGCGGCGCGCCAAGGATCAGCATCAGGCCGTCGCTGATCGGCGCCGCGAGATAGATCGCGACGCAGATTACCGAGCCGACCGCCGAGACGATAAAGGTTCGCTTGCGGCCGATCCGGTCGGAGAGATAGGCGCCGACCAGGAAGCCGACGAACGCGCCGAGGATGTGGATCAGCAGATACGACCCGGTGTTGAGCGAACTCAAATGGCGCTCGGTTTTCAGGTAAGTCGGAAGCCAGACCGACAGCGCGTAGGAGCCGCCCTGGGCGCCCGTCACCATCAACGCCACCTTGAGCGTGGTCTTGAGATAAGGCGGCTGCAACACCTTGAAGGCCTGGGTGAGACCGTTGGCGCCGGTGTCACGGCGCGCATTGAAGATTTCGGGCTCCGACATGCTGCGCCGAATCCAGAACACCAGCAGCGCCGGCGTCAATCCGATCCAGAACATCACGCGCCAGGCGGTGGCGTCGGGCAGCACGGCATACAGCAACGTGTACATCAGCGCCGCGGCGCCCCAGCCCACTGCCCAGCCGCTCTGCACGAAGCCGACGGCGCGACCGCGATATTTGTCGCGGATGATTTCGCCCATCAGCACCGCGCCGGCCGACCATTCGGCGCCGAAGCCGAGGCCCTGCAACGCGCGCAGCACGAACAACTGATCGAAATTCTGCGCAAAGCCGCACAGGAAGGTGAAGACCGCGTACCACAGCACGGTGATCTGCAGGACGCGGACCCGGCCGTAACGGTCGCTCAGCGCACCGGCGAACCAGCCGCCAAAGGCCGAGACCACCAGCGTGATGGTCCCGAGCAGCCCGGCCTCGCCGCGCGAGATGTTCCAGGTCGCCAGCAGGGTTGGAATGACAAAACTGTAGATCTGCACGTCGAGCGCATCGAGCGACCAGCCGCCAAAGCAGCCCGCCATGGTCCGCCGCTCACCGGCCGTGAGCTCTTTCATCCATTGAAACATCCGTCCCTCCCCCCGTTTGATTTTTTTCAAATCTAGTCCGGAAGTTTCCCCTTCGCCTATCGCTATTTTCGCCCGGCAGCTATCCGCGGGGTGGGCAGTGGCCGTAGCCCCGGCCCAGATGCGCAATTGCGCATAAGGAGCCGGGACGACGAGATGCCCTACTCTGCGGCCTCGCACACCGGGACGCCCTGCTCGATATCGAATTGCAGGATGTCGTTGAAACGGTTGAACGCGCCGCATAGCGCGATGCGCCAGGTCAGTTCCACGATCTGGGCTTCGGAGAAATACTCCCTAAGTCGCGCGAAAATCTCGTCGCGGGTCTTGTTCCAGTTGTTGGTCACGGCAATCGCATATTCGACCACGAGCTTGTCGAGCGCATCGAGTTCGGGGTGATCCTTGTAGTCGAGCAGCCGCTCGGCGCCCGCTTCGGAGACGCCCTGGACCGCAAGTTTCGGCGCATGGTGCGAGACGCAATAGCTGCATTTGTTCAGCAGCGACACCGTGACCAAAGCAAGCTCTAGGTGGCGTTTCGAGAGCACGGCTTCGTCGGCCAGATCAACCAAGAGCGACCACATGTGTTTGAAGATCGGCGGCCGGTGCGCCATGACGCCGGCCTGGTTCTCGAACGACCCGTAGGTCGCCATCTTGTCCCACAGCGGCCCGAGTTCGACCGGCAGGTCGCTTTTGGTCTTGATGGAGATGCGGGACATGGGTGCTCCGTGAGGCGGGTATCGAAAATCGCGCCCGAGTGTGGCCGAGGTTTTGCGGAACGACAACAGCGGAGACGTGCTCGCCAAGCGTGGCGACCGCGGACTAAAGCAGCAGGCAGCGGGAAGACTTGTTTTTTGCCGACTGACCGCCAAATTGTGGCGGTGGGCCGCCCCGCTGGGCATGTGCGGCGCGGGACAGCTGACGCGTAAAGTTTCAGGCTTACTTGTGCGGCACCGGGCCAACCTGCGCCATGTCGTTGTGAAGAATTTCCTGCTGACTGCGATTGTCCCATTTGATGGTCAGCCCCGACCAACTCGTTTCGGTGACCGTGCCCCGGTCGGCCTGGTCGTTCTGCCAGCAAACCTTATTACCGACTTTGAGCAGTCTGGATTGTTCGCCGGTCATTGTTTCATCAGTGCAACGCGTTTCATTTCGCCGTGTCCCGTAAAGCTCTGATGGCCATCGTTCCATTTGATAGTCACGTACCGAGCCTGAACGGCGGTGACCGAGCCAATATCCGCCTGGTCGCCATTAAAGCAAACGCGCGCGCCAACACTCAGCTTTTTGGATTGTTCGTTTGTCATTTTTTTATCTTACTCTCAGTTCCGGCCGGCAGATAAAGGCTGCGCTGGCCATTTGCGAAATGCGATGCCACGCACCGTATCGGGAAGCTTTGGCCGAAATACTGACCGAAGGCGAGGGTCTGCCCGATTTCGAGCTTATTGGGACATTCCGGACCAGAACGCCCGATCTGCGTCGGTATTCAGGATAGGCTCTGCGCCCGTAGCCGCCAACCGCCGTGGCGGGCGCGCCGTTTGTGCGGGGCTGCCATCCCCAAGCACCGCTTGTGCATTGCAGCATAACGAATAAAGTGAATGTTTGCAGCGAGGTACGTTGAGTGGCTAATATCAATGCCGACGACTGGGTTTCATCCACCCATCGCCCGATGGGGTTTCCCGAGTTCGTCGTGGTGATCGCCTCGATCATGGCGCTGAACCCGCTGGCGATGGACATGATGCTGCCGGCGCTGCCCGACATCGCCTCGGCGTTCCAGATCAAGGACGCCAACCGCACGCAGGAGGTGCTGTCGACGTTTCTGATCGGTTTTGGCATCGGCCAGTTCATCATGGGCCCGCTGTCCGACCGTTTCGGCCGCCGCCCCGTCCTGGTCGACGGCATGGTGCTGTACGGCGTCGCGAGCCTGCTCGCGATCATGGCGCGGTCGTTTGAAACATTGCTGCTGGCGCGCGTGCTGCAGGGGCTCGGGACTTCGGCCACACGCGTGATCGCGACCTCGATCGTGCGCGATTGCTATGCCGGACGCCGCATGGCGAGCGTGATGTCGCTCGCGATGATGGTCTTCATTGCCGTACCGGTGGTGGCGCCCTCATTCGGCCAGGCGGTGATGTTGCTGACGCAATGGCGCGGCATCTTCATCGTGCTGGCGCTGTATGGCGCGTTCACGCTGGCCTGGAGCGCGTGGCGGATGCCGGAAACGCTGGTGCCCGCGGAGCGCAAGTCGCTCGCGATCCCTGATGTGCTGGGCGCGTTTCGCCAGACTATTACCAATCGCCAGACGCTCGGCTATGCGCTGGCGGCCGGCTTCGTGCAGGGCGCGCTGTTCGCGTACGTGTTCATCTCGCAGCAGGTGTTCGTCGATATCTACAAGCTCGGCCGTTATTTCCCGCTGGCGTTCGCGGCCGCCGCCATCGGCGTCGCCGCGGCCGGCTTCCTCAACGCCCGTTTCGTCGGCCGGATCGGCATGCGCATCATGTCGCACAGCGCATTGGTCGGATTTGTCGCCGTGGCGGGAATCACGATGGCCGCGGCGTATCTTCACACGCTGCCGCTGTGGCTGTTCATGCCGCTGGCCGCGCTGATGATGTTTTCGTTCGGGCTGATGATCGCCAACTTCACCGCACTGGCAATGGAGCCACAGGGTCACATCGCCGGCACGGCGTCATCGCTGTACGGCTCGATCACGACGCTGCTCGGCATCGGCATCGGCACCATCATCGGCCAGGACTACAACGGAACGCTGCTGCCCTTCGCCACCGGGTTTTTCATCTGCGCGCTGGCCGCGCTGGCGATCGTCGCGGTTACTGAAAAAGGCCGGTTGTTCGTGCCGCACCACAGAAGCTGAAGTGGCCGCTCCCTGGGGAATGCCGAACGTGACGACAATCGTCGTTTTTGCGACGCCGTATGATACGCGACGGCACTGCAAAAATGACGGAGGCTATTTTTTTGCGCCTGGTGAGCTTACTCGCTTCCGGCATATCGACAGGAGCGTCCGATCGGACTGGTGGAAAGTCGATCCCATCCCGTACAGCCAAGAACCATCGTTGCCTTTCAATTGATGAGGGGCAGTAACTGGCTCGCCATATATCGCTGCCCTCCGGCAGTCAGATGAATCCCGTCAGGCAACACCATGCCTTTGCTTCGAGCAGCCTTGTAATAAGGCGCCGCGTTGATCACGCGTATCTTGCGCGCCCGCAGGCGCGAGACGATTTCACCCGTGCCGGCTTTTGCCTGCGCCGCGGTTGCACCGCGACGAACGTCGTTGCCCCCAATCAG
>Ga0208589_1001161_pt1 | contig 11217 bp, 17 predicted proteins | sample NGESurshal092012_2_FD_184486 | JGI IMG/M metagenome (GOLD analysis project Ga0208589, IMG submission 184486) | Arctic peat soil microbial communities from Barrow, Alaska - NGEE Surface sample F53-2 shallow-092012 (SPAdes) | ecosystem: Environmental > Terrestrial > Soil > Wetlands > Peat ... | reverse complement strand
GGTGACCGGACGCTACGGCGGCTCGCCGCCAGCGGCGCCCTGCCCAAGGTCCGGCTCGGTGACCGGGCCATCCGGTACCGGTCCTCCGACATTGACCGGCTCATCAACACGGGCTTTCCGGGTGGTGGTCCCCGATGAGCGGCAAGAAGGCCAAGAAGGCCGCCAAGAAGGCCCGCACCGTGACCGCCTACCGGGACGGCTACGCGGCCGGTACCGCCAGCGGCCAGAAAGGCATCGCGGCGGCTTCGGTCGGCAAGGTTGCCGGTGTCGGCGCCCCCCGCGCACTCAAGGCCGCCGCCCGCCTGGTGCAGCCCGCAGACCCTTACGACCGTTACCTGGCCGCCGTGGCCGCCGGGCATTCCTACGGGGCCCGGGCCGCCGCCGAGCTGCTGGCCAAGCGGGAGCGCGGCGAGCATCACGTCACAGCCGCCGGGGGTGCCGTATGGCCGCGCTGAGCCTCACCGACGCGGAGCGCCTGGCGCTGGCCGAGCTGGGCGTGTCCGAGCGCGGCGGGGTTCTCCGCGCGGCCGATGGCGACGCCGTAGACCCCGGTACGGCCGCCCTGCTTCTCAAGCTGACGCGGCACCCGGCTACCGGCCGGTTCGTCGCGGACGCGGCGCCGGGCATCCCTGCCAGCCACCCGGCCGAGCCCGGCGACTTCCGCCGCGGGTGGATCGAGGACGGCCACCAGGCCCAGCCCCCCGGAACGCTTCCCCCCAGCAACCGTCATCCCGGCGGCAGTCTCGCCGCCGACGTGTTCACCGACGCCGCCGCCGCGGCGGCCGGCAATGCCCGCCAGTCGGCCGCCGACCGGCTCAGCCCCTACCGGCTCCCGGCTCACGCCCCGGCGCCGTCCCGGACGGTCATGTCCCCCGACATGGGGGCCACCAGCGTGCCCAAGCCCGCTGACATGACCATGCGAGCCCCGGGAGAGCGCGATGACTGACGCCGTACCGCCGAGCCCGGAGGTTCTGGACCGGGAGGCGGCCGGGCTGGACGCCGAGGCGATGGCCGCCGATTTCGAGCCCGCCCGGCTCCGGTTGCGGGCGGCCGGGCTCCGCGCCCAGGCCGCCGCGCTCCGCGCGCTGGACGTGGCCCGGGCCGACCTGGACGCCTGCACCACCCTGGCTGACGCCGCCGAGTTCGCCTACTCCGGTACGGCCACGGCCGAGGCGGACCAGGCCAGCCGCGCCGTCACGGCCCGGCTGGAGCTGGAGAACGCGGGCGACGCTGAAATGAACGCGCGGGAGGCCCAGGCCCACCCGGCGCGGCTGGTCGAGCTGCGCATGCGATCGGCGGCGGCGGGCCAGGTAGCCGAGCACGAGGACACGGCGCTCGGTCAGGTCCGGCTGACCCGGCAGGCCGCCCGGGCCGAGCTGGACAACGCCCGGCGCCGGGTAGCCGAGGCCCGCGCCCGGCTGGACGCCGCCGAGGCCGCCGCCGCCAACCCCGGCACGGGCGAGCTGGACCCCGAGACCAGGGCGGCCGGGATGACCTGGACGTGGCAGGCGCGGCTAGCGCTGGACGCCAGCGGCGATCCCCAGTGGCGCCTATCCGAGGCTGACCGGGAGCTGTGCCGGGCCAATGCGCGGCTGTGGGCGAACATGGCTGGCGTCGGCGATGAAGCCGCCCGGCACCAGGCGCTTACCGAGGTCGGCGCCCACCTGCGACGCCTCCGCATCGTGGCACCGAACGGAAACGAGATCGGGGTTAGCCAGTTGTTCAGCACGCCATAAAGCTGTGACGGCCGGGCGTCAAAGTCACCCGCGCGGGGCTTTTCATTTGGAAGTACTCACCCGCTGCGGGAGCCAAGGCCGGGCTCTAGGGCTTCTGTCTACGGCGCCCTCGTGTCACACCTGACCTGCGCCCGGCCCGTCACTTAGCTAGGAGCCGTCTCGTGCCTGTTGGAGTGCTGGTCGGCTGGTCGGCGGGTGCGCCCGCGCTCGGATCGCTCGCGTGTTCTACTTTCTCGATGGGGGAAGTCAGGCGGCCAGACTGGTGGCCGTATCCGGTGCAGTGCCAGCACGGGCATCCGTGGGCACCGGGCCGGGTGATCGTCAGTTGGATGCCTTGTGACTGCGGCCCGGCCCGCGCCGAGAGGCAGCGCGGCGCCGGTCACCTGACGGTTTTGTGCCAGCACCCCGGCTGCCGGTCCTGCTGGTACAAGCCCGACCACGACCCGGCCGCGGCGGGCTAGGGCTACCGGTCCCCCCGAGGCGGCGGCCATACATGGGGGGGCGCGTCCGGACGGGCACGCTCGCACGCTCGCACACGCGAGGACGGCCGAGGGGTGCCGAAAACGAGGGTCCCACTAATGGGGGTGCGCGGACGCGGGCATGCCCGCGCGCGAGGGCCGGGCACCTAATCCCCCGGGTCGCTGCCTGATTCGGTTGTCCCGCCGCGCCACCGCCGGGACGTTCGCGCCGTGCCCGGGGTGCCCTGCCAGTCGGCGCCGCCCTGGTAGTAGGCCAGGTACTTGTCGTATTCGTCGGGGTAGCCGCGGTCGGTCGAGTCCTCCGAGGCGAGCCGTTCGGCTATCCGCCGGATCGCCCGGCCGCGCCGTGACCGGATCCGGAGCCCGGCGGGAATGCCGATAACGGCGATGATGGCGGCGATGATCGGGCCGAGCCAGATTCCGAGCGTGGCCACCCCTAGAAGCCCAGCTCGTCAAGGTGGGCGGCCAGGGCGGCGTCTATGACGTACTGGGGGCTTTGCCCGGTGGCGTCCACGGCGGCGGTTAGCCGGTCATTGGTGGCCGCGAGGATCCGGACGGTCACCGCTACCCGCTCCGGCCCGCGCGGCCTGCCGACCCGGCGCCGCGCGGTGCCAGCCTTCTTGCTGCCGGGCCGGCCAGCTCGGCCGCCAGCTCCTGTGCTGCCTTTCCGGCTGTCTCGCTTACCAGCGTCAAGGCTGGTAGAAACGCCAGCAATAACGCTGGCATTATCGCCAGCCGAAACACTGGCGTCGTCGTCAGCGGGAGCGCTGACCGGTGCCGTGCCGACCCGTGCGAACGCGTCGCGGGCCTGGCTGGCTCGCTGCCGGGCCATCACGCCGCCCCGCTCTCGGCGGCCAGCTCCTTGACCACGGCTTCATACTCGGCCAGGTCGGCCGGGACGGTGCCGTATGCCAGCGGGTAGGACTCCAGCAGGTGAATTTCGGCGGCCATCACGGGTAGCTCGTGCTCGGTCAGGTACCGGCGGGCCTCGACGCTGGAGCGGGTACCGCGCCGCACCTTGGCGAACATGACTTGTGCGAATGTCGGCGATACCGCGTCGACCTCGGCGGCCAGGGCGAACGTGTCGGGTAGCTGCTCCAGCTCGACGGGGGAGGGCGCCACGGGCACCACCAGGTCATCGGTGACCATGAGCGCCTGGCGCAGGATGGCCGGGCGCTGCGGCCCGGTGTCGATCACGACGTGCTGATAATCGGCCTCGACGGCCTGAACGCGCCGCGCGAGGTCGGGAACCTCCCAGCTCGCCACAGTCACCGCAGCGGGCCAATCGTCGGCCAGCGACGACCATTTGAGGCAAGTCCGGTTGGTGCTGTCGGCGTCGACCAGGAGCACCCGGCCGCCTTGTGCGGCCAGCACCAGCGCGGTGTAGACGCTGCTGGTCGACTTCGCTACGCCACCTTTCAGGTTCCCGAACGTAACTCGCATGCCTGGCGCCTTTCGTGGGGGGATGCCTGGCAGTGTGGCGCCTCGGCCAGCGCGGTTGCAAGCGTTTCCGCTGGCGGAAATTGCAGCGGCCGATTCGGCGAGGCCTCCGTTGGGGGCGACGGGCGGTGCGGGCCTGGGCCACTGTGGACGCGGGCACTGCCGCGCTTTCCGGGCACTGCCGCGCTTTCCGGGCACTGCCGCGCTTTCCCGTTCACTGCCGCGCTTTTCGCCCAATCATGACTACGCCGCGCCATTTCACCAATAGCAAGCTTTTAAGAAAAGCAACGGAGACTCGTACCGGCTGGAAAAACGATTTTCTGCACATTAAAGAACGCTCTGACCTGGGCGTTCGTGCCGTCACCGTGGCTAACGTCGACCGGGGCACCGGGCCTCGTGTAGGTTTCTGGCAGCGGATTGGCTTTACTCCGCTCCTCCCTTGTACGCACCGCCTTTGTTCGGCCGGGATCCACGTGGCCGGCCTGAACGGCGGCACCCGGCATAGCGCCGGGTTCACGGTCTCCGGGCACACCGCCCAGGGGCCTAGTGCGGAAAGGGATGAGTGCAATGGCCAAGGGTTCCGAGGAGCACCGCCCCCGGTGGCTGGGTTATGGCGCCTGGCTTGCCAGGCTCGCCATTGAGCTGGCGATCGAGGAGCTGCGCATCCGTGGGATCTGGCCGCGGCGCTGGTAGTTGATACCAGCGCCCGGCCTTCGCTGATCCGGGGTCCTGTGGCGGTTCGCTCTCTCCGTGGCTGGTGCGGGTGAGCCGTCGCAGGGCCTCTTTCCGTTGCGCGACCCTACCGATCACGCAGCGTGAATGACAGTTACCTAAAGTAACTTACAGCGAACTCTCTGTAACTCCGAGTATTCCTATCACAGAATCCGGCGTCTTTGATTCCCGACCGGAGCGACCGTTGCAGCTAAGACGGTATATGTCCGATTCTCTGGAGCGCTCGGGCTATGCGGCGCTGACCTGCCCCGGTGCGGCCACGCCCTGGGCGCGCGTGACGTAGCGCAGCAGGACAACGTCGCCGAGCTGGGCGACTGCCGCCAGCGTCATCCGGTGGGCGGCATCGAACGGGATAGCCGCGTCACCGACGAACCGGGGCGCGCCGCCGCCCCCGACGAAGAACGGCGCGACCACTAGCTGCAACTCATCTGCGAAGCCTTGCGCCAGGAGCTGCGTGTGAATCATGGTGCCGCCCTCGGCGAACAGGCGCCGGATACCGCGCTCGGCGAGGTCGGCCAGGACGGCCGCGAGGTCAACCGGTTCCCCGGCGCCGATGACCTCGACGCCGGGGGAGTGGCCGAGTCTGCCGGTGGCCGCGGCGAGTGCGGGTGTCGCGCAGTAGACCAGGCGCGAGACCTCCGGGCCGCCAGCCGTGAAAAACGACCTGCCCGGGTCCAGGTCGCCCGAGGCGGTGATGGTGACCTTCGCCGGGCTCGGCGGCAGGCCGCGCCGTACCCGCTCGGCCTGGCGGGCCTCCGAGCGGACCAGCAGCCGCGGGTTGTCCTGGCGGATCGTGTTGGCGCCCACGAGGATGGCGTCACTGGCGGCGCGCTCGCTGTCCACCCGGTCAAAGTCGGCGTCGTTGGACAGGAGCAGGCGCCGGTCGGTGGCGTCATCGATGTACCCGTCCGCGCTCATGGCGCAGCTCAGGACGACGTACGGGCGGTCAGGCATCCTCGCCTCCGGTGGTGATGGCGGTTTCGGCTATCTCGGCGAACGTGGCCGCGTCGGCGCTGCCTAGGGCGGTGAACGTGGCTTCGGGGAGCCAGGCCCGGAGTGCGGGATCGCCGATCATGCGGACGTACACCTGTGCGGCGGTCCCCCCGCTGGTCAGCATGGGCAGCAGCCGCTTGCCGGCCTCGGCTGCCGTGTCGGCTTCGGCCTGCGTGCCCGCGCCGCCGCCGACGATGAGCACGTAATCGGCGTCCCGGACGACGTTGGAATGGCCGACGATGCCCCGCATCGAGTCGAGCCCGGCGGGATGGTGCTGGTCAGCGATCCGGGTCAAGACCTCGGCGCCGACGCCGACCGGGCCGTGACTGACTGCGTAGCGGCGGCGCATGAGCAGGTCAGCGAGCGCGGCGACGGCGGCGTCTACGTGCTGGGTGCCGGCCGCGCGGCTACCGCAGACCGCTACGCGGGCCTCGGGCTCGCCGGGTCCGGACAACCAGCCGGTGATGACCGGCGCCGGGCCTTCGGCGCGGCGCATCTGCGAGATTCGGGGGCCGCTGACGCCGAGCGCCCTGGCTAGCTGCCCGGCGGTCACTCCGGTGCCTAGGGCCTGGTCGATGGCGTCACGGCGCATGACCGCCAGCGCTTTGCCGGCCGCCTGGTGCTCTGCCAGGAGGTCCGTGAGCGCACGGGCGCGCTCCACCGGGTCACTGATGGACCCGGTGGCATCTAGCGCCGCCAGCCAATCCAAGGTCGTGGCCTCCGCTCTCGCCCGTGATCCCTCCAGGCTACCGGTCACAGTTACCCCCCCTATCGACGGCCGTTATCCCCGGTTAGGTCCGGGCGCGGGCAGGATATCTAATCCCCCCTTAACAAGATGGCTAACCGGGGGTTATGGTGGGAGAGACAGGGTCGGCCCCAGGTGACTCAACCACCGGGGGCCGACTGCCACCGAACCTGAATGGAGCAGGTACCGATGACGGCTGCAATCCAAGCAGATGCACCCGACCCCGGCCCCGTCCCCGGGCTATCGCTCGCGGCCTGCCGCCTGACCGGCTGCAACCACATCGCGTGCCGCCGCGCCGACGCGGCCCACGACCGCCTCACCCCGCCGGTTTCGGCCGCCGGGACCGCCCGCCGCCTCCAGGCGCTCGCCCTGCTCGGTCACAGCACCGCTGCCCTGGCCGGCCGCCTCAACGTTGCTGAGCGCGTTGTGCGTCGGTGCCAGCGCGGCAAGCCGGCCGAGGTACCGGCGGCCCTGGCCGCCGCCGTCGCCGCGCTTTACGACGACCTGTGGGACGTCAACGGCGGATCGGCCAAGTCCGTGCAGATGGCCGCCAGCCGCGGCTGGGCGCCCCCGATGGCCTGGGACGACGACCCCGAGGACGACAACTGGATTGATGACCCGACCGGCGGCCCGGCCGACTGGAGGCCCCGCCGGATCACCCTGGCCGAGCGCGCCGAGGACATCGCCGACGTCATGGCCGCCGGTCACGCCACCATCCAGCAAGCCGCCTGGCGGCTCGGCATGCGCCGCGACCACCTAGAGCAGGTCATCCGCCGTGCCAGCGCTGGTGGCGGTGCCGCATGACCACCGTGGCCGAGCTGGAAACCGCGCGCGGCCGAGGCTGGTTCATCACCTTCTACGACCCGGACGGCGCCCGGTACGGGCTGCCCACCTACCCGTTCCGGTACGCCCCGGCGGGCCTGCTGACGGCCCGCCAGCTCCGCGCCCGGGGCCTGCGCCCCGGCGGCCAGGACGTCGCCGCCCAGATCCTGTGGCGGCACCGGCGTACCCGCCGCGTCGCCTACCTGTACCGCGCTGACCTGGCCCTGCCGAAGCGAACCGCCACGGCGGCGCAGCTCGCGGCGATCGGCAAGGCCCTGGCCGCCCGGCGGACCTGCCCGACCTGCGGCCAGGACAAGGGGTACTGCATCCCGCGCTCGGCTGGCGAGTGCAACGACTGCGCCGACCGGTGGAGCCGGTGATGACCGCGGTAGCCGCCAGGCGCGGCATCGTGGCCAGCCGCTGTTTCCCCGGCCTCACCGAGTCCGCGCACGCCGCCCGCGACTTCACCCGCGCGGTCCTGGCCGGCCACCCGGCCGTTGACCACGCCGAGCTGTGCGTGACTGAGCTGTTCGCTAACGCGGTGGCCTACACCCGGTCGGGGTGGCTGCCCGGCGGGACGGTCACCGTGACCGTCCGGATCGTCGGCGGCTCCGCCGTGGTGACCGTGCTCGACCAGGGCGCCCCCGATGCGCCGCTGCTGGCCGACCCGGACGGCCTGGACGAGCACGGCCGCGGCCTGCGCCTCGTCAACGCCCTCGCTGACGACTGGGGCACCGCCCCGGACCCGGCGGGCCGCGCGGTCTGGTTTAGCTGCGGCACCGGCGGTGCCCAGTGACCGCCCCGGGGTGGCGGCAAGCGGTCGCTGACAACGGGGTGCCGCTGACCCTCGCCGCAATCGCTTTCGGTGGCAGCTTCGCGCACTGGGTGGACCTGGCCAGCACGCACGGCCAGCGCGGCCCGCTAGCGCCCGCCACCGCCGTGTGCGTGGACCTGGGCGTCCTCATGGCGACGCGGGAGCGGCAGCACGATTTGCGCACCGGCCGCAAGCGCCGCGGCTGGGCGTCCTGGCCAACGCTGGTCATGGTCGGCGGTATCGCGCTGACCCTGGCCGGCAACGTCGCCAGCGCCCAGCTCTCCGCGTGGGGCATCGTGACGGCGCTGATTCCGGGCGCGTTCCTGCTCCTGGCTATCTCGCTGATGGAACGCCGCGCGGCCGAGGCGGCCCGCCGCCACGCCGCCGCCGAGCGTCAGCGCCTGGCCGACGAGGCGGCTGAGCGTCAGCGCATGGCCGACCTGGCGGCCGAGCGGGAGCGTCAGGAGGCGGCCCGGCTGGAGGCCGAGGCCGTCACCCGGCGCCGGGCCGAGCGTCAGGCCGAGCTGGCCGCCCGGCACGCCCAGATCGTCACCCCGGCGTCAATGACCGTCACCTCCGGCCCCCCTCGCCTCGCCCTCGCGGCAGGCCCCGAGACGCCCCAGGGCGGCGCCGGGCCGGCCGGGTCGGCTACCAGCGCCACGGCGGTCATGCGGGCGCACTGGGACGCCGAGGTGGCCGCGGGCCGCACGCCCACCGGCGCCGAGCTGCTGCGCGCCGCGGGCGTCCCGTCGACCTCCAGCCTCGGCCGGCAACTCGCCGCCCGGTGGCGCCGCGAACTGGAAGGGGCAACCGCGTGACCGACACCACCACGAGCAAGGCCCGGGCCGCGTCCGACAGCGAAGTCACGCGGCCCGGGCCGACCAGCCCGGCCCTAACGTCCGGGCACGCTCGGGCAGGGGCGCCCCTGCCCGCGCCTGTACGCGCGGAGAAGCCACCGACCCACCGGGAGCGGGTCGCGGCCCGGCGCGCCGGTCACCACTTCGCCCGGCTGGCCACCGCCGAGACCGGCGCCGCCGCTCTCAAGGCCGCGCTCGATCACCTCCAGGCAAATCTCAAGCGCCTGGAGCGGGCCGACCCGGCCCGGGCGGACAGGTTCCGCCGGGACCTGGCCGCCCAGCTTCACGACATCGCCGGGCAGATCCCGGCGGGACGGAGGACCCCACGATGACCGAAACCGTGCTGCGCCTGGTGCTGCCGCTCGATGACAACGAGACCGTCACCGAACCGGACGCCCTGGCCGCTGACGCTCTGGGTGACGGTGCCTATGACGGTGCGGGTGACGCCCCGGCTGACGGTGCGGGTGACGCTGAGCCTGACGGCCCGGGTGACGCGCCGACGCTGCCCGGGCTGAACGTCGGCCCGGCCGAGCGCGCCGCAGTCCTCGCCCGCCACTGGCAGCTCATGATCACCGAGTCCGCCCGCCGGTCCATGGACCGGCCCGGCTCGGTGCTCACCGACCCGCCGCCCTCAATCGGCCACATCGCGGCCTACTACCGGGCGGCGCCCTGGGTGCCCGCCCACCACGAGAGCGGCGCGCTGCGCGCAGCAGGGCGCGCTTACGGCTACGCCGTGGCCCTGCCCGTGGTCGCCGCCCTCTACAGCCTCGCGTGGCTGTTCGCCAGGCCAGTTCGCATTGGCGTGGTCCTGCTCATCGTCGGCGCCGTGACCCTCGCGGCCCTGGTCTAGGAGGAACCAATGACCCTCGGAATCGCCGCAACCTGCCTGGTCCTGGCAGCGCTGCTGATCTGGAAAAAGAAGGCGCTGCGCCTGACGTCGTGGCTGATGCTGTTCGCCGGGCTCGGCCTGTCCGCCGTGGTGCTCGGCCTGACCGGCGGGGGCATCGGCGGCTGGACCATCGCCGGTATCGCCATCGCCCTGCCGCTCACGATCGGCCTGATCGCCCTGTTCTGGCTGGAGGTCATCCGCAAGGAGAAGCCCCACAAGATCCGGACGCCGCTGGTCGGCTTCGCGCTCGGCGTCCTGCTGGTCGGCCTCGGCGGCAACGTCGGGTCGCTGGTCTCCCACACCGTCCAGGACATCGGTAATCGCACCGGCACCACCGTGCAGGGCGCCATCAACTCCAACGGGAAGTGACCGGCCGTGGATCCGATCATGTTGTGCATCCTGGTGTGGTACGCCGTGCGCGGCTTCAAGGACGCCGCCGCGAGCCAGGCGCGGCACGAGCTGGGCGCCGCCCGCGGGTTCATCCGCCGCGAGGTCAGCGCCCGCATGGCCCCGGTCCTGGCGCGGATGGAAGCGGGCCGCCGCGCGGGTCACACTGACCCGTGGTGGTGGCTTCACCACGGCGTGCGGTCCACCCGGGCCGCGTGGGCCGGGTCACGGGCCGCCGCCAGGGCCTCGCTGAGGACCCGGCGGGCCGCCCGGCGGGTAATCGCCGCCGGGCGCCAGGGCGCCCGCGAGGCAGCCGCTACGCGCCGCGCGGGCCTGCCCTACCAGCCGCATGGCGTCTGCCCGCATTGCGGCGCCGTCGTCCCGGCCGGGTGGATCGGCCCGGCGTCCTGCCTGACCTGCACGCCCGAGCCCGCACCGGCCGCCGAGGTAGCCGAGCCGGAACCGGTGCCCGCCAGCGGCGCCCGGAAGCTGGCCGTAGTCCCTGACGCCGAGCCCGCGCCCGCCGAGCCGGCCGCCGCCGTGGCCACCGGAGCCGAGCCGGCCAGCGTCGCGGCAGCGGCAACCGCCCCTGACCGCAACGCCCCCGAGGCCGCCCAGGCCCCGGCCACCCAAGACCCGGCCGACGACGGCGCGGGCTCCCACACGTCCCCGGGCACCGGGGCCGACAGCATCACCAACGAGAAGGGAACCGCGATGGACACGATTATCAGCGCGCCAGGAGTCGACGGCGACGCCGGTTCGGACCTGGCCAGCACCAAGGGCGCCAGCACCGGCATCGACGGCATGGCCACGAACCTGGTCCAGGAGATTGACGCCATCCTCGGCAACCTCCAGGGCAAGCGCGCCGACGCCCGCGTGATCGCTTACTTCACCGAGATGCAGGAGCTGGCGGCCGAGCTGGTCACCAAGGCCGAAGGCGCGGGCGGCCTGCTAGAAGGCGTGCACAGCGATATCGCCGACGTCCACGCCGCCGCCGGGCACGAGAACGTGGCCGACCAGGAGTGGTACCAGGAAGCGTGACCCGCCCTGCGCTCCAGGGTGGCCGCCAGCACGGGCGTGCTGGCGGTTGCCCCGGGATTCAGGAAGGGAGCCCGGCATGACTGCTAAGACGGCGGCGGCGATCACGCCCGCTGACCTGCGGCGCCTGGAGGCGGCCGTGGCTCAGCTCCGCGCGGCCGAGGCCCTGGCCGAGACCAAGGCCGACGACGCCCGGCCCGGCACGCTGCGCCGGTCGGTCTCGGTAGCCCGCCATCACTCCTACCTGGCCGCGCCCGCGTACGTGGCGGCGGCCGACGTTGCCGC
>Ga0208589_1001160_pt1 | contig 11217 bp, 8 predicted proteins | sample NGESurshal092012_2_FD_184486 | JGI IMG/M metagenome (GOLD analysis project Ga0208589, IMG submission 184486) | Arctic peat soil microbial communities from Barrow, Alaska - NGEE Surface sample F53-2 shallow-092012 (SPAdes) | ecosystem: Environmental > Terrestrial > Soil > Wetlands > Peat ... | reverse complement strand
TCGGGAAATGGCATTTCTGGACGCTGTTCACCGGCTTCTGGATGACGTTCCTGGTCCAGCACTGGCTGGGCGTGATGGGCATGCCCCGCCGCGTCGCCAGCTACCCGTTCCTCCCGCACCTGGCCACCACGCTGAACGACATCTCCTCGATCGGGTCGTTCATCCTGGGCGCGTCCACGCTGGTCTTCCTCTACAACATCTACCGGACCTGGAAGTTCGGGGAGCGGGTCACTCAGGATGACCCGTGGGGCTTCGCCAACTCCCTGGAATGGGCCACCTCCTGCCCGCCGCCCCGGCACAACTTCACCTCCATCCCCCGGATCCGCTCCGAGCGCCCGGCATTCGACCTGCACTACCCGCACATCACCTCCGGCCGCCCCCGCGTCCCCGCCACCACCAGCCCGGCCCCCCCGCCCGGCGGCTAGGCCGGGCGGATCGTCAGTCAGGCCAGCACGAAGGAGGGCAGGATATGACGAGCGTGGCAGGCCGGCGCGTCGGCTGGGTGCAGTGTCGATACTCGGGAACGAGAGACGCGTGCCGGCCGGCAGCAGCGCTTCGGGAAGGAGCTTTCTCCATGGCTGAGCGAGCGGGTGGTCCTGCGCCTGCGGATGTTCCCGGGCCAGCGCGCTCCAGCGTGTCGCCCGCGGTGGTGCAGGCTTACCGGACACAGCTGACAGCGGGCGAGGATGTGGTTGATCCGGCCACGTGGGCCGGCTCGGTGCCGGAGGCGTTCGGTATCGCCCCGCGCGTGCGGGTCGGGCGTGACAGATGGTTCAACCTGCTGTGGCTGCTGCCGATCGGGCTGGTGGTCCTGCTGGTCGCGGTTGCGGCTGCGAAGGGCCTGCGGGTCACCCCGCCGGTCGCCAGGTTCATCCGCCGTTATCCCGGCACCCTGGAGTCCGCCGGTGCTGGGCGGCACGCTGGGCTGCCGGTCTGGGTGCGGCTGCAGCACTTCTTCAACCTGCTCTTCATGATCTTCATCATCCGGTCCGGGGTGCAGATTCTCAGCGATCACCCGCGGCTGTACTGGACCCGGCACAGCACCCCGGGCCGGGACTGGTTCCGGGTACAGAAACCGGTCCCCGATGATCCGCTGTGGACTGCGAAGAAGGACTCGATCAGCCTGCCGGGCCAGGTGGGCCTGCCGGGCATCCGCCACTCCATCGGGCTGGCGCGGTGGTGGCACCTGGGCACCGACACGCTGTGGCTGCTGAACGGCCTGATCTTCTACATCTTGCTGTTCACCACCGGGCAGTGGCGCCGGCTGGTCCCGACCAGCTGGCACGTCTTCCCGGACGCCGCCTCGGTGCTGATCCAGTACCTGTCCCTGAACTGGCCGGCCGGCAGCGGGTGGGCAGCCTACAACGGCCTGCAGCTGATCGCGTACTTCATCACCGTCTTCGTCGCGGCGCCGCTCGCTCTCATCACCGGTCTCGGCATGTCGCCGGCGTTGTCGACCCGCTTCAAGCGGATCAGCAAAGTCCTGAGCATCCAGACGGCACGGTCGATGCACTTCCTGGTGCTGTGCTGGTTCCTGCTGTTCATCGTCGTTCACGTGTCCCTGGTGTTCACCACAGGCTTGCTGCGCAACCTCAACCACATCTACGCAGGCAGCAACACCGGCAGCTGGGCGGGGCTCGGGATCTTCGCGGCGTCGATGGTGGTGGTCGCTGCGGCCTGGGCCGCTGCGACCCCTCTTACCCTCCGGCATCCCCGGACCGTGCAGCGCGCCGGGCAGGCGCTGGTCGGACCGGTGCAGCGCGTCTTCGAGCACGTCGACGCGACTCCCGGCGAGTACACCGAGAACGACATCTCGCCGTACTTCTGGCACAACGGCCAGTACCCGGACTCGCCGGAGTACCGGGCACTGTTCGACGGCAACTTCGCGGACTACCGGCTGCACATCCACGGCCTCGTCGGCAACCCGGTCGATCTTGACCTGGCCCAGCTGCGCGCGCTACCGCACCACGAGCAGATCACCCAGCACTTCTGCATCCAGGGCTGGTCCGGCGTCGCCAAGTGGGGCGGGGTATCGATGCAGGCCATCCTGGACCTCGTCCAGCCGGCACCGGAGGCGCAGTGGGTCGTCTTCTACTCACTCGGGGACGGCCCGGACAAGGGCCTGTACTACGACGCGCATCCCATCGGGCAGATGAGCTACCACCTGACAATGCTGGCCTACGACATGAACGGCGAGCCGCTGTCCTACGGGCACGGCGCTCCGCTGCGGCTCCGCAACGAGATCCAGCTCGGCTTCAAGCAAGTCAAGTGGCTCAGCGGCATCGAGTTCGTCGCCCACTACTCCGAGGTAGGCGGAGGGCACGGCGGCTACAACGAAGACCACGAGTTCTTCGGCTACCGGCAATCCATCTAGGGCCCAGCCACCCCCACCGACAGGAGGCCAGCCGGCATGAAGAAACTGTCGCTGACGGCGCTGACCCGCGAGCACCTCCAGCTAGCGGCCAGCGCCCCGAGCGGCCGCAGCGCGCACACGGTCTACGGCGGCCACGAGCACGTGATGCGCCAGACCCTGATCGCCCTGAACGCAGGACAGCTGCTTCACGAACACGAGAACCCCGGGGAGGCGACTGTGCACGTCCTGCACGGCCGGGTACGGCTAGCCGCAGGCCCGGTCTCCCGGGACGGCGCACCGGGTGACCTCCTCACCGTGCCGGACTCGCGTCACTCGCTGGAGGCGCTCGAGGACGCCGTCGTGCTCCTCACGGTCGCCAAGCTGCCCTAGCCGCGCGCACGGCTCAACCTGCGCGATCTTCCCTGTCGACGCGGCAACGCTATCCTACCTGCGGCTCACCGGCCGCCCCGCCGCGCACATCGCCCTGGTGGAGGCCTACGCCAGGGAGCAGGGACTATGGCACGACCCTGAACGCGAGCCCGCCTACTCGCAGGTCCTCCAGCTTGACCCGGCGGAGATCGTCCCGTCGATCGCCGGCCCGAGACGGCCGCAGGACCGCATCCCGCTGGGCGAGGCACCGCTGGCGTTCCGGGCCGCGCTGGACGGCCACGCCCGCTACGACATGCCGGCGGTCGGGCTTGACGCGAGCGGCGCGGAGTCCTTCCCCGCCTCCGACCCGGTCGCGCTGACCGGCGACCGCGAAGCCGACCGGCCGGTCACCTCCTTCAGCCCGGCCGGCGATGCCCGGGAGCGCCTGCGCAGCCCGGCCCGCGTCACGCCGGCCACCGATCAGGTCGCCGACCTGGACCACGGCGCGGTGGTGATCGCCGCCATCACGTCCTGCACCAACACCTCCAACCCGGAAGTCATGATCGGGGCCGGGCTGCTGGCCAGGAACGCGGTGCAGCGAGGGCTGGCGCCCCTGCCCTGGGTGAAGGCATCGCTTGCCCCCGGGCCAGGGGTTGTCATGGACTACTACGACCGGGCCGGCCTGACCGCGTACCTGGATCAGCTCGGCTTCAGCCTGGTCGGCTACGGCTGCACCACCTGCATCGGCAACTCCGGGCCGCTGATCGAGGCGGTCTCGCGCGCCGTCACCGACCGCGGCCTGGCCGTCTGCTCCGTGCTGTCCGGCAACCGCAACTTCGAGGGCCGTATCCACCCGGAGACGAAGATGAACTACCTGGCGTCCCCGCCGCTGGTGATCGCCTACGCTCTCGCCGGGTCCATGGAGACCGACCTGACAGCCGACCCGCTGGGCACCGGCCGCGACGGGCAGCCGGTGTACCTGCGTGATAGCTGGCCGTCGCCGGCCGAGATCCAGGCGGTCATCGCCTCCTGCGTGCGGCCCGAGATGTTCACCCGCGAGTACGCAGAGGTGTTCGCGGGTGATAGGCGGTGGCGGGCGCTGCCAGCACCCGCCGGTGATGCCTTCGCCTGGGAGGCGGCCTCCACCTACGTGCGCAGGCCGCCGGATTTCGACGGGATGGACCGTGTGCCCGGCCCGCTGCGCGACATCGAGGGTGCCCGGGTACTCGCGCTGCTCGGCGACTCGGTCACCACCGACCACATCTCCCCGGCCGGGGTAATCAGCGCGGCCTCGCCGGCTGGCCGGTACTTGCGCGAGCAGGGCGTACAGCCCCGGGACTTCAATTCCTACGGGTCACGGCGCGGCAACCACGAGGTCATGATCCGCGGCACTTTCGCCAGCATCCGGCTGCGCAACCAGCTCGCCCCAGGAACCGAGGGCGGCATCACCCGGCACCTGCCCGGCGGCGAGCAGATGCCCATCTTCGACGCCGCCGCCCGCTACGCAGCCGACGGATACCTCTGCTGGTCATCGCTGGACAGGAGTACGGCTCCGGCTCGTCACGGGACTGGGCGGCCAAGGGCACCGCGCTGCTCGGGGTCCGGGCCGTCATCCCGGTGACCTACGAGCGCATCCACCGCTCCAACCTGATCGGCATGGGGGTGCTCCCGCTGCAGTTCAGCCCCGGCGACTCCGCCGGGAGCCTGGGCCTCACCGGTCAGGAGACCTTCACCATCCGCGGCCTTGGCGGCGCAGCAGACGTCCCCCGCGCCGTCACCGTCACTGCCGGGGAGCCTTCCGGAACCCGGCAGTTCACCGCCACCGTCCGGATAGACACACCGGGCGAAGCTGCCTACTACCGGCATGGCGGCATCCTTCCCTACGACCTGCGCAGCCTCGCCACCGCCTGACACTCGCGCGGTGCCGCACGACCGGCAGCCCCGTGGGGGTCGCCCGCGACGGAAGGGACATGGCAGCGTCTCCCGGCGTCCCCGGTCGTCGATCTGCGTCCCTGGAGAGGCCACGCCTGAAGATGATGTCCCGTCCGCGGGCCAGGCCAGGCAGGGACGGATGATCCTGACGAGGACAGCACCGTGGGCGGGCGGACCGCCATCACCCGCCATCTGCCTCAGGCCAAGCCTCTTGGTTTATACTAGTAGAATTAAAATAATCAAGGGAATGGAGGCAGTCATGACGACGACGCAGGAGATCCCCGGGGCCGGCCCGCCGCGGACGCTGGCTCGCGAGCACGCGCTGCTGATGGCGCAAGTCGTTCTCCGGGCCAGGAACGTACTGGCCGTCACGGCCGGCGGGCGGTGGCCCGCGCGGGAACTTCAGGCGCTGGCGGGCTACCTGCGCGCGGAGGTACTGCGCCAGGCCGAAGACGAGGAGTGGCTTCTGTTCCCCGCTCGTCACGCGCCGCCGAGCTTTGCCCGACTCGGACGCGACCACGTACGGTTGCGTGCCCACGTGGAGGCGCTTGAGCGGGCAGCCGGCGGGACGGGTACGCATTCCCTGGCTGAGGTAGCCACTCTGACCCGGGATCTCCTCACTCAGCTCGGGCGGCATCTAGCTGCTGAGGAGGCGGTGCTGACGGCAGCTGACGTTCCGGATGAGATACCGGCGACGACTTCTTCGCCCGGCACGCACCAGCACGGATGGTATCCGCTGACGGAGGGACCGGTCATCGACCTGGACGCGCTTCCTCCCGACGAGATGACCGACGCGGCCGTGGACCGGCTCCAGCGGCTGCGCGGCGGCGAGCAGGTGGAGTTCCGCTCATGCCGCGACACCGGCGCGATCTGGCTGCGGATGGACCAGGTCGAGTCCGGCGGCTACGGGTTCGACTACCTGCAGGACGGACCAGGCGAGTGGCGGGTGCAGGTCACCCGCAGGCCTTCCGCGCGCCGACGTGAGGGCCGTGACGGCAGACTGGGCGCCTGCCAGAACTCATGATCACAAAGCCCAGCTGGCCCGGAGCCGTGCTTTTCATCCTGGCAAGCTATCGGCACTGACGCCTGTGCTCCCGCAGCTACGGACAAGGGGCAACTCTCCGCGACGCCCCAGCCCGGCTCAAAGGCCCGTGTGAGCCAGTGGAACGCTCTGTGGCCCGGCACCGCCAGCCCTTGCACACAGCGGCCGCGGCTCAGCCGCCAGCCAAGCCCAGGCGACGCTGCGAAAGGCAGCCGGCTCTGGCCGTTCCTGCGGGCTGCCGGCCGCAGCGACCGGGTTTGCTGCGCGGACTCGCTATGCACACCGGCGGGCTGGCTGGGTGCGCCGTCGGCCAGACTGGTGACCTGCTTGTCATCGTCGCTGGCCGCAAAGGTGCGCTCAGCGGGGTGCTGCGCTGCTCGGTGAGCTGGGCACTGCCTGGACCGCGCCCAGTGCCCGGCTGCTGTGACAGTGCCCGGGTACTGTCCATCCCGACCGGCCTGCCGACGTGCTGACGCTGAGCACGCGTCTGGGCTAGCACGGCATGGCCGCCATCTGGTGAGGGACGAGGACCGGCGCATGGCCGGCCTCAGGCGCGCCTGCACGGTCCGCCACCATGGACCCGGACAACGTTGGGACGTGTCTCCGGAAGGCGGCCAGCGCGATGCCGGAGTGCCTCTTCGCGTTGCGCCGCCGGGATTCCGCCAGCCGATCCCGCCGTTGACAGGATGTTCTGCACATGGCCGTCACCGCGCGCACATCCGCGCTCCGCGCCACTGGGCTATCTATGAGACATGGCCTGATAGCCAGGCCGCTCCACACCACGATGAGGTGATAGTGATGACAGCGACAAGAGGGCTGCGTTCCGGCTGGGCGATGACGGCCGTACGCCGGGCGATTAGCATCCTCCGGTCCGTCAACGACGAGAACCTGCGCGCATCGGAAGCAATCGTCCGTTCCGCTCGCGCGCCGCAACCCAGCCCGCAGGCTGGTGGCGGCGCTGGCTGCCCCCTGGCCCACGCTGCGGCAGCCGCGGAACGCACCGACCAGGCGGCCTGACCCGCACCCGGAAGGTCCTTTTCGTGATGGCTATCCCGCTGTCAACTGTCACGCTGGCAAGCGACAGGCAGGAACCTCCGCCGGGCACCTGGCGGCGGCTACGGACGCGAGCGCCGCGCGGCTCCCCCAAGGCTGAGGATCAGGTACGGCTGTGGGGGGATGCCATTCCGATCATCTCGCTGGGGGCTGGCGGCTGTCGATCATCAGCAGCCGCAGGGCCTCCTGGTCCCCGCCAGCGCGGAACTGGCCGGGTCGCGGACGGGCGCTGGCCAGGTACGGACCAGGCCCAGCCCGAAATGGCGGGTGCCATCGATCGCCCGCGCCAGCCGCTGGCCGGCGCTCGCCCAGCCCAGCAAGCTCGCATAACTGTCCGGCGTGGCCGGCACCTGCAGCGTCGGAGAAATCGCAAATCATCGGCAGGTGGACGACCACGTCGACCACCAGCAGGGGCGAAGGCATTCCTGTTGATGACTGGCGGTCGTGTCTATGTCGCGAGGAGCGCGCCTGTCGTCGGCGGGTGAATCCTGTACCGGTGCCGGCGGCGGGCAACCGGGTCCACATTGGGCCGCCGTTGACAGCGCCGAGGGCGATCAGCGTGAGACTGAGGGCGGAGATGACCATTCGCAGGACGGCTGTTATGCGCGCCCCTCCGTACCCGGCGGCCCAGCAGTTCGTCACCGGGGCTGCTGCAGCGCGCTACGGCCGGAGCCGCATCATCCTTCGCGCCTGCGCCCCCGGCCGGTCGTCACCACCACCAGGCCTCCTGTCACCACTGTGGCCGAGGTGAGCAAGGCTGTCCCGGGGATGCACGGCGGTCAGGCCTGCCCCGGCAGCCACAGTCACGGCGAGCGCGAGCCCGTTTTCAGGCCCGTAGGCGCAGTCCAGCCCGCGGATGAACGCGACCCGCTCGGTCGGCCGCAGGGCCGCGTTGGCGATGCGGGCCGCAACGAAGATCGCAACCAGCCCGCCGGCCCGGCCAGCGGCCGCGAGGACGAGGACGCCTGTGAGCGCGGCATCGGCGGCGGCGGCCCGCGGGCATGACCGACGATCTTCTGGGTTTCAGGCGATTGCGGATCAGACTGGCTCGAGCGCGGCCTCGACGGTCACCTGGGCGCCGGCGAACAGGCGTGAGATCGGGCACAGCCGGGCTGCCTCATCGACCGCGGCCTGGAAGCCGGCCCGGTCGAGGTCCTGCACCTTGCCGCCCACCTGCAGCGCGGAGGAGATGATGGTGGGCACCCCGCCGACCTCGGCCAGCGTCACGGTCGCGGTGACGGCCAGCCGCCGCGGTGCTATATGCCGCTCGCCGAGGCGTAGCACGAGGGCCATCGCGAAGCAGGAGGAATGCGCGGCAGCGGCCAGCTCCTCCGGGCTGGTCTTGCCACCTGGCTGCTCGGTACGTGACGCCCAGGTCACGGTCAGCCCGTCGAATGCCCCGCTTGCCCCGCGCACCGACCCGGCGCCGCTGGCCAGCGAGCCCATCCACCTGGTTTCGGCGGTCCGCTCCGCGATTGCCATGCCAGTTTCCTCTCGCGTCCCGCTAGGGCAGCCTGCTGACATGCATGTCCGCCGCGGCGTCAAGTGCCTCTTCTATCGGGCCCGTTCGCAGCCGGACAGGCCCGTAGCGCGACCACGGAGGCGCACTCAGATGACACCGCGATGATCCGTCCGTGGAACCGCGACCTAGCCCGCCGGGCCCTCTGGATTTACCCAGTCCGGTCGCTCAATCTGCCGGGCGGCTCTCGCCGCGGTTCCCTGCCCGTTTCTCCTATTTTCACAAATTAGCTCGTATAAATCAATAGGAGGCACGGCCGGATCCGCTGACGCCCGTCTGAGCCAGACGGGGAATGCGCCGGCGACGTTGCGCACCGCCGGGCCGCCGAGGTGGGGTCGGCCGGGGCGGCCTAAGCTGGCACCCTCGGTGAAGGGCAGCGCAGCGCAGGCGTCACGCACCGTGGCCCAGATCCTGCCAGCTCACGGCAAGTCTCACCGAGGCCCCGTTCGCGAACGGAAATCACCGCAGGCACCAGCGACGGGCCGCCGATCGTCGGCGGCCGCGAGGACGCCCGGGCTCCTTCGGCGGACCCGGCGTCATTCACTTGTGACCTGGACCGCGATGGTGATCCTCGACAATGCTCTAGCGGCCGACTGGCGCTGGCGTGGGATTCATGTCATGGGCAGCTTGGCGACTGTCAGCAGGACGGCTGAGTCCTCCAGCGCCTCGAGACTGTGGGGCGAGTCTGGCACCACGAGCAGGTCGCCGTGCCTGCCCTCCCAGGACAACTCACCGGCTGACAGCCGGACCCGGCCCCGCAGCACATGCACGCTCGCTTCGCCCGGGTTCGCGTGCTCGGCGAGAACCGCGCCTTCGACCAGCGCGATAACCGTCTGGCGCAGGACCCGCTCATGTCCGCCCACGACGGTACCGGCGGTGTGGCCTCCGGTGGTCCCGGCCGCCCGTCCCAGCAGCTCGCGGGCCAGTGCTACCAGGGAGAGCTCCTGCATGCCCTGTCACTCCCGTCCTCAGGCCAGGCGAAACTCCCACGCGCTGCGCCATACCTGAGGGCCATGCGGCTCGTCCCGGCGAGATCGCGGGCATTTCCTCGGCGTGCCTGCTCGTCGCCGATGATCGTACCGGGTACCTGCCCGGCAGCCCACATTTCGTGACGGACACGGCCCCGGTGTGGCAGGTCATTGGTTCTGGGCTGGGATCAGGAGTCGCTTGCGGAGCAGGGGCAGCCTGGCTCGCCCGAACGTCTGCCTCTTGATCATCTTGATGTGGTTGACGCGGCCTTCGACGGGGCCGGAGCTCCAGCGGCTGGTCAGGCCCTGGGTGATGGCGCCGAGGTCTTGTTCGAGGCCCTTGGCGAAGGACGATATGCCGGGCAGCTCGGCGACGCGGGCGTCGCTGATCCACTGCGGGAGGTTCTGGCCGGTGAGCTGGGTGAGCATCGTGGCGAAGGCGCGGATGTGGCTGGAGGCGGCGTGGAGTTCGGGGCAGCGTTCCAGCAGGGCCTTGAGCTGGGGCTGCTCGTCTTCGATCAGGGTGCCGGGATGCCTGGTGAGCCAGCCGGTGACCTGGCGGACGGTCGGCGGCGGCGGGAGCGGTGTCTTGCCGGGGCGGTGCTGGTCAAGGTAGTCGCGGACGGTGGAGTAACTGCCGGCGTACCCGAGTGAGCTGATCTCCCGGAACAGCTGGGCGACGTTGCCGCAGCCTTCGTCCATGCGCTGGCGCAAGCGCGGCTTGAATGGGTCCGGCATGCTGGGCCGCGGTGCCTGCCAGCGGCGGTCGACCAGCGCCTGGCAGATGACGGCGCGCGCGTAGCGCTGCACAGTGTGCCGTCCCCGGCCCAGATAGCGGGCGATCGTCCGGGTCCCGTGCCCTGCGGCGAGCAGCTCGTGCACCATCGCGTGGTGCCGGCATGCTCGCTCGGCGAACTTCCCGGTCGGCTCCGGCTGAGCCTGCGCTGGCCCCGCGGGCTGCCCGGGATCTGGTCCGCCTGCGGGCTCGGGCTCCAGCTGGCTCAGGCAGGCGCGGTGCGCGGCGACGCACTTCTCGGCCGCTTTGGCGAGGTTCTGCCCGAGGTTCTGCCAGAGGTGGAACCGGTCGGCGACCTGGATCGCGTCCGACGCCCCGTGCGGGCGCCGTCTAACGGCGCCGGACCGGCCGCGGCAGATGATCTCGACGCCGGGATGGCCAGCCAGTCCGCGAGTGGCTGGGAGTCGCGGCCTTCCAGCAGGTCCAGCGGGACGCCGGCCTCGCAGTGGATCAGTAACGTACCGTAGTACTGGCCGCGCCTGATCGCGGTGTCCGGGACGGTCATGACCAGCCGCAACAGGGGCCGGTCGGCTCGCCGCCGCGTGCAGCGCCCGGGCCAGGCGGCAGCCCGCCCGGCCGGTCAGCGACACGGGGTCATTTTTCAAGCGGCGACAGGCGCGGCGATTCGGCCGGCCGATTCAGGGGTGCTGGCACCTGAACGGGACTCATTGCCGCGTGAGTTCGTGAGCAGAGAAAGACCGAAGGAGGAGCCTATCAACTGTGCGCTCGGTCTGATGCGTCTGTCAGCATGCGGCGCTCGCAGTGCCCCGGGGATCTGCCGCTGGCCGTGGATGTCCGGGCCTCATCCTGGTAGTGCCGGGCGTGGCAGGGGTCTGCCCGATCAGGCCTCCATCTGTCCCGCACACCAACACCCCGGCCCGCGTAGCCAGATCGCATGCGCTCACCGAGCATCACCGTGGTCCCCTCGGCTGCTACCGTCACGAGGTCCGGCTGACCCTCGCTGACCCGGGGAAGCGCGTTGTGCTCCGCTGGTGCCGACCCGCTGCAACTCTTCCGCGCCGACCGTTACCATCGCAACACGGTGCGGCCGTGCTGGAATCGGCCGCCGGGGTCCGGGGGGAGCCGGGCGGGTCTGTCAAGTTAACGGTGTAACTTGATCTTGGTTGTTAGTTCCGGCCCGCGGTAAGGCGGCCGTCGAAGGTGATGTCGAAGGCGTTGAGGGCG